>Ga0335077_10000352_pt1 | contig 49953 bp, 49 predicted proteins | sample Lox_Sample_31_FD_207151 | JGI IMG/M metagenome (GOLD analysis project Ga0335077, IMG submission 207151) | Soil microbial communities from Loxahatchee National Wildlife Refuge, Florida, United States - Lox_Sample_3.1 | ecosystem: Environmental > Terrestrial > Soil > Wetlands | place: USA... | reverse complement strand
CCCGGGCCTCCGTGGTGCTGAACTCCGCGCGGGTGGCCAACCTGCGACGCCACCTCTCCCCTCCCGAGGCCGCGTTCTCCACCTACCTTTCGGAGATGCAGGAGAGCGCGGCGATGCTCCGCGACCTACTGCGGATGCTCAACGAGGAACAGGACGACATCACCCGTCGGGCGTTCCAACGGACGAAGCGGCTCCTTCCCGCCCAGGCCCGCGTGGACGAGGCGACGGTGGTCTTTCTCCCGATGCGGTACGACGCGCGATTGGACTTCACGACGGTCTACCTCGACCCGATGCTCGCCCTCCTGGTGGGCCAGGCGGGGGTCACGAAGATGCTGGCGCACGAGCTCCATCACATCGGCCGCTACGCCCTGACCCGGGAGAACCTGGGGGGGATCTCCGCCGACCCCAAGCTCACGGACCTCCCGAGCACGCTCCGGTACTGGGTCTCGCTGCTCGAGCTGGAGGGGATCGCGGACTGCGTCTTCGACCTGACCGAGTTCGACCTCCCGGTCCACCGGAAGATGATCGAGCAGCGAAGCAACGTCCGCCAGCACTACGGCCGATTCCTCGCCAAGATCGAGGTCGCGTTGCTCCAGCTCCCCCCGTCGTCGGGGCGACCCCGACCCCCCTCCGCCTCGGTCCAGGCGCTGATCCGGTCGCACGTCCACCCCCTCGGACGCCGCCTCGCGGAGGCGATCCTCTCCGGGCTCGGCCGTGCGCGGCTCGCCGCGTGCGTGGGGGACCCGACCGAGTTCGTGAACTCCTACCAGGAGGTCGCCCGGAGTCGGGGCGCCTTCGAGTTCGGTCCGGTCCTGGTCGCCCGCCTACAGAAGGGATGGGACCCGGAAGCCGGATCCAGGGTCGGCTAGGCCGTCCCTAAACGTACGTCCGCTCGGTCATGCAGAAGTAGCGGGAATACTGCGGAACCCAAGCCATCGGACTGCCGCAGCGGGGGCAGTAGGAACCCGGCGTGGGCCCCGCCGCGGAGGTCGCCGCGGTCGTACCCGCCGCCGGCGGAGGCGGTGTGGCCGCTCCGGTGAGCGCGGGGGGCAGGGCGACGGTCGCCGGACGGACCTCGTCCCGGGTGTAGGGGGCTTTCCGGGTCTGGAGGAGCTGTACCAGGGCGATCACCAGGAGCACCGCGGCGGCGATCGAGAGGTACCAGCCGACGTCCGCTCCCCAGCTGACGGTGGTCCCGCCCGCTGAGACGGAACCCCAGAACGAGTTGCAGGGGGTCGTGCCGGTGCCGCAGCCGGCGCCCGCGGCGCCCGAGAACCCGGTCCCGTCGGCCGTGAACGCCGAGGGCTGCGACGCGGCCACCAGGGCGGGGAGCAGGATGGCTCCCCCGGCCGAGATGATCGTCAGGACGTGTGTGACCTGCATGTACAGGCGCGAGCGGAAGGTCCCGAGCGCCCCGAGGTACCCGAGGAGCATCGCCGCGAAGCCCGCCAGAGCGGCCACGACGAGGACGCCGAGCACTGCCTGGTAGAGGTGACCGACGTGGACGAGCCCGGCGCTGGAGTACAGCTGCGAGCCCGCAGACCCGCCGCCCACGCTGCTGCTGAACGTGTAGGAGGACCCGGGAAGGAAGCCGACCTCAAGGGATGGGCCACCTCCCGTCGACGACGCGCCCCACCAGGAGACGGCCATCGACACGGCGAGGACGATGGCGGCGATCAACACCAGGGTCGAGGCGGTCAGCCGTGTCCCGCGAGGGGTCATCTTGGGACGGGCGGGCTTCACGACAAACGGCTTGAGGGGCGCGGCCGGCGAGGGGACCGATTCGACGGGCGGTAGACTCCCACCAGAACTCATGGTTCACACCAAGGGCCGTCGAAGTGAGGCGTGGCTTCCCGACTTGAATGTATCGCTTTGCCGGACCCGCCCGCCTCGGGAGCCCGGGGGGGGTCCCGGCCACCATACGGGTCGGGGGACCCTCGGCAGGGCCCGGCTACCTGCGGGGGGCACGCCGACGCGACGCCTTCGGGGACCTGGGTGCCTGCCCCCTTCGGTTTGCAGGGGCCGCGCGGCTGGGGGAAGCTGCGGGTATGGTGTGGTTCGCTATGGTCACCGTCACGCTGTCCGAGGGGCTCGTGGGCGGGTTGGCGCCGTCGACCTGATAGAAAGCGATGGACAGCTGCCGGGCATCGACACTGATCCGCAGGTACCCATAGTCGCGGTCATCGTACCGGTTCAGCACGAGCCCCTTCGCGGCTACCGCGGGGTTGGTGTCCATGTAGGAGACGTCCGAGCCGGCCGCCGGCTCGGCCGGCGCGGTCCCGAGCTTTCCCTGGACGAGGGAGGTGACGTTGTGGCCCCCGTCCCCGCAGACGATGAACGGGACCTGGTAGGCGCCCTCCCCCCACTGCACGGTGCGGGTGTACCGTTGATAGTTGTGAGCGTGCCCAGCGAGGAACGCGTGGGGATAGACCCCCGCGGACTTGCAGACGGCGTCGATCTCCGCGAGCATCACCGGATTGCTCCCGTGCGTTCCGCCCGCGCCGGCGCTCGCTGCGGCGGGGTAGTAGCAGAACGGGGGATGGTGAACGGCGAGCAGGACCGCGCCCGTGAACCCGTCGGTCTTCACGCGCTGCAGCTGCGCCGCTAGGAACGCCAGCTGATAGTCCGGCACGGACTTCCACTTCCCTCCCTGGCTCGAGATCACTCCCGGGTCCTCGAGCGCGTTGCTGAAGAGCCCGATGACCCGGACGAACGGGGCGTCGAGGGTGAAGTAGACCCCGGGCTGGGTCATCGCGGTGCGGTGGAGCGACCCCGCCTCGGGGGTGACCATCGGCTCGACCGCGCAGAAGTTCCGCTGGAAGGTCACCAGCGGGTCCTCGGCGGGCACCGTTCCGGGGACGATGAAGGAGTCGTGGTTGCCGGGGATCGCGAAGATCGGGGCGGGGTAGTTCCGGTACGGCTCGTAGAACTGGTCGTAGTAGTACTGGGCCTCGCCGAAGTCGTAGATCACGTCGCCGAGGAGGTACAGAAACGCTGGGCGGTCCGCCGCCGGCGAGGTACGGCAGTCGTTGGTGATCTGGTCGGAGACCCGCAGCTCCCCCGGGTACTTCGCCGCGGTCGACGCGCCGATGTCGCCGACCGCGTGAAAGACGATGCGACCCGCGGCCTGGATGGCCTGCACCTGCTCCGGACCATGGACTCCCAGCGCAGCCTGGAGCTCGTAGATGTTCCCCGCGGGCCCACGGGCCTGGGGGAACGCGACCACGTCCTCGTAGAGCAGGGCCTGGATCTGTCGATACAGCTCGGCGTCCGATGGGTGCGGCACCTTGAACCTCGTGGGGTCCGGGGTCGGGGTTCCTTCGTTGAAGGTCGGTTCGTCAAAGAGAGGCTGGGGCAGCCGAAACGCCGGGTTCCTCGGCATGGATCGATGCCACGGTGGCACGCCTCAAGTACCTGACGCTCGGGGTCTCCTGCGGACCCCGACGCCCCCGGGATCAACGGCGCCCACGCCAAGCCGCAGGTCGGCCAGCAACCTCACCCAGGGCTGCGGTTCGCTAGCCTAGCCGGCGGGATGCTGGCTGCGCCTTCCCACCCGCTCGGCGAGATCCGACGCGAGAGCGGCCGGACTCAGTCCGCGGAACCCACGCGTGCGCCTCCATGTCGACCCGGTCGCCACGGAAGGCGACCCCCTCGATCGCGAGACGCAGGCGCTGCTCCCGACCGTCCTCCCCCGGGAGCGCGATGCGCCCGCCCGCGCCAACCACACGATGCCAGGGGAGTCGGTCGGCGCCCTGAAGCGCCCTCACCGTCAGGCGTGCGGCTCCCGGGAACCCGGCGGCCGTCGCCACCCCGCCGTAGGTGATCACCCGCCCTCGCGGCACTAGGAAGATGACCGCGCGCAGTCGCGCGAGGGTCGAGGTCGGCCCGGCTCGCCCCGCGGTCGTCACGGACAAGGAGTGGAGCTAGTCCGGCAGGCCTTGGCTCGTCCAGGAAGGGTAGCGCATGAGCTTGCCCTCGCAGACGTTCCCGATGTAGCGGCCATTGCACTTGAACTGCATGATCTTCTGGCCCTCGGTCGCGAGCTTCGCCCACCTCGACTTGGTCTGGGGGTTCTGTTCGATCCCCTCGATGGTATGGGTCTGGTACGAGAAGGAGAGCGTCCGGAGTCCCATGCTTCGCGTTCGTCCCACCCGGTAGGATTGCCCCTCGACCTCGACGGTCGGTGACCCGACGACCATCGCCTGCTTCCAGACCTCGACCAGTGTGTCTCCGAGCGTCATCTTGAAAGCCGGGTTCACGACCCGTGAGACGAGAGGCGGAGCGACTAATGAACCTCTCTCGTAGGTCGGTCCGTTGGAGGCGCCACCGCGCCGACCCGACGGGGGCGCGCGGGCGCTGGGTGCACCGCCGATCTTACTCGAAGAAGGGCCCCGGAGCGATCTCGCCCCGGGGCCGAAATGGTTCAGGTGGCGGCGAGTCCTTCAGCGGTGGCGGGGAGCCCGCTCGTCGTGTCCACCAGGGTCAACGACCCGTCCCAGTGAACGACAAACCCCTCGATCTCTCCGGCGCCCGCGTCGTAGACGTACAGGAGGTGCCCGTTCGAGGCGAGGGACATGTCGGTGGGCCCGGCTGCCGTCACGGCCGCGGAGGATTCGAGCAGCGTCAGCTGGCCTCCCCAGCCGACCGTGTAGCTCGAGATGTTGGCGGAGTGGCCGTCGGACGTGTAGGCGTATCCGCCGCCCGGCGTGACCACGACCCAGCACGGGGCACCCTGGAAGTCGGGGACCGAGCTGCTCACGACGTTCCAGTATCCGTGCGCTCCCACGTCATACGAGGAGAGGCTCCCACTCCCCGCTTCGCTCACGACCAGCTGGCCGTGGGGAGTGAAGGCGAAGCCGTACGGGGTGCTGCCCTGGGATGGGTCCGGTCCCACCGGCTGGCTCTTGCCGTTCCAGCCGACTGCGTATACGTCGATCAGGTTCGTGTTCTTCTCGGTCACCACGAGCAGGGTGCCCGCCGGGTTGAACGAGACCTGAGCTGCGGCGGTCGCTGCAGAGGTGCTCAGGGGCTGCACCGAGCCCGAGATCGGGTCGAGCTTGCCCGAGGAGGTGAGGTGGAAGCCGGCGATGTTGCCGGGGACCGTGGAGTTACCGTCGTTGAGAACGTAGACCGTGTTCCCGGAGATCGCGATGCTGACCGGCAGCACGCCGCCCGAGGAGGCGACGTCGCTCAGGGCCAGCCAGGGCGCTCCGCCGTACCCACCGACCCGGAAGACGCTGACCTGGTTGCTGCCCGCGTCCACGACGAGCAGCCAGTGGTTGTCGGAACTGAGCGCGAGGCTCCCCTGGTCCGCGAGGCTCACGCCGGTGCCGCTCCCGCCGGTGGCATACTCCGCGACGTACGTCAACGCCCCGTTGGCGGCCCTCTCGTACTCGATCACCTGGTTGTCGGCGACGGCGTTCGTCATCGTGAACACCGCCGGGGCGGGTTCCGCGTGCGCGGGGGGCGGGAACGCGCCCGCATTCGGCAGGGCGATGATCACGGCAGCCAACACTCCGACCAGCACGGCTATTCCGAGAGCTCTCATGGGTCGCGTCGCAGACCCCGTGGCCAGTATTTCCCTCCCGCACAGAATCTGACCCTGTTCTCACCCGAATCCGACCCTACTCCGGTCCAGAACGTCCACCGGTCGGACCGGCGGCGGCTGCGTTGACCGCCCGGCCCGCCGCCGGAGGGGTGAGGGGAGCCCCCGACGCCGTGCCCCTCTCCGCCCCCCGGGGGCGTCAGGGACGGACGGCCACAGCCCTCAGCTGAAAGCGGTCCAGAGGATGGCCGACAACCCAGTCGCTTCGGTCAACCCGATCACGAAGAGGAATGGCGAGAGCGTCTCGGGAATGAGGGGCATGGTGGCCAGGTAGGAGTAGACGACGAGGAGGTTCTGCACGACGAACGCGCCCGCAAAGGCGACCAGGGCCAGGCTGAACGCGGCCTTGGTCTGGGTATACACCCTCCGATAGATCCCGAACAGGACGGCCGTCAACCCGATGTTCAAGACGCCGATGACGATGCTGGCCTCCATCCAGGCCGCCGTCATCCCCTCACCTCTCCCCGGGCGAGCCGTGATCCCGCGGTCCCGCGCTTCCGTGGGACCTGCCCTCGTCGCCCGACCTCCAGTACTACTTCGAAATCCGCTAGGAGCTCGGGTGCCAGCTCGTAGGGGGAGGCGTAGGCGTCCCCCACCGGACGGCGCACGAGACCGCTCTGCTCGAGGAGCTTGAGGTGATGGCGGATCGTTCGGTAGTCGATGTCGAGGCCCTCGGCCAGCTGGTTGGCGTTGTGGGGGCTCGACTGGAGCTGTTCCAGTATCCGAAGCCGGTTCGGGCCGCCGCGGGTACCGGCGAGAAGGTACCAGACCAGGGAGCGACGCGACGTGTCCATTCGCGGGCGGCAGGATGCACGCCTATTTCGCTTGTAGGTCCGGAGCGGGACCCGGACCTGAACGCGAGGATCCCCCCGCGGGCGGCGGGAGCTGTGGACCCAGTGTTCCCGGGGGGCTATCGACTCAGCTCAGAGGGAGCCCATCGCACGAGATCAAGCGTCCCACTGGGTAGTCGCCCACTCGGTTGGCCGCGCCCCACGGAGAACGGTCGTAGAAGAAGCCCAGGCGGGCCTCCGGGCTCGCGTCGAAGGTCGGGTCGGTCCGCCGGCGGTGCTTGAACTCCTCGGTGAGGGACGGGTTATTGGCCATCTCGTCCCGGGCGATCTTCTCAAGGACGTACGACTCACCCGACTCCTTCTGCTCGAAGATGGGCGCGAAGAAGCCCCAGCGGAGCGCCGAATCGGGTGCTTCCGGCTCCAGCCAGTGGACCGCGACCTTCGCGAGCCGCTGGTCGAGCCGGACCACGGCCGAGTGGGCGGGGAAGGTGTGCGTCTCGGTGCGGAGGGTGCAGGAACCGAAGTGCCCGAACGCGCGCTCTACGTTGCCCCCCCGAAGGATCGGAAACCGGCCCTCGAACGGCCGGCTCGGCCAGGCCATGCCCGTACAGCTGTAGCGCTCGACCTCCCCGGTCCAGGGCGCGGACGTCCGTTGAAGGGCCACCCCGTGAGCCTCGAGGACCTCAATCACCTGCGTCCACTGGGGCGGGATGATGTATCCGGCCGGAAGGGCCACGGCGACGGCGACCCGGGCGCCCGTCTCCACGGGGAGCTCCACGTCCCAGGGCTGGGAACCGTATCGGACCGCCGTGGAGCCCGAGACCTCGCTCGGGGACCGGGTGAACTCGAGGCCGCGGAACCGTAGCCGCGTGGTCTCGCCGCTCCCTTCGACGACCAGAGGGAAGGGGGCATGACGGGTCCGGTTGCTCCCAAGCTGCTGGGCGGCGAGGTCGGCCTCACGGTTCAGGGCGACCAGCTTCGCCGCATCGCGGTTCAGCACTTCCAGGAGCGCGACCATGAGCTGGTAATCCCCGGTGACGCGGGTCCGGTAGTCCTTGATCATGTGGAGCTCGACCAGCAGGCCCGGGCGATTCTCCAGGATCATCCGCCCGGTCGAGAACCTCGGCGGATTCTCGTTAAAGGCGAGGCCCTTCAAGGGGTCGGAATCGTCCTTGAGGAAGACGGCCCGGGGGAACGCGAGGTGTCCCGAGGCGTTCACGCGCCGCTCGAGTTCCGGGGTTACCGCGGACCGGAGCCAGTCGGCCGTCGGGGGAAACACGTCGGGGGTGGCATCGAGGGCGAAGGTCACGTCGTACTGGAAGTCCGCCCCGTCGGTGACGTGGTTGTCGACGAAGAAGTCGGGGAGCCACCGGTGGAACATCCGCAGGAAGGCTCGGGTCTCGGGAGCGTCCGCCTTCATGTAGTCCCGGTTCAGGTTGAGGTTGGTCGCGTTCGCGCGCCAACCGGCGAGCTCGGGCCCGTTCTGGTTGATGCGGCTGTACCTCGACCTGCGCTCGTGTCCGTCGATGTTGTAGACCGGGATGAAGACGAACACGACGTGGTCCAGGAGCGAGGCCCGCTCCCTCTCCCGAACCAGGTCTCGGAGCAGCGCCAGGCAGGCATCCTTGCCGTCCATCTCGCCGGCGTGGATGGCGTTCTGAACGAGCAGCACCACGCGGCCCGAGGCGTGGATCGCCTCGGGGTCGAACACCCCGTCCTTCGACGCGATCACGAGCTTGAGGTCGCGGCCCTCCCCGGTCTTACCGAACTCCTCGACCCGCACCCGGTCGGGATGGGCCCGAGCGACCCGCTCGAGATAGGCGACCGTCTCCGCGTAGTCGGGCGTGGTGCGATAGGCGCTCCGCTCGGCGGGCGTCTCCCAGGAGGAGGGAGCCTCCGAGCGTCGTCGACGAGTTCCACGAGGTACCTTGCCGGGCCTGCGCGAGCGGGAGGTGCGTCTCACGGACGGAGGTTCAGTGGTTCGATTCATATCAGCATTGACCCACGGCGAGCCCTGTCCCGGGGGTGGCACCGCGGGGGTCACCCCTGGAGCGTGGAAGAGGGCGATTCCTCCGGTACCCCGAGCACTCGCCCCGACCTTTAGGAAGGTGCCGGAGGGGTTAACAGAGGGGAGTCGATTCCGCCACCGTGCCGGGCGACCGTCGGCAGCTGGCCGCCGTCATGCTCACCGACATGGTGGGCTACTCGGCGATCACCCAGCGGGACGAGAAGCTGGCCCTCACGCTCCTTCGGGAGGAAGAGCGGATCGTTCGACCGATCCTCCGGTCGTTCGGAGGTCGGACCGTCAAGACCCTGGGAGATGGGTTCCTGGTCGAGTTCGCCAACGCGCTGGACGCCGTCTCCTGCGCCATCGGGGTCCAGGACGCGATGGCCCGCCGCAATGCCGGCCCCCCGTCCGCCCCGATCGAGCTGAGGATCGGGGTCCATCTGGGGGACGTGGTCCACCGGGACCGCGACATCTTCGGGGATGCGGTCAACATCGTCTCCCGGATCGAGCCCCTCGCCGACCCGGGCGGGGTGTGCGTCTCCCAGCAGGTGTACGACCAGGTCCGCAACAAGCTGGACCGCCGTTTCGTTTCCCTCGGCATCCCGCCGCTCAAGCACATCGAGGCGCCGATCACCGTCTACAAGATCGTCCTGCCTTCGGCCCGCCCGGTCGGTCCCGCGCCCGCGAAGGAGCGACCTCGGGTCGCGGTGCTCCCGCTCGCGAACATCAGCGGACGGGCCGACGACGAGTACTTCGCGGACGGGGTGACCGAGGAATTGATCCAGATGCTCTCCAAGATCACGGGCCTCCGGGTGATCGCCCGGACCTCGGTGATGCGGTTCAAGAACGCACGCTCCTCCCCCTCCGAGATCGCCCGGGAGCTCGGCGCCTCCGCCATCGTCGAGGGGGGGATCCGGAAGAGCGGCTCTCGCGTTCGGGTGACCAGTCGGTTGGTCGATGCGTCGAACGGAGAGACCCTCTGGTCGAGCGAGTACGACGGGGAGGTTCGGGACGTCTTCGCCCTCCAATCCGACATCTCGCGACGGATCACGGAAGCCCTTCGGGTGGAGATCCTCGGCGGGGAACAGAGGGTCCTCGACCGCCCGATCACCACCAGCTCCGAGGCGCATGCGGCCTACCTCCAGGGGCGGTACCTCCTCAACCGCCGGACCGAGGCCGGCCTCCGCCAGTCGCTCGAGAGCTTCTCGCAGGCGCTCCGAGCGGACCCCCAGTTGGCGCTCGCGAACGCGGGGATCGCAGACGCCTACAGCACCCTCGCCTGGCTCGAGTTCGCCCGACCGCGCAACGCCTTCCCTCGCGCCCGCTCGGCCGCCCTGCGGGCCATCGCCATGGACCCCGCCCTGGCGGAGGCCCACACGGCCCTCGGCTTCGTCTCGTTCCTGTACGACCGGGCGTGGGTCGAGGCGGAGAGCGAGTTTCGCCAGGCCATCGCGCTCAACCCCAACTACCCCACCGCCCACCAGTTCTACTCGGACTACCTGAAGGCGATGGGCCGGATGGACGAGGCGCTGCGGGAGGTCCGGACGGCGCTCGAGCTCGACCCGCTCTCCCTCAGCATCAACACCGCGCTCGGCCACGTGCTCTACCTCTCTCGAAAGTACGACCAGGCGATCGCGCAGTACCGCAAGGCACTCGAGCTGGACCCCGACTTCGCCCAGGCCCATCTCTGGTTCGGCCGACCCTACCTCGAGAAGGGGATGTACGACCGGGCGATCGAAGAGGTCCAGACCGCAGTGCGGTTATCGAAAGAGAGCACGATGAGCCTCGCGGTCCTGGGCCATGCCTACGCCTCGGCGGGGCGCCCGCGCGAGGCCCGGGAGCTCCTCGCGACCCTGCTGAAGCGCGGACGGTCGACGTATGTCCCCTCCTACTGGATCGCGCTCGTCCACGTAGGGCTGGGAGACCGGAACCGAGCCTTCGAGTGGCTCGAACGGGCGGACCGGGAGCGCTCCGCCTGGCTGGCGTGGGTCCGGGTCGAGCCTCGGTTCGATGGGTTGAGGTCGGACCCCCGGTTCGCCAAACTGCTACGACGGCTGAAGCTCTCGTAGCTACCCGTCGGCGGGAGCCCTGGATCTGACACGCCTCTCGAGCCCCCAGGACCCCGAAGCAGACCTGGGGTAACTCCCTCGGCCGTCGGGGACCTCGGAACAACACCTATGAGGCGGTGTCCCCCTCCGCGGCCGAGGTCGCCGTGAGCGGGTACTTCGTCCTTCAGATCGACTGGACCAGCGAAGAGGGCAGGCAGGCCTACATCCAGGCCCTGGGAAACATGATCGAGAAGCACGGCGGCGATTTCATCGTCGCGTCGCGGGACTACCGGGTTGCGGAAGGCACCTGGAAGCCCGGGCTCTTCATCATCATCAAGTTCCCGACCATGAAGGCACTCTCCTCGTGGTACGACTCGCCGGAGTACCAGCCGGTTCGAGAGCTCCGGCTCCGGAACTCCCGCTCGGACGCCATCATCGTCGAAGGCGACTGACCGGAAGGAACGCGGACCGAGGGTTAGCTCGGAACTGAGGATTTTGCGGCCGCACGCCCGCGTCGGAACGAGCTCCAGATCCCGAGGGTGAACCCGATCATGACCCCGAAGCTGAGCAGATACAGCAGCTCGACCAGGGAGACCAGCCAAAGGAACTCGATCGGGGAAACCCCCGCAGGCACCACGACGTTCGCGGGTTGGAATCCCGCATAGTAGGCCCCGAGGAACACGGAATACCCTCGGAGGAACCCATCCTCCACGATGGCCCGGACGACCCACAACAGCAGCCAGTACGCGGCGATACCCGTCGAGCCACGATACCTCCATCCCCCCGTTTCGGTCCGGCCGACCGACACGTTCTCGCGCCCGTAGCGGAGTCCCCGGTGAGCGGCGGCCGCGATGACGAAGGGGAGGGTCAGGGTCCCCAGGCCCACGACCTGATACCCGCCGGCCCCGACCGCCCCCAGTTCGATGGCCCAGCTTCCGAACGTCCAGAACGCGAAGAGGCCGTACACCAGGATGTGCAGGACGAGGTACGGGCGATGGAAGGTACTCCCGTGCCGAAGGTCGTACGACCACCACGCCGCGTACCCCACGAGGACGAAGAGGAGGACCACGTCCTCCACGGTGAAGACCACCGAGCCCGCGCTGATGAGCAACTGGTCCCACATCGGTGGCCGAGGACGCTCAGGCCCACGTCGGGGAGGACGAATTTAACCCTGTCGAGACCGAGCCCGCCGTACGGGGCTCCGTGAGGGGCGGCCCCCATGGGTCGAGCGGTGGGAGGGCCGGGCCTCGACCCGGAGGCGCTTCCGTCATACCCTCGAGAGGTCCTCGGCCTGCGCCGAGAGCCGCCCATGCCCGAGATGACCCGCTTCGAGAAGAGGTTCGTGAACCGGAGAGGCCAGCGCGCCTTCCTGGGACTGCTGAACCGGGTCGACCGCGAGAATGCGCTCCGGGTCACCACGGACTCCGTCGTGCTCGAGCTCGGCACCGGCAACGGAGCGTTCTCCATCCTCCTCCATGATCGGTACCACCCGGCCCGGCTCTACGCGACGGACTACGACCCCGAGCAGGTCGCGACGGCGCGGAGCAATGTCGAACGGAAGTACGGGTCGATCCCCGACGGGCTGGTGGTAGAGAGGGTCGACGGGACCAAGATGCCGTACCCGGACCGGTCGTTCGACCTCGTGGTCGCCCACCAGGTCCTCCACCACTTCGGGGATGTCGAGGCGATCCGCACGGGGCTGCGGGAGGTCACGCGGGTCCTTCGCCCGGGGGGACAGTTCCTCTACGTCGAGATGTTCCACAAGAAGGAGGTGCGCGAGGAGCTGGCCCGCCTCGGGTATTCCTTCCGCTTCCACACTCGAAGCTTGAGGCTGTTCAGTCTGGCCGACAAAGTGATCGCGATCGCGCCGACTCCTGCGACCTGACCGAGGGCATCCGCCGGACCACACTCTGGGCGTTCGAATCGGACGGGAGCCCGTCCGCCGGCGGGCGTCCCTGACCTCGGCGGGGCTAGGGAGCCGTGGGATTGACGCCCCCGGGCCGCCCGAACCGTCTCGACCGAACCATAATCATTGCGATGGCTGGTTGGTAGTCGGCCATGGCACGGCGGCTTGCCGCCATCATGTTCACCGACCTGGTCGGCTTCACCGAGCTAGCGCAAACGGACGAGTCCGCCGCGCTGGCGCGCGTCGAGGAGCAGGCCACCCTCGTCCGTCCGCTGTTCAAGTCGTTCGGTGGGCGGGAGATCAAGTCCACCGGCGATGGCTTCCTGGTCGAGTTCGAAAGTGCCCTGAACGCGACGGAATGCGCGGTCCGGATCCAGCAACGGATGCAAGACCGCAACTCGCGGTCCACCACCTCGCCCATCTTCCTGCGCATCGGCATCCACATCGGGGACGTCGAGGAATCCGGGGGCGACATCCTCGGGGATGCGGTGAACCTCGCCGCCCGAATCGTACCCCTCAGCGACCCGGGGGGAGCCTGCCTCTCCGAGCCGATCGCTCAGCAGGTTCAGCACAAGCTGTCGGTTCCCCTAGAGCGCCTTGCCCCGAGGCGCCTCAAAGGGGTTCGGGAACCGCTCGTCGTCTATCGGGTCGTCCTCCCCGGCACCCACCGCGAGCCACCGGTGGAGCGCTCCGCGCTTCCCCGCCTCGCGGTCCTACCGTTCGCCAACATCAGCCCGGACCCTGAGGACGAATACTTCGCCGACGGGCTGACCGAGGAGTTGATCTCGGTCCTCTCCAAAATCCGCGGGCTCCGAGTGATCGCCCGGACCTCGGTCGCCCAGTACAAAGGGACGACGAAATCGGTCGCCCAGATCGGGGCGGAGCTCGGGGTGACCTCGGTCCTCGAGGGGAGCGTTCGAAAGGCGGGCGATCAGCTCCGCATCACGGTCCAGCTGATCGACGCGCGCACGGAAGAGCACCGCTGGGCCGAGAACTACGACCGGAAGCTCGAGAACATCTTCGCCATCCAGGCCGAGGTCGCCGAGCATACCGCCGGTGCCCTCAAGCTCGAGATGCTGGGCTCGGAGCGGAACGCGGTCCGCGGGAGACCGACCTCCAGCATCGCCGCCTACGACCTCTACCTCCGGGGGATCCAGGCCTCCCGACGGTTCTCGCCGGGGGTCGCCCAGCGCCAGAATTCGGGGCGGGACGCGACCGAGTACTTCGAGAAGGCGATCCGGGAGGACCCCCGGTTCTCGGCGGCGCACTCGTCGCTCGCGAACCATCTCCTCGCCGTCGGCGGGGTGACCCGCGAGAGTCGGGAGGCCTTCTCGAAGGCCCGGCAGCATGTCGACCGGGCGCTCGAGATCGACCCGACCTCCGCGGCGGCCCACACGGCCCGGGGGAACCTCCTGATGCAGGGAGATTTCGACTGGCCGGGCGCCGAGGCGGAGATCCGTCATGCCCTCGAGCTCGACCCGAACGACTCCGTCGCCCGCTTCTGGTACCGGTCGCTGCTCACTGTCCTACAACGGTACTCCGAGGCCAAGAGTCAGCTCGACGCGGGCTTCGAGCTCGACCCCCTGTGGTTTCTCGCGAAGCGGCAGGGGGTCACCCTCTACGCACTCAGCGGGGATTGGGACGAGGCCGTCCGCCTCGCGGAGGGGTTGGTCGAGAACGTCCGGGGCGACCCTCGGAATGAGCCGGAATCGCTCCGCCTGCTGGCCTGGGTCTACGCCTACGTGGGCCGTCCCTTGGACGCCCTCCGGGTGGACCGTCAGACTCGCGTCCCCGCCGACCCCGACTCCCGCCTCGCTCGTGCGGTATTCCGCGCCTGGTTGGGGAACCGCCGGGGAGTCTCGGAATCCCTAGCCGCGTGGGAGCGAAGAGCGAAGGACGAGTACATGTCTCCGTTGCACGTGGTCCAGGCCTACGCGCAACTCGGTCGAACCGAGGTGGCGCTCTCGCGGTTGGAGGAGGACCTGCGCGCCGGGGAGTCATACCTCTGGGCCCACTACCAGGAGCCCTACTTCGACCCGATCCGAGACCATCCCCGATTCGTTACCGCGCTGGAGCGGTTCCATCTCCCCACGACACAAAGCTGGCGTCGACCCGCGCTGAAACCCCGACCGGTGAAGCGTTGAGGGGCCGGATGGACCGGAAGGAGGAATCCGGGCCCTTCCCATGGCCGGCCCAGGGATAGGTGGGTGCGATCTCAGCCACAGGGCACTCCGCCGTGTTCGCGGGGGCGAACGAACCCGTTTATAGCCGAAACCCGTGCCGAGAGAGGATGTCGGAGGCGGAGAAACTCACGGCATTCCTTTTGGCTCTCCAGACGTCTCGCGCCCAGCGAGTTGAGTTCAAACGCAACCCCGACGGAGTGCTTCGCCGCTTCGGCCTGAGCGCGAAGACGATCGGGACCCTTCATCGCAAGGACTACAAGGCGCTCTGGGGGATCCTCGTGTCCTCGGCCGTCCGCACCGGGCACCACGTCGCGACGACCGTCGGGGTCGAGAAGAGGTCCCGCCGGCGGAGACGGACGCGGGCCTGAATCGGCGGTCCGTTCCGACCGGCAGCGACTCCGAGGACTCTGCGTGGGGACTCGCGGGCGACGGCACGCCTCTGTGGGTCGCCGCAAGCAGGGGTCGCTGGTCGTCGTAGGGACCGGGCTTCGGGCCGCCCAGCACCTCACCCCCGAAGCGCGGGACGAGATTTCCCACGCCGACCGGGTCTTCTACCTCGTTTCTGACCCCCTTTCCGAGAAGTGGGTCAAGACGTTGAGACCCTCGGCGAGATCCCTGGCCTCCTCCTACCTCCCGGGGCGGCCCCGCATGGCGGCCTATGAGCGCATGATCGACACCATCCTCGCACCGGTTCGCTCGGGACAGCGGGTCTGCGCTGCCTTCTACGGTCACCCCGGCGTGGCCGTCCTTCCGTCCCATGAAGCGATCCGGCGGGCGAGGAAGGAGGGGTTCGACGCGGAAATGCTCCCCGGGATCTCCGCGGAGGACTGCCTCTTCTCAGAACTCGGCCTCGACCCGGTTCGGTCCGGCTGCCAAAGTTTCGAGGCAACGGACTTCCTGGTCTACCGACGCAGATTCGACCCATCGAGTGCGTTGGTGCTCTGGCAGGCGGGAGTCGTCGGGAACCTCGATTACGGGGAGCGACCGGCGCGGTCCGGCTTGCGCATCTTGGCCCGGCGCCTGGCGCGGGCCTACGGGAAGCGGCATGAGGTGGTGCTCTACGAGGCCAGCCTCCTCCCGGTCGTCCCGTCCACGATCCGATCCACGACGATCGAGGAGCTGCCGAAAGCAGGGGTCACCGGCGGCATGACGCTCTTCGTTCCGCCCCGGACCCGACGACCGGATCCGAAGGGCCTTCGCTCGCTCGGTCTTCGAGCGTCGAAGCGCGCCTTCATTCCCCCCTGTTGGCGGCCCGACGGATGACGCGGCTCGGTGCGAAGTGGGCAGCGGCACTATCTTGAGACGGAACCCGCTGTCGGGGGTGTGGCCGATGCGTGGCTGGGAGACTTCGGGCTTCGGGTCACCAATCTAGAACGATCGATCGCATTCTACCGACAGTTCCTGGACCTGGAAGAGTTGCGCCGCGTCGTGGACGAGGAGAGCGGCTACGTGCTGCTTCGCGACCGTCGCTCGGGACAGAGAATGGAGCTCAACTGGTACTCCGAGAAGAGCCCGTTCGCGGTCCCGTACACGGTCGGGGAAGGGCTCGACCACTTGGAGATCCGGGTTCGAAGCGTGCCGGAGATGCTCGAGCGGTGCAAGTCCCTCGGGATCCCGATCGCGACCCCCAAGCTCTGGGACCCCGAACGAGTTGCCCAAAGGCTGGCCGACAACGCCGAGCTGCAGGCGGCCATGAAGCAGGAGGTCTGGTCGAGCCCGCCCGGCCATCCCCATCGATTCAACGCATTCTACATCCAAGACCCCGACGGGATCTTCCTCTGCCTCTACGACCATCCCGATGAGCCCTGGGAGGGGCCGATCCCCGACCACTACTGAGGGATCGGAATGGGCCCTGAGAGGTCGCTCGATCTCGGGTGCCGTACGCTCACCAGAGGAGCGGCCTCTTCAGCGAGGTCGGCAGGTGCTGGGCTTCGAGAAGGGCGACAAATCTCGGATCCTTCCGAATCCGGTCGAACGTCGCGTACTGGTAGACGTGCCAAATCGCCCGATCGCCCTCCCGCGCATCCTGCTCCAGGAGGGCGAGGGCCCGCTCATTCTCCCCGAGAGCTGCGCAGAGGTTAGCGACGTACCGCAAGGCGAGCCGCTCGGGCAACCGGCCCGCCTCCCACTCGGCCAAGAACGCCCGGGCCTCCTCGGGTCTCCCCACCAATGCCAGGACGACGGCGTGGTTCTCCCGGGCTAGCTGGTCGGTGAGGGTGGAGAGCGGTTCGATGGCCTTGAGCGCGGCTTCGGTGTGACCGGCGAAAGCGTGCAGGTGCCCCAGCATGCCGTGAGTCCCCCGCCCTTCGGGGTAGAGTCGCGCCAGCTTCTCGAAGTTCGAGATCCCGGCCTCCAGGTCGCCCTGGTACGCCGGGAGCGAGGCCAGCATCCAATGCGCATCGAGGCTGAGCGGGTCCTGTTCGAGGGCCGCTAGGTACTGCTCCTTCGCCTCCTCATATCGCTGGAAGGTGAAGAGCAGACCCCCGTAGTTGTCGCGCGCCGTCGCGTTGCCGGGATTGAGCTCGATCGCCCGGCGGAACTCGGTCTCCGCGACCGCCCAGTCGAGGTCCACCTGCCTAGCGAGCTCGGCGCGGGCCCCGTGGGCGTCCGAAGAGTTCGGGCTCAACTCGAGCGTCTTCGCCACGAGTTGCCGTATCCGGGGGACCACCTCGGCCGTCGGCCGGGTTTCCCCCATGACCTTCATGAGGTGGTTGGCCAACTGGAAGTAAGCGGCCGAAAACCCGGGATCCAGGGTGATCGCTTCCTCGAGGTACTTCACGGCTTGGGCGTCGATGCGACGGTCGAACTGCGTGGCGAACCGCTCGCTCGCCTGGATCCCTCGAAGGTACAGCTCGTAGGCCTCGAGGTTCGTCGTGGGACGCTCCCGGATGGCCAGTCGTTCCGGCTTCAGCAGTTCGACCTTCAGCGCAGTCGCGGTGGCCTCGGCGACCTCCGCTTGGATGCCAAAGACGTCCTCGAGCTTGCGGTCGTACGTCTGCGCCCAGCGATGACCATCGGTGAGTGTGTCGATGAGCTGCACGGCGATCCGAAGCCGATCGCCGGACTTCCGCACGCTCCCCTCGAGCACCGCGTCCACCCCCAGCTCCGAGCCGATCTGGGCGACGGGTTTGGTCGTACCCTTGTACTGGCCCACGGAGGTCCGGGAGATCACTCGAAGTTCCCGGATCCGGGAGAGGACCGTGATCAACTCCTCGGTCAGCCCGTCCGCAAAGTACTCGTTCTCAGCGTCCGGGCTGATGTTTGCGAAGGGAAGGACGGCCAGACGGGGGTGGGAGGCGCCCCCCGGGGGAGGTCCGCCCCCGACCCAGGGCAGGACCACCCGGTAGGCCTCCACCGGGTCCCGCACACCCTTCAGGCTCCGAGGACCGAGCTTCTCCAGGCGGTACGGGAGCTTGTTGCGGAGCTGGACCTCGACCGGCTCGGATACACAGACCCCCCCGATGTCGGCGAGCGGCTCGACCCGGGCGGCGATGTTCACGGCGTCCCCGAAGATGTCGCCGTTCCGCTCCTCGACGTCTCCGAGGTGGACCCCGATCCGGACCTGGAGAGGGTGGGCGGGTCGGTCGGAGTTCCGCTCGTGGAGCACGCGCTGGACTTCGGCCGCACATTCGACCGCCCGAAGGGCACTGTCGAACTCGACGAGGAAGCCGTCCCCCATTGACTTGACTTCCCGTCCTCCGTACCCCGCGAAGATCGGCCGAAGGAGGCGTTCCTGCTCGACCTGCAGGCTGAGGGCCACCTTCTCGTCCTGCTGGGCGATCGCCGTCGAACCGACCAAGTCGGTGAACATGATGGCGGCGAGTCGCCGGGTCGAGGCCACGGCGCGAAAGCCGCTCCCGTTAGATTAAGCCCTCCGCCAGGCTGGGGAGGCGCGCGAGGTGGGCACGGGTCACCTCCGCCTGGGAGTAGGTGCAAGCGACATTGCGCCCAGTCTCTCTCAGGGGAGGCGGTTCAGAGAGCGGAGGGCGGGGGTCACCGTTTCGCCCCACCAGATGTAATCGTGGGCCCCCGGAAACTCACGATGGACGAGGGGATACCCTTTCGCGCGCAGAACGTCGCGCAGGATCCGATTGGAGAGGAGGATTCCCGGTGCGGTGCCGCTCGGGTCGCTACGACCGGTTTCCAGCAGACCCGCCTCCAGGTAAAACCGGGTCTTTCCTCGGGCCGACTTCACAAACTGCCGGACCAACCATCCCGGCTCCTCCCCTTCCGGGGTCCAGGCGAACACCCCGGATTGGGAGAGGACACGACCGACTCGGTCCGGACAACGCCAGGCGACATACGCGGCGGCCAAACCTCCCAGACTGGACCCCAAGGTGGTTGTTCGCGAAGCCGGGAAACGGACGCCGAACTGCCGCTCGGCCCAGGGTAGGACCTCTCCGGCCGTGAACCGCGCGAAGGCCGGATTGCAGGCCAGCTCACGGACTCGCTGCTCGGCGGAGACGCTGTCGATAAAGACCGCATATGTCGGGCCCACCTGTCCCCGTCGTTGGAGGTCGTCGAGGAGGGCCGGCAGCGGGATTAGGGTCTGGTAGGCGAGTCCATCGAACACCAGCAAGAGGTTGGGCGGCTGGGAGCTGGGGCGCTTCCGAGCAGGGGAACGGTACAACCAGAGTCGACGTTCGTTTCCGAGAGCTCGGCTCGGGTACCGGTGCAGCTCGACCCGGCTTAGATCGACCGCAAGGAGCGGCGATCGGCCGGTGTACTGTGGCGCCTCGGGCAGGCTTACCACAGAACCGGCCTGAGGGATGTCCTCCGGAACCTCGGGATCGACGGCGTAACGGAACGGCCAGCGGTTGAGGGGATCAGGACCCAACGTTCGGGAGAAGTCGACCCACCTCTTCGCCGGCGCTCCGGGCTCTGGGCGGGCTTGCCTCGTGAAGAAGTACTCCGTCCGAATATCCGATCGCGACTCGTAGGATCGATACCAGATGTCCGTGTGGGGGAGACGGACCAGGTACTCGGGCGCCGTGGAATCCATCTTGAACGGTGAGACAACCTCGATCCGGCAGGGATGCGCGGAGCGCCAAAGGAAGGTGACCAAGCAGCGGCCCGGGACTCCTGGCAGGGGCTCCACCAGAGGCGTGCCCGTCTCGCTCTGTCGAGCCCAGAACTGAAGGACCGCCCGGTGGTCTCCGGGTCGGATCTTTCGAAGTGTGGGGCTTTGCGGGTCCGGGTCCATGGCCGGGGTCGGGACCGGTCAGGTGCCTATAACAGATGAAATGTACTCGGTGCCGCCCGAGAATGGTGGGGCTGCTTCCGGGATGCTCGCGACCCTGCAAAACACCGGCCAGCAGATGTCGCTCGCGATCTTCTTCACCATCGCCATTCTTGGGCTCTCCGCGAGTCAAGAGTTGCACCTGGGTGCAAGGAACACAGCACACACCCAGCTTGCAACGCGTCTGCGACCACCACTCGACCGGGGCAAACTATGGCCCACTCTCGTTTACCGTGCGTTCAGTTGACCAGGGGCGACTGAGTGGTCGGCTCTCAATTCGCCTAACTAAGAGTTAGCCGCAGCATTCATGACCTATCAGAGTTCTCCCGAATTAGGGTTCGTTATGGCGGGGGAGCACAAGGCAATGGTCGCGCTGCATCGGGAGCTGGACGCGCTACACAGGGAAGTCGACGCCCTTCACAAGAAGGTTCATTCCGAGGTGGACAAGCTCCACGAAGTCGTGGACGCCCTTCACAAGGAAGTTCACAAGAAGAAGTAAGCCTGGCGCAGCCGGCTGACATCGAACCTGTTTCGACGGCGGAGCAACAGCTATCGACCGGGGTCCTCGTGCGCTGCCCGAACGGCTCGGGCGACCCCAACGCCCAACACGCCCAGTCTGGACGTGTCGGCACGTCGTTGCGGGTCAGGCTTGGGCTCGCTTGGGGCGGTCAAATGAGACGTAGGCGAGGACCGAGACCACCACGAGGGTGAAGACCGTAACATAGGGGGCGAAAACGCGGGCGTACGCCATGAAGCTCGCACCGACCGCAGCCCCTGTGAACAGGGAGGCCACAGTCGCAGCGGCTCTTCGCTGCTCGCTGCCCGAGATACCGAGTGCAGGGAGGTCGACCATGAAACCGGTCAGCGCCCTAGTTACGACCGTCGTGGTTAATCCGGGTACGGCTAGATGCCGCGCCGCAGCGTTCTGCAACCCCATGCCAAACGAACTGAGTGCAATCAGTATGTACAGAACGCCTCCGCTGGGTACCCCGCCCACTGAGGTCCAGGCCACTGCGAAGGCAACCATACACGCGACCTGGGCCCATAGGAGCAGTGTCACGCGTCGTGGCCAGGTGCCGGCCGGGCGGGGTCTCAGCAGGACCTGGCCCGCAATGAGGGCGGCCAGGGAGAAGACGACGAATGCGTCCCCGGAGCGAAGTGCCGAGAGAAAGCTACGCTCCCCCAGAGCAAGCGCCAGGAACACCACGTTTCCCGTCATGTTGGCCGTAAAGATCTGACCGAGACCTAGGAAGCTAACGGCGTCCACAACCCCCGCGGCGCAGGTCAGGCCGATCAGAAGAACGTCGCGTCGAACCTCGGAGGCTTGAACCCCCTGTTCGAGGTCAGGCGACCCGTGAGGTTCGTCCGGGGTCCCGACCATGCCAGCGCGACCACATGACAAACGACCCTCTTCAGCTTGGTTGCGACAGCGGTCTCGGTCTTAGGACCAGGGTCACCGAGCCTTCGGAGCAAGTGCGACTTCCACCCCACCCGCACCTGGGTAGGACAACGGCACGACCTGGACTCAGTTCAGCTTGCCCTTCGGATTCTTGGGTGGCAGGGTCAAGGCATAGACCAACGACCGCGCCACCCATCGGCGCGCATCGGCCCGATCCTTGACCACCGAGCCGGGAAGTACCCAGTACTCTCGCATCGCCCGGCCCGGCATCGGTTCGAAGGGGACGAATCCGCCCTTCGTCTTCGCCTCCGTTCGGTCGGGTTCTGATAGTCGAACGAACAGGCTCTCGCCATACACGCCCATGAACAGATTGCCGTTCGCGAAGGCGGCCGGCTGACCGAACATCTTCTTGGAGGTCACCCTCCGCTCGGTGGGCGTCAGGTCCTCGAAGATCTTGGAAATGGTCGAATCCGCCTTTGGGATCTTCACTCGGTCCAACCCTTGGGCACCAGTCGCTCCCTGCACTTCAACCATGCGGAGAGGGGCCGGAAACCCCTTGAGTGGCTACGCAGTACCCCTCCGTCGGAGGCATTACTATGGAGCCGACCCGACCCAGACCGATCGAATCCGGGCGCCGCGACCTCCTGTTGGATCCCGGGTCCCGGGACCTTCTCGACGACGGGGAGCGGCGAGACCTGCTGCAGGATCCGGGAGAACAGGACATGGTTCGAGACCGGGGAGTTCGAGACTCGTTCCGACTCGACGCGTGGTTGACCGGCCGACTGACCGACGAGGTCGCCGTCACCGAGCTCGCCGGACGTTCCGGAGCCTACGCCCTCCCCCGACGGCGAGACTGAGGGACGTGCCCTGCCGGGGTCCGCTGGGGCCCGTCGTCCCCGGCGCTCCATCCCGGGGCGAGTTGGGGCGAGCCCGGTGTGGACCGGACCCGCGCCTAGAATCCCAGTTCCTGCTTGACCAGGACTAGGGTCGTGCGGCCCGGCTGACCCTCGCGACGGACGATCAGCACCTTGCTGAGCGAACTGTGGACACCGTAGACCTTCAAGGCCCGGGCATCCTCCTTGGGAAGGGAATACCGCTCTAGGCGCGCGAGACCCTCTTCGAGGTCGGGGACGATCTTCTGGGTCCCTACCACCCAGATCACGCGCCCGGCTCCGTGGGCGTACGGCCCCAGCTGGCTCCCCGAACCGGACCCGACGAGGACCTGCCCGTCCTCCGTGACCGCGTGGACGCTGCCGACGATCACGTCGGGTGCCTGAGAGAGTTGCCGGATCTCCTTCGCCCGGGTAGCCCGGTCCATGGCGTGGAGTCGGGGCCGCAGCAGCACGACCTCCGCCCCTTCGAGCGCCTTCACGATGCCGGCCTCCTCGAGCGTGCGAGAGCTCGAGTCGAATACCTCCGAGCCCGGAGGGATCCGTGCCAGGACCTCTCGCCGAGCCTCCTCGGCGTTCTCGACCACGACCACCTCGATTCCGTGGCTCTCGAGGTTGGCCTTCGCGGTCTCGATCTGGCTCTCGCCGGGGAGGTGCTGGTACTTCGGATCGGGAACGAGCACGCTGATTGGGGGTGCGGCGGACATGCCGGAACTAGCTTTCTACTATACTTAAGTTATCAGTTAACTTTTGGTTACTTAACCTCCCCTCGGGTCGACTCTGTGCCGTCAGGGGGTCCACCGCAGGCCCTGGCCGAGAGCTCCGCACGGGGACGGCATGAGAAGGCGTCAAGAAGGCCGGGTCACCTGAACGCCCTCACGCCCGATGGACGCCCGGATCCCCGGCACGGCCCGCTCCGGGTCATCGTGCTCGCCGGCGGACAGTCTCAAAGGTTCGGGACGGACAAACTAGCGGCGGCCGTTGAGGGACAACCCTCCGTCGTCCGCGTGGTCGACCGAGTGGCCCCCCTCGCTTCGAGGATCGAGGTCTCCACCTCCAGTCGCAGCCGACAGAGGCGACTTGCCCGTCTACTCCCCTCCACCGTCCGATTCCTGGTGGATCCCCCGCTCCGGGCGGGCCGGGGCCCTGGCGAGTCGATCGTCTCCGCTCTGCGGGGCGGGGGCCGCGGGCCCATCCTCTTCGTTCCCGGAGACATGCCCTGGGTCGAGACCGACGCTCTTGCACGGTTCGTCGCACTCGCGGAGGCGAGCGGGGCAGAGGCCGCCGTCCCCTTCTGGGGCAGCGGCGAGACCGAGAACCTGGTGCAGTGGCACCGTAGTGTGGGCACCGTACGGTTCCTCCCCGAGCAAGATGAGCGACCCTCCCGTGGCCGACGCGCCTCGGAGATCCTTCGGGCCGTTCCCCGGACCTGCTTCGTCCCGGTGCGTGCGCTCTCCCGCCGGCCCCGGAGCTTTTCCCACCTCACCCGTCCTTCCGATGTCGACCACCCCCCGCTCCGGGGAAGCTGGACGGGCTCTTCGCGCAGCTTCGTGGCGGGCGGTTTCCCAAAGAGGGAGTACCACCGGGCCCACGCGGCACTTCGCGCCGGTCGGAGCCTCCAGGCAGGCCTCTCCTTCGTCCGAGAGTCCCTGTGGTACGCGCAGGCGGGCCTCGACCTCTTCGCGCGGCAGGCCCTGGACGATGCCGAGGGCTGCGACCCGCCCCTCGCGACGGCCAGGTCCCGCGCACGAGCAACGGTTAATCCCCACCCCTCGCGTCTGGGTCGTTCATGACGAACTGTTCGGGGTGCAACCGGCCGGTGCTCCCCTCCGATACGCCACCCGCGCTTCGGTCCGGGCCGGAGGAATACCACCTCTCCTGCGCCCCCCAGGCGATGCTGGAGGCCGCGGCTGAGGAGTATCGCGCGATCGTCCGCAAGGGGGTCCGCTACTTCGTCGAAAAGTACTCGGTGGGTGGGGTCGAGGCTCCGGAGGTCGGCCGGCGTTTCAGCGAACTTGGCCAGGCGATCGAGGTCGAGAGCGACCGCCGGACCCGACGCTGAGCGGCCCGGCGGGCCGGGCACAGCGGTCATCATTACCGTCGGCCGCTTCCTGCGCTGACCATGATCGACCGCGCCACGGCGCCGACCGGGCGGGTCCGCGTCACGGAGGTCCGGGGCGACCGCGCGGAGGACCGGGAGGACGAGGCCGCCGCCGAGGAACCCCTCGAGGTCCGGGTCGAGCCGGGCGGCGGTCACGACGTAGGCCCGGTCCGCATCGCGGTCACGATGCGCACCCCGGGAGCGGACTTCGAGCTCGCGGCCGGGTTCCTGGTTTCGGAAGGGCTGCTCCGCAGCCCCGAGGAAGTCCGGTCCATCGCCTACTGCACCGAGCCAGAGGAGACGCAGCAGTACAACATCGTGAACGTCACCCTGCGGGACGGGGTGCCGTTCGACGCCGAGCGGTTCCGACGAAACGTCTACACGACCTCGAGCTGCGGCGTATGCGGGAAGTCGGCGATCGAGCAGGTCGTCGCCTCGGTCCCCCGCCGGCCCGTGGGGCGGTTCCGGATAGCCGCGGACACCTTGCGCAGCCTACCCGAGCGGGCGGTGTCGGGCCAGGCCGTCTTCGGCCGCACCGGGGGCCTGCACGCCGCGGCCCTCTTCCGGCCGGACGGGACCCTGCTGCTGCTGCGGGAGGACGTCGGACGCCACAATGCGGTGGACAAGGTCGTCGGTCGGCGCTTCCTCGACGGCCACCTCCCCGACGGGCAGACCGTGCTCCTCGTGACGGGGAGGGCGGGGTTCGAGCTCGTCCAGAAGGCCGCGGTCGCCGGGGTCCCCTTCCTCGCCGCGATCGGTGCCCCCAGCACGCTCGCGATCTCCCTCGCCAAGGAACAGGGGATGACGCTCGTGGGGTTCTTGCGGGAAGGGCGGTTCAACCTCTACGCCGGACCGGAGCGGGTCGCGCTCTGAGCGGACGAGGCTAGGGCTAGTCCACGAGCGGACGATAGTCGGGCCGCATCCTCTTCTCGTCGACCCTGACCCCGCCCTGCCCCACACCCCGGTAGCGACGGGGGCTGCCCAGGGGGAGGGGCGAGGTCGCCTTGCCCGGGAGGGGAGGGAGCTTCTCGAGGGCCACCGGGAGCTCCTTGTACGCCCCGGTCTGGGTCGTCGGGTCACGGGCATCGACCGTGAGCCGGTTGACCGCATTCTCCCCCTTGTCGTGGATCCCGACCCACATGACCTTGCCCTGGACCCGGTCCGTGACCAGGACCTTGAGGCGGATCGCTCCGTTCGCCGAGCGGACCCGCACGAGGTCCCCGTCGGAGAGCTGCCGCTCCCGCGCGAGCTCCGGCGAGACCTCCAGGAACATCTCGGGGACCTTCGCGACGAGGCCGCTGTCCCGGGCGGTGAGGTTCCCCCAGTGGAACTGCTCGAGCATCCGGCCGTTGTTGAGATAGAGGTCGTACTGCGCGTCGGATTCGAGCGGAGGGATCCACTTGGGAGGGTGGAACTTGGCCTTCCCATCGGGATGGGCAAACCGTTCGGCGTACAGGTACGGGGATCCCCGTCCCCGCTGGTCGACCGGCCAGCTCTGGCTGGCATACCCGGCGAGGCGCTCCCAGCTCACCCCCGCGAACCGGGGGACGAGGGCGGCGGCTTCCCGGAGGACGTCTGCCGGGCCCTCGTACCTCCAGGCCGCCCCGAGCGCGTTCGCCAGCATCTGGATGATCTCGAGCTCGGGGCGGGCCTCACCGAGCGGGGGAAGGGCCCGGTAGAACCTCTGGATGCGGCGCTCCGTGTTGACGAACGTCCCCTCCCGCTCGAGCGTCACGGCCGCCGGCAAGATGACGTGGGCGAGCCGGCTCGTCGCGGTCGGGACGATCTCGCAGACGACAAGGAGCTCGAGCCGTCGGAGCGCCTCAGAGACCTTCGACTCGTGCGCGTCGGCGAGCACCTTGTCCTCGCCGAAGATGACCATCGCCTTCAGGGCGCCCGTCTCGACCGCGTCGACCATCTCGGTGCTGGTGAGGCCCTTGCGGGTCGGGAGCTTCACGCCCCAGGCGCTCTCGTAGCGCGCGACGACCGCCGGGTCGTCCCACCGCTCGTACCCCCCGTAGAAGGTGGGCAGCGCCCCAAAGTCGCTCGTACCCTGGACGTTGGCGTGCCCGCGGAGGGGGTAGCCTCCGGTGTGTGGCCGGCCGAAGTTGCCGGTCAGGAGGAGGAGGTCGCAGATCGCGGTCGAGGTCTCGGTGCCGGGTTGGTGCTGCGTGACACCCATGGCCCAGAGGATGCAGACGCTCTTCGCCTCGTGGATCATGGTCGCTGTGCGGACGATCTGCTCGGTCGGAACCCCCGTGACCTCGGCGCCGTGCGCGAGCGTGAACGCGTCGAGGGAAGCGCGGTAGGCCTCGAAGTTCGTCGTGCGCGCCTCGATGAAGGCCTTGGCCTCCCAGCCCTGGTCGAGGATGTACCTCGCGACCGTGTTCAGGAATACGAGGTCAGTACCGGGGCGAGGACGGACGAAGAGGTCGGCGCGGGCGGCCATCGGGGTCGTGCGTAGGTCGACGACGATCAGCTTCTGGCCGCGCAGCTTCTGCGCCCGCTTGATCTTCCCCGCGAGCACGGGGTGGGACTCGGCGGTGTTCGACCCCATCGTCATGACGAGGTCGGACCCCTCGATGTCCTCGAAGGATCCCGCGTCGGCCCCGATCCCGACCGTCCGGATGAGACCGGTGGAGGCGGGAGCCTGGCAGTAGCGCGCGCAGTTGTCGATGTTGTGCGTGCCGATTACCGCCCGCGCGAACTTCTGGAGGAGGAACGCCTCCTCGTTGCTGCCCGTGCAGTTGGCGAGGACCCCGATGGAATCGGGCCCCGATGCGCTTCGAATGGCTCGAAGCTTCTCGACGATGACGCGGATGGCCTCCTCCCAGCTTACCGGGCGGAACGTCTCCCCCTCCCGGAGGAGCGGGGTCGTCAATCGGTCGGGGCTGTTCACGAAGTCCCAGCCGAACTTGCCCTTGACGCAGGTCGCCATCCCGTTGGCGGGGGACTCAGGCCGGGGCTGGATCTGCAGGATCTTGCGGTCCTTCGTCCACACGTCGAACGAGCAGCCGACCCCGCAGAACGTGCAGACGGTCTTCGTCTGCTTCACGAAGGTGGGACGGGTGCGGGCCTCGACCTCGCTAACCCGGAGGATCGGGCGGAACCCCCCCAGGGCCGGTTCGACCGCCTTCACGAGCCGGGTCATCGACGACTTGGTCGACTCGCTGAGCCCGGTGAGGAGGCCCGCCTCGCCGAGCATCCCCTTCGGCATGAGCGCATCCACCGGACAGACCGACACGCACGTCCCGCAGGAGACGCACGACGAACGGTCGATCGGGGCGTTCTCGTCCCACACAACCCGCGGTGGATTTGCCTTCCAGTCGACCCGGATGACCTCGTTTACGACTAGGTCCTGGCATGCCTCCACGCAGCGGCCGCAGAGGATGCAGTGGCTCGGGTCGTAGACGTAGAAGGGGTTGGAGGTGTCCGGAGGGTACGGTTTCGGCCGGTAGGCCTGGTAGGACAGCTTCTCCTTGAGGACCGTCGTGTGCAGGACACAGTTGCCGTTCTTGTCGCACACAGAACAGACGAGCTCGTGGTGCGTCAGCACCTCCTCGAGGGCCCGCTTGCGGGCCCCCGTGGCGCGGGGAGAGACGGTCGAGACCTGCTGCCCGTCTCTCAAGGGGGTGGCGCAGGCGCGGACGAGCTTGCCGTCGACCTCGACCAGGCAGGTGTCGCACGTCTCGACCGGACCGAGCTGGGGATGGTAGCATATCTGGGGAAGGTCAACCCCGCTCCGGTTAAGCAGCTCCAGAACGGTGCGTGAGCCGTCAAGGGAAAGCGGACGCCCATCCACGATGACAGCCGGCACGGTAGAGTCCCGTGCCCAAATCCTGAGGCATCGCAATTCAATAGATTTCCGCAAGGGCAATCGGCCCGCCCGCGCGGTGTCCCCGGCCCCACGCGGCGAGGCCGCCTACGCCGGGCCCTTGAGACTTGAAGGCTGCGCTCCCGCACGTTCCGGGCAGCCGCACTGGACCGGATTGATCAACGCGACCTCCTTCCCGAGTGCCACCGACTCAGGGGTTCCCCTCCTGGGTAACCCCCGGAGTGGCGCGCTCGTAAGTACGCGAGCGGCTCTGCCCGGCCTTCTAGGGTCCGCTCGCGGTGAGAGAATGAGCGACCCGTCGGAACTGGAGGCCGGCGCCCCGTGAAGCGCTGCCCCTGGGCCTCCTCGGCCGACGCGGTGATGCAAGCCTACCACGACCGTGAGTGGGGAGTGCCGGTTCACGAGGACCGCCGACACTTCGAGTTCCTGATACTCGAGGGAGCCCAAGCCGGCCTGAGCTGGTCGACCGTCCTAAACAAGCGTGCCGGGTACGCCCGCGCGTTCGATCGGTTCGAGCCGGCCCGCGTCGCCCGGTTCACAGAGCGGAAGGTTCACGAGCTGACCAACGACCCCGGTATTGTCCGGAATCGCCTCAAGATACAATCCGCGGTGACCAACGCGAGGGCCTTCCGCCAGATCCAGCGAGAGTTCGGGAGCTTCGACGCCTACGCCTGGTCCTTCGTCGGGAGCAGCCCCCGGCAGAACCGATGGAAAACCATGCGTGAAGTTCCGGTGACCACAGCCGAGTCGGGTGCATTCAGCCGGGACCTGCGAAACCGAGGCTTCCAGTTCGTCGGGTCAACGATCGTCTACGCCCATATGCAGGCGGTCGGGATGGTGAACGATCACCTGCTCGACTGTTACCGTCATCGCGAGGTCCACAACCTGAGTTGAGCTCGAGGGCATTCGACCAATCCCTTTCTTCGAGTCCGTTGCTCTCTTGACGGAACGGTCGCGTGCCCATCCCTTCACCACCTGAATCCGGTGGGGTCGATCGTACCCTCCGCGGTTAGCGCTGGCGACTAGAGCGAGCAGTCCGCCGTATGCTTCATTTGCGTGGGTCCGGTCACGTGGAACCTTTTCGGTGCCGGCGACCCTCGGGCGACAGCACCGGATGCGCTGGTCGTTGATGAACCGAACAGGGGAGTCTTCGACCGAGACTGCGCCTCAATACCCCGTCGACGGGTGCTATGGGTTCAAGAACGATTGGGCTATCAGTAGTCGTTCCTGCTTGTCCCGAGGCATCTTCCTATGTTTCACTCCGTCCGCGCCCGTCTTGCCTCTGACAGATCCAAAAGTCTGCGAAGTGGCCCCAGTCAATCTTCTCCGTGGGTTGCAGACCACAACTGTGGAGAAGCCTCACAACCTCTGGTTCCGTCCAAAATGTATAGGCGCTGTCGCCCAACCACCGGGTGAAGGTAGTCCCGAGCGCTCGCTGCATTAAGAAGTACAGTCCCAGGTGCCCGGAGGAGAGAACCGACCCCGTCAAGTCGGTCACATAAGACTCGACAAGCGGTTTCGGGAGTCGCTCGAACACGCCCACGCTGAAGACGAAGTCAAAGGAGCCGAGAGGGAACAACGACTTCCCATTGTAAACCTTGAATGCGACGTTCCCTGCTCCACACTTATCCGCAATCTTCCTGGCAATTCGGATGTACCCGGCATTGACGTCAACCCCCAACCCAGCGTTGATGAGGTTCGTCATCGATGTAAGGTTCCCTCCGAGGCCGCAGCCGAATTCGAGAACTCTAGCGCCTCTGAGGTAAGGGATCAGGGGCTCCATCTGCTGCTCGCTCTCCCCCAGGTAGTCCTGCGCGCTTGCGAAGCGACCACGTGTTGCCGCCACGGCCGAGGCATATGTCAGCCCTGATAGCTTCCAGACGGTCCGACTTCGCAACAGGGGCCGAAGAATGGTGAGTGGTAGGTCCATATGCTACGGGTACCTGGGGGAGAGCCCTGGTTCGTTTTACAGTCAGCCCCTGCGGGCGCAATAACGGCCTCCGCCGTGAACCGGGTCGGTCATGCCCGCTTAACGTACCTTGGTCGGATCACTCTTCAGTAAGCCTTGCCTTCCGCTCCGTGGGTGGAGGCCCTGAAAGACAGCTCTGTCCTTGAAGGCCCGATTACATACACCGGCACGGTTTCCCGGTGAAATGGGTGGGTTATTGGACGGATTCCGAGAATGGGTAGACGAACCGGCACTTTGCCCTTCTCCATGCGCTAGGGGGCAGTCGATTCAAAGGGCTCCGCCCGGAACAGGGCGGGCGTCGCTGGGTAGCCAGGGTGAGTCCCACCCGACTCCGCCTCGCTTGACAGCTGGGCTCAGGGATTGTGTGGGGTGACTCTTACTGCTACTTGGTGATCTGAAGGAACTGCGCCGATGAATTCGAGTCCGAGGTCGCGGCTCGGGAGTGACTCCGTGAGAGCTCTATATTCACCGCCAGAGTACCATCCGGGGTAGTTGAACAACTCGTCGAACAGAAGAACGCATCCCGGCCGAAGGCGATTTCGTTCAAGCAGTTCGTGGAGGACGTACAGCGCCGAGTCATACAGATCACAGTCGAGGTGCACAAAAGCTACCGGCCCTGAGTGTGACTCGAGGAAAGGGACAAGCGTGTCCTCGAACAAACCAACTACCAGCCGGACGTTCGGCTCAATCGTTGGGGGAGCAGATTGAGCATAGGCGCCCTTGGGAATGCCGGGGCGCCATTCTTTAGGCAAGCCCTTGAATGAGTCAAAGCCATACAAGAGCCGACCCTCTCCCCGGGACCTTAGGTTCCGTGCGAGCTGGTTCGTGGAGATGCCGTCCGCCACTCCAAACTCGAGCACAAGGCCTTGTTGGTCAATCTGCTGAATACACCAACTGCGTATCTGATGTCTGAATAAGAATCGCCGAGTCGATGGCGTAAGTGACAGGACAAACTTGACTGTCTCCCACTTGGACCTTAGGTTACCGTGTTCACGCCAATGAGTCGGTGGAACAAGGACTGACGCGAAGTCACGTAGGGGCCACACCACCTGCGCCGCTTCCCAAATCGCAGACAAGCCATCTAGCTCTTCCCAATCAGTCATGCGGGGCTTCCTTGGTTCCCGCGGGGGAACCCCGGGCTGCGCGATCTCAATTCGATCTCCCTTCCCCCCTGTCGACCAGCTGCCTCGCTGCAATCCAGGGGCCGGGCAAAAATCGTCGGATCAAGCTACCTCTCAGGAGCGACCTGTATTGCAACAGGAAGGGAGCCGGTGCCCCGAGCACCGATCCCTATGAACCTCAGTTTCCAGCCCCATACACCAGCCGTTTCCCGGAGCGCCCGCGCCTCGTCATCTGGCAGGGCTTGGCAGTACTCGTCAAACACAAGAACCGTGCCCGATGTGATTCGTGGGGCCAGTTGCTCGAGAACCACCCTTGCACTGGAATAAAGATCTGAGTCCACATGCAGGAACGAAACAACCTGCCGCTTCTCGATTCCATCCAAGAACTGCGGCAGTGTGTTGTGGAACATCCCCTTGACCAGCGAGACCCCCCCATCAGTCTTCGGTTGAATCCCGCCCATGGAAAAAGCGCCCCTTCTGTAAAAGAGATTCCAATCTTCGGGTAGCCCTTCAAACGAATCAAAACCTACAACGGACTCTCGCGACCGTTTCGCGATGTAGGAGATGCTTTCACCAGCCGCCACCCCAAACTCGAGCCAAAGTCCGCCAAGGGAGGCAGACTTTGCGGTACTTATCGCGACATCAAGAAGCGCCCAACGACCCCTGAATTTCTTCACCGATGGCCTCAAGGCTCCATCCACAGCGAGCTTTGCAACCCCAACAAACAAAGCGACGAACGTAGCCGCGATCATAGGCGCGGACCGGAACCACTCTGCCATTGTGTGGTGCAATCGGGAGTGCCTGCTAAGAATGTCCAAGCCAGAGAAGAGGAGCAACGCCGGCAAGTCGATGAGCTCGGGGTCGCGACCACTCATTCGAATGTCACACCGAATGGCTGAATTGGGTTTCAACCGGGTAAAATTGTGACCTGGGAAGGAGCAACATGCGTTAGGCGTCCCCCAAGCTTCCGGTGCCCCTAAGCCCAGCGTCCCGTAGCGTTCGAATGACGCCGGCCGCCCCTGAGTCCGAGGTGAATCGACGTGCCCAATTCATCGCTCTCCCTGAAACACCCCCCAGGAGTTCAGGGTCGTCCCAGAGGGTGGTTACAGCCTTGGCGATCGACCTTGGCGAAGCGTAAGGGACAACGAATCCACGACCGTCCGCCACCATTTCGGATAGAGTGGGAGTGACCACCGGTACGACACCCATTGCCATGGCCTCCAAGACAGAGATGCTCCAGCCGCCTTCGCTCGCGGAAGGGTACACCATGACCGAGCAACTGTCGTAGAACTGCCTCTTCGCAGCCTCCGCGATGTACCCCTCGAAAGAGACCGACTCGCTTAATCTGAGGTCTGCAGCGAGCGCACGTAACTCCGACTCGAGATAACCCCGTCCAGCTATCATCACAGAAGCGTCAGGGAAACGCCCTCGGACAAAGGGTAGGGCTTTTACTACATCCGGAACGCCCTTGTACCGCTTCAAAGGCCCAAGGTAGCCGATGATATGGGTCGTCAAGCCCCTGGCCGGGGGTCCGGAGAGCAGAGTTGCGTTCCCAATCCCAGGCGGGCACACCGACACGTTGTCGGGAGGGTGACCCACTCTGATTAACTCCTCTTTCGACTGCAAGCTAGTTGTGACAATGGGCCAGTTTCTAGCAAACCTGCTGTAGAGACGTTCGATTGAAAATAGTGCGAAAGATACAGGGAAGGGGGTCTCCGTGAAGAGCTCCCGACCGGCGACATGATGGATCAGAACCACCCTGCTGAACGTCCGGTTTACCAGGTCCGTGATGGGCGGAAGGGTGTTAAGAGACTCAAGCAGAATCGCGTGCGGATTTGATTTCAGAACCGCTCGAATTCGATTGGCGCAGGTCAGGTGAACGGTCGCTCGATTGCCGCATCTCACGATGTGGAGACGATTCGAGGACTCTGTTGCCAGAGATCCGGGGAATCGAGACGTCAGGAATAGAGTCGAGAACCCAGAGTCCGTTAGCTTCGTCACGATGGACTTGACGAAATCTTCCGCACCGCCCGCTCGAGGGTCGCGCCAGTCCCTCCAGTTGAACACTAATACGTCAACTGGTCCCATGACCTCTGCCAATCGGTTGCCTGCGATCGTCGTCGGCGCGGGCGGACGCGAGGGGCCAAGTGGGTGGTTGCTTCAAGGATCTGATGCCGGAACGATTTCAGCCCCCTTAAGCCAGTCGCGGCGGCAGATTGGACGCCCGGGTAGAGAATGGCCAGACGCATTGGGGGGATGGAAGAGCAAAGAACCGTCGTTGAGGCTCCAAGGTACTCCGCGTCCGTCGGAGGGCATGGGTCAATGACAATCTGGAACAACCCCCCATGCTCGATGAGCCAAGGTGTGATTAGCCCCCAGCCGGAGTCGGTCTGGCCGTACGGGCAGAGCAGCAGACGCCTCCGCTCCGGGGTCGGCCTACGGGCACAAAAACTCCGGCTACCGTTCGCCAGCCTGGGGAAGTGTCACTAGTCTCCCAGTTCTCCAAGACTGGTAGAGACCCTGGCAGACCTGGATAACCTTCGCGGCGTCTTGCGCGTCTGGAATGGGATTGCTGCCGTTGGCCACGGCCTCCAAGAAGGCTGCGACTTCGCGATCGAACGAAACGGGACCCTCTGTCGAGAAGTCGAATGGGGTCGCCACCCGCTGTTTGTTGAAGAGGGTGGCACTCGACGCGAGTCCTCGAGCGTCGATCTGCACGAGACCCTTGTACCCGTAAATTTCGAGGTAGAAGTAGCCATTCCAGTCGCACCAAGAGCTCTGAAGCATTGTCGTTACTCCGGAGGTGCTTGTAAGGATCCCGAAGAAGTTGTCCTCTTGTCCTTCGACTAATTTATGAAATCGGGTGGACCCGGACCCTATCACCGAGCGGACATCACCGAAAAGCCAGCTCACGATGTCCACAAGGTGGTGACCATTGTCAAACAGAGTCCCCCCGCCCACGACCGATGGGTTTCGGGACCATGGTTCTGCGTCAAGCACCCAACCGTCGTGTCCAATCCAGCCCCGGCAGAACGTCACGGGCCCGATCTCATCGTCATCAAGAAGCGCCTTGGCTTTCTGCACGCATCCAAAGTGGCGAGCATTGGCTCCCACCTGAACAGCGAGGTGCCCGGACTGCGCAGCCCCCACAATCTGGCCAGCCTCCTCCATAGTCAAACACAATGGCTTCTCGCAAAAGACATGGTGGCCGGCTCGAAGGTGTCTCAGGGTCTGCGCAGCATGAAGGGCGTTCGGGGTTGAGACACAAACCGCGTCTAGTCTTGGCGTTGACAAAAACGCCTGCTCATCCGATACTACCGCGCCGGGCGCCGCTCGTTTGGCCTCCTCCCTGCGTTCGGCAGACGAATCGCAGATGACCGCAAGCTCAGCTCTCGGGTTCTTGAGCAGTGAGGCCACTCGCCGCTTACCCATCCTCCCGAAGCCCAGAACCCCCACGCGAATTCGATCCATTGGCTGGTACCGTCTAGAAACTCATGGTCGGGCGTCCTTTAAAACGAGTCACTGGTCGCCTGCCAGTTGAATGATGTTGCTCCCATCCGCACGTGCATGGCCGTTGAACCTTCACAGTCCAGTCTAGTAATCGTTTGCGTGCAACTTGTAGGACACGGCCGATTTACTTGTAGGTAGGACTTTGAGACGGAGGGCGCTCCCGCCTTAAGATGGCGATTTCGGTCGTAACGCGCGGTCGTACGCTGGAGGAGGTGAAAGCGTTCGTGCGGAACCTTCCTATGCGTCCAAGCGAGGACCTACAAGTAATCGCGGTGTACCGCGAGGGGGGCTCTACCAGTTGGAGCCCTCCGTTCACAACCCTCATCCCTAGCCCGGCGCTCCGACTAGAGGCGCGCGCCATCGGAATCCAAAATTCTAGCCACGAGCGAGTCCTCCTTGTGGATTCGGACCAATTCCCTGAACCTGGGCTCTTTCGGGAGCTCGAGAGTGTGTCTTGTGACGCCTGCATAATTCCCGAGCGCTCGGCCAATCGAAACCTGGTGGGCCGGCTGACGGACCGCCAACGGGCTTACTCGGAGGCTTATGCAATGCTTCACCCCGGACCGGCCAGCCCCGCGATTCCAAGGTTCTACAGGAGAGACCTGTTGCAGTATGCAATCGAGAGGATTCCGCGACCCGTTCTGACCGTGGGGCTCGCGCATGAGGACTCCATTCTGTACTACTTCACTTTCCCCCGTGTTCATCGGCTCGGGCGAACTGAAGGAGCCATCCTGAACTCGGACCCTAGCTTCGCTGACTTTCTCAGAAAGTCACTTCAGTATGGCCGCTACGCGGGGGCACTGGCCAAGGCTCCCGACATGCCAATCGAGATCAGGGAGCTCATTCGCAGCGTCAACTGGAACATCTTGTCTTGGGATCCAAGTCTGGGCCTAAATAGCGGAATATTTATCGAGCTTGTCAGAGCTGTGCCGTACCTTTTCGGAACTCTGGCCCCTGGGCTCTCATAGCTGCGACGATCCTGCAACTATAGGAGATGGCCCGGATTCAGCTCATTCTCTCCCGGAGCGAAACCGTACGCTCGATCTCGCCGGCGGTCGTTCCGTGTGCTACCCCAAGGATGTTGAGAATGCCGCCGGGGGGGGACATGCACTCACGCAGCAAAGTGCCTGTCCGACTCTCTCGGATCTCGAAGAGGTCGAACCGCTGCTTGAGGGTTTGCCAGAGCGCTCGACTGCTATAATTCCTGTTCCACTCCAGTATAACGATCAAGTCCGGCTGTTCCTCCAGGATTCGATTCATTCCTTCGACTACGGCCAGCTCTGCCCCTTCGACGTCGATCTTTACGAGAGACACGGGAACGTCCCGCAGTGCTGTGTCGAGGGTAACACACTTGACCTCCTGTGTATCTGGGAAGTCTGCGACTAGCGAGTTCCTGCCGTCCTCTATGCGTGAAAGGTGGAGCGTACCGACGCCGTTGTGATTCGACACCGCAGCTCGGACCGTGGTTACCCTCGATGAGAGATTACACCTCGCAACATTTTGTTCCAGCCTTGAGAACGCAGGCAGATACGGTTCGAAGGCAAAGATCCTGCTCCTCACTCCGGCGACCGAGGCCGCCGCGACCGGGAAGTACCCATTGTTTGCGCCGACGTCAACGAACGACCGGTCACCGGAGATCAGCCCCCGGATTAACCGAGTAGTACCAGGCTCGTACCCCTGTCGCTCGACCATCTCCCGATACATGATTACGTCGTGCGGTTCATGGGTACTGAGCACGAGAGGCAGGCCAAACACGTCTACCTGGAGGGCACCTCCGTGGGAAGATTGCAGGTGGGACTGGTAGCGAGCAAGTCGTGCAGATGCGAACCGACCGTGGATCTGCCTGACCCTCCGGGACTTCCACAAAGCGTCCTCGACCCTACGCCAGATTGGATACTCACGAATCCCTGAAAGTGAAGCGGGCATGCCCTTGGACTATGCGCAAACCGGGTGCTGAGAGATAACATGACTGCCTGCTCTTGCACGGCGGCCAGCCCCTCCCCCTACCGCCCTCCCCGGAGTCGGATTCAACGCCAAGTCAAACTGACTAAACGGTTAAATACCGAGTCCAGAGAGGGTGGATGAAATGGCCGACTCCCCTGCGCCTATTTCTCTCGCCGCCCCCGTGTTAACCGGAAACGAGGCCCGGTATGTTAACGACTGCCTGGACACCAACTGGGTCTCCTCAAAGGGGCGATACATCCCGGCGTTTGAGGAGAGTTTTTCAAGTCTGGTCGGCGCAAAATTCGGTGTGGCCGTCTCGAGCGGGACGGCGGCTCTTCATGTAGCCCTTGCTGCCCTGGGCGTGCGAGAAGGCGATGAGGTAATTGTTCCCACCTTCACGATGATTTCGTGCGCCAACGCGATACGGTACCTAGGCGCCAAGCCGGTGCTGGTCGATTCTGAGGAGGAGACTTGGAACATCGATCCCCAGGGCATACGGAGCGCGATCAGTCCTTGCACAAAGGCAGTCATGCCGGTTCACATTTATGGGCACCCCGCGGATATGGCCGCGATACGCGACATCGCGTCAGAGCACAATCTCCTGGTCGTAGAGGACGCAGCGGAAGCCCATGGGGCCCAGGTCGACGGAGCGCCGGTGGGGTCGCTCGGGGACGTCGGCGCGTTCAGCTTCTATGCGAACAAGATCGTAACTTGCGGAGAGGGGGGGATGATCGTTACGAACCAGGAAGCCATCGCGCAGAGGGCGGCCGCTCTCCGTGACCAGTGTTACGTTCCCTCCCGTCGCAGGTGGCTCGTCCACGATGGGATTGGCTACAACTACCGGCTCACTAACCTCCAGGCCGCGATAGGTCTCGCCCAGACTGAAAGATTGTCGCAATTTGTCGACACTCATCGCTCGACCGCGCGCCTTTACGCTTCCAAACTGGTGAATGTCCCTGGCGTTACATTGCCGGGCGAAGCCACATGGGCCAAGAATGTTTATTGGATGTATACGGTACTTATCGATCCCACCGAGTACGGTCTAACCCGAGATGAATTGATGAACGAGCTAGAGAAAGAGAGAATCGACTCCCGTTCAGTGTTCATGCCGATCCATCAGCAACCTGCATACAAGACGCAATTCGAGGGGCAGTCATTCCCGGTGGCCGAGCGGCTTTCCGCACAGGGCCTGAATCTTCCCTCCGGGAACAACACGACTCCTCGCGAAGTAGAGCGAGTTTGTTCAGTTATCGAGGCGCTCTCCAGACGCTGAGTTGCGTCGATACTGTTCTCTGCCTATTTTGAAACCTCGCCCTGGCCTTTTTTACTTCCGTCGTCGCCCCACTACTACAAACTCCGCAGCGAAACGCGGGAAAAACCGGAAACCTCTGTCGATCCACCCAACAATAGAGGGGAGGTCGTGTCGCGAGTCCAGGGGAAGTCCCCGGACCTTGAGTGAATCGAGTCCCGATTCGGTCATCATCTGGCACATCGCGGTCACGGTTGCCGGGCGGATTACCCCAACCGGGCGGGCGAAGCTACGGATGGCCCTTCCGTAGGTTCTTCGAGAGCTTGCTTCACAGAAGAACGGCTGGAAGCCTAGGAGCAATGATGCTCGGTTAAACCAGCTTGCGATGTTAGGGGTCGTAATCACGACCAGGCCGGTGGACGACGAGACCCTGGCTATCTCATCCAGCGCATGATCCGGGTCGAAGAGGTGACCCAGCACTTCAGAAAGCACGATCAGGTCGAAAGTCCCGATTTCCTCCAAACTGTCACGCGAGATATCGAGGACACGCGCGTCGATTCCTTCCGCCTGTAACTTTTGAACGCTTGTCTCCGAAATGTCCAAGCACGTGTAGTTGTGCAAGTCAAACCCAAGCTGCTCAGAGAGAAAACGCCCAGTCTTCGCGCTCTCGACACCCACCTCAAGAACCCGCTGAATCCGACCGGACCTGAACTCGCGGACCAGGTCAACAATGGCCTCATACCTGTCAGGCAGCTCACGTTCGACGTCAATCGAAAAGTACTCCTTGTGGAGCCTGCTCGAGTAGAACTCTGAAAACTCACCTCTCGGTTGGCCCGCCATAAGACTCCTCTTTGGGATCGGGGCGACTTGTTTCCGTTGGAGTCAAGAGCACCCTCTTGAGCGCTGTAATGGAACGCCGCAGCCTTCTGCCTATGCCGCGGCCCGCATCCGGAACCACAAGAAGGACCACAGATAGCGCACAGATCAAGCCGGAGGTCACAAGGCTGACGATGAGCGTTGCAGTGTACAAAGGCTGATCAAGTAACTCAATGGTCACGTTAAGGACTCCCGGGGCCAGCACCCAACCATTCGAGAGGCCGTCTACTTCGACGTGGGGGAGTACCCGCCCACCAGCTTCTGCAAACCACACCGTTGAGTACAGCTGAGGAAGGACGAGCAGCCCTGGTCCCAGTACCTCAGCAGTAATCGGCGTCCCAGAGCTAAAGTCCGGGGCGGTCGTGGCCAGAACATCGGGCTCACTGCTTGAGTTGACCGCCGAGCATGGCGAACCGGTCAGGCAGTAGGAGTCGTTTGTATCGCCGTCGACTTCATCGCGAAGAACTTCGTACACGGAGGTGGCAGCAAACACCCGGCCAGTTGCGTAGACAGGTACCGTCCAGCTCCCGGAGGTCGCTAGGATCTCCAGGGTTCCATCAGTGAAGCTCGGAGTTACTTTGAACATCTCGCTGTACGCCTGTTCGATGGAGACGGCGGCAGGCCCGAGAGCCGAATCGACGACCAGGTATCGCGCTCCAAGCAGGTGAAAGAGAGCAGCTGCCAAGGTTCCATTTGGAGTCGCTGGGGGAATCACTCCGAGAAAACCAATCCGAAGGTCGATCGCGGGAGAGGGCGTTGACGGGACGAAGAAGATGTCGACACTTCTCACCTGGTCCAGCGCAGAAGGAGCTATGTTCTCGAACGGCACGACCATCTCGTCCCAGTCCCCTAAGGGGATCGCCTGCGCAAAGGGAACAGTGGGATTCGTCCGGTACCACGCGATTTGCCCCCCTTGATACCCGAATCCGACGGACACCTGAGAGGGGGGAACACCCTGGACTTGAAACCAGAGCTCGATCCCTCCAAAGGTTGAGAGGTTTGCTGGGGCAGCCAGGGTGTAGGTTAACCCATCCCCGTTCGGGTTTCCGAAAGAGGTGTTGGAGGAGGTCTCTAACTCAACACTGCCAGGAGACCCAGGCATCCCTACAGTCGACCAATTGAGAGTCTCCCCTGAGGGGTAAGGTACGCTCCAACCGGAAGTGAGCGAAGCTTGGTTACTACCGTCGAGTATCGCCCGACTGGACGCGAGTCGACAGGTCCCGACAATAAACTCTGTGATGCCTGTGGTAGACTCTGAGGGAAAATTGAGGACAAGATTGGTCGCATTGCTGATCGACCACGCGGGCCAACCTTGGGTGAGGTTAATCAAGAGAACTGCCCAAGGGTCTTTGATCGCTGAGGGGCGGACGGGCTCCCATTCGATGCTGCCATTGCTGTCCTCGACCCCGAGTCTCAGATCGTCGAGAACCGTTGCTGACGAATTCAGCCAGAAGTACGCCAGTGAGACGTTGGCCAGCGAGAAGTTACCCACGTCGAGGAAAAGGTTGTTCTTGTTCGGATTAGTCGCCCCCCAGGAGCTGTTTGCGTTGAACTGGACACCACCTATCTGTCCCTCTCCTGAGATGGTCGAGTTCCAAGTTACGGTGCCGCACGGCGTGCACCGGCCGTTACTCCAACCCGCAGTTGACCCTGCCAAGTTGGTGCTTTGATTCAGCAGCGTGATTCCAAACTCACTCGGTGGCCTGAGTGCCGCTAGAAGTCCAGGGCTTTGTATTGCGTACAGCGCTGCGGTCGAGTAGATTGACAACGCGCCGCCGCCGGTGTCACCCGAGGGCGAGACGGAACCGTCGATGACGGGAACCGCGGGAAACAATTCCTGGTAAGGGTTGTAACCCTGATAGCCAGAACCATTGCTCCAGTTAAGTGTCGGCCACTCCCCGGGGAGGGGTAGAACAAGCACGTTGCCTCCTGATCTATCATTCGCCCCTAACCATGAATTCGCGGCGGAGTATGTAGTTGGCAAGCTGACACCGCTCCCTTGTGCTGTGTCAGTGTGCCACTCTCCTTTCTCCCCTTGAATAGTAGGGATAGCTCCCGCAGCAACCAAGCAAATGCAAATGGCGAGCGCGGTCGCTAGCGGCGCATACAATCTGACATTGTGACCCCGAAGTTTCAGAAGAGTCGATTGCTGGGCGCGGTCAGGCGAGGCCCGCGCTCGTGCCCGACCTCGTTCTGTCGCGACTACCAGCGTCGAAAGCGTATCAGCAGCCAAGAGGGCTGAGGCTAGAATCGAGAACGGCACGAACGATGTGGAGACTGAGGCTGCGAAGAGATTCGTCCCCTGTGGCAGGCTCGTTACGATTCCCCACAACCAGGTTGAACCTGGCAACGTCGTCCCTGTGCCTGCAAAGACAACAATCAACAACCCAAGCGCCACCAGAGTTCGGATGCCCCTGACGCGCGGGTCCCAATTACGCGAGTTCAAGAGAGCAAACCAGGCTAGGGATGGGATTGCAAACGTACTCAGCACGCCCAGCGGGTTCTCTAGATAGAACGACATCCAGGCGAGTCCGTTGTACGAGGGGTTGAACATTCCCCATGAGTTCATTCCCCTCAGGGCGAAGCCCACCTGGGCTGCGTAGGCTCTGTACCCGGTCAGAGGGTAGAGAGTCGAAACAGTCTGGGTGTGAGCAGAATAGCTCCCCAAGGCAATCGGCAGAGAGGTCCAGAGATAGGTCGTACAGGCGAGTGCCGCAAGTAGCGCAAGCGCCATTCGAGCTGTGAGACCGAAAGCGCGCCGGGGCCTCCCCTGTCGCGTAACCAAGAGGAACAGATCAAACACGATTACGATGATACACAATCCCAGGATTCTCGGAATCGAGAATGGAAAGTCGTTGGTGAGGGTCAGCATTGTCGCAGCTGGAAGCAAAACGGTGACTATTCCGGTACGACCTCTGCAGTACACCAGGGACCACAGCACCAGGGCCACGGCGCCTGTCGAGTAGGAGAGGCTAGCTACATCACCGGCACCCTGAAAGAACCAGAAGGGGGTAATCAGGTACAACAGTCCGGCCAGCGGAATGCGGGTGGTCATTCGATACGTCACAATCAGGCCGCGAGCGACGTATTCCGTCGCCAATGCGCCCACAAAGAGGAATACTAGGAGGAAGGCGGTGTATGCCGTCGAAAAACTCAGGCCGACTGTGTCTGCAGCACCGAGAAAGACGACCAGCGGAGGATCGAGCCCCGTCAAAATGGGCGGAGAGGAGTAGCCGAGGTTGCCCCACCAATCCCAGATGCTTGAGTAGTGGGTCAACAGGAGCTGGGCGTCAACAACTGGCGGAGTGTCGCCCCCGATTGGAAGCGAACCTCCCCAGGTCCATGCGACCGCTATCCCAAGCGATACAGTGAACAGTACTAGTGGTCCGAGTACGGAGCGCAGGCGAAGGAACGTGGCTCCAATGTGTCGGAGCCATGGAAGGCTCGGGGCTCCCTTGGGCGGCGCGACGCTGGGGTCCATGACTTTCTTACAACCAACGGCTGAACCAACTATTCGTAGCCCCAGGACCTGAGTCGCTCGTCAACTCCTGAGGTTTCTGATTCTCCCGGTGCCTTGGCAACCAAAAGGGCTGCTTCCCTCAGTAGGGCCGCCACATCCCGATTCGCGTCAGCGACATCGACCCAGCGGTCGCGGGCGCCAAGGGGGTCCGTTTTGACGTCATGGGCCTGGAATGTGCCATCGGCGGGGAAGTGACTGATTCTCCAATCCCCCACATAAGCGATGATTGCTTCGCGGTCGACGATCGTTTTGAGCCGTGAGCTTAACCGCTCTCGAGTACGCGGGATGAAGACACCTTCTGCGTATGCCATTGGGATGCAATGCCGAGACTCGTCTAACAGCCTCAGAAGATTGCACCCATCAGTGGTAGCCCGCGCGTTAGGATCGACCTGTGATTCTATGGTTGGGCGGATGTCCACTAAACTTGCTCGCTCTCGACACCTCACGCCCGCGTGTGCGCCCTTAGGAAATCTCACCAAGAGAGGCACTCTGAGCGTGGCCTCATCCCCGCGATACATGTGAAAGAGGAGTCCTTCCTCTCCGAGTTCTTGACCATGATCTGATGTCACAACGAAAATCGAATCGTCCCACCGGCCAGCAGCCTTGGCGATGGCGATCAACCGTACCAGTCGATGAATGGCTCGGTTCACCGACCCCTCATAAAGACAGGCCAGTATTCGGAGTTCCTCCGGGGTGGGCAACCACTTCCCGGTGAACCAAGAGATGTAATCCTGTCGCGCGACCGCTAACCTGTAAGCGCTGAACTCTTTGGTAGGCAGGATGTATCGGTCCGGAAAGTATGGTTCGTGAGTATCCGCTAGGTTGATCAGGAAGAAACCTGGCTCCTCGGCGCTCGTCCGATCAACATGCAACTGGAATGCCTCTTCAATCCAGCTTGATACTGGCAGTCCAACATCGCGCCCAGGACTCATGGTCTTTGTGAGTAAAGTCGACGCTCCCCACATTAACTCGGGAAAGCGGAGCAGCGCGTCATCGTGCGACCCCAGCAGGGGTCGAAGCGCTCCCACAATCCGTCGAAACAGAGGTTCGCCATCCGTGGTGCCGTTGGGTGCGAGAGAAGGGACCTTCATCGGTATGCGGAAGTACTTCTCCCACCAGCCGGCGACCACTGCCACGTCGAATGCAGTATCAATCCCGAATCCCGCTTCCGGCCCAAGCATCCCGTTGGCTGAGATCAGAGTCGAATGGTAACCCCTCTCCTTTAGAAAGTCATTCAGAGTCGGCACCGATGGGAGAAGGGACAAACGGTCGTCACCCCGTTTGCCGAAGGCACCATGGTGCCATGGGAACAGTCCGGTGAGTATGCTGGCATGTGAAGGAATAGTCCAGGGCGAAGTGGCTACCGTTTCGGTAAAGTCTGCGAACTCTTGGAGGGAATCTTGGAGGTCGCGAGCAGCCTGACTCTCCCGGACCAAACGCGCGAAGGCGTCTGCCCGACAGCAGTCCATGACAACGACGTAGATATTCGGTCTGGCGCCTGTCATTGGGCTCCCTGGTTTAGGGCCATCCATCGGCGGGAGGCCGATTTACTACCATACTCCCATCCCCGTCATTAAGCTTCAATCGGGACCACTCCGGCTGCCGCCCTTAAGATTCGATCCTCTGGTTCCAACCCACCACAAGAACGGCGGTAGGTGACAGCTGTCCGCGCCCACTTCGCGCGAGACTCGCCCAGCGGTGGGGGAGAGACTTGATCACGAGCGAATTCCCCGCAAGAGGCTCGGCGCCAACCCCCACCAATGGGGGTCGGACCTCCAGCCGTGCAGCCGAATCGGATATGCCTCGCACCCAATGATGTAAGCGCGACAAGCGGCGGAAAGTTCACGCAGGGCCCGCTCTGCGGGTAAGGAGCCACACGATGCGGCCGACGGAAGGAACGGGGTCTCCTTGAACCGAACCAATCAAATCTCCATGGCTGCTGGTCGGCCTGCCAGGTGCATATCTACTCATGACCCACCGAACTCGCTCATGAACCAAGCGACCAACTTCGGCGGTACGCGTTTGGCTATAGGCGAGTTCATGAGACGCACCCCCATCAACGAAAGGAACATCACCGGGATGGCGCGCCCGACCGGCATTCGGGAGGCTGGGTCGTGCTTCCAATGGACGGGGACCTCCCGCATCGGGTATCCGCGATTGTGCACGTGGTATAGGAGGTCGACATCGAAAGCCCGGTTCGTTAGGGTGACGGTCTTGAGGAGGGGGAGGACCACGGACTTCTTGAAGAACTTCGCCCCGCACTGGGTGTCGCGGAGCGGCAGGAACAAGAGCGAGCGGGTGAGCAGGTTCCACGCCCGACCCGCGACCCGGTTGAACGGGGGCTCGGCTCGAACTCCCGTCGCGCCCCTGGTCCAGCGCGAGGCAAGAACGAAGTCGACCTCGGCGAGTTGGCCGACCAGGCCATGCATCTGTTCGGGTGAGATCGGACCGTCCGCGTCGAGATACCCGACGTACTCGTAGCGGGCCTCGTGCAGGCCGGCGAGGATCGCACCCCCCTTGCCGAGCTTGGTCGGGTACTTCAGGACTCGGACGTTTCGAGCCTCGTACGACTCCCCCACCTCAGCGGTTCGGTCGCGAACCCCATCTACGACTACAATCACTTCGAACGGGTCGCCGCGCGCTTCGAGCGCTGGCAGGTATCGGTCGAGGGTACGTGCGAGCCGATCCTCCTCGTTCCACGCAGGAATAACTATGCTAATGCCCGGAACCCCGGTTTCCGGCGCCATCTCTGGGGAATCGAGGCTCGTTGTGCTATAAGCGACTTGCTGTGCGAGAGTGGACTCCTTGACCCTGTTATGCGGCAGGATTCCCTCTCAAGGGCAGTATAACCAGTGGAGGATCCGGATTCGCCTCCGACCTTCTGACGACGCCGACCTTCGCGCGCGGATTCTGCCTCCTAACTGCGAGCTCCTCCGTCCAGTCCGTGGAGGCAAGGGTACCTGCCGGGTGCATCGGGTTCCGTGGGCCGCTCTGCCGCGCCACCGTGAGGGGGCAGCCGCCGCAACCTCGGCTGGCGCGTCCCCCGGCAGCCGGGCCGCGCGTAACCCGGATGAACGCGGCCGCAGCCAGCGCTGCTCCTCCAATCAGGAGCACAAGTCCGGGTACCAGAAACACGTACTCGAAGACGACGCCCCCCCCGCAGGCTGCGCCGTTTGGGGCGGGCCCGCAGAATCCACTAGCGTCGGGAATCACCGGGCCCAAGATCGCATCCACGATCAGCAGGAACCCTCCGACAATCGCGAGGCTAATCCCCAAGACGAGCAAGACCCAGCGGGGGTCGCGGACGGGCGGCGGTTCGCTCGGGTCCACCTGGAAACGCAGCGGGGTGTACCGCCTGAGCGACAGCGGAGGTGTACGGACGGAGAGTCGATGACCGCACTGATTGCAGAACGCCGCGGCCCCGGGGTTGACCTCCGAGCAGTAGGGGCATCGGACTGGGTCCACGAGTCGAAGAGGGTGGGACCCCCCTAATTTAGGAGTGGGTCGGGACGACCCTACGCGCTCGAGCCCTGGCCCAAGTCCCGGTGGGGAGGCTGGGAAGGTTAACTGGCCGAGGGGAGCTGCAACTCACCCCCCTCCGAAGTGGGGTGGCGCCGTATGATTTTTATACAATGATTTCGAATTGAAACATCGCTCGACGGCAGCGGCCCCCGACTCCGGGAGGGGGCGGTGGATATCGACACCCAGCGGGAAACGGGCAGGTCAGGGAGATGGGCGCTTTCCGGGGACACAGGGGCCGCAGGGCGGTCTCCCCGATCATCGCAATGATTCTCCTGGTCGCGATCGTCGTAGTCCTGGCCGCGGTCCTCTACGTCTTCGTCGGGGGCCTCTCTCACACGAGCGCCAAGCCCCCCCTGGGTTCGGCGCTGTACGCCGGCCCGGCGCGCGACGTCACCGGTTCGGCGGCCATGAACGCCTACTGCGCGAAGAGCCACTACTGCTATGCGATCCCGCTCGACGAGGTGGGCTCGGGGCTTTCGGTGGGTAGCGTAGGGTTCGAGGTGCTCTCCTCGACCGATACTCCCCACATCGTAACCATGAGCTCCGCGAAGGTCTCCCTGGTGAACCCGTCGAGCGTTGCGGTGGCGTCCACACCGGTCGCCAAGGGAAAGGCGCTCTCCGTGACCAGCTGGACGAGCTTCGGCGGCGGCACGTCGGACAACACCCCCCTCACCACGTTGCTCACCATCTGGATCCAGTTCGGCAACACCAAGACTCCGCCCTACAACCAGGGCATGAGCCTCAACATCATCGGGCTCGGGCAGTACAGCGGCGTCGTGAACGTGCTACTACCCTAGCGACGCAGGAACCGGTCTGCCCGCAGCGCGCCTCGTTCGTCCAGTCGCGCTCGTGCAACCTAGCCCGGGCAACTCTTCTCGAGCACAAGGGCCCGGACACGCGACCCGGGCCAGGCCCTTGCTTAGTTCGAACGGGCCGCCGACCAGGTCTGCGCGGCCGCCCACTCGCGGAAGCTGCGCCAGTGGACCTGCGGATACTCCCGCTTCAGCCTCGGGATGTCGACGCTGTAGCCGACCCGGTTGAACCACTCCGTCATCTTTGCCAGGTCCTCGCTCTGCTTCCTCAGCTGCTCGACCGGGATCTGCTGGGGGGTGATCTCCTTCCCCAGGAGCTCCGAGAGCTGTCGGGCGATCTCTACAGGGGTGAGCTCGACGGAAGCGATGTCGACTCGGTGGCCCCGGAACTTCGACCGCTGCTCCACGGCGAGGGCCGTGAACTCGGCGATCTCCGCCAGCGAGATCATCTGCAGCTTACGGTCGGGAAGCACCCCCATCAGGAGCGTTCCCTGGGCCAGGCCGCCCAGGGTCCAGGGTGCCAACAGGTTCTCGCTGAAGGCGACCGGCGCGACGATCGAGTACTCCATGCCGGAGCTCTTGAGGTGCTCCTCGACCTGGAACTTGCTATCGAAGTGCGGGATCCCCGTCTTGGTATCCGCGTTGCCCACCGAGGAGTACACGACGTACGGAACGCCGGCGGCGTGCACCGCGTCCACCGCGAGCTTGCCGAGGCGGAGCTCCGCCGCGGCCCCCTGCTCGTACGGTGTCATGACGAGGAACACGACGTCCATCCCCCGAGCGGCCCGCTCGACCGAAGCCCGGTCCTCGAACTGCCCCGACACGATCTCCGCCCCGGCCTTCCTCAGCTCCTCAGCGGCGGGGCTGTCAGGTTTCCGAGTGAACGCACGGACCCGGTGGCCCCCCGCCAAGAGGAGGCGAGCCAGGCCACCACCCTGCTTTCCGGTCGCCCCGGTCACTAACACGCGCTGGCCGTCACCAGAACCACCCCGAGCCGATTTCGAAGGTGCCACGATCCACCCAGCTCCGGTCTGCCACGGCCCTAGTTAACCCCGGCCTGTCGGGGAAGTAACCCCGAGCCGGTCGGCTCGCGCGGGTCGACGCGCCCGGGTGAGCACGGGCGGACGACCGGGGCGGGGCGGCGTGGTCCGCGAGGCTCCGCAAAGGCCGGGAGGTCCCGGAGGGCTACCACCGGGGGACGGGCCGTCCGGGGCGGCTCTCTCGGAGAGGTCGTTCCCGCCGCAGCAGGTTGTGCCGGGCGAGCGCCTGCCGGCTCGGGAAGGTTCGGCCGCAGAGCGCGCACGTCACCCCCGGGGTGGCGGAGGCGGGATTCATCCGCAGCGTGGCTGCGGGGTCGCCGCCCTGGTGGGCGGCGCGTCGGTGGACGAGCAGGTCCGAAGGGGACCCGAAACTCGCGCCACATTCTGAACACATTTCGGACATCTTTCCTCCTCCACGGTCTCGTCCGTAACTTGCCCGCCCATCCCTTTTGTAGTCTTGTCCAAGGAGAGCCGAGGAACTCGGCGATCGCCGACGCTCCCACGAGAAAGTTCCACGATTGTCGGCCGGTGGGAGACTCCGGGTCCGAGCACGCCCCGCCCCGCGAACGGGGTCGGAGACTCCTTACCTTGGGCGACCATCCGGCGGCTCGGATGTCGGGGTCCGGAACCGACCGGGAGCTACGCCGCTCGATCGTATCGAGCCACTGCGCGTTCTTCCGTCGGCTGGGACGCCCCCCCGGTGGGGTGACCCTGACCCACCTCGGGATTACCCGGTACTCGTCGGGAGTCGACCATCCGATCTTCAACGGCGTCTTCTCCGATGACACCTCCTCGGGCGTGGACGCGGATGCGATCGAGGACGTCCTGGCATTCTTCCGCCACCGGGGGGTTCCGTTCACCTGGTGGTCGCTCCCGGGCCGTGACTCCGCCGACCTCGGGACGGCCCTGGTCGCTCGAGGGCTCGTTAGGGAGACAGAGTCGCCAGGAATGGCATTGGACCTGGGCCAGACCCTGGACCCGCCCCCGGTTCCCGCGGGACTGAAGATCGCACCCGTCGAGGGGATCTCCGAGATGGAGGTGTATGGGCAGACCCTCAACGCCGGGGACTTTCAGGCGCCGGAGACCGTCGCCCGGCACATTCCTCGAATTTTGGCCCCGGAGCGAGGAGACTCGCGCTTCAAGTTCTTCATGGGGTGGCTGGACAGGCGACCGGTCGCGACCTCCCTCATGTTCGCCGAGGCGGGGGTCGCAGGGATATACGGCGTCGCCACGGTCGCCGACGCACGGCGGCGAGGGATTGGAGCCGCCCTTACGTTCGCGGCCGTGGAGGCGGGAAGGCAGGCCGGGTTCCGGCACGCCGTCCTCGTCGCAACGGCCATGGGGGCCCCGGTCTACCGGCGACTCGGGTTCGAGGAGGTCTGCCGAATTGGAAGTTTTGTCCGGGAGGGGACCGCTTCCGAGCCCTGACGTCGCCTGATCGCGGGGGGGTCTCATAACATCATGACGGGCGACGTGGCGGGAGATCCCGTGGTCGACGGGGTCGGACGGATCCCCGGCTTTGTGAACAGCTACATCTTCCGGTCCGGCGAGGAGACCTACCTTATCGACACGGGCCTGGCGCGCAAGGCCCGGAAGATCGTCCGAGCGTTCGAGGAGGCGCGCATACCCTTCGACCGGGTCGGGAAGGTCCTCCTGACCCACCATCACATCGACCACATGGGCGGGGCGGCCTTCCTGGTCGAGACCACGCACGCTCCCCTCGCTTGCCACGGGGAGGATGCCCCGTTTGTGGACGGGCGCACCCCGACACCCCACCCCTGGATCATGCGTCTGTTCGTGCGGGTTCGCCCGGCCCCGGTCGCGATTCCGCTCAAGGAGGGGGACCGAGTAGGATCCCTGGTCGTCCTCCACGTCCCAGGCCACACCCCCGGCGAGGTCGCCTTCTACGAGCCGGCCCGGAAGATCCTCTTCTCGGGGGATTCCGTCGTAGAGCACGAGGGCCATCTGTCGATCCCGGCGGCCAAGTACGCCTCCAACCTCGAGCAGGCGGTCCAGTCCCTCCAGCGGCTGCGGGCCCTCGACGTGGAGCTCCTGCTTCCCGGCCACGGGGTTCCGGTTACCCGGAACATCCCAGGGCTCCTGGACGACCTGATCCGGCGGGCCCCGATCGACTACCTCCACCGACCCGGGGCGTGAGCCCCCGCCCCCTAGCCGCCCCCGGAGAGCGACGCCAAATCCCTCGGGATGGCCGCGTCCGCGGGCCGGACCGCTTCCTCTGCCTCGATATCTTAATCCCCTAGATTCCCGAGCCGGCCCCACCGGGGGCAGCGAACGGTCGGCCCGAGCCCTGCGACTCGGCGCCTTCGCTCGACTGACGGAACCTGACCGACGAACCGCATCGCTGGATGCTCGCGCTCGCCGCGG
>Ga0335077_10000351_pt1 | contig 50203 bp, 42 predicted proteins | sample Lox_Sample_31_FD_207151 | JGI IMG/M metagenome (GOLD analysis project Ga0335077, IMG submission 207151) | Soil microbial communities from Loxahatchee National Wildlife Refuge, Florida, United States - Lox_Sample_3.1 | ecosystem: Environmental > Terrestrial > Soil > Wetlands | place: USA... | reverse complement strand
GACCAGTGTGGGGAGTCAAGGTCCGAATCTGGAGGTGCCTATGAGCAAGGCAAGATTTCTGCTCGGCGTGTTGGTGGGGTTGGTTTTGGGGGCATTGACGACTGGAATTCTTGTGGCGCAGAACGTTTCTGAAGGGCAGCAGCGCGACAAGGCCACCGGGGTGGTGGCAGCACAGGAAGAGTATGCAGGGGTGGAACTTTACGTTCTCCTCGATGATGGCTCCAAGACTACTAGCCTCGGCTCGCAGCTTGGGGACATTCGGCATTTCATCCTCGCACAGCCCAGCTCGACGAAGATAGGCGTTGCCTACATGAGGAATGGCATCGCCTTGATAGCACAGAAACCGACTAATGATCACGAACTCGCGGCGAAGGCTCTTCGCCTCCCCTTGGGCGCCAGTGGCGCAAATGGCAGTCCGTACTTCGCGCTGACCGATCTGCTGAAACGTTGGCCAAAGAGCGACAACCGGCGGGAAGTGCTCATGATTTCTGATGGCATCGATCGCTACTATGACGGAGCCGACATGCTGGATCCTTATCTTGCCCAAGCCATCGAGAAGGTCCAGCGCGCGGGAGTCGTTGTCTCCGCGATCTATAACCCGGGCGTTGGCGATTTTGGTCAGGGTGATTGGCGGAGATTTATAGGCCAGTCGTACCTGGCGCAGGTGGCCCGTGAAACCGGTGGGCAAGCATATTACATCGGCTTCAACGGCCCGGCAGTTTCATTTGCCCCCTACCTGCGTGACTTCGCCAATCGCCTCAATCATGCTGACGACCGCGGCGCCGCACGCGGAGGTGGCGGACAGAGTTGAGGTTTCGGCAGGACAGTAACGTCAAGCGCTATCCGAACGGCCGGCCGAAGTAGCTGAGCACCCAGAGCGCGATGAGGTAAACGCTGAGCAGCGACTGGAAGCCCGAGACCGTTCGCGCCCAGCCCACCGCCTTGAGGTCGTATTCACGCTTGGTCAGCAGCCGCAGCCAGCGCCCAAAGTTGATGTCGCGGAAGCCGATGTTGAAGGCCGACATCAGGCTGAAGAACATGGCGGCGCGGAGCACACGCCACTCCCGCCGCAGCCAGAGGAAGGGCAGCTTCCACCATTTTGCAGCGGGAAGGGCGCGCGGCCGGATTTGTATCGCCTGGGTGTTCGATCGGCCCCGCCACAACCGCGTCCCGACAAGATAAATGCCGGACTTCCCCGGACGGTGCATGAAGACGGCATACACGACGGAGAAGAGCAGCCACAACACGCCGACAATGCGCAGCGGCCGTCCGGGACTGAAGCCGTAGTCGCAGGTCAGGTCGAAGGCGATCCACTTGAACGTGCCTTCGACGAATGACCTGAACGGGATAATGTCGTCTTTTTTGCCATCTTTTTTCTCGTTTTCCTTGTCGTCTTTATTGAAGTCTTTTCCACGGAGCGCGTTGAATTTCGCAGCGATGGACGCACGCAAGCGCGAAGGATCGGCGTCGTGGCGATTCAGCGCGCAGGTTATCGCGCGCTCCTGCTCGCGGAAGCCCGCATCCTGAAATTGTTTGCGAAGCTGGGTGAGCCGGCCTGGGTTACCCCCGCGCGTCATCAGCTCCAAGCCCCGCGCGTAAGCTATCTCCTCTGGCTCTGGAAGTTTCCTCGGTTCGAAGAAGGCTCTGCTGAGATCCGCTTCGTACAGGTGCGCGCCGCTGAGGTCCGCGTCGCTCAGGTCCGCGCGAATCAGGTCCGCGCTGTTCAGGCTCGTGCGGCTCAGATTCGCGAAGTTCAGGTGCGCGCCGCGCAGGTCCGCGCCGATCAGGCCCGCGCCGCTCAGGTCCGCTCCGCTCAGATTCGCGTTGCTCAGGTGCGCGCCGCTCAGGCCCGCGCGGCTCAGGTCCGCGCCGAAAAGGTCCGCGCCGCTCAGGTCCGCTCGGACTCCAGACTTCATTCCCGAGGTCAGCCAGAGATCGTGCTGCTCGAGAATTTTGTGGAGATCCGCAGGCGAGGGTGCCTTACCATCCCAGTGGGTCGGTTGCTTCTCTTGGGCCGCTGCCGGGATAGCTGCAGCGACGCAGAAAAGGGTGGCAATCAGCAGCGAGCTGGCTGTGGCGCGCACTCTCATCTTCCTGAGGCGAGAAAGTGTCCAATGAGAGCGACGATTATAGCGCCGAGCAGTGGCTAGTGGTTAGTGGATAGTGTCGTTCTGCCGAGTTAAAAGCAGGTCCCTCGACTCGCGCCCGCCCGACCCTAAACCAGTCGGCAAAGAAAGGCGGGCGCTCGCTCGGGATGACAAATCTAATTCTTAACCGCAAACGTTGCATCCAACATCGACGAAGGCTACTATCACGCTATGGCGAAGGTGAAGAAGTTCGAGCTTGAGGAACCCGTTCCGGTGGTTGACGACGAGGACGAGGAAACTCTCGCTGCCATCGACGAAGGCGTCCGGGATGCGGACTCCGGCCGGACAGTCCCCGGCGAAGAAGTACGAAAGCTCCTGCCCCAGTGGATTTCCGCCTCCAGTACACGCAAAAAGCGCTAAGCGACCTCGCCGAAATCATCGGCTACATTGCCGAGGACAGCGCCGATGCAGCCTCACGGTTCGGCAGGTCTTTGCTCGACCATGTAGATTTGCTCACCCGTTTTCCCCGCATGGTAGTGCGACCCGTAAACGCCCGCGCATATGCAAATTGCTGCACAGCCCGATTCTGGTCTATTACCGAGTCGACGAGCGCAAGGGTCTAATCGAGGTACTTCACCTTCGGCATGCGGCGCGAAAAACACCAAAATCCTTCGGATGATTTCGGACCCTAAATAGACAGTCTTTGGCTCAGTGCCCGAGCGTTGACGATTCCTCACTGCGCCATCGCGTAGTACCCGCGGCGCGCGTGGACTTGGGCGTTTTGTGGAGAGCGGACTTCGACCTGCAGGGCGTGGAATCCGGGCGCAGGTTGGGGCGGGAAGGAGACGTAGTACTGGGTGCGCATCTGCTGCTCGATGGCGGCGAAGGTGGATTGCAACTCTTTAGCGGACTGGGCCACGAAGAGGCCGCCGCCGGTTTCGTCGGCCAACTGCTGCAAGATGATGTCCCCGTGTGGACGAAGGCCCCGCTTGTGTACGGTGAGAGCGTAAATCTGGATCTCGCGGCGCTGGGCGGTGGCGATAACTTCCGACAGAGTGCGGAGACTGTGGGTGTCGTCGCCGTCGGTGAGGACGACAAGGGCGCGATGTACGAGTACGCCGTCGTCGGCTTTAGACAATTGGTCGAGGCAGGCGGAGTACAGCGCGTCGTACAAGACCGTGCCCCATCCCGGCTGCTGCACACGATTGACCGCCTGAATCAAACTCGCACGATCGCTGGTGAGCTCCTGCCAGAGCTGGGCTCTTCCGGCGAAGGACATCACGAAGGCGCGATCGGTTGCGGGACGCAGCACGCGCCCGAGAAACTCCAGCGCGGCAGCCTTTTCTTCGGGAAGTACGCGCTTGACGGAGTCGCTGAGGTCGAGAAGAATCCCGAGCCGTAGGGGCAGGTTGTCATCGCGCGAGAAGTCCTGGAGCTTCGCGACCGGCGAGTCGTCATCGAGGACGCGAATGTCGTCGCGCGCGAGGTCCTGAACCGGGCGGCCTCGCGAGTCAGCGACAGTGAACTGAAGGCGGACTTCGGGGACAGTGCGGCGGATGGTGTATCCCGGCGCAGACAGGGCGGCATTCACAGTAGGCATGTTTACCGTCGGCAGCGGCGGAAAAACAGCGATGCGATTACTGGCATAGCCTGCGGGCGATGGAAAGGAACTTGACGAATCCGGCGCTGCCGTGGAGGTGTCGTATCCACCAGAGGAGTTGTCGAACCCACCGGAAGCCCATTCCCCGATTCCCGCCAGCGTCGCCGCGCTCAAGGCCAGCAGCAAGCCATAGATGAGCGCCGACTTCTGCACAATTGGGTTATCGGCGAGGCGACCGAGGAGCTTGAGACAAAACCGGATTCCGCGCGCGAGAACGGAAAGCGCAACCGCTGCCCGTTCCCGTAAGCACGCACCGCTCGCTGCTGGAAGAAAAGCAACTGTGCCGGCCCCAGCGACACGCGCCGGCGGCAGCTCTGGGCGCAACAAGGTGATACCCCACACCCGTTACGGATTTGCCGTTTTGGATGCTGATTCCGGGAAGAAGTTCCCGAAAAGTTTCATCATCCTGTAACACGTATGTGAGTAACTTAGGGTGTGATACCGACACAGGAAAGCCCATCACAGCCGCTCGGCTACAATACAGCCGTGAAACAGACCATCTTCGCCGTGGAGGACGACAACGACATTTCACGGCTGGTTCGTCATCACCTGGAAACCGCTGGCTACGGCGTGCGCACCTTCGCGGCCAGCGCCGGCGTGATTTCCGAGGCTGAGAAGCAGGCCCCGGCCCTCTTTCTCCTGGACATCATGCTCCCGGGAGGGGACGGCCTGGAACTGTGCCGGCGCATTCGCCAGACGCCGGCGATCGCCATGACTCCCGTCATCTTTCTGACCGCTAAAGTGAGCGAGTCGGACCGCGTCGTCGGATTGGAGCTGGGCGCCGATGATTACATTCCCAAGCCGTTCAGCCCGCGCGAAATGGTAGCGCGAGTGCGCGCGGTGCTGCGCCGCTTCGAGCGCCCGCTGGCGCCGGCTATCGTGAAGGCCGGTGACATCGAAATTGACAGCGGCGGCATGACGCTGACAGTCCGCGGCAAACTCACTCAAACCACAGCCACCGAGTTCCGTCTGCTGGAGTATCTCGCTCGCCATCCCGGACGCGTGTTCACGCGCGATCAGCTGCTGGACGCGGTCTGGCGTGACACCCACTACGTCACGCCACGCTCAGTGGATGTTTACGTGCGGCGCATTCGTGAGAAGATCGAGGCGGACCCCGAACAGCCCCGCTATCTCAAGACGGTCCGTGGCGCAGGCTACCGCTTCGAGGTGCCGAAGACCTAGCCTAAAGAGCCGACGGTGAGAAGTCGCATCTTCCTCAAGCTGTTCCTCGCGGCGCTGTTCATCATCGCGGCCTGCACCGTCACCCTGGATGTGCTCATCCGTCATGCCTGGGAAGGCATGCTGCGTGGCGAAATCGAAACTTCGCTTCGCGAGAAGACGCGGATGTTCGCCACCCGCGTTGAAAGCTCGCCTCCGGCATCGCTGAGCGAGATCACAGTGCAGGCGGCGCGCGCGGCCGACGCGCGAGTCACGGTCATCGACTCGACTGGCAAAGTGCTGTCCGACTCCGAAGCTGATCCAGCGAAGATGGAGAACCATGCTACCCGGCCGGAGTTCGTTGCCGCGTTGCAGGGCCAGATCGGCAGCTCGACGCGCATGAGCAAGACCATCGGCACGGAACTGCTTTATGTGGCGGTGCAGATTCCCGGCGGCGCGGTGCGCATGGCCTATCCGCTCACGTCCATTCAGCAGGCCAACCGGCGCATCCATCTTGAACTGCTCAAGGGATCGGCGATTGCCGCGTTGGTTGCGATGCTGCTGGCGTTCCTTGCCACCCAGTCCATCGGCCGGCGGCTGATGCGCATCACCGATTTTGCGGAGCGGGTCGCAGCCGGCGATCTGTCAGCGCGAATTGAGGAAGAGTCGGGCGACGAGATTGCCCACGTTGCCTCCGCTCTAGATAAAACGGCACGAAAACTGGAGGACGGATTCAGCGCGCTGGAGAACAGCCGCCAGACGCTGGTAACTCTGCTGAACTCCATGCAGGAGGCGGTGCTGGCGGTCGCTCAGGATGGGCGCGTCCTGTGGGCCAACCAGCGCATGGAACGCCTGTTGCCGAGCGGTATACGGCTGGGAGCGCCGCTGGTGCAGTCGGTGCGCGATCCGGAAATCCTGAATGCGGTCGAGGGAGTGCTCGAACACCGCGATGTGGAGGAGGCGCGCGCAGCCAAGATTTTTTCGGGGCGGATCTTCGATGTCACGGCAGCGCCCATGCCCGGCGGCGGCGCGGTTGCGGTGCTGCATGATCAGACGGAGATCGAGCGGGTGGAGAAGACGCGCCGCGACTTCATCGCCAATGTTTCGCATGAACTGCGCACGCCGCTGACTTCGATTCAGGGTTATTCCGAGACCCTGCTCGACCACAATAATGTGCCGGAGCACGTGCGCGAGTTCATCGAGATCATACGCAAGAACGCGACCCGCATGTCGCGGTTGACGGAAGATCTGCTGGTGCTGGCGCGGGTGGAGTCGGGTGAGCAGAACTTCAATTTCCAACTCACCACAGCGCAGGAGCTGCTGGACGACGCGGTGCAGACGTTCCACGACCTCGCCGCCAGCCGGGGCGTGGACATCTCGGTCATGAACATGGCGGAGTCGCCGGTGTCGGTGGACCGTGACGCGATTCATCAGGTGTTATCGAACCTGATCGACAATGCTTTGAAGTACGGCGACACCGGCAAGAAAATCCTGGTAGGCGCCTGCGAGACCGAAGACGGGGTGCAGTTCTACGTCCGCGACTTCGGCGCCGGAATTCCCAGCGAGCACCTGCCGCGGCTATTCGAACGCTTCTACCGTGTGGACAAGGCGCGTTCGCGCGAATCGGGCGGGACCGGCCTGGGGCTGGCCATCGTGAAACATGTTATTCGCGCCCACGGCGGCGCGATCAAGGCCGAGAGCGAGCTGAACCACGGCTCGGTCTTCTACTTCACGTTGCCGCGGCAGCCCGAGCCGACGCGGGTCTGATCGCAGCGGTCTTCGGGATTTCGAACAAGATTGACAACCTTTTCATCGTGCATTCACAAACCTCAGCTAGCATGTAGGGTAACTGTTAGCCATTTGCTTACCGTGCTGGCGGAGATTATCGATGCCAGCGAAAAGATATGTAGTGTCTTTGGCGCCCTCTTGAGACAACGATGAGTTCAGCCGAGCCAGGACCTCTGGGTCCCGACGCAATCAGTGCGCAGCTCCATGAGCAGACGCTGCAGGCCTGCCGCGTGGCCCGCGCCGCTGCGGGAATTGTAGCCGAGGGTATCGCGACCGGCGTGACCTCTCTGCTGGACGGCGTTCGCGAACGCGAGAAGGAGCTCGACACCCTCGACCGCGTCATTGACCAGGGCGTAACCTCCGTTATCACCAAGGTTGACGAAAACCACGCTCGCGAGCTGCTGGCTTGCCTTAAATTCATCATCGATCTGGAGCGCGTTGGCGATCTGTTGCTCAATTGCAGCAACCGTGCTGCTGCGGTGGGCAGCCGCATCGATCTGGAGGACATTCGCGACCTCACCCTGATGGCCTCGCGCCTGGAGAAGATGTTGGCTGACGTGCATGACGCGTTCAGCAACCGGGACATCGATCGCGCGCTCGCGGTGCTGCGCTCGGATGCGGAGCTGGACCGTCTGCGCAATCTCATCTTCCTGCGCCACCTGGAGAATCAGGAAGGCTTACCTCGGCATGAAAGTTTCCACGTCCTGTTCATGACGCAATCGCTGGAGCGCGCAGGAGACCATGCCAAGAACCTTGCCGAGGAAGTCTGCCATTTGGTCAGCGGACACAGCGTTCGGCACGTGCTCCGCACCTACGACAAGCCGGTCGAGCAGATGTTCATCGAGGACCTTAAGCGGCGGCAGCAGGCGTGAAGAGCCTGCAAGGACTTTCTTGCGGGTGACATCTAACATTCCCTCGCGATAGTCTCGAGGCATGGCCAAACCAGTTTCCATCGGCACGCGCGGCGAAGTGGAAAAGCGCGTGGAATTCAAGAACACTCTGACCGCGTGGCGGGAGGAGCTGCCTCCGGTGCTGTCCACGCCCAACATGATCGGCTGGATGGAAGCCGCGGGCTTCGAGGCGTTGCTGCCGTTCTGCGAAGGCGACGAGGTCAGCGTCGGCACTGCCATCAACGTTATTCACCGTGCCGCGACCGGCATCGGCGCGACGGTGAAGTGTGAAGCGGTAGTGGAAGAGTTCGACGGACGCTTTTACACCTTCCGGGTGAGTGCTCATGACGGCATGGAGGTGATAGGGCACGGCACCATCAAGCGGGCCATCGTCAGCAAGAGCAAGTTCGAAGAGAAGCAGCGAAAAAAGCTGGCACAGACTACTTGATGCGATCACTTTTTACAGATCGAGGATGATGAGATGCCAGCCGAGATTGACTTCAGCAAAGGTGTGAGAGGACGTCATCATATTCCCGCCACAGCCAGAGTCTTTTTGCCCGCATCCATTGAGCGAAGCGTATGGGAATACTTTTCTGCCAAGGCCCAGCAAAGAGGCGTCGAGCTCTCGGAGCTCCTCACTGATGTGCTAAAGCGGGACATCGAGATCAGCAAGGCGCTGGAATAAGACCTTCGCCTTCAGCGAGCCTCACTGTGGCGTCAACGTAAGCTGCACCGGAATTTTGGCGGCGTCTTCCGGTCGTTTGACTGGCGGCGAAGCTTTCACCTGCCTCTGGTAGTCCGGGAATCCCTTCTTCTGTACACGGAGTTCATAGCCGCCCGGAGGCACGATGACCATCAGGTAAACGCTCGAGGAGCCCGGCTCGGATTCCATCCTGCCTTGACATTTTCCGTCAAGAAACACGTCGGCCCCCAGCGCCGAGCGATCGGCCGACCATACGTACAACACACGGTATCGAGGCGTACTCTCTGTCGAGTAGGTCGGAGAACACTCGGCCGGTTGGGTAGGATTCCGCTCGCCCGGCGGATTCGGTCGCACCCCTCCTTCCGCCTGGCCTCTCCCGCCCGGCGCAGCAATTAACAGATTTACTGCCATTCCGCTGTTAACTCGCGAATTGGGCGCAGGAGACTGATTCACGATCGTGTTCGGGGCTTTCCCCGGCTCTTCCCGGGTATTTTGCCGCCCAACCGCGAGGTGCAGTGACTGTAACTTGGCGGTGGCATCGGGTAATGTCATTCCTGTCAGGTCGGGAACGACCACCTTGCTTGGCGTCATCATGTAAACCAAAATCGCCCCTATGACCACGACAGCCGCTACGATGCCCAGAATCAGCCCCAACGGTTTCTTAGCTACCGATGAACTTGCGACTTCAGGCAGCAGGGCCGGCGCTGCCCGCTCCATTGCCGGTTGAGCGGCGACGTGGCCCTGTACCTCTGGCGCAGTTTTCGTCTCGCCGACATGGGGACGCAGCGCCTGGATGAGCGCTTGAACATCGGAACGCCAGCGCGCTCCGGTCAGCTCAACCCCGTTGCGGTAAACCAGGTTCTTGAGGTCATCAGGCAACTGATCGGCGCGAGGCATCTTTGCGCCGTGCACGAGCACGGGAATTACGGGGATGTCGCGCTTGAGAGCAGAGCCGGTTTCCAGGCGGACGAAGTCGGCTGCGTCGTCAAGGCGCCGTTGTCCGGCGTCATTCTTCGCGTCCACCCAATCTTTGCCGATGATGGCCAGAAGAACACCACAGGTGGAAACGTTGTCATCAATGGCCTTGCGAAAATCAATCCCTTTGTCGATGGCGGCCACATCCATAAACACCGAGTCCTCACCGAAGACCTGAACCAGATCGTCGAACAAACGGCCGGCCTCGCCTTCGGCGTCTTCTCTTCGATAGCTGATGAAAATCGCGCGCATCGCAATGCTCCCCTGGTTTTGCAGGATAGTTGAGGAATATAACGATGTGCCTCTCGTGGTCAAGGAAGGAGTGCAAGTCGGTATGTATACAGCCAGCAAGGCGGAAGGCACCGGGAAACCAAATCCGGCGGCCTGATGGCAGGAAAAGCCACGCCTGAGTTACCGGTTTCTTGTTGTACTCTGTTGAGTTCACAGTGAGGAGTGATGCGGAGGAAGGCGTGCTGATCAAGCCGTTGCCCTTGCTCAATTTCTTTGTTGCGACGGTGATGTTTACCATCGGGCTGCGCGTCAGCGGCGGAGAGCTGCTCGGCATCCTGCGCGACCGGAGTGTGCTGGTGCGCTCGTTGCTGGCGAATTGCGTCATCATACCTGCGCTCGGTGTCGTGTTAGTGCTCCTATTTCCTCTGAAGCCCGACGTCACCGTCGGGATCCTCTTATTGGCAGCGATTCCGGGAACGCCGATCGCGCTGCAATTCACGCGGCAGGCCAAAACGCGGCTGGCCTTTGCCGCGGCTATGACCTTCGTGCTTTCCCTCGTGAGTGTGGCCATGGCGCCGCTAGCAATCGAAGTGATGCCGCAGGTGGCGACGCGCAGTCAGCGGCCGATACTGGAGTTACTTGCCAGCATCGCGCTGTATATTGGGCTGCCGCTTGGCGCCGGATTGTGGATGGCGCGGCTTGCGCCCAAGATTGCTCCCCGGCTGGTGCTGCCACTGGGCATTCTGGCGACCGTGGTGTTTGTGTTCCTGATGTGGGAGACGCGCCTGGCGCGCCGTGAAGCCTTCAATACAATCCGCGGCCGCGGAACCATCCTGGCGATGGTCCTGTTGCTGCTTTCTGGGATGTTGATTGGCTGGCTGATTGGCGGCCCTGATCCAGAGTCACGCCGGGTGATGGCGACCGCCACCAGCATGCGCAGCGTGATCGTCGTGCTCTATGTGGCGCGGTACTGTTTTCCCGGGACCGACGTATACATGGTCCCAATTGTCTATCTCTCCCTGATGGTACCTACGAACATGCTGTTCCACCTCGCGTTCACGGTATGGCAGAAGGTAAAGCTGAGGCGGGCGGCGGCGTAGCGGCAAGAGCCGCTACAATCGTCTGCGATGTCCTTCCACTTTCAGATTGAGGCGCGCGATGGCTCGGCGCGCGCCGGACGCTTCTTCACTCCACATGGCGAAGTGCAGACGCCCGTCTTCATGCCCGTGGGAACGCTGGGAACGGTCAAAGGCGTGCCGCAGGACACTCTGGAAGAGATGGGCGTCGAGATCCTGCTGAACAACACCTATCACCTTTATTTGCGGCCGGGCGTTGAGACGGTACGGCAGCTTGGTGGCGTGCAGAAGTTCATGGCGTGGGACTGGCCGATCCTCACTGACTCGGGCGGCTTTCAAGTGTTCAGCCTCAGCGATCTGCGCAAGGTGACCGAAGAGGGGGTGGCCTTCCGTTCGCATCTTGACGGCTCGTCGCACTTCTTCAGCCCGGAGAGCGCCATGGCCGCCCAGATTGGATTGGGCGCCGACATCATCATGGCGTTCGACGAGTGCACCGAACATCCGGCGGAGTACGGGCGAACGAAGGACTCAATGGAGATGACCCTGCGCTGGGCACGCCGCAGCAAGGATTACTTTGAATCGCACAAGGATGGGGTCCCATGGTTTGCCGACCGCGACGGGCAAACCCAGGCGCTGTTCGGCATCACACAAGGCGGGATGTTTCCTGACCTGCGGCGGGAGTCGGCCCAGCGGACAGTGGAACTGGACTTCCCCGGTTATGCGATTGGCGGCCTTAGCGTAGGCGAGCCGCGTCCCATGACCTACGGGATGGTGGACGCCGCCATACGACTTCTGCCGGAGGACAGGCCGCGGTATCTGATGGGAGTCGGCACACCGGAGGAGATCGTTCACTATGTTGCAGCCGGCGTGGACATGATGGATTGTGTGCTGCCTACGCGCGCGGCGCGTCACGGGTTGCTTTTCACCTCCGAGGGCAGGCTAACCATCAAGAACGCTCGCTTTGCGACCGACGAAGGGCCGATCGACCCGGCTTGCCAGTGCAAAGTTTGCAGGCGCTATTCAAGGGCCTATCTGCGGCACCTGTATGCCTCCAACGAGCTGTTGGCACAGACGCTGAACACCATCCACAATCTGGCGTACTACATTGACACCATGCGCCGGGTGCGGCAAGCTATAATACTTGGGGATTTCGCGAAGTTTCTTTCTGGTGTCCGGCCCCTGCATTCAAGCGTCTCATAGCGGCACGCCGTTCGTGGGCCCGGAATCCGGCAAAGCGCGATAAGATAAAGGTTAGGTCTGCGTCTCTTACAACGCTGAGATAGCAGTGTTCCGTTGAACTCCCAGCAATCATCGCCTCTGAATCCGGCGAACCGGTGGGGCGGGACTTGCGTTTGCGGGGCGATCGCGAGGCAGACGGTGATCCAGGACTGCCCGATCCCAGGAAGCGTGAAAGCTTAAATAACGATGGCTATACACATAGGTTTGCTTGCCCAGGGCATCGGTACCGGCTCGGCCCCGATCCTGATGATGGTTGCGATCTTCGCAATCTTCTACTTCTTGCTGATTATGCCGCAACAGCGCCGCCAGAAGAAGTGGCAGGCGATGCTCAAGGAAATCAAGCCGGGCGACAAAGTGGTCACCAGCGGCGGCCTGACCGGCGTGATTATGTCCGTAAAGGATGATGCCGTAGTCCTGCGTGTCCCGCCGGACAACATCAAGCTCGAGGTTACCCGCTCATCCATCGTCACGTTGACGACCGCGGAGGCCCCTAGCAAGTCTTAACAGGGTTGCAGTCTTTCTCATGAACAAGAATCTTCTTGCCAAAACAGTCTTGATAATCGCGGTGCTGATGGTCTTTTTGTTCGGCATCTTCGGCGTCCCCGGCAGCTTTAGCGGCAGGGGCCTGCTGGCTGCGCTGCAAAGCCGCATTCACCTCGGTCTCGATTTGAAGGGCGGCACTCACCTGATTCTTCAAGTGCAGGTCAACGACGCCATCAACGCTGACACCGATCGCGCCATCGAGCGGCTGAAGGACGCCCTCAAGACCGCCAATATTGCCTATGCCGAGATCTCCAAGCCCGATCCGCAGAACCATCCGGAGCTGATACAGATCAAGGGTGTGCCGCCGGAGTCCTCATCGGAGTTGCGCCGCATTGTCAGTGAGAAGCTGCCGGACTTCGACTTGACATCGGGCGCAGAGAATTCGTGGACGGTTGCCATGAAGCCGTCGGTAGCGAACGACACCAGGAAAAAAGCGGTGCAGCAGGCTATCGAAACCATCCGAAATCGAATCGACCAGCTCGGTGTCTCGGAGCCCGTGATTCAGGAGCACGGGCTGGGCGACTACCAGATCCTGGTGCAGTTACCGGGCGTGGATGATCCGGCGAGGGTGAAGGAAATCATGCAGTCCACCGCCATGCTGGAAATCCGGCAGGCGGTGAAGGGCCCCTATGCCAGCGAGCAGGCCGCGATGCAGGATAACGGCGGCGTGCTTCCACCGGACACCGTGCTGATGAAAGGCAGTGCCCTCCACCCGCAGGAGGGCCAGGAAAATACCGAGGTGTACTGGCTCATCAGTCGGGTGTCGGCGGTGAGCGGCAACGACCTGCGCACGGCCGATGCCGGCCATGATGAGAACGGCCGTCCCGATGTGAATTTCAGCCTGACGGGTGACGGCGGTCGGCGTTTTGCGGCGTTCACCGGTGCACACGTAAACGACAAGCTGGCGGTGGTGCTCGACAACCGGGTAAAGTCGGTGGCCACCATCCAGGAACAGATTCACGACCAGGGTCGCATCACCGGGTCATTCACCCCGCAAGAGGTGCAGGACCTGGCCTTGACGCTGCGCTCTGGCGCGTTGCCGGCGGGGATCAAGTATTTACAGGAAGTGACCGTGGGACCGTCGCTGGGCGCCGATTCCATTCGACAGGGTGTCAGGGCAGCGATCATCGGCATGGTCGCGGTGATGGTCTTCATGCTGTTTTACTACCACGCGGCAGGCATCAACGCCGACCTGGGGCTGTTCCTGAACCTGGTCATACTGCTGGGCTTCCTTGGCTTCACGGGAGCGACGCTCACCTTGCCGGGAATTGCGGGTGTCATCCTGACGGTCGGTATGGGCGTGGATTCCAACGTCCTGATCTTTGAGCGCATTCGCGAAGAGCTGCGGCACGGCAAGACGCCGCCGTCGGCGGTGGACCAGGGTTTCGCGCACGCCTGGGTCACCATCATCGACACCCACGTGACAACGATTGTTTCGGCCATCATCCTGTTCCTGTTCGGGACCGGTCCGGTGCGTGGCTTCGCCGTGACCCTCAGCTTCGGTCTGGCGGCCAACCTGTTCACTTCGGTCTTTGTATCGAGAGTCATATTTGAGTCCATTCTCAATCGCCACCAGCGTGGCGAGGCACTGAGTATCTAAGAGGCAAGCGGTGGAGTTATTTCGCAATACCAACATCGATTTTCTGGGCAAGAAGTGGTACTTCCTTGCCTTCTCACTGATCTTCAGCGTCGCCGGGTTGCTGTCCATCTTCTTTTGGCGCGGCATTCCGTTGGGCGTGGAGTTCCGGGGCGGCACGCTGGTTTACGTCAAGTTCGCGCAGACCCCGGACCTCGACCAGATCCGCTCGGCCATGGACCGCGCAGGTCTGAAGAACCCGCGCATCCAGCGCTTCGGGCCGGCCTCCGACAACGAGGTCCTCATCGACCTTGGCTTGCAGGAAACCAGCGAGGCTGCGCTCGACCGCGGTAAGAACGCCATCATCCAGGCGCTGCAGAAGCCGGGAACGGCCAGCGTCGCCAAGCAGGACCTGAACAACAGCGGCGTGCCCACCCTGGAGCAATATCTGCTGCAGAAAGACCCACTGCACTTGGGCACTGATGCGGCCACCCAGTACCACACCATGGCGCAGAAGATCGAGGATTTCCGCAACAAGGAACGCGGCGGAGTTTTGAGCTCCGTTGATGATCTGCGCGGAGTCGTCCCGCCCGAGGTGATCAGCTCGCTGAGCGAGGGCTTCTACACCTCCGATTTTGTGGTACGCAATGTGGAGATCGTTGGACCTCAGGTGGGCGGCCAGCTCCGCCATCAGGCGATCATGGCGACCCTGTATTCGCTGGGAGGGATGCTGGTTTACCTGTGGTTCCGGTTCGAGATGATCTACGGAGTCGGGGCGGTGGTTGCTTGCTTCCACGACACCATCATCACGGTCGGTTTCTTCTCCCTGCTGAACAAAGAGATCAGCCTGACGGTCATTGCCGCCATCCTGACGCTGATCGGCTACTCGATGAACGACACCATCGTCGTCTTTGACCGCATCCGCGAGAACATCAAGCTGTTACGCCGCGAGCCGCTGGCCGACATTGTGAACAAGAGCATCAACCAGACCCTGAGCCGGACCATTCTGACTTCCGGTCTGACCTTTCTGACCGTGCTCTCGCTGTACCTGTTCGGTGGCGAGGTGCTGCGCGGCTTCTCGCTGGCGTTGGTGATTGGCATCCTGATTGGGACGTATTCTTCGATCGCGGTAGCAGCGCCCATGCTGGTGGCTTACCAGGATTGGCGGGCGCGCAGGGCGGGAGAGGCGGTGGCGCGCAGCCTCAGTACGCCACGTAACAAGGCGCGAGTGAAGGCAAAGGCGTAGGGCCTCGGGTTGGCCGGGTGTGGGGCGCTCCGAGTTCTGCATTTGAAATAGTGTGCAATTTGCGCGCTGGGGTGTATACTTCGGGTCTCGATTTGGGGGCAGTCGCCCAGGGCTGCCGGGATGCTTCCGCAGCCTACGAATTTGGGCGCTTAAGGTACGGTCTTGGGGAGCAAAAGTCGCAGATCCGGTGTCTAAGTAACCCAGAGCATTCGACGGAGGACAGGCCATGTTTGAAGACAGCCTGATGGAATCGGGAGGCAAGATCAGGACGAAGCAAGGCGCAACCACAGCGCTCTCGTTTGTACTGCAGGTCCTGTTTGTTGGCATCCTTGTGTTACTGCCGTTGATCTTTACGGAAGCGCTGCCGAAGCAGCAACTTATGACCTTGCTGGTTGCGCCGCCTCCGCCGCCTCCGCCCCCGCCTCCTCCGGCTGCTGCTCCCGTGATAGTGAAGAAGATCCAGAGCGAGCTGGACAATGGGCAGTTGCGCACGCCAACCGCGATTCCGAAAAAAATCGAAATGATTAAAGAAGATGAGCCTCCGCCGAGCACGGGTGTGGCCGGCGTTGTAGGCGGTGTGCCGGGTGGCGTTCCCGGCGGCGCTGCGGGCGGAATTCTGGGCGGTATCATCGGTAATGTTCCGGCCACAGTGCCCAAGGCAGCCACGCCGCAGCGTGTACGCGTGTCCCAAGGCGTCTCCCAGGGATTGCTGATTCACAAGGTGCAGCCGACGTATCCGCCGCTAGCCCGCCAGGCGCGTGTTCAGGGTTCGGTTGTGCTGGCGGCAGTAATCGGCAAGGACGGCACCATTCAAAACCTGCACGTGGTAAGCGGCCACCCGATGCTGACCGGATCGGCGCTGGAAGCCGTGAAACAGTGGCGCTACAAGCCCTACTACCTGAATGGCGAGCCAGTGGAAGTGGAAACCACGATCAACGTGAACTTCACGCTGGCGGGCGGATAAGATCTGCAGAAGGCTGTTCGTTCTGGCCACGAGAGCCTTCTAATGGATAAATTCTTTGCATCACCAGCAGGCGGTTAGGTCTGCTGTAACCAAGTTCTGAGGAGGAAAGTCAAACCCATGTTCCTAGCTAATATTGCCACCTACGCTCTCAGCCACGTACCCTCGGCTGCTGCCTGGGTTTTCCAGGAAGCCCAGGTAGGTTGGGACCCGGTCTCCCTCTGGAAACAGATGGGAATTCTGGCGAAGATCGTCGTCGTCATTCTGTTCATCATGTCAGGATGGTCCATTGGCGTGATGATCGATCGCGCGATGGCGTTCAGCGCTGCCCGCAAACAGTCTCGTGCCTTTGCCCCCGCCGTCGCCGGCGCCCTGCGGGAAGGCAAGATCGAAGAGGCGATCAAGGTCGGTGAGCGCAATAAGAAGAGCCACCTGGCCAAGGTCGTAACCGCCGGCCTGCAGGAATTCAAGGCCCACGGCGATTCCCCCGACATCCCCGGCGAGCAGATTGAGGCCTCCAAGCGCGCTCTGGAGCGTGCCGAAGCCATCACTCACGCCGAGTTGAAGCGGGGCCTGGGCGGCCTGGCCACCATCGGTTCTACCGCTCCCTTCGTGGGACTGTTCGGGACCGTGGTCGGCATTCTGAACGCCTTCAAGGAGATTTCGACGCAGAAAGCCACGGGTCTGGGCGCTGTGGCCGGCGGTATTTCGGAAGCGCTGGTGACCACCGCCATCGGACTCTTCGTCGCCATCCCCGCCGTCATGATGTTCAACTACTTCACCAACAAGGTGGAAGCCTTCGACGTGGAAATGGACAATAGCTCTAGCGAGCTGATCGACTATTTCCTGAAGAAGCGGAGCGTCCGCCGGTAGGCTGGAAGACCAGCGCGATAGGGCGCTGATCCCGGCCGGAAGGAGGTTGAACGTAAATGGCATTAGCGAAACGCGACGAAGGCAAGAAGGTCAACTCCAACATCAACGTCACCCCCATGGTGGACGTGATGCTGGTGCTGCTCATTGTTTTCATGGTCATTACGCCCATGTTGCAGCATGGCGTGAGCGTTGACATGGCGAAGGTCAATAGTCCGACACCGATGCCTGATGCCGACAAGGAAGACTCTCTGCTCGTGGCCATCATGCGCGACGGGAAGATCTACTTCGGCACCGATCAAGTCAAGGCCGACGAACTGTCAGCGAAGGTGAAGGACCGGCTAGCCAACAAGGTGGACAAGCGGGTCTTCATCAAGTCGGACGCGCGCGCCAAATACGGCAACGTAGTTGACGTCGTGGACAACGTGCGGTCGGCAGGAGTGGATGATGTTGGGCTGTTGACCGAGCAGAAACAAACCGGCGCGAAGAAGCCGGAAACCGGCGCTCCTGCGGGCGGCGCCCAGTAGAGGATTAATTTATGTCAATGGCAATGGGAGCGTCCGGCGGACCTTCAGCCGATATCAACGTAACGCCGCTGATTGATGTGTTGCTGGTGTTGCTCATCGTCTTCATGGTCATTACGCCGCTGACTCCGAAGGGCCTGGATGCGCTGGTTCCCCAGCCGCCCAAGGACCCGACGAAGCAGCCGCCTCCCAGCGACCGCACGATCGTCGTTCAGGTGCTTAAGGGGGGCGGCGACAGGCCCGCCTTGAAGATCAACCAGGACGACGTCACGTGGGACAACCTGGAAGGTCGTTTGAACGACATCTTCAAGACGCGAGCGGAAAAAGTGATGTTCGTCAAGGCCGATCCTGACCTCACGTTCAACGACGTGGCCCAGGTGATCGACATCGCCCACGCCGCCGGTGTCGATAAAGTGGGCCTGATCACGGCCAAGATTGAGGCTGGCGGTTAGGCGTGATGCAGCTTTAGGGAACGTGGTTTGAGCGGTACTCTTCCTCCTGGACGGGCGGGACGTCGCGCAGCGGCGGTCCCGCCTTGCCGCGAAATCGGAACGAGCCTAACGGAGAGTGATAGCAGACATGAAGATATGCGGACGGGTACTGACACTGCTGGCTGTGCTGCTGGTGCTGTTCTCGGCGGTTGGCTGCGACAAGCTGCGCGCCCGCGACCAGCTTAACAAGGGCGTGCAATCCTATAAGAACGCGAAGTACGAAGAAGCAATTGAACACTTCAAGAACGCTGTGGCCATGGATCCCAGCCTGATCAACGCCCGCCTTTATCTGGCCACAGCCTATGCCCAGCAATACATTCCCGGCGCCGATTCCCCGGAAAATAACCGGTACGCCGACCAGGCGATTGACGCGTTTAAGCAAGTGCTGGCCTTGAATCCGCCGGTCGAGCAGAAGGTCCACAGCCTGAAGGGCATCGCCTCGATGTACCTGCAACAGAAGAAGTGGGACCAGGCCCGCGACTATTATCAGCAGATTGCAAAGCTTGATCCGAACGATCCGGAAACCTACTACTCCATCGCGTTCATCGATTGGTCGCAGACCTACCAGCGCCGCATGGATGAGCGTGCCAAGCTGGGTCTGAAGCCGACCGATGACCTGAAGGACAAGAAGGACTGTGCCAAGCTGCTGGAGACGATCAAAGCCCAGAACGAGCCGCAGGTGCAGGATGGAATCCAAAACCTGAAGAAGGCGCTCGAACTGCGTCCCGATTACGACGACGCCATGGCATACCTGAACCTGATGTACCGCGAATTGGCTGACCTGCAGTGCGACGATCCCGCCGCCCGAAAGGACGATCTTAAGACCGCGGACGACTGGGTGGACAAGACCATGGCCACCAAGAAAGCCAAAGCGGAGAAGGCCGGACCCACCGGGGTCGTGACCATGCAGTAGTAGGCTGCGAAAGTCTGGCTTGCAGTGAGCGCCCCTCCCCGCGAGGGGCGTTTTGTTTTGCAACCTTCATATTTCCGGCGGGTAATTGGGGATAGAATTACAACACCATGGCAACAACAGCCACAATCAGCGTTGCAGAGTACCTCAATAGCAGTTACGAGCCCGACATGGAGTATGTCGACGGGCAGCTTGAGGAGAGGAACGTGGGCGAGATAGAACATTCGAGGTTGATTGCAGCTCTTACGGCTTGGTTCGTACAACATGCGCGCGAATGGCAAATAGAACCGCTGCCGGATGTCCGCACGCAGGTCGGCCCCACTCGCTTTCGCGTTCCAGACATTGTCCTCTCCGCTCGTTCGAGTACCGACAAGCGCATCGTACGCGAAGCGCCGCTGGTGGTGATCGAGGTCTTGTCACCGGAGGATCGCATCAGCCGCTACCACCAGCGCATCGCTGATTACCGTGCCATGGGCATCAAGGGTATATGGGTGATTGACCCAGAGGACCGTTGCGGCTGGGATTGCTCAAGCGGTAACTGGATTGAGACCACGGAGTTCCGGATGGATCCTGTCTACATGAACCTGACCGAAATACTGGCGACGTTGGAGGCCTAGAATTCTTTCTCTCCGTTGCGGTGAACGCGTCACACGTCCCTGTGACGCAATCCCTCCCGTTTCCTGACCCATGCAGTACAATCCTGTTTTCTGTCGAGCCTTGTCATGTTCAAGCGGGTCCTGATCGCCAATCGCGGTGAGATTGCAGTGCGCATCATTCGCGCCTGCCGCGAGATGGGCATCGAGTCGGTCGCCGTCTTTTCCGACGTGGACCGCAAGGCGCTGCACGTGCGCAAAGCTGATTACGCCTACCACATCGGACCGGCCACGGCGAGCGAGTCCTACCTCAACTTCGACAAGATCCTGGATGTGGCCCGGCGCAGCGGAGCTGAGGCGATCCATCCCGGCTACGGCTTTCTCTCGGAAAACGCGCGCTTTGCCCGTGCTTGTGCCGACGCGGGCTTCAAGTTCATCGGCCCGACGCCGGAGTCGATGGAGATGATGGGCTCCAAGACCCGCGCCCGCCAGCACATGAAGCGTGCCGGAGTGCCGTTTGTTCCTGGGTCTGAGCATGGCCTCGACTTCGAAGCTGCGGCGAAGCTGGCTGAGCAAATCGGCTATCCGGTCATGCTTAAAGCCGCGGCCGGCGGCGGCGGCAAAGGCATGCGCATGGTTAGCGCTCCCGAGGACTTGCGCTCTGCTTACGAGAACGCCAGCAGCGAGGCCCAGCGCTCGTTTGGCGACAGCGAAGTGTACCTGGAGAAGTTCATCGTCAACCCGCGCCATGTCGAGATGCAGATCTTCGGCGATGAGCACGGCAACGCGGTTTATCTGGGCGAGCGCGAATGCTCGGTGCAGAGGCGGCACCAGAAGGTAATGGAAGAGTCGCCTTCACCCATTGTGGACGAGGACATGCGGCGGCGCATGGGCGAGATAGCGGTGCGCGTGGCCAAGGCAGCCAATTACCACAACGCAGGCACGGTCGAGTTCCTGGTGGACGAGCAGCGCAACTTCTACTTCCTCGAGATGAACACGCGCTTGCAGGTGGAGCATCCGGTCACTGAGCTGGTGACCGGGCTGGACCTGGTGCACTTGCAGATGCGTATTGCCGCAGGAGCAAGACTGCCCTTCCAGCAGGAAGACGTGAAGGTTCGTGGGCACGCCATCGAGTGCCGTGTTTACGCAGAAGACCCAGACAACAACTTTTTCCCGTCGCCGGGACAAATCACGCGCCTCATCTCGCCCTCGGGACCGGGCATCCGGCGCGACAGCGGAATGTATGAAGGGTGGAAGGTCCCTATTGAATACGATCCGCTGCTGGCCAAGCTGATCGGCTATGGCGAAACGCGCGACGACGCCATTGACCGGCTGCTGCGTGCCCTCTACGAGTACTTCGTTGGCGGCATTAAGACCAACATTTCACTGTTCCGGCGGATCCTGCACGACCCTGACTTTCGCGCGGGCAAGCTGGACACCGGCTTTCTCGACCGCCTGCTGGCAAAGCCCTACCACGAAGCCGGCGGGCAGCACCCGTTGATGGCTGCAATTGGAGCGGCAATCTTTGCGGCGACGGAAGCCGCGACGTCGCTTCCCCAGACAACCGGCAACTATGCTTCGGCAAACGGCAACTCGGCTGGGCCCGCAGCCTCCAACTGGCGCCGGATCGCGCGCGCCGAAGCACTGCGGGAGCGATAAGGCAAAACGCATGACCTACGACGTCGTGGTGGACGGCAAGACGCATCAGTTGGAGCTGACGCGGGGCGACAGAACCTGGCACTGCAAGATCGACGGTCAGCAACTTGACGTCGATGCCGCCCTTACCGCGCGCGACGTGCTCTCCGTCCTGGTGGGCGGCAAGGCCTACGAGATCAAGCGCGAGCGCTCCCTGCAAGGCGAGTTGCACATGATCATCGGCAGCGCGCGCTATGCGGTGGATGTGCAGGATCCGCGCTCCCTGCGCACGCGTCGCGCTGTGGCCGGTTCTGAGGCCGGCCCGCAAAAACTTAAGGCACCCATGCCCGGCAAGGTCGTCCGCATTCTGGTGCACGAGAAAGATGAAGTCAAAGCCGGACAGGGCATCGTGGTGATGGAAGCCATGAAGATGCAGAACGAAATGAAGTCGCCCAAGGACGGCCGAGTGCAGAAGATCCTCGCCGCTGAAGGCTCAGCCGTCAACGCCGGAGACACCCTGGCGATCATCGAATAACTGCACCATGCGCTGGTTTACCACTTAGTACAATTGACCAAGCCTTTTCGGTTCTGCTGCATTTCCGAACACCTGTCAGTGTGCCGTAGGCAGCGGACTAACCAATACCCTCCTCTATCCGGTTCTTTGGAATCATGGACTTAGCCAATGCTTTGCCGAGGTTTGGCTGTAAGCTATTGAATCTAAGTGGTTTATCGTAAAATATACCGTTTACAGGACTTAGAGCCACAAACCGGCCAACCGCACCCGCAGTGAAACATTACTTGCTTATCATGATAAGCAAGATAATCCAACCCGGTGCCCCCCTCCCCATGTTCCGCGCAAAATCTTGAAAACAAAGAACCAGAAAAGTTTCTTCCCGCCAAAATCTTGCAAACAAAGGACTTAGATACCAAATTCTTGTATCCAAAGGACTTAGAACAAAGGAGTCCAGCGTTCGGGGACCTCGGGTTCCGCCCCTAGCTCTTCTAACCACGAACGAATATTGTTGTCGCCATAGTTAACAAGAAGACCGGTCAGTCCTCTCTAGCCACCGGCCACTAGCCACCAGCCACTAAATTGTCAAAGATCGTTCCGCCCCCTTCGGCTCGCTCACGCAGCCTCTTCGGGCGTAGAGACGCTAAGCCCCTTGCGGTGAGTATAGTGATCCGCGCGCGGTTGTCAGTGAGCCCGGTCACCGAAGCGCGTGATCTGAAGTTAGCTGCGAGATTTTATTCGGAACTCGGCCCTTGAGAAACCGTGACTATTTCGCGGCAAATGGTGGGAGGTCGAGGTAAGCAGCGGGAGCATAGCAAGATTGCTTGCGTAATCGTCTGGTTACGCCAACTGACTCTAGTTCCGATTTGCCCGTGATTCTGGAGGAATCCGGCCGCAGCACATCTACGACATGCCGACTAATCAGCCATGTGGATTCTGTCCGCTTCACTCGACGTTTGGGCAAACCGTACATGCGCGCAGAAGGGTGAAACGGAAGACCGTGCCGTCATTGCTAGTCCCGCCCTCGTCGGTGGTCCCGTAAAAGTTGCCGCCGGGGGCCGGCACCAGCGCGGCATCGGGCAACTGGCCGTCAGAGCACCCACTCCTGCTACAGAAGCTGTAGAGCGTCGTCAGAGTTCCGCCCGGCGTGATTTTGAAGATCGTGCCACAGCCATAATCACAGTGGGTGCTGGTCCCGCCCGCGTAGGTGACTCCGTAAAAGTTGCCGTCCGTGGCCTGCACCGGCGCGCCGCTAGGATTCCAGCCGTCAACGCAGTTGTTTTGAGAGCAAAAGCTGTAGAGCGTAGTCAGCTTGCCGCTGGGGGTGATTTTGAAGACCGTGCCACACCCGAACTCCGCACAAAAGCCGATCTGGTTGGCTCCGCCCGAGCTGGTGGTCCCGTAAAAGTTGCCGTCATTGGCTTGCAGCAGCTCGCCGTTGGGGAACTGGCCGTCAGGAGCCTCAAGCTGGCAACCTCCGAGAGGACAAAAGCTGTAGAGCGTGGTCAGCGTTCCGCTGGGGGTGATTTTGAAGATCGTCCCACAGCCATCCCCGCCACAGCCATTGCCGCTGGCCCCGCCGTGGCCGGTGGCCCCGTAAAAGTTGCCGTCCGTGGCCTGAATCAGCCCCCAAGGATTGTAGCCGTCGGGGCAGTTGCTCTGAGAGCAAAAGCTGTAGAGCGTGGTCAGCGTCCCGCTGGGCGTGATTTTGAAGATCGTCCCGCAGCCATCCGCGATGCAGCCGGTGTTGTTGGCTCCGCCCGCGGCGGTGGTCCCGTAAAAGTTGCCGTCTGTAGCCTGCACTATGGCACCGGGGTACCAGCCGTCAGCACAGTTGGGTTGAGAGCAAAAGCTGTAGAGCGTGGTCAGGGTTCCGCTAGGGGTGATTTTGAAGACCGTGCCGGCATCATCGGCTCCGGTTCCGCCCGAGGAAGTGGTCCCGTAAAAGTTGCCGTCCGGCGCCTGCACCAGGGCTCCGTAAGGATCGATACCGTCAACGCAATTGTATTGAGAGCAAAAGCTGTAGAGCGTGGTCTCCGTCCCGCCGGGGGTGATTTTGAAGACCGTCCCACAGCCGGAGGGATAGCAGTTGTCTCCGCCGGCGCCGGTGGTCCCGTAATAGTTACCATCCGAGCCCCGCGCCACTGCGGAGTCAAGCCCCGCGCCGTCGAAGGGGTATCCCGTAAAGCTGTGCAGCGTGGTTAACATTTGTGCCGGCGAGGCAATCGCCGTTGCGGCACAAAACGCGAAGAGGACGCAAGCGGTTTTCAACAATGTCGCTTTGTTCATGGTCCCTCTTTCTCCGACCCGGCGCCGGCACGGCTAGATCGGGCAGGTTCGCGATTCAGAAATTCTATAGAAATGGGGAACGAGCCGGGATTGGGAATGCAAGAAGCCACTGGCGGCCTCCGCAAACAGAAAATCCGGGCGCGTTCAGCGGAAACCCCTTACGGCCAGCAAATCTACTATTCTGCTCGCACCGTCGTCAACTCAGCCCTGCCGAAAACTCATCGATGAGTCGGCTGATTTTTTGAACCCGACAACGCTTAACCAATTCAAGTTGACGAGAAATGGCCATTCCACAAGTTGATTTTTCAGTTGCAGCAAAGGGACTCATCTCGACAAGGGGACGGGATGTGCCGGGAGTGCTCAGCTCGGATGAAAACTGCCGAGCCTGCTACTTGATCGTCAGCGTAATGATCTGCGAGCCGGAGACGACGTAGTCCACAGGCGTGGATGCCTCGTCCACGGCAGACTCGCCGACCACGATCATGTCTTGGGTGCCGCGCAGGCCGTCCATTACGTTGATGACGGAGAGCGGCAAAGTGGGCATGACCTTGTCGTCCACCATCGCCTGCGGGTTCGGCTCGAGCAGCGAAACATAGACCTGAGAGTTGCTGTGCTCCTTGTTGAGCAGCGCGATAGTGGAAGAGAGGTCGAGGCGGCGGCTCATGTTGGCCGGAGCGCGCCGCATCTTGTCGAGAGTGTCGCCGTCGCTGACCAGAATGCGCAGCGTGCCTTTTGGTGTGGCCGCTGGGATCTTCACCGGAATCTGCCGCAGGATGCTTTCCCCACGATAAGGACGCAGCAGGGCCTCGATGGTGATGTCATCGCCGGGGCGAGCTTCCGTGACATCGGTGCGAGCGGTCTCGAGCCGCGCCGAGCGCCGCTCAGGCACAAGATAGAAATTCAAAGCCACGCCTTCAATCTTCGGCCGCTCGTAGGGATTGTCGAAGATACGGGTGAAGCGCTCGCCAATGGACATCGCAATTCCGTAGGCTGTGGGCGCCGTCCCGTCGGCCGGCGCGTACATGTTCTTCACGCTGAGCTTGGGATAGCCGACCACCGAAATGTCTCCGACCAGGCGATAGGTCGTGTCCTCGCCATACTCGTTCATTCCCTGGATGGCATTAAAGACCGTCGCCATCATCGCGGCCGGAGTGATCTTGGCGTTGTTCAGCACTTCGTAGTGGAATTGCTTGGGCTGCGAAACGCCGTGGAACGTGAGCGTGACGGGAATCATATGCGGCTCGCGGTCAAAACGCCCCATGATGCCCGCCCGCCGGTCCTGCACAAACGCTCCGACGGGTTCGGTCGTGTTGATGATCTTGAAGGAATTTGCCGGAGAGGGCAGCGTTGCCAGCACCGTCGCCTTGGTCATCGGCATGTCAACGTTACCCGACTGCAGCAGTGGATGCCCGCAAGCCAGCAGGTGCGAATCGTCAAGATACGTGACCGTACACGTTCCGGCGATGTTCATGTCGCCGCGAACCAGGATGGCGCTTATCGCCGAACCGGGCACCAGTGGCTCCGGCTGCTTGTCGTTGCTGACCGAACCGGCGCCCATGACGGGGACGATCCCGGCCGAAGTAAAATCTTTGGAGAAGAGCCGCAGCGTGTCTTCGCTGAAGCCGCTGAAGACCAGCGGAGTCTCAATCGGCTTGAGCAGGTTGGCATAGCCGGAGACTTGCTGGTCCAGACTAGCCGGTTTACCCGGCCCCGAGGTGCGGTTGGCTTCACGCTTTTCGCGCGCCATGCCCTCCGCCATGTCCGGCGCGGGGGTCTGGTCCATCTCGCTGATCTCAAACATCGTACCGGCGGGAGTGATTCCGGCGATGGGTTCCTTGGAGAATTCCCCAATTCGATACGCGATGGCGCCGACGAGTTTGCCGTCAATATACACCGGAGTGCCGCTCATGCCAGCAGCGACACCCGTGTATTCGACCTTCTTCCCGTGCAGCCGGGCGAGGATGACATCAGACTTAGGCCCGGCGACATTGTGCAGCACGCCGAGGATTTCGACCTCCATCGGCTCAGGAGTGGTTCCCTCAAAGACGGTGTAGGCCACGCCATGCATGCCGGCCTGGACCTGGCTTACAGGCAGAATTTTGACATTAGGCTTTTCGGCAGCCGAGGCTATCAGCGATGCGAGACAGACGAGAAGAAGCGACGAAGTCGTGCGGCGAAACATGCTCTCCATCCCACTACTTAAGCCACAAGTGGCTTTGCCATTGGCCTCCGCGGCGGCCATCACGGAACCCTGGCGCGCCTGCGGCAATAAACGATTGCGGCCTCCCCACCGTCTAACCAGCATTGAAACTTTCCCCAGGGCCGCACCGAATCAAACTAGCAGGAATTGCATTTATACTAGCAGAAAGCGGGGCCGCAGAGGCGTAACAATGTATTCCAAGAAACATCCTAAACACCGAAATACTTTCCTGGTCGCGCTTGGCGCTCTTGCCATCGCGGTTGTGGCCTTGGGAGTAAGTGTCCTGCTGTTTACCGTTCCCAGCCGCGCTCAGTCATCCGCCGGGGGCCAATCGGCATCGCAATCTCAGCCGAGCCAGGGCCAGCAAAACCAAACCGTCGAATCCAGCGGACCCGACGAGTCCAGCCCCATCGCGGTTCCCAAGAAGAAGGACACGGAAGAGGCGCCTCCTCCGCCGCCGAAACCCAAGCCGGCCGACGTTCCTGAGTATTCGCTGCATGTGAACGTCCCGGTGGTGACGGTTGACGCCCGCGTGGTGCAGAAAGACGGACGCCCCGTCGCCTTGCCGGTGGACGTTGCCAAAGAGCACTTCAAGATTTGGGAAGACGGCGTTCCGCAGCAGATCCAAACCGTCACGTTAAGTAAGGCGCCGATTACAGCGGTACTGCTCGTAGAGTTTGCATCCACCAGCTACAGGTTCATGTATGACGCGTTGAATGCCTCCTACTCGTTTGCCTCCAGCCTGCAGCCGCAGGACTGGGTCGCCGTGATCTCCTTCGACATGAAAGAGCATATCCTGGTGGACTTCACTCAGGACAAGCAGGCCATCTTCGGCGCTCTCAACACGCTCCGCATTCCCGGCTTCAGCGAGACCAACATCTTCGACGCGATGTACGACACCATTGACCGCCTGGACCGCATCCCCGGCCGCAAGGAGCTGGTGATTGTCGCCAGCGGACGCGACACCTTCAGCAAGCTCACGCTCGACCAGATCCTGAAGAAGGTGAAGAACACCACCAACGTCACCATCTACACCGTCAGTACCGGCTGGATTCTGAGGAACTGGCTGGAAACGCACTATGGCAACAACCCCAACGTGAACCTGGCGCTGATGGATTACAACCAGGCGGACAACCAGATGCGGGCGTTTGCCCGGATGACCGGCGGTCAGAGCTATATCCCCAGGTTCGAGGGCGAGCTTCCAGACATGTTCCGCCAGATCGGTAGCTCCATCCGGGACCAGTACACCATCACCTACAAACCCACCAACACCAAGCAGGATGGCACCTATCGCAAGCTGAAGGTGGAACTGGTCGGCCCCGACGACAAGCCACTGGAGATCAAAGACCAGAAGAACAAAGACATCAAGTACACGGTCATCGCCCGAGACGGCTATACCGCCAAGCACGAGGTGGAGTAGTTCCGTTAATCGGACCTCGAACGAAACCAGCCATGAACAGACACGATGAGTGGCCTAGGTGTCACTCGGCCCGCATTTCTCTCCGCTATTTACTGATTAATTAGTACTACCAATGGTAGTAGTACGTATATCCCATTTAGGCTATCCACCTTATGGCCACTCTCAGGCGGATCACCCTATTCTCCTTTCTTGCGATAGCTTGCTGCTCGTCGATCCAACTTAATGCGCAAACTGATCTGGGGGCGCTCAGAGGTCATGTGCAGGACCAGCAACAGCGAGCTATCGCTGGGGCCTCAGTAACCCTGCGCAACCCGGCTACAAACTACGACCGAACTGTGCCGACCGACGGCTCAGGCGATTACTCCTTCATCGGTATCCCCCTTACGGGGCAGTACGTGCTGACGGTAAACGCGCCGCAGTTCCAGCCCGCTGTGCAAAAAGACATTCTGCTGCGGGCGGAAGGGACCGCCGTATTCGATTTCACATTAACCGTTTCCGGAACGAATACCGAGGTGAATGTTTACGGCACCGCCGGAACGGTGCCGGTCGAATCGAACCAGGTCTCAACGCGCCTGAGTCAAGAGAAGATCGAGGACACTCCGGTTCTGAAGCGCAGGATTACGACCTTGCCGCTGCTGAATTCCTCGGTCCGGCTGTCGCAAACCACGGGCGACCTGTTCCTCAATGAAACGCTGTTCGTCATCAACGGCACAGGACGTCGTCAGACCACCTACCAGCTTGACAACACTACTGCCAACGACATGTGGGGACGTCAATCAGCCATAGCCGGATTGCCGTTCTCGGCGGTGCAGGAGTTCACCGTATACACCAATGCAACTTCCGCAGAGTGGGGTTGGAATGCGGGCACAGCGGTGAACGTTGTCACCCGATCCGGATCCAACAATTGGCACGGAGACTTCGTGGGAATGGGTAGTCCCGCGTTCTCCAATGCCAATATTCCACTGACCACGAAAGCGGCGCAGGAGACACTGGCACAAGGCAGCGGCATGTTCTCCGGCCCCATAGTAAAAGACAAGAGCTATTTCATGGTTTCCGCCCAGTATACGAATCAGAACCGCCCGGCAGTAATCACTTCGCCGGTGGAGCCCGGTACACTCTATAACGGCACCTTCGGTCAAACGCTCTTTCTGGCGCGCCTTGATCAGCAATTGACCCAGAACAACCTACTCACCCTGCGAGGCAATTTCGACCGCTTCAGCGACAGCAATCCGCAGGATACGGTTAGCGGTGTGACTTTGCCGTCAGCGGCGCGCGTGTTCACGCGTGATACCTATCAAGCGGCGGTCACCGACACCGCGATTATTAACAGCAACACCTTGAACAACGCGCGCTTCGAGTTCCTGTTGGGCGATCCCATTACACAGTTCATACCGGTCACTCCTGGCCCGCAGTTGTTCGTTTCCGGCTATTACACGTATGGCGACTCGCGCTTAGGTAATTTGATGAATCACCAGTACGAATACGCAGACACCGTGAGCATGAGTCGTGGCCACCATCAGCTGAAGTTCGGATTCGATGTCGTCAATTCCTCCTCCGGCGGCTATGGTCAGGAGTTTGGCAGCGGTTACATTGATGGGCGTTTCCAGATCAATGCCAAGTACGAGACTATTCCCATTGCAACGTTGTTGATGTACAACCCGGCATTACCGCCTCCGGGATCGCCCAAGGGCTCGCCGCCCATCGCCAGCAGCTTCACCCAGTCGTTTGGAAACCAAAGCTATCACCTCACCGACACGCTGTACGGCCTCTTCGCGCAGGACAATTGGAGCATTCTTCCCAACTTGACCCTCAACCTCGGCTTGCGATGGGATGGAGAGACATTCACGGGACAGAGCGCTTTGTTCTCGCCGCGGGTTGGGCTGGCATGGAAACTTCCAAACAGCAACAGCGTCATCCGCGCGGGATATGGCATTTACTACTCAGAGGAGCGCACCGATCTATACGCCAGTGCCGCGCTCGGCGGTCCGGCTGGCGCCTTTACCTATACCGCCGTTCCCGGGGGCTTGGGATTTCCCTCGACCTTCGCGCCGATCTCGGGCTTCCCTCCTGGAGCACAGCTCCCGGCACGCAACATCACGGCGCTCGCGGGACAGTGCAACTATCTGAACCAGTTCTTGCCGGTCAACCAGCTTCATTTCTGCGACAACAACTTTCAGAACCCCTACACGCAGCAGTGGAACCTTGGTTTTGAACATGACCTGGGGCAGGGCTGGTTGCTCTCGCTGGACTACATCGGCAGCCATACCATCCACATCGAGCAGCCCGTCGATCTGAATGCTCCGGCTCCGTTCGTCCGCACGATGCCGGGACAGGTCAGGTCCGTTAGTGCAGCCAACGCGACTCGGCCCATCCTCCCCGTGCCAAACGGCTACGTCCAGGTGTTGCAGTACGTTAACGCCGGGGCAGCGTGGTATGACGGACTCCAGGTGGCAGTTAAGAAACAATTGACGCGGCGGCTGTCGGCTTTGTTAACGTACACCTGGTCCCACGACATCAACACCGTGGAGTGGGACGGCACAGGTCAGAATCCCAACGATTATGGTTGCGTGGTGGCCTGCGAAAAAGCGACCAGTCTGCTGAACCAGACGAATCGGGCCTCGCTCAGTGCCACCTACCAATTACCCTATGGGTTTATGATTTCGGCCTGGGTGCAAGCGGCCTCGGGCTTCCCGTTCAACCTTACGACCGGTGTGGACAATAACGGCGACGGAAACACCTCAGACCGCCCGGTAATCAATGGTGTAGTGATAGGGCGTGATGCGGGCCAGGTGCCGGCGACATACGATGTCGACCTGGCGCTCCAGAAGTCGTTCCGTATGACGGAGCGCTCCAGCCTGATTTTGCGAGCCGAGTCGTTCAACACCTTCAATCACCTGAATCTCTACAGCCGGAATGGCGTTTATGGGAACAACGCCAACGGCTTGCCGGTGGCAACCTTCGCAACTCCGGTCGGCGGGCTTGCCAACGTTGGACCGCCGCGGCAGATGCAGTTTATGGCGCGAATTGTCTTCTAGCCTGGAAATGAATTAATGTCAGTTTTCACATTGCCCCTTGATCGGGTCGTCTGCCGAACTGCCATGAAGAAATGGATTACAGCGTCATTGCTCGTTGCCGCTGCGGCGGTAGCGCAGCAAACCCACAATCAATACGAGCCTCCGAATGCGCCGGGCGCCGGTCAGAGGCTGCTCGCGCAATTTACCGGAGACTGGGAGGTCGTCAAGACGTTCTTCCCGATGAATGGGAAGCCGATCGTGACGAAAGGCACGTGTAAGCAATACATGATCCAGGATGGGAAGTTTCTGCAGTCAGACTTCACCTTCTTCAATTCTGACGGGACCAAGAGCACTGGCACCGGAATCTCCGGCTTCGATTCCAAAACGAATCGCTTCACCACCGTCTGGTACGACTCGCGACAGACGACGATGTCGATTCGCCAGAGCGACGGCACGTTCGACGGCAAGAACATCGTCCTGTGGGCCACACCCCTCGACCCCGACCGTCCGGGGCGCAAGACTGTGGCGCGCGCGCACCTTGAGGAAGACGGCCGCGTTCTCGTCCATCGCCATTTCTTGATCGACGACAAAGGGGAGGAGCGGATGATGGTCGAGCTGCGGCTGACGCGGAAGTAGCTCCTCTCAACGCTCTTCGCTCCCGACACCAATCACTTCGGGAGCGCACGCCAGGTGCAATTCACGGCGAGAATTACAGCGTTCTGATTACGGCAGATTTGCCGCCTGAGCAGTTCCGCCCACCAGCAGAAACCATCCACTCCCCCCGCCGATGTGCACGTCCTTGCTGGACTCCAAAATGATCTGCCCAACAGGATCGGTCCGGCCATCGTGAACCAGCTTCATTCCCTCCAGCCCATAGAGACCGCAGGCCGAAGTAGAGAATAACCAGAGCGCCTGCTCGATACCGTTGCCATCGGCCGCAGTGCACTCACCGTCAGTCGCCGATGTCAGTTTTCCCCAGGCCTCCCCGTTCCACCGGCCCACCAGGCCTTCTTCCGACGTTATGCGGCCACGCCCACGGTTGACGACCTCCCCTCCTATCTGACGCATAACCCACTGCGTCGAGGGTTCGTAGTTCGATTCAGCATCGATGGGAAGTTCCGCCTGATAAACGTTATTCATGGCTGCGATGGCGCGGGCGCTCAGGGTCAGAGGAACCGTTCTCCCTCCCGCGGCGAGTTGATCGAACTTCAGCGCCATGCGAGATCCCCCGCCGGGAAGCCTGGTCACCTCCACAATGTGGCCGATGACATGCGCGCCCGCCTTAATCTTCTCTCCTGAAGGCAGCGGAACGTCCTGCATGACCCGGGCTTCGATCTTCTGACCCGGCTTGTCCTTCCTGGCGTCCAGCGTGGCTCCGAGCGTGACCGGCAGCGCTGTCCCGGCAGGGATGCCTTGCGTGACCAGCATCGCGAGCGCGCTGAGCAGGCCGGTGCCGAGTTTGAGGCAGAACGTCACGGTGTCGGAGAGACTGTGATTATGTTACGCAAGCCCCCTCAGTCATGACTATCACGACAGATGAATATTCCGTGACAAACTTACGGCACCGGGTTAATATGCGCGGGTCAACGTTCAGAGCCCGACGAAGTTGCGAACGATCTGCTTGCCGTGCTCGGTCAGCACGCTCTCTGGGTGGAACTGAACGCCTTCGACGGGAAACTTGCGGTGGCGCAGTCCCATGATGACACGTTGTCCGTCGCGGTCGCGGCAGGTGGCTGAAATCTCCAGCTCCTCAGGCAGGTCCTTCTCTTCCACGATGAGCGAGTGGTAGCGAGTGGCGGTCATCGGCGAGGGAACATCGCGGAAGATGGTCTCGCCGTCATGCTCGATGGAGCTGGTCTTGCCGTGCATCAACGTCTTAGCGCGGACGACCTTGCCGCCGAAGGCCTCGCCGATGGCCTGGTGACCTAAACAGACGCCCAGCAGCGGCACGCGCCCGGCGAAGTGGCAAATCAGGTGGATGCTGATGCCGGCGTCCTGCGGTGTGCACGGGCCCGGAGAAATCACGATGCGGTCGGGATGCAGGTCTTCAATTTCGGAGATGCTGATCTGGTCATTGCGGTGCACCACGACTTCTTCGCCTAACTCGCCCAGATATTGCACCAGGTTGTAGGTGAAGGAATCGTAGTTGTCGAGGACGAAAATCATGGCGTTGAACGTCAGGCCTGAATTGGGTGTCTATCAGTATGATGTCTGCGAGCTGGGTTTTCCAGTTCAGCTTCGGACAGCGTCTGGAAACCAAGTATGACTGAACGCTTTCTTACGCGATGCCTGATTGTGGTTGTGGTTCTTGCAGCGCTCGCCACCTGCGCCTCTGCACAGGTTACACGCATCAGTGTCGCGTCCGCCGCGGGCTTGTCGGATGATCTGAAGCACGCCCTTGAAGACAAAGGTTATCGCGTCACACTGGAGGACGGCTGGACGGCCGAATTCTGGTTTGCGAAGCGACTAAGCACGGCGACCAGAGATGTCCCTGGTGCGCTCTATCCGGAGCTGACGAATGGAGAGTTTGTTGGTTTGGTCAACTTGCCCAAGGGCATGAACGACTTTCGCGGGCAGGCGATTCCGGCCGGGGCCTATACGCTGCGCTATCAGCTCCTGCCGCAGGACGGCAATCACCTGGGCGTCTCGCCTAATCCTGATTTCTTGCTGGCCATTCCTGTCGCTTACGATCCCTATCCGCAGGACCTTCTGTTCAAGCAGCTTGTCGCGCTCAGCGCCAAAGCGACCGGCGCGAGTCATCCGGCCGTGATCGCGCTCGACACTGCAGGTGGGCCCGGAAGCATCGCGAGAAACGCGCAGGACATGACTGTGCTTACCGTCGCAATTCCAGCTTCCAGCGGAGGCGCGGAGAAGCTCGGCATTGTGATCAAAGGTACGGCCGCGCAGTAAGGCCCGCGAAACCGTCAGTTAAAATGACTTTCGCCTATGGAGAAGCCCGATGTCCTAACCAGGCAGGCTGCGACGTTGCCAGCTTCGCAGCGGCCAATTTCGTGGCTTCGGAGACATTGGGATTTCCTGGCGGTGCTGTTGCTGATGGTGGCATCGCTCCCCGTGACCTGGCTCTCACCACGGGCCCTTATCATCGTTGGTCATCCGGGAACCTTCGACGACCACTGGGTCCTCGATACGCCCTTCAAGACCGTACGCGGCGTGTGGTTCGGACGCGACGTGGCGTTTCCCTACGGACCGATATTCCAGTGGTTGTTCAGCCTTCCTTCGCGCGCCATGGGAGTCTCGATGGCCGCGATATACACCACCTTCCGCACACCTCTGCTATGGTGCACGTTTGTGTTTGGCTACCTGACCCTGCGACTGCTGCTGCCCGAACAACCGCCTTGGAAGCGCTTCCTGCTGCTCATCCTGCTGTGCGCGTTCTGGGCGCCGTGGGACGGCCGGACTGCCCTCGACATCCTGCTGTTCGCCCTCTTCCTTCGCGGCTGGTACGCAGTGCGTCAGCAGCGGCTCAATCCTATGCTGTTGGGATTAGGCGCTGCGTTCCTGTGTGCGACGGCGTTTCTATATTCGGCGGATACCGGTGTTTACGGCGTAGCCGCTTTGCTGGTGACACTCGCCGGCGTCGCCTGGGAAGGCCGGCGAGAGGCGTCGCCGTTTCGAGGCTATGCCATTGCCCTCCTTTCTTTCACCGCCGTTTTCGTTGTGCTCGTCTTTGCCATTAATGCCGCGATGTCGAGTCTCCTGGATTTTCGCTTCTGGCGAACTTCGCTGGCGCTGGTCAGCATCCATCGCTGGAACGAGCCGACAGCAATGTCGGGCGCGACTACGACCCGGCTTTTCGTTACGCTGCTTGCCGGCGGTGTCATCTTTCTCTGTCGGCGTCTTGCGGCCGATGGCAGCCAATCCACTCTTACCGCTCGCACAGGGTTTCTCCTCAGTGCCTTCGTATTTGCGCTGGCGGCCATGCAAACGGGCCTGGTTCGCTCCGACACGCAGCACATGGTCTTCGCCTTGTATCCAATGATGTTTCTTGCGGGCGCCGCTCTATTTTCGTTTCGTTCACGATCCTTCTCCGCGATTGCCGCGGTGGCTGTGGTTGCGTGCTCGCTGCTCTTCGGGCAGCCGGTCGCGATCTTTCAGCCATCGAGCTTCCATTACCGGCTGGCACAGATGGGCAATCCGCTGCTGGAATGCCCGAGCGGCTTCCAGGAATTCAGCCGCGTCTGCTATCCGACTTACTTCGCCGGACTGCTGCAAACCGGCATCAATTACCTTCAGCAACACAGCACGGAACGTGATTCCGTCGTCATCTTCCCCTATCAATACATGTTCGGGATCGCTTCAAACCGCAACGTCGCCGGCGGAGTCCTGCAGTCATTCCTCGCTGGTGGCCGATACTTGTCGCAGTTTGACATCGCCGGATACGCACGCGCCACAGCTCCCGCAGGCCTGTACTTCCCCGACGGCGACCTGAGCATCGCCATTGACGACGTCCCCAACTTTACGCGTACTCCGGACGTGTGGTTCTGGATCAATCGCCATTACTCTTCGCAGCAGGAACTGGCGCCTGGAATTGCCGGCCTGCTGAAGGATGATGCGCGCGCTGCGAAGATGTCGATTCAGCCGCTGCCGCTGGCGATCGCGGCGCAAAGCCATCCGATCGCCGATCGCAGCTCTGTTGTAGACCTCGGTGATCCTGCATGGCCAATTGATGGCGCCGACTTCCTGCGGCTGCGGGTCACGGTGCGCTACGGGCCGCAATGGAACTTACGCAAGCCCGAGCGCTTGCAGCTTGAGATCACACGGGCCGATGGCAGCCGCGAAGTTCAGGCGTTCGTCGTGGAGCCAAATGTCACCTCGGACATCTGGTTCTATCCCTGGCAACAGACCGATCTCGCCCACTATTTCGATGCTGACGAAAGTCGTTGGCGCAGCAGTCCGCGCCCGGCGATTACGCACCTGCGCTTGCTGGTCACCCCTCTGGATTGGGTTTCGCAACAACCCGACTCCGTGGTGATGGAATCCGCCGACGCAGTCCGGATGTCGTTGCGCTGATAGCTGCTGTTCCCGCGATTCCACGCGCTGAGTGAGATAATCCGTGTGCATCGCGATTATGTTCCGCTTCACCCATGGCGAAACTCGATGAGGTAGCAACTCAAGCGGACTTACCAGCACCGCAGCCGCCAGCCAAGTTGCGGCCCTCGTGGTTGCGAAGGCGCTGGGACCTGATTGCGGTTGTGCTCCTCCTGTTGGCCTCGTTTCCAGTGCAATGGCTCTTGCCCGGGTCGTTGTACGTTAGCCCTGCGGGTATCAATCTCATCGACGACTCCTGGCACTTGGACACCAGCTTCAAGGCTTCTCGTGGCTTGTGGTTCGGTCGAGATGTCGTGTTTACCTACGGGCCGCTGTTCCAATGGCTCGCCAGCGCACCCGTCCGATGGAAGAGCCTGTCGATGGGCGCCATCTACGCTACCTGCACGCTGCTGCCCATGTGGTGCACGTTCCTCGCCGGATACCTGACTGTCCTGCTCCTCCTTCCGGAGCAACCGGCCTGGGAGCGGTTCGTCCTGGTTCTGTTGCTTTCCGTCTTCTGGCTGCCTTGGGAGCAGCGCACGCCGTTCGCCGTCTTCTTCTTCGCAGTGTTTCTGCGAGGATGGTGCGGACTCCAGCAACAGACCGTCAGGCCAGTGCTGTTCGGGATTGGCGCTGCACTACTATGTGCCACAGCCTTTCTATATTCCGCGGACGCGGGTGTTTATGCGGCGATTGCGCTGCTGTTCTCGCTCGCCCCGGTGGCTTGGGACGCCCGCGAATCGGGTTTCCGGCGATCGTGCATTTACGCGATGCTGGCATTTGCCATCTTCTCCGTGGTGCTCATGATCGCCATCAATGCCTTCATAGCAGGACCCTTTGACTTTCGCTTCTGGAAGAACTCACTGGCGATCGTCGCCAGCTATCGCTGGATCGAACCGGCGTCGATGTCCAAAATCGGCAAGAAATACCTGGTTGTTGCCACGCTGGTTGGAGCTACAGTCTTCCTCCTGCGCTGGATTACAGCGCGCAGAAACCAGCTCAGTCTCGCATCTCGCAGCAGCTTCCTGCTCAGCGCATTCCTGTTTGCTCTGTTCGCCATGCAAAGTGGGCTAGTCCGGTCGTACTTGGGGCACATCGTCGGCGCGGTCTACGTGATGGTGTTTCTCACCGGAGTTGTACTTTTCTCCTTCGCATCTCGCGCGGGAACTGTGCTGGCGTTGCTGTTTGCCGTTACCGGTTCCTGGTTCCTGGGCCAGGACCCGCTGCTGTGGCCGGCCATTCAGCAGAATTACGTCCATTTAGGCGACCGGCTGACTGAATGCCCGAGAGGGTTCCGCGAATTCGACCGCGTGTGCTATCCCGCCGAGTTCACGGGGATCCTGCAAGACACCGCCGCCTACCTTCAGCAGCACAGTGGGCCGCCGGACTTCATCGCGATCTTTCCCTACCAGACGATCTTCGGGATTGCCTCGCGCCGAAGTGTCGCAGGCGGTGTTATGCAGAGCTACCTGGTCAGTGGCGCCTATTTGTCGCAACTGGATATCGCCGGACTGGAGCGAGCGCCAGCGCCGGCCGGGGTGTTCATTCCCGATGGTGACCTGAGCCTCCCGATAGACGGAGTGCCGAATTTCACCCGCAGTTCTGAGGTATGGCTGTGGATGTTTCGGCACTACCGTGAGGAGCGGGAACTGCCGCGCCGGGTTTTCTGCTTGCAAAGAGACGATTCGCGGGCCGCCAGAATTACTTCGCAATCGCGGCCGCTGAATGCCGTGCTGCAAAGCTATCCAGTTCGCAGACGCAGCTCGGTGCTGGACTTGGGTGATATCGTTTGGCCCGCGGATGGCGCCGATTTCGTGCGGCTGCGCATCAAGGTCCACTACAGCCTGTGGTGGAAGGTGCGGAAACCGTCCCGCCTGGTGCTCGAGATCGAGCACTCTGACGGAAGCCTCGAGCAGAAGCCGTTCATCGTCGAACCGAACGTCGCCTCCGAAGTCTGGTTCTATCCCTGGGACGATGCCGAGCTGGCGTCGTTATTCGCTGCGGACGAAGCACAGTGGCGCACCGGGTCACGGCCGGCGGTTACCCGCCTGCGTTTGCGGGTGATGCCCCTGGACTGGGTTTCCGTCCAGCCGGACGCGATCGAAGTGCAATCGGCCGATGCGGTCCGGGTGTCGATGAACCAGTAATTCCGCAGGCATCGATCGACATAGAGATCAGTGAGCAGTAGCAGAACCGTTTCCGGGCTTGCGCTTCAATACATAGAACTTGAGATCGGCGCTGCTCGCGGGGAAAAGCAGGCGCGATCTCTCCGCCTCCGGCACCTGGAAAACGATAGCGTCCCCGTATTCGGTCAGCCATCCGCTGCGCATCCTCAGCCCCGTTTCATACTCGTCCGGCCTCAGCACAAGGTAGTCGGGACGGAAGTAAGCCAGCATGTCGAGCAGGTCGCGCTTGGTGGGATGTTCGTGCACAAATCGCGTTACCTGCCAATTGGCAAGCCCCGGATAGTCGAACACAACGTGTCGAGAGTAATAACCGAAGTAACCGAGCGACTCGCAACCAACCGTCTGGCCCGTGCTCATGACGGACGCAAGGTAAAGACCGATCTTCTCGCGTACGCCCTCCTCGACAAGGGCCTGGACCTCTCTTTCGCCGCGGAACGTTGCCGGCACGATAACGGCCAAAGAAGCCAGGTAAACAGCAGCTATCGAATATCCGGCGATTGAGCGCCACCGCTTCGGGAGGCAAGCATTAACGGTTGCGTTCACGCCCATTCCGGCAGCCAGCACGGCCGCCGCAGCCAATGGAACGCAGTACCATGCGGCTACGCCCGGAACCAGAAAGACGTAATAGACGGAATAAACCAGCACGAAGCCGGCGATTGCCAGTGCTGGAAGAAGTCTTCGTCGCATTGCCGAGGCAATTCCTACAAGAACAAATAGCAGGATGATGCCTGAGATCACCCCATGTGGATCGAAGGCAAACAGACTGAATCCCGTGCCGTTTCCGCCGTACGCCGGACCCAAGATGGCGAAGATGTAGTGCGTACGGTCCCAAAGAGTCTGTAGAAAGGCCGATGGCGGCAATCCCGCATAGATGCGGTTTGCCCAGCCCCAACCCTTGGCCAGTATGGTGTTCGGCAGCGGGCTGCCGTAGTACCACGTGGTGAACGCGATCCAGGGCCCATAAATCAGCAGCAGGGCGAGTAAGATCGTCTCCAGCGGACCAACATCACGCTTCTTCCAGCAGTGCCAACCTACCAGCGCAATGACCAGAACCACCCAGAAGCCAAAATCAGGACGCGCCAGCATGCATAGCCCAAGACTTATTCCCACCACAACTGGCTTCAGATCGAAGAGGCTGTAGATCGAAAACAGCAGGATGGTGACCGCCATCTGGGTCTCCATCCCCGCCATGCCAAACAGAATCTGCTGGTGCTCAATCGCGAGATAGCCACCGATCAGCAATGTGATGGGGAAGGCCAGTCCCAACCGCTGCGAAATGCGCATGGCGAGCCAGACCGTCACGCCGCCGCAGATCGCCGAGACGACCTTCAGCAACGCCATGCCGAAGCCGGCGTGCATCCATTCTCCCAGCAGCGGAACCAGCACGCTGATGGGGCTGGTAAATCCATGTACCAGCGGGCCTCCTGGGGCATGATTGAGGCCCAGCCCACGAGCGGCATTCTCCGCGTGTTGCACGGTGATGAGCGCGTCTTCCCACGTCCGCCGTGTGTAATACCAGAAGAACAGGCGCACCGCCACCGCCAGAACAGCTAGGGCGAAGATAGCGGCGGAAGCCCAGGATGGCTGACCGGGAGCGGGGCCACGATCAGGCTCTTGGGCATTCGCCGGAATACGCGCTGCCAGCGTGGCTTCGAGCTTTTCTCCGATGGTCATTGAAGGCGGGTTTCCATTTTGGCATTCTGAGCGGATAATACTCAAGCAACCTCTCCGCACAATGCGCCTTCTCACCCATGGAGAAGCTTGACTACGTGGTCAGCAAAGCAAGCTCGACCACCCCTTCGTCTGCCTCATCGCGGACGCGCTCGTGGGTCTTGCGACATTGCGATCTGCTGTTCCTGTTGCTGTTTGTGCTCGCGTCCGTGCCTCCCGTCTGGCTGTCGTCGCGGGCACTGGTAGTTGTCCGTGATACCAGCCTGATCGACGACAACTGGCACCTTGACGAGGTCTTCAAGCTCTCGCGCGGCGTCTGGGTTGGCCGGGACGTGGCATTCACCCACGGTCCTATCTTTCAGTGGCTGTCAGGCGTTCCGGCGCGTTCCATGGGTCTCTCCATGGGAGCCATCTACGCAACCTGGGTCACGGTTCCGGCATGGTGCGCCCTTGTATTCGTTTATCTGACGCTTCGGTTACTGCTTCCCGAACAGCCTGGCTGGAAACGCGCACTGCTGCTGTCCCTGGTTATTGTGTTCTGGGAGCCGTCACTGCGGAATGCGCTCCCGGTCCTTCTCTTTGCCGTCTTCCTGCGGGGCTGGTATGCCGTCTGCGAGGGGCGAGTTAGGACCTACATTCTTGGAATCGTCGCGGCAGTCCTGCTCGTTACGGCCTTTCTGGTAGCTTCCGACACCGGAATCTATTCCTCGGCGGCGTGGATAATTGTCAGCGCTGCCATCATCTTCGAAGCTCGCCGGGGCAAGCACATTTTCGGCAAGAGTCTTCGCGTTCTGCTTGCGTTTGCACTGTCGGCCTTCGTTCTGGCGCTCGCAGTTAACGCTGTTATGGCCTCGACGTTCGACTGTCGTTACTGGAAGGACAACGCGCTGCAGGTGAGTGTGTATCGATGGGCCACGCCTGCGGCAATGACCGACGCCGGCACCGGGCGACTGCTTGGGACACTGATCGCAGGCGCAGCGTTGTTCCTCGTTCGGACTGGCGTCAAGAACAAGGTCAATCCCGTCTTAACGGAACGCCCGGCGTTTCTGCTCGGGGGTTTCGCCTTCGCCGTGGTCATGCTGCAAAGCGCGCTGGTGCGCTCCGACTACGGACACATCGTGATTGCCTGCTTTGCCATGGTGCTGCTGTCGGGCGCCATCCTGTTCTCGTTCGAGTCGTTACCACTTTCCCTTTTCCTGGCCTTCCTGGCGATCGCGTGCTCGGTGCTGGTTTCGCAGCCCGCCTTCCAAAGATCTGGCGTCACCTGGCTAATTCAGCAGGTCCGACATCCCCTGACCGAGTGTCCAGCCGGCTTTCAGGAATTCGATCGCGGTTGTTTTGCTCCGGAATTCACCGCCATGCTTCAGTCGGCCTCAGACTTCCTTGGCCAGTCAAGTGCACCCCAGGACCGCATCATGGTCTTCCCATATCAGACCAAGTTCGGCATCGCCGCTCGCCGCACCGTAGCCGGAGGACTGATGCAAGCGTACACCGCCAGCGGCCCCGAGTTGGCGCAACTTGAAATCGCCGGGCTGGAAAGCAGACCTGCACCAGCCGGCCTGTACCTTCCCGATGCCGACGCGGTCCACCTCACCGATAGGGAACTGGTTCGCTGGCATTACCTCGGCCTGAGTCTGCCCGTGGACGGAACTTACAACTTCACACGTACGCCGGAGGTGTGGTTCTGGATGCTGCGGCATTATCGAGCCGCTGGAGAGCTCTCAGCCGGCGTTTCCGGCTTGCTGCGCGACGACTCGCGCACGTCGCGAATTTCCATGCAGGCTCAAACGCTCGGCCTTGCCGTCCAAACGTACCCAATCCAGGAGCGGAGCACGGTGGTGGACCTTGGAGTGCCGGACTGGCCTCCCGGCGCCGATTTTCTGCGCCTGCGACTGACCGTGCGCTGCGGTTTCTGGTGGAAGCTTCGCAAGCCACAGCGTACGCAATTGGAAATTACCCACGCCGACGGCAGCATCGAGCTGCGACGGTTTCTCACACAACCCAACGCTTCGATGGAGATCTGGTTCTACCCGTGGATACAACCTGATCTTGTCCGCTACCTCGACCCGGACGAGGGCCACTGGCGCTCTACACCACGCCTTGCCATCACCAGGCTTCGCATTCTGACCAGCCCGTTGGACTGGGCGTCAGTTACGCCCGATGCGATTGTTGTCGAGGCGGCCGATGCAGTGACTCTGAAGATGACTCAGTAAGAATCTCAGGATCAGTTTGTTGTTTCTCGCCTCGGTGGTGTTGCGGAGTTCATCAGTACGAGGCAAATTGCAACACCACAGGCCAGCGCGACTCGTTTCTCCCAACTTGCTGATTCTGCGGGCGCAACTTCACGGGTCTGACCTGAACAGTCTCGTGGTAACGCTTCTCTGTTGCAGAACACAACAATTTGCGACGTTGCGAAAGGCAACTGACCTGCCGATGCAATTCGCAACACACTCTTCCAAGCTAAACATCTACCGCGAGTTGCAGTCGCTCAGCGAGGCGATTCAAATCGCTCGCCAGTTTGGCATGGCGAATGCCTTATAGAAGGTGCTGGTGCGACACAAGTCAAAGTCCTCGAACCGCGAGGCAGGAGGTGGGTCGTGACGGTTCTACTGGTGCTTGCAATGTTCGCAATCTTTCTGACCATTGATTACTTCTATTCCAAGGCGAAACATCCGGTTCTGCAAACGGCTCCGGCGATGACGAAGCACGCCGCAGCGCCTCCGATCAAGCCCAGCCTGGTGGGCGGCTTTTCGGTCCCGGAGAACCTGCGCTACCACCCTGGGCACACATGGGCATTGAGTGAGAGCCCCAGCCTGGTGCGCATCGGCATCGACGACTTCGCTTCCAAGCTGGCGGGCAAAATCGAACACATCACCTTGCCGCAACGCGGGCAATGGGTCCGCCAGGGACAGAAGATTTGGAGCCTCGTACGCAACGGGGCGAAGGTGGACATGGTGTCGCCGATCGAAGGCACGGTGTCGGACATTAACGAATCCCTCGTGAACGATCCGTCGCTGGCCAGCGAGGACCCCTACGGCGAGGGCTGGATGGTTACGGTGCAGTCTCCCGACGCCAAGACCAACTTCCGCAACCTGCTGGGTGGCGCTCTCGCCCGCTGGTGGACAGAGGAATCCTCGATGCGGCTGCAGCGGCTGGTGCCCAACGCCCTCGGCGCCCTGGCCCAGGACGGTGGCGTGGCCATCGACGATGTGGCCAGCACCATCCCCGACGAGCAATGGGTGAAGGTCACGCGGGAATTCTTCCTGACCTAACTTCAACGCGGTAATCCCGCCCCGGAGTGCAGCCTCCTGCTCCGGGGCGTTGTTGTTTGTCATGCACTCCCCATTCCTGGCAGCGCCCGGGACTCAAAGTCATGTCACAAGGCCGTGTGCGCGGGGTCACTGAACCCTGGTGACGAACGGGATTACAAAGGTCCTGTGAGGCTGCGGAGATTCTATCCCGCCGGGGACGGCAGGAAGTCCGGCTTCGCAGGCGGCAGGTGAGCTATGTTGACATTCGCCCTCTTTCCTCTTGCTCTTTTCTTTCTTGGAGCGGTGCTGGTTACGGGCCCGCCCCTGGCCATGAGCCTTCAGAACTATTACCGCAACCGGGGGCGGCAATCCGCCGTGTGTCCCGAGAACCATGAAACGGTCGACATCGAGGTAGACCGCAGGTATGCGTTCTGGACGGCTTGGCGGGGCCAGGAGCACACCCGGCTGCAGTCGTGCACCCGCTGGCCCGAAAAGGGTGACTGCGGACAGGAGTGCCTGGCGCAGCTCGATCCTTCGCCGGAGAACGTCGAGCGCCTGATGCTTGGCTGGTACCGGGACAAGACATGCACCATCTGCACGCGCGCAATTACGCCCTCCGACTGGCGTCGCGGCCGCATGGCATGGCTTGACGACAAACACGAGTTGGTTGAGCTGCGCCAAGTCAGCCTGAAACAACTTCAGTTTGCCCTGGAAGCCTTCCGTCCGCTGTGCTGGACGTGCCATCAGGAAGAGCGCACCCGTCAGGCAGTGCCACCGCGCGAGCTGAAGGGTGATCGGCACGGACTGAGCGCGGCGGCAACCCGGTTGTCGAGCGAGGCCGAAGCCTTGTAGGTGTGGCTGGCTCAGCGCCGCCACAGCGCCATTTCGTTAACAAGGGGAACGCCCTCCCGTTCCCCTTTCTTCTTGCCGGCCACTTCCGTGGCTCGGTCAGCTCCCAAACAAAGCTGGCGCCGCGCGGCAATGCGAGCCACCCACGGCTGGGATACAATCCCTCCCGGACAAGGAGGTGTGGAGATGAAGCGCCTGTTATTGTTGCTGGCAATGGCCGTCAGCCTTCCAGGTGGGGCGCAAACGTCGCCCGCACAGGGCCCTCCTGGAGCGCCTGCTCGCAAGTCTCCGCTCGCCGATTATGCCGGAACATGGACCGGGTCCTTCGAGGGAAAAACCTGGATTACTGTCCAACTTACATTGCAAGGTGACCGGCTGTCCGGTTTCATGCAGCATGCGCACGACCTGGAATTTAATGACGAAGGCCTGCTCAAGAGCGTCAGCGATAATCAGAGTACCCAAACCGTGCAGGACGCACAGGTTAATCCGAATGGACTTCTGCTGACAACGAAGGACCCAGACACGCAGGAGACATTTCGTTTCACCATGAAACTAACAGGCGAATCCACCGCCGAGATCAAGATGAATGCGATGGAAATGCCGCCGGGGATGCCGAAAATCAAGCCGTGGAAGCTGACGAAGGCGGCGGCCGCGCGCTAATCCACAAAACTATGAATGGCGCCACTGTTTAACCGCAATTTCATCGGCCGCCCGCAACTGGCGCTTCGCCACAGATAGTGTCGCTGTTACACTGCTAGCGATTCCGATGACATCGCCAATCTTGCGCATACTGGGCGCACTGGCCGGCTTGGGTTGCGCCGTCTTGTGCTGGTTTCTGGGAACCAGGCTCGCCATGGTCCTGCGCCCCCTGTCGTCGCCTCTGCCAAGGGGCCCGCAATACGCTTTACTGGCATTCCTGCTGATACCGGCGCTCATTCTGGCCGTGGTGGCGCTGTTCTGGGTCCCGCCGCGCGTTTCCGGCGAGGGTCCTTTGCCGGAAGGCAGAATCTGGCGCGTGGCGCTGGTTCTTATATTTGTAGCTGCTTTTATCAGCGGGCTCGTTCGCTGAGCGTGGTCGGATCACGGAGCCGGCGGCGTACTGTCGTCGTCATCGGCTGGAGCGCTACCGCAGCGTTGCATCTCGTCGTAGATCTCCTTCATCACCTCATCCCGGTACCCGGCGTTGTGCATGCGGTCCTTCATTTCCTGCAGCGCCACATTAAGCACATGGTAATGGTGCAGCTCGCGGAAACGGGGATCGCCGGCTGCTTCCTTCCACAGGTTGTGCAGCAGGTCCACATCCTCCTGGCGCATACGCGGCGCGTGCGGCCCCAGCAGGTACTCGTGCTTGGTGCCGTTGGGCTCCACGACAACCAGCTTCAATCGCGGACGCGGCTCTGGCAGGCGTTCCCAGGCGTCGCCGGTGAGCTTTCCTTGCTCGTCGGCCGTCAGTTTGTTGGATAGTCCGCAGTAAACGACAAACGAGTGCAGCCGCTGTGCGGTGGCCACAATGCTCTCGAAAACATCGTTGGTCGGCACCACCAGCAGCGAGACGTGCTTGCCCTCTTTCTCTGCCACGTTGACCACCGCGGTGAAGAGCTCCTGCTCGTACTTCTTAAACACCTCCGTTGTGTCCACCACCTCACTGCCGCCGAAGGAGTGCTCGCGGTGATAGACGCGTGCGGTCATCACCACCACATCAGTCTTGTTGGTGTCGGTCTTCGACAAAATCTGCCGCAAGTAATACAGGTTGCGGGCGTCCCGGACCGCCACCAGGATATTGCCCGGCCGGACCTCCATGGTCTCCCCGCTGAGTTCCGGGTCGGTGGTGACGTTGAACTGCTCCAGGCCCGACTCGCCAGCGGCGTGCTGGTGTGCTGTCTTGCGCTCCGAAATCGTGAGCACCACAAAAAACACGGCACTGAAGCTCACACCGGCGATGGTGGCCAGTTCCTTGGTGAAGAGGTTCACGATGGCCGTAGAGAACAGGATCAGCGACACCAGGGCCAGTCCGAGAGGGATTTCCACCCCCCTGATGCGAATGTTTCCCGGCACCTTCCACTCCCGGTTCTCCGGGCTGGTAAAGCGCAGCACGATCACGGCCAGCGACATGAACGAGAAGCTCCAGATCACGCCGAAGGCGTAGAGCGAAGCCAGCAGATATACGTTGCCGCGGCTGGCCAGAATGGTGAAGACCTGCAGGCCGACGATCATGTTGATGACGCGGTAGCTGGTCCCGAATCGCTTGTGCGGCTTCTTGAACCATGTGGTAAGGACACCATCTTCAACCATGCGGCTGAGGACGCCATTCGCGCCGACGATGGCTGTGTTCACTGCGCCGGAGAGGATGAGCGCTCCGACAATAACAACGAACCCCTGGAACACCAGCCGCAACGTGTAGGGACCGACCACATTCATCGCCAGGCCGCTGATGAGATTGGCAAAATAGTCGTGACGCACCCCGTCAGGAATGATCATGACCGCGAAGAACGAAACCAATGAGGTGAAGAACAGGCTATAGAGGAAGATCACCAACCCGGTCTTCTCCAAGTTCTTCAGCTTGGGATGTTCGATCTCGCGATTGATCTGGGCCAGCGACTCCTCGCCGCTCATGGCCAGCACCGAGTGGCCGAAGCCAACCAGCAGCATGATGAGCGGAATGCGGGCCGCCCAGGTGCCGAAGAGCCAGCCAAGCGACTCGTGACTGTGGTGCATGTCTGGCGGGGAGGGCAGCGGCGGCAGGTGCCCTCCACGCTGCGCCAGGGTCAGCAGGCACCAGGCGATCAACATCACCACCATTACAGTCGTGATCTTCATGATCTGCAGCGCCCGTTCGCTGGACTCGTGGATGCCCTGGATGTTCTTCCACCAGAAGTAGAGGGTCACCGCCACAGCGAACAGCGCGGCGAAGGTGTTCTCGGGAATCTGGACGTTGTATCCAAGATGTCGGAATGTGTCTTCCAGAAACCCGGCGGCATATTGCCCGGCTGCGACTGAGCTGATGGGTCCCGTCAGAACGTAGTCGAACAGCAGCGCCGACACCGACAACTTGGCCAGAGTTCCGCCCATGGCCTGCTTCACCACGCGGTACACGCCGCCGCGGACGAACATCGCGCTGGATTCGATGTAGATGGCCCGTACCGCGTAGCTGAACAGCATGACCGCCAGCACGAACCAGGGAGCACTTTTCCCGATGACCTGCTCCGCATCGCCACCGACGTAATAGGCCGAGGAGGCCAGGTCGGAGAGCACGATGGCGGCCGCCCGCCAGAAGGAGATGAAAGTCAACATCACCGACGTGGCGACGAAGACTTTGATGGCAGGTCGTTGCAGACTGGGAGCTTCTGTGGTCATACCAGTTCCCCCGGCCTCCCGGGGGACGCATTACAGGTATTAGGCGCTCGCTAGAATTTACCTGATTCCCGTCGGGTTGTCAGTAACACGCAAGAGTGGTCTTGCCTCGCCTATTGCGGTGGTGTCGACGATTACTCTAGGCCGGTCAGATAGGTGCCGCTGATGCGGTCGTGCCAGCAGAGGGAGTCAACGTCAACGAAGGCCCAGAGTAGACCCATGGCGAGCGAAGCGGTCGAAAGGTACAAGCCGAAAGCGCGATTGCGACGATGGCGCAAGTTGGGTTGACGCCCGTTGAACATGCGCAGCCTAAGGCCAGCCACCTTCATTCCTGCTGTCTTGCCCGCATAGACCAGAAGCAAGTACTGGAAGATCGCCCAAAGGAGCAGGGGCACCAGTGCCGCAGTCAGGCGCACGGGCTTAGTTAGTGTCAGGTCCGGCAACATCTTGTGGGCAATGACGCCGAAAACGCCGGTGGCCACCAGCACCAGCGAACCATCGACTAAGGCGGCATACATGCGGCGCAAAATACCAGCCGCACGAAATGGCAGCTCAACGCGATCGGCCGCAGCGCTAGTGCCTTGTGTTGCAGGTTCGAACTGCAACCCTTCGAGAAAGGGCGTCGTCGGATACGCCTCCAACTCCTCAGGAACGTCGAGAATGCGCGGCTGTTCGGGCAGAACAGGGTCAGCCAACTGGTGAACGTTTTCTCCCGTCTTCGGCTGTCGTGGGAAGGCGATCACTTTGCGCTTGGGCCTGGGACGCGGCCGGACTGGTGTTTCCGGCTCAACTTCATGCGCGGGTGCAGCGCTCTCCGCCAATGTCGTTGCCGCGACAGGGTCCGATTCCGGGATGGAATCAGGTGTCGCTTCGACCTCAGCCCCTGCCGGTTCGGGGAGGTCGTTCGAGGAAGCGACTTCTGCTGTGAGCGCAGGTAAGTCTGCGGCGGCGGCAACATCGATTGAGACGGCATCGGGTTGGGACTCGGTTAGCACAGTTGCCTCCAGCCCGCTAGCCGACGTGTCCAATTCCTGAGCCGACGTTTCCGCAAGTATCGCGGACTCGTTCGCCACCGGCTCGGCTGGCGGAAAAGGGAAGCGCATGGAAAATGCGCCCTCAAGGCGGCGTCCGCGACGAGTTCGGAACCGTGCGACTCGCGAATGAACCTCCGTGCGCCAAACGTCGTTGCTGGGCTGGCCTGGATCGGCCGCACCTTCGGATCGTGAGTATTGCATTTCAGTCATAAGGGAAGTGCAGATTCGGAAAAAGGCCGCAGACACTTAACACGGACAGCCGGTCGATCCCGAGATTGGCGCAACCGGCGGGTCCACGGCGGGTTTAGGAGAACGCTCCAGAGCTGCGCGAAACCATGATGGACTCGCCCGCCACTTTGCCTGTCGCCATGCGACGTGCTAAGTTGCAAGTTCTGCTCAACCGAAACAAAACCGGCGGAGGGATGCAGTCCCCAGGATGATTTCCCGCATTCGATTGATTATCACGGCGGTGGTGGCATGTCATCTCTTTCTGCAGCCGGGCCTGTTAACCAGCCAGTTGCGTCCATCCGGGATTGCGGACACTTCGCCGCCGAGCGATGAGCCGCTGGGGCCCTCCCACCCTCCATTTCACGATGAAAACACACCAGTTACCGAACCCCAGGGCGCTAGTCCGCAAAGCACCTCGGCCTCGCACATCGATGTCCTCACGGATGATGGTAAGCACGACCAGAAGACGGAACAGGCCCTTCAACAGGAAATACAAGCCAGCAGCGACCAGCAACTGGGACCGCCGCGACCAGCCGTCAACGTCCCGCTGGGACACAACGAGGTGCTGATTCGGGCCGACGAACAGGAAAAGATCCAGGACATCTACAAGGTCCGCGGCCACGTCGAGATTCGCTTCCGCAACTACATCCTGCACTGCGATGAGGCGACCTACGATTCCACCACGGGTCAGGTCATCGCTACCGGCCATGTCGTCTTCGATGGCGGCCCGCACAACGAGCACCTCGTCGGCACGCACGCCACCTATGATGTGAGCCGCGACACCGGAACGTTCTACGACGTCACCGGTTCGACCGGACTCCACTTCAAGAGCACCATGATGTTCCTCACCTCTTCCACGCCGTTCTTCTTCACCGGTCAAGTGGTAGATAAGCTCGGACCAGATCTTTACCGCGTCCATCACGGCTACATCACGTCATGCCAGTTGCCCAAGCCGAAATGGCAGTTCGACGCGAAAACCGCGACGATCGAACTGGGTGAGGAAGCGAAGATGTATCACACCACTTGGCGAATTCACGGCATCCCTCTCTTCTACTTCCCCTTTGTCGAGCATCCCGCCGATAGTCTGGGCCGGAAAAGCGGCTTTCTGATTCCCGTAATCGGCCAGTCCAATACCCGAGGCACCATCCTTGGAGATGGTTTCTACTGGGCCATCAATCGCAATTCGGATGCTGTGATCGGCGCGACGCTCTATTCCCGGCGTGGTTGGGCGCAGCACGGAGTGTACCGTGTGGTGGGATACAAATATCAGTTTCACGCCGAGTATTTCGGTGTGATTGATGAAAAGGGATATCCCCCGACGGGGCAAAACCAGGGCGGCGAGGAAATGAGGGCGAACGGTTTCATGGAATTGCCGGACCAGTTCCACGGGGCGCTTTCGGTGGACTATCTCAGTTCCTACATTTTCCGTCTGGCGTTTGGACAGACTTTTGCCGAGGCCATCAATTCCGAGGTCCGTTCCAATGGGTATGTTTACCGCGACTGGGACGGTTATTCCTTTGGATATCTGGTCGCGCGCTATCAGGACTACCAAAGCGAATCTCCCGGTGATGTGATCGACATCGCTCACCTTTCCACCTTCGAGTTCTCCTCGGTAGAGCGGCCTTTCAATCGCTCGCGACTGATGTACTCCTTTGATCTTGTCGCCGAAGCGCTTTCCCGTCACGAACTGGGCTTCCAGACCGCTCCCGCAGTCGGCCGGCTCGATGCCTATCCCAACATTTCGCTGCCTGCCTTTCTGCACGGCTGGACCCTCCGCCCCGAGGCGGGGGTCCGCGAAACCTTCTACACCCAGCGGCTCGTCACCGAGCCCGGCACTTCGACCGTAGTGGCCGTCAGCAATCCCATTAACCGCACCGTTTTTGCCGGAGAGATGGACATTCGGCCACCCTCCTTCGCCCGCATCTTTGATCGCAAGGTGTTCGGCTATGTCCTTAAGCACGTAGTCGAGCCGAGCGTGACCTATCGCTATCAAA
>Ga0335077_10000350_pt1 | contig 50236 bp, 45 predicted proteins | sample Lox_Sample_31_FD_207151 | JGI IMG/M metagenome (GOLD analysis project Ga0335077, IMG submission 207151) | Soil microbial communities from Loxahatchee National Wildlife Refuge, Florida, United States - Lox_Sample_3.1 | ecosystem: Environmental > Terrestrial > Soil > Wetlands | place: USA... | reverse complement strand
TGCCGGGCACGCGCAGCGCGTCCACGACGCCGTCGAAGACGATGCCCTTCGCCTCCACGCCGCCATAGATGACGGCCGAGGCGCCGGGGCCGCGCAGGGTCGTGTCGACGGGTAATCCGAGCACCGCACGTGCATGCAGCTCGAACTCGCTGAGCCGCTGGGTCGCCATCGTCACCAATCCCGTGTCGTGCGGGCGCGGGCTGACCTCGCTGAACCACACATCTTCGCCGGCGATGAAAAGTTCGACGCCGAATATTCCGCGGCCGCCGAGATTGTCCGTCACCGCGCGGGCGATCGCGCGCGAGCGGGCGAGCGCCGCGGGCGTCATCGGGTGCGGCTGCCAGCTCTCGACGTAGTCGCCGGCCACCTGCACGTGACCTATGGGCGCGCAGAAATGCGTCTCCACATGCCCGTCGGCATCGTTGGCGCGCGCGGTGAGCTGCGTGATCTCGTAGTCGAACCGGATGAAGCCCTCGACGATGACCCGCGCGTTGTCCACCCGCGCCCCGGCCGCTGCATGACGCCAAGCTTGCGCCAGGTCCGCAGCGCGGTCGACCTTCGTCTGGCCCTTGCCCGACGACGACATGACGGGCTTGACGACACATGGGAAGCCGACCGCGGCGGCCGCTTCGCGCAGTTCTTCTAACGAGCTTGCAAACCGGTATGGCGACGTAGGCAGTCCGAGCGTCTCGGCGGCGAGGCGGCGAATTCCTTCCCGGTTCATCGTGAGGAGCGCGGCGCGCGCCGTGGGAATCACGCGTGCCTTGTCCTGCTTCTCCAGTTCGACGAGCGTCTGAGTCGCGATCGCTTCGATCTCGGGGATGACGAGATCGGGCCGCTCGCGCTCGATCAACGCGGCGAGCGCCGTGCCATCGGTCATCGGCAGCGTGTACGAGCGATGGGCGACCTGCTGACCGGGCGCGTTTTCGTACCGGTCGACGGCGATCACCTCGACGCCGAGCCGTTGCAGGGCAATGATCACTTCCTTGCCGAGTTCGCCCGCGCCCAGGAGCATGACCCGGGTGGCGGATGGCGAGAGGGGAGTGCCGAGTGGCGAGAGCATTTGGCCGCCCTAAGAATGAAGAGGACGGGATCGTAACGATCCCGTCCTTGCGGCGTCGCTCTATCTCTATCTGGCTGCCAGGCAGAAAAACTGGTTTATATTTAGTCTTTTAGACGCCTTAGTTGATGTGATACATCATGTTTTGCCTTGCTCACCCGAGCTTTACCGGGACGAAAATCTTCTGCCCGTTGCGGTCGATCAGCAGCGCGACGGACTTCGGATGGCCGCTGACGACACTCCGTACCTGTTCGACCGACCGCGCCGGTTGGCCGTTGATGCCGAGCACGACGTCGCCCGGCTGGATGCCCGCGCGGGCCGCAGCCCCCGACACATCCTCGACCATCAGGCCGTGGTCGACCTCGACGGCCGCTCGTTCGTCCTTGGTCAGCGGATGAAGCGCCAGACCCAGCCGGCCGTTTTCCTGGCCCGAAGCCGAAGCGGTCTCGCCCTTGTCCGCCGTAGCACTTCCGAGAGCAACCTGCATTTCGTGCGTCGACTTGTCGCGCCAGACCTGGACTTCGACCTTCGTGCCCGGGGCGCTCATCCCGATCGTGCTGGACAGATCGCCTGCACGCTTGACCGGCGTCGAGCCGATCTGCGTGATGACGTCGCCCGGCTTGATCCCGGCCTTGGCGGCTGCGCTGTCGGGCTCGACGCTCGACACCAGCGCGCCGTCGGGGCGCGAGAGTCCGAACGACTCGGCAAGCGCCTGGTCAAGGTCCTGCACCATCACGCCGAGGCGCGCATGCGTTGCGTGGCCCGTCGCGACGATCTGGTCCTTCGCATGCAGCGCCACGTCGATCGGGATCGCGAATGCAAGTCCCTGGTACCCGCCGGTCTGCGAGTAGATCTGCGCGTTGATGCCGACCACTTCGCCTTCCGCGTCGAACAGCGGTCCGCCCGAGTTGCCGGGGTTGACCGCAGCGTCGGTCTGGATGAATGGAACGTAGGTATCGCCCGGCAGCGAGCGTCCCTTGGCGCTCACGATGCCGGCAGTCACGCTCTGTTCGAAGCCGAACGGCGCACCGATCGCAAGCACGTAGTCGCCGACCTGCAACGCCTTCGGATCGCCGAATTGCACGGTCGGCAGCTTCTCGGCGTTGACGCGCAGCACGGCGATGTCGGTGGCGGGATCGGCGCCCAGCACCCTGGCCTTCAGTTCGCGCCGGTCGGCGAGCTTCACCGTCACCTCGCGCGCATCGCGCACCACGTGCGCGTTGGTCAGGATCAGGCCGTCGCTGCTGACGATGAAGCCGGAGCCCTGGCCGCGGAACGGCGTGTCACCCTGGTGCGGCATGCGGAACTGGAAGCCGGGCAGCCCGCGGAAGAACTGGAAGAACGGATCATTGCTGTCGCCGGCCATGTCGTCGGCATCGATATGCCGGGTGCCTTCGACCGTGACACCGACGACCGCCGGTCCCCAGCGCTGGACGATCGCGCGATAGTTGGGCGCCTGCATCATCGGCATCTTTTCGTTCGCACCTTGCGGCGCAGGTGCCGCGGTGTCGCTGGCGGCGGCCGTGACCGTAGTGTCCTTGTGATCGAAGAATCCGAGGATTCCCGCGCGGCTCGACTGGTATGCGGCGAGGCCGGCCACGAGCACGCCCGCGGTGGCAAGAGAAACGGCAATCGGTTTCAATCTCATCTTCATGGTGGTTTCCTTCGACCTTTGCACGCGATGTGCGCGATGGGGCCACTCTAGCGGCGCCGTGTTAGGAGCCGGTTAGCCGGACGTTAAGCGGGGATTAGGAACAGCACCGCGGTTGAACGAGTCGACGCCAGCGCGATCTGACGGCCGACAGCTGCCGCGCATCGCACGAAACCATGCACATACTTCTCGTCGAGGACGACCGGATGATCGGCGAAAGCGTTCGCACGGCGCTGAAGCAGGACGGTCATGCGGTCGACTGGCTGCGCGACGGCAATGCCGCCGACGTGTCCCTGCGCAACGAGGAATTCGATATTGTCCTGCTCGACCTGGGCCTTCCCGGCAAGGACGGGCTCGATGTGCTGCGTGCGCTGCGTGCGCGCCGCAATCCGGTTCCCGTGATCGTTCTCACGGCGCGCGATGCGCTCCACGAGCGCGTCGCCGGGCTCGACGCCGGCGCCGATGACTACCTCGTCAAGCCGTTCGAGCTGGAGGAACTGACGGCACGCATGCGCGCCATCGTGCGCCGGCGCGGCGGACATGGCGAACCGGTGATCGAGGCCGGCGAGATCCGCCTCGACCAGGCCAAGCGTGAAGTCACGCGCGCGGGCGAGCCCGTCATCCTTTCGGCGCGCGAATACGCGGTGCTGGAAGCGCTGATGCTGCGCCCCGGCGCGATCCTTTCGCGCGCGCAGCTCGAAGACCGCCTGTACGGCTGGGGCGATGCGGTGGAGAGCAATGCGGTCTCGGTCTACATCCATCAGTTGCGGCGCAAGCTCGGCGCCGATGTGATTCACACGGTGCGCGGAGTCGGTTATTACGTCGGACGCAGCGGGTCGCGCCGGTGAATTCGATCCGTGCGCGCATGCTGGTCACGCTGCTGGCGGTGGTACTGGCGAGCGCGGCGATCAGCGCTGTGGTGACCTATCGGAACGTGCTCGCCGAGGCGGAATCGCTGTTCGACTACCAGCTGCGCCAGATGGCGCTTTCCGTGCGCAACCAGGGGTTCATCTCGTCGGCGGAGGCCGCGGCGCTCGCCGACGATCAGCTCGATTTCGTGGTGCAGATCTGGTCGTTGGACGGTTCGCAGATCTATCTCTCCCGGCCAACACCGGCTCTGCCCGGCCGCGCGGTGCTCGGCTTTTCGGACGTGAAGATCGGCGCCGAAACGTGGCGACTGTTCACGACGGTGACGCGCGATCGTGCGATCCAGGTCGCGCAACCGCTGTCGGTGCGCAGCCGGCTGGCGGCACAGGCGGCGCTGCGCGGCTCGTTGCCCGTGTTCGTCCTGGCGCCCCTGCTTGCGCTGACGGTCTGGTGGACAGTCGGCGCGGCGCTGCGGCGTCTGCAGGGCGTAGCGGCCGAAGTCAAGCAGCGCGATGCCGACGCGCTCGATCCGGTGCCGGAGGAGGGGCTGCCGCGCGAGGTCGGCCCGCTCGTGCACGCGTTCAACGGGCTGCTCGAAAGGCTGCGCCGTGCGAGCGCCGCGCAACGCGCGTTCGTCTCGGACGCGGCGCACGAGTTGCGCTCTCCGCTGACGGCACTCGGCTTGCAGCTGCAGCTGTTGCGGCGGGCGACCACCGATGCCGAGCGGAACTCGGCGATCGACGCGCTGTCCGGGGGCATCGAACGGGCGCGCCGCCTGGTGGAGCAGTTGCTTGCCCTCGCGCGCTCGGAACCCGGCGTGAAGACGGCGCCGTTCTCGGCGGTGGATCTCTCCGAGGCGGTTCGCCTCGCGGTCGCCGACGTCGTTCCCCTCGCACACGACAAGGGCACCGAGCTAGAGCTCGAAGCAGCGCCCGGAATCCGCATCGACGGAGACGCCTTCGCGCTGCGCATTCTCGCGCGCAACCTCGTCGACAACGCAGTGCGCTATTCGCCCGGCGGCGGGCGGGTGCAGGTGACGTTGCGAACCGAGGCGGGTAGACCGGCCCTGATCGTCGACGATTCCGGACCTGGCATTCCGCCCGACGACCGCAAGCGCGTGTTCGATCGCTTCTATCGTGGCGCCGGCCGCGACGAGGGCGGCAGTGGCCTGGGCCTTGCTATCGCGCTCGGCATTGCCGGGCAGCACCGGGCGCGGATCGAACTGCTTGGCTCGCCACTCGGCGGCCTGCGCGCGCGCGTGACCTTCGGCGGCGCTGCGCAAGGCGATACGAGTTGACTGCGGCGCGATCGGCCGAGGCGTCTCATTACACTGCCGCGCCATGCAGCAGATCGTGAGCGGCCCCGCGCGCACCTGTCTGGCCGTCCAATGACACCCTTGCTCTCGGTGGAGGATCTGCGCGTCGAGTTCAGGACCGAACATGGGATCGCACGTGCCGCCGACCAGGTGTCGTTCTTCGTGCGGCCGGGCGAAACCTTGTGCCTGGTCGGCGAATCCGGATGCGGCAAGAGCGTCACCGCACTTTCGATCATGGGCCTGCTGCCGCGGGCCAATGCGAGCGCAACCGGGCGCATCGTGTTCGACGGGCGCGACATGCTCGCGCTGGACCCTCGAAGGCTGGCCGAGCTGCGCGGCGACCGGCTGGCGATGATCTTCCAGGAACCGATGACGTCGCTCAATCCGGCCTTCACCATCGCGAGCCAGTTGACGGAGGTGCTGGTTCGTCATCGCGGCATGGCTGCCGCCGCCGCGCGTGCGGAAGCGCTCGACATGCTGCGACACGTGCGCATCCCGGCGCCGGAGGTGCGTATCGACGAATTTCCGCACCGCCTCTCCGGCGGCATGCGCCAGCGCGTGATGATCGCGATGGCGCTGCTCTGCCGTCCCGCGCTGCTGATCGCCGACGAACCCACCACCGCCCTCGACGTGACGATCCAGGCGCAGGTGCTCGACCTCATGCGCGCCCTGCGCACCGAGATGCGAACCGCGATCCTTTTGATCACGCACGACCTCGGCGTGGTCGCGGAAATGGCGGACCGGGTCGTGGTCATGTACGCGGGCCAGGTGGTCGAAGAGGGCGCCGTGGCGGAGCTGTTCGCGATGCCCCAGCACCCGTATACGGTCGGCCTGCTCGGCGCGGTCTCTTCTCTCGACGCCCGGCGCGCGCGCCTGCCGGCGATCGAGGGAATGGTCCCTGCCGCCACGGACACGCTCGCCGGGTGCCGCTTCGCGCCGCGTTGTCCTTTCGCCGACGACCGGTGCCGAAGCGAGGCGCCGTCGCTGGTCGACGTGGCTGCGGGCCACCGTTCGCGCTGCTGGAGAGTTCCACTCGAACGGCTCGCGGCTTCGCTGCCCGCGAGCGCAGGCGCAGTGCAATGAACGCGCTGCTCGAGGCCGTCGATCTCGCCAAGCACTTTCCGGTCAGGACCGGACTTTTCGGCCGTGCCGGGGCATGGGTGCGCGCCGTCGACGGCGTGTCGATGTTGCTTCATCCGGCCGAGACGTTCGCCATCGTCGGCGAGTCCGGCTGTGGAAAGTCGACCCTGGCCCGCCTGCTGGTACGACTCGTCGCGCCGACGCGCGGCACGTTGCACCTCGAAGGCGTCGATCTGGCCTCGCTGCCCGCGCCCGCGTTGCGCCGAGCGCGCGGGCGGCTGCAGATCGTCTTCCAGGATCCATACGGTTCGCTCAATCCGCGCCTGGCGATCGGCGCCATGCTGGAGGAACCGCTGGTGCTGCATGAGGTGGTCCCGGCGCCGCAGCGCCGCCGGCGTGTCGACGAACTTTTGGCACTGGTCGGACTGCGTCCCGGCGATGTGCGGCGCTACCCGCACGAGTTTTCCGGCGGCCAGCGCCAGCGCCTCGCGATCGCGCGGGCGCTCGCCTCGGCGCCCCGGGTCATCGTCTGCGACGAGCCGGTCTCGGCGCTCGATGTCTCGATCCAGGCGCAGATCCTCAACCTGCTCGCGGACCTGCAGCACCGCTTGGGCGTTGCGTACGTTTTCATCTCGCACGACCTGTCGGTCGTGCGCCAGATTGCCACCCGCGTTGCCGTCATGTACCTCGGGCGCTTCGTTGAGGCCGGCAGCGCCGACGAGGTATTCGCACGGCCGCGCCATCCGTACACGCGAACGTTGATCGCCGCCGTGCCGGTGCCGGTGCCCGGAGCGCGCGCGCGGTCGGGGATCGTGGCGGACGACGTGCCGAACCCGCTCGCGCCGCCGTCCGGTTGCCACTTTCACCCGCGCTGTCCGCACGCGATCGAACGCTGCCGCCTCGAGGTTCCGGAACTCGAGACGACGAGCCCGGGCGGATCGGTTGCCTGCCACCGCTGGCGCGAACTGGATGCGGTGTCATCATCGCGGCCGCGGCGGGCGACGAACAATCCTGCGCTGGCTCGATTGCAGGCCGCCTTCGTCGGACGCCGGTCGTGAAAGCAAGCGAAAGGACCGCAGGAAAATGAATCGATCCAGGATGCTGTCTGCGTTCGCGGTCGTCCTGTCACTCGCCGGCACGGCGTCCCCACAGAGCACACTGCGCATCGGCCTCGCGGAGGACCCCGATGTGCTCGACCCGACGCTCGCCCGCACGTACGTCGGGCGCATCGTGTTCGCGGCGCTGTGCGACAAGCTGTTCGACATCGACGAGAAGCTGAACGTCGTCGGCCAGCTCGCGCTGAGCTACCAGATGGCCCCCGACGGCAGGCAGGTGACCATCATGCTGCGCCCCGGAGTGAGGTTCCACGACGGCGAACCGTTCGACGCGGAAGCGGCGAAGTTCAATCTCGAGCGCCACCTCACGATGCAGGGCTCGTTCCGCAAGGCCGAGATCGCGCAGGTCGACCGGGTCGACGTCGTCGATCCCCTCACGATCCGCCTGCAGTTGAAGGCGCCGTTCGCACCGTTGATCGCGCAGCTGACGGATCGGGCCGGGATGATGGTCTCACCGAAGGCGGCGCGTGCCCTCGGCGACAAGTTCGGCACCGCGCCAGTGTGCGCGGGGCCGTACAAGTTCGTCGAGCGTGTGCCGCAGGACCGCATCGTCGTCGAGCGGTTCAAGGACTACTGGGACAAGGACCGGGTGTTCATCGACCGCATCGTCTATCGGCCGATCCAGGATTCGACGGTGCGACTGGCCAACCTCAAGTCGGGGCAGCTCGACCTGCTCGAACGACTGCTGGCGACCGACGTCGAGGAAGTGAAGAAGGATCCGAGGCTGCGCCTCGCGATCGGCACCGAACTCGGCTACCAGGGCGTCACGATGAACATCGGCAACGGCGAGAAGGCGAACAACCCGCTCGGCAGGAACTGGAAGGTGCGGGAAGCGTTCGAACTCTCTCTCGATCGCGATGCGATCAACCAGGTGGTGTTCAACGGCCTGCAGCGGACCAACAACCAGTGGATCAGTCCGCTCAATCCGTACTACATGCCCAAGTTCCCGACCCCGAAACGCGACGTGCCCAAGGCGAAAGCCCTGCTCAAGGAAGCCGGCGTCGCGACGCCGCTCGCGCTCGACTTCATGGTGCCGAACAACCCCGAGAGCAGGGCGGCCGCCGAGGTGATGCAGTCGATGGCCGCCGAAGCGGGCTTCGACCTGAAGATCCGCGTCACCGAATTCGCCACGTCGCTCGACGAAGCCGAGAAAGGCAACTACCAGCTCTATTTTCTCGCCTGGAGCGGGCGCACCGATCCCGACGGCAATATCTTCTCCTTCGCCACCTGCAACGGACCGCTGAACTACGGCAGGTACTGCGATCCGAAGGTCGACGAGCTGCTCACCAAGGCGCGCACGGCGCCGTCGATGCCGGAGCGCAAGGCGATCTACGAGCAGGCCGCGGCCGAAATCCTGCCCAAGGGCGGCGTGCTTTATCTGTATCACCGCACGCTGTTGTTCGCGCATACGACGCACCTGACCGGCTTCAAGGTGGTGCCGGACGGCCTGATCCGCGTCACCGACCTGAAGCTGCAGTGAGACGGCGCGCGCCGCGGTACCGCACACCGTGCTGAAGTTCCTGCCGCGCCGCCTGCTTGCGCTCCTGCCGACGCTGTTTCTCGTCTCGGTCCTGATCTTCGGCCTGCAACAGCTGTTGCCCGGCGACCCGGCACTCGTTTTGGCGGGCGAGGAGCGCGATCCGGCGGTCATCGAACAGATCCGCAGGCAATACCACCTCGACCGGCCGCTTCCCGTGCAGTACGTCCATTGGATCGCGGGCGTGCTCGCCGGCGACCTGGGCGAGTCGATGCGCATCAAGCAGCCGGTCGCCCGGCTGATCGGGGAAAAGCTGCCCGTCACGATCCAGCTCGCCACGATGGCGATGCTGTTCGCCGTCCTGATCGGAATTCCGGCCGGCGTCATCTCGGCGGTGAAGAAGGACAGTGCGTGGGACGTCAGCGTCAACGTGCTTGCGCTCTCGGGTTTGTCGACGCCTAACTTCTGGCTCGGGATCATGCTGATCTTCCTGTTTTCGGTGCAGCTCGGTTGGCTGCCCGCATCCGGATTCGTCAGTCCGTTCGAGGACCTGCGCCAGTCGCTGGCGACGACTGTGATGCCGGCCTTCGTGCTCGGCAACGCGATCGCCGCGGTCCTGATGCGCCACATGCGTTCGGCGATGCTGCAGGCGATCGGCAGCGACTACGTGCGCACCGCGCGAGCCAAGGGGCTGCTCGAGCGCACGGTCATCCTCAAGCACGCGTTGCGCAACGCGCTGACCCCGGTCATCACGCTGGGCGCGCTCGAGTTCGGCACCCTGTTGAGCGGCGCGGTGCTGACCGAGCAGGTGTTCTCCATCCCCGGCTTCGGCAAGCTGATCGTCGATGCAGTATTCAACCGCGACTACGCGGTGGTGCAGGGCGTCGTGCTGGTCACGGCAAGCATCTACATCCTGCTCAACCTGCTCGCGGACATTTTGTACGTGCTGGTCAACCCGCGGTTGAGAGACTGACATGAGTGCCGCATCGATCGAAACCGCGGCTGAGGTACAAACGGAGCCCGATCCGTGGCGACGCGCCTTGCGCAGGCTCATGAGGCGGAGGACTGCGGCGTTCGGCCTGGCCGTCGTCCTGGCGATGGTGGCGCTGGCTGTTCTTGCGCCGTGGATCAGCCCGTTCGATCCCCTCGCAACCAGCTTTGCCATGGTGCGCAGGGCCCCGTCGGGAGCGCACTGGTTCGGCACCGACGAAGTCGGGCGCGACCTGCTGTCGCGCGTAGTCTGGGGCGGCCGCGCGTCGCTCGCAGCGGGCGCGATCTCCGTGTCGATCGCCCTCGGACTGGGCTTGCCGCTCGGCATGCTCGCGGGCTATGCGGGCGGCGCGCTCGACGCCGTCGTGAGCCGGCTCACGGATGCCATGCTGGCGATCCCGTTCCTGATCCTCGCCATCGCGCTCGCGGCGTTCCTCGGTCCCAGCCTGGGCAACGCGATGATCGCGATCGGCGTCACGGCGACGCCGATCTTCGTGCGGCTCGCGCGCGGGCAGGTCATGAGCGTGCGCGCCGAGGAGTACGTCGAGGCAGCGCGGGCGGTCGGCAATCCGCCCGCCCGCATTCTCCTGCGCCACGTGCTTCCCAACATCCTGCCGCCGATGATCGTGCAATCGACGCTGGCGATCGCGGCGGCAATCATCGCCGAGGCGAGCCTGTCGTTCCTAGGCCTCGGTCAGCAGCCGCCCGCGCCGAGCTGGGGTTCGATGCTGAACACCGCGCAGCGTTTCCTGAACCAGGCGCCGTGGATGGCGGTGTTTCCGGGCATCGCGATCTTCTTGACGGTGCTTGCGCTCAACCTGGTCGGCGACGGGTTGCGCGATGCGCTCGATCCGAAGTCGAACTGATACGCCCGTTCGTGAACCGCCGCGGGTACGGGTTCGGCCGCGCTCTCACAGCAAATCGTCGCTGACGAACGGGGCCAGCAGCCAAAGCTTGAAGCTGAGCCAGAACGACGAGCCGGGTTCCTCCGCATGCACGATGGTCTTGCCATCGTCGCCGGTTTCGAGCCATTCGATGTTCTCGCCGCCTGCGGCCAGGCGCAGCCGGTAGGCGTCGCCCTTCACGTCTTCGGTCGAGAGCCGCTTCAGCGTTGCCGCGAGCTCGGGGCTTTCGATCACCATGCCGATCTCGGTATTGATGCGGGACGATCGCGCATCGAGGTTCATCGAGCCGATGTACACGATGCGCTGGTCGATCGCGGCCGCCTTGGCATGCAGCATGGCGACCGAACGCCCGAAATTGCCGAGCTTGTTGCCACGCCGCGGCAGCGTCGGGCTCACCTCGTAGATGATCACCCCCGCCTTGAGCATGTCCACGCGATAGCGCGAGTAGCTGGCATGCACCAGCGGTTCGTCGGTCGCGCCAAGCGAGTTGGTGATGAGGATGATCCGGCCATTCTGCTGGGTCGCACCGAACGCGCGGATCATCTCGAGCCCGCGTTCGCCCGGAATGAAGTAGGGCGACGAGATCGCGACCGACTCGTGCGCTTGCGCGAAGATCGCCAGCGTCTCTGCGGTGACGGTGTGGGCCTTCTCCTCCTCCTTGAGCCCGGCAACCTTGGTGGGCGTGTCGGCGAAGGCGCGCGCCGGCGCCCAGGTGAGAACCATGTGGCATGCCTCGAGCTGCTGGCGGACCGGCGTCGCGCCGAGCACATCGTTCGGTCTTTCCTCGACGTCGGCCGGCGCATCGCGGACGATGTCGTCGAAGCGGCGTCGTGCCTCTTCCGCCGGCACCTGCCGGGCGACCAGGCGCTCGATGGGGAAGACCTGCTCGCTGTTCCAGTAGCGGTCGAACAGCGCCGACAGCTGCCGCACGACCGGCCCGGCCGACAGCACGTCGAGGTCGACGAAGTTGGCTTCCTCGCTGCGCATGAAGTATTCGTTCGCGATGTTGCGCCCGCCAGTGACCGCGAACGTGTTGTCGGCGATGAACACCTTGTTGTGCATCCGGTGGTTTATGCGCTCGAACTCGTGCAGCGAGAAGATGAGGCGGGTCTTGAACGAGCCATCGCGCGAGGGCAGAGGGTTGAAAATCCGCACCTCGACGTTCGGGTAGGCCGCCAGGCCGGCGAGCAGGTCGTCGGCGCCGGCGGCATACAGGTCGTCGACGATCAGCCGCACCCGCACGCCGCGCATGGCGGCATCGCGCAATTCGCGCAGGAACGCGAATCCGGTCCGATCCTGCGCGATGTAGTAGTACTGGACATCGAGCGAGTACGTCGCGTTCCTCGCGAGCGCGACCCGCGCGTTGAACGCGGTGGGGCCTTCGGGCAGCAGGCGCAGTCCCGAGAGCCAGCGCTTGTCGGCCGGCACGGAAACATCGAGCGCATGCGCCAGCGGCGACCCGGCGACGTCGGCGATCGCGTGGGTCGGCGGCAGCGTGGGGCGCGCGGGAAGCATCGCGCAGCCCGCGAGGGCAACCGAAAGCAGCAGCCACAATCGACAGGTTCGGAGCCTCATTGCCGCATGTCTCACAGCGGTTCGGGCACCGACCGCATCGGGCCCAGGCGGACGCATGCTGGCGCCGGACCAACCGGAGCCGGAAAATGCCTTTGGAGCAGTCCCTTGGAACCGAATTTTGATGGCTGTTTCTTCGAATGCCCGTTTGGCCCCACCTGCAACCATGGTTTTGCTCACTGCAACCGCACTCCGCCTGCACCGATGAGCAACGTCGGAGCCGTACCTGGAATCATCCAGATTCCCTCCCGACACCCGGTCGGCGAAACGCTCGACCGGCTCGAGCGCCTGCTGCAGGAACGCGGGTTGATCGTGTTTGCGCGCATCGACTTCAGCGGCGATGCCGCGCGTGCAGGACTCGCCATGCGCAACGAGCAGTTGTTGTCATTCGGAAATCCCCGAGGGGGTACGCCGCTGATGCAGGCATCTCCAACGGCTGCGATCGACCTGCCGCTCAAGGCGCTCGTGTGGGAAGACGACGGCGGCCAGACCTGGCTGGCGTACAACGCGCCCGAGTATGTGATCCAGCGTCACGGCCTCGCCCCGGCGCTTGCTGCGAACCTCGCGGCGTCCATCCCCATCCTCGCGGCCGCCGCGAAATAGGCCGGGGCCGGAGCGCGAACCGTGCGTCGGTTCTGCGCCCGACGAGCGCCAGCGCCGCTCAGCGTCTTGGCACGGGCCGCTCGCCGCGGAAAATGGCAGCGTTGCGCGCCGCGAACTCCGCGAACGCCGTCGCCGGCCTGCCGAGGAGCGCGGCAACCGTGGGCGAGACAGTGCTTTCCTTGCCCTTGCGCCGTTCGGCGAACAACTCGACCAGGGCATCGACGAGGTATGGCGGCAATCCGGCCGCGAGTTGCGCTTGCCTGGCCGCCTCCGGTGCGACGTTGACGTAGCGAATCGGCCTGCCCGTCGCCGCGGACAGTTTTTCGGCGACCTCGCTCATGGTGAGCGCCTCCGGACCGGTGAGCGGGTAGATCCTGCCTTCGTGGCCCGGCGTCGTCAGCGCGATCGCCGCCACTTCGGCAATATCGCCCACGTCGATGGACGCGATCCGCGCGTTCTCCATCGGCAGGAACAGCGCGCCCTTGGCGACGATGTTCGGCACCTGGCGAAAGTACGACGGCATGAATTCGCCGGCGCGCAGGTGCGTGAAAGCCATGCCTGAAGCCTCGAGGCGGCGCTCGATCTCCGCATGCATGCGGGCGAAACGAAACGGCGAGTCGGGATCGGGAATGATTCCGGAGAGCTTCACGACGTGCTTTACGCGCGCGGTGCGCGCGGCTTCGATGAAGCTCGACTGCGCGTCGATCATCGACGGCTCGGAGGACGAGATGAGCATTGCGCGCTCGACGCCGCGCAGCGCGGAGGCGAGGGTGTCCGGACGCGTCATGTCGCCCTCGACGACTTCGACATTGAGCAATGACGCCAGCGACCCGGCGCGCGCCACGCTGCGCGTCAGCGCACGTACCGCAACGCCACGCGCCGACAGCCGCCGCACCAACTCGCCTCCGTTGAGCCCTGTCGCACCGGTGACGAGGATCATGTCGTTTGCCTCCCTGCGCGTGTACGCTATTTGGCGCCCGTAGAAGCGATTTTGGAAGTATGGACAAGATTGATAGCAAGCCCGTCGCAGCGCGTCCTGCTCGCGGCGGCGCTGCCGACTCCGGGTGCGGGTGCCCCGTGACGGCGTTCCAGCGCCTCATCAGCGGCAAGTACAAGCTGCGCATCGTGTGGGACCTGCAGGACGGCGCGCGCCGCTACAGCGAGATCCGCGGCGGGCTCCTGCGCGGCGCGGTCGGTTCGCAACTCATCGCGCCGCGCGTGCTGAGCCGCGAACTCAAGGCCCTCACGCAGGCTGGCCTGATCGAGCGCATCGACTACGGCCTGGTGCCGCCCAAAGTCGAGTACCGCCTTACCCGCAAAGGCGAGACGTTCGTCCCCGTCATCGCGGCGATCCGCAATTGGGGCATGCGACATCTACAGCAAGACGCTGCCGCAACGCAGCCAGTAAGCGCGCGAACGTCGAATCGTGGCAACAAGTCCGCGGCCTGACGGGCAGAGGGACGGAACCGGTACCGCCGGGGTGCCCGGTGCGTTTCGGATCTGGAGGGCCTTTCCAGGCGCCGATCGAAGTTAACATAATGCAAATTATGCGCAATGAGCCGGTGCTTCGGAATACCGCGCCGACGCGCCTTTGGCTTCCAGTACCCCTACAAGCGCCTCGTGTCGGAATCGGCCGCGCGTCCCCGATTACTCCCTCGGCACGCGTAATAACCAAAGATTGAAGTCGAATCAGCCGGACCCGGTCCGCTGATACGCTCACTCCCCCTCTTTTTCGATCTTCCAAGGAGCGACTCAAATGACCACGAGTACCGTCGAGAAGGTGGCCGACAAGAGCGCCGTGAACAACGGCGTCAACGTCGAGGCATTGTTCGGCGCCCAGGCAGCGCTGAAGCAGGCGCCGGAGGCGGCGCAGTTCAAGTGGCGTGCGAGCGTCACGTGGCTCAAGGGGACGCACAGCCGGTCCACGATCGAGACGTTCTATGGCCTGGGCTCGGAGCAGAAGCACCGGAAGCCCTATGCGTTCGAGGCCGATCATCCCGAAGTGTTCGCGGCCGAAGACAACGGCGCGACCCCGGTCGAGATCGTGCTCGCGGGCCTCGCCAGCTGCCTCACGGCAGGCGTGGCGGCGGTCGCGCAGGCGCGCAAGGTGCAGCTGCGCTCGGTGTCGGCGACGCTCGAGGCCGGCATGGACATCCGCGGCATCCTCGGCGTGGATGAGGACGTCCGCAATGGATTCGACGGCATCAAGGTCACGTACAAGATCGATGCCGACGCTTCGCCCGAGGACATCCGGGCGATCGTGGCGCAGTCGCAGAAGCGCTCGGCGGTCTACGACATCATCACCAATCCGACCAACGTCACAGTCGAAGTGGCCTGACCGCGGCCACGGCGCGAGCGGAGCGATGCGCACCACGGCGGTCATCGTCGGCGCCGGCCAGGCGGGGCTTGCCATGAGCTGGTGGCTGGCCGCGCGCGGCGTCGACCACGTCGTGCTCGAGCGCGGCGAGGTCGCCAACACCTGGCGCAGGGAGCGGTGGGATTCGCTCACCCTGCTGACGCCGAACTGGCAGAGTCGCCTCCCCGGGTTCGGTTACGAGGGCAGCCAACCGGACGCATTCCGCACGCGCGACGAGACCATCGCCTTCCTCCAAGCGTACGCGCGCTGCATCGCCCCGCCTCTGCGCGAACACTGCCCGGTAACCGCCGTTCGCAGGAGCGCCGAGGGCTATGAGGTCGAGTCGCTCGAAGGCACGTGGCAGTGCCGTGCCGTGGTCATCGCAAGCGGTGCCTACAACATCGCGCGCGTGCCGGCCGTTGCCGCCTCGCTGCCGCCCGACATCCTGCAACTGGCGCCACCCCAGTACTGCGGTCCGGCCCATCTTCCCGACGGCGGCGTGCTCGTGGTCGGGGCGGCGGCAACCGGCGCGCAACTCGCCGACGAAATCCGCCGGTCGGGCCGCGCGGTGACGCTCGCGGTCGGCGAGCACGTGCGCGCGCCCCGCATGTACCGCGGTCGCGACCTGTATTGGTGGATGGACGTCACGGGCCTGCACGACGAGCGCTTCGACCAGATCGAGAATCTGACGCGGGCGCGCAACCTGCCCTCGTTTCAGATCGCGGGTTATCCGGACCGGCGCAACATCGATCTCAACGCGCTGCGGGCGATCGGGGTCAGGATCGTCGGACGTCTCGCCGGGATGCGGGACGGCAAGGCGCAGATCTCGGGGTCGCTGCGCAACGTGTGTGAACTCGCGGACCTCAAGCTGCATCGCCTGCTTAACACGTTCGACGAATGGGCGGCGGCGCGCGGTCTCGACGGCGAGATCGTGCCACCGCACCGCTTCGCGCCGACGCAGGTCGACGCATCGCCACCCCTTTCCCTCGACCTCGCCCGAAGCGGCATCCGGACCGTCATCTGGGCCACGGGATTCCGGCCGGACTATTCCTGGCTCGACGTGCCCGTGCTCGACCGCAAGTGCAACATCGTGCACGACGGCGGTGTCGTCACCGATGCACCGGGGCTCTACGTGCTCGGGCTTCCGTTTCTCCGCCGCCGCAAGTCGACCCTCATCGACGGCGTCGGCGACGACGCGCGCGACCTGAGCGCGCACCTCGTCGCTCATCTCGGCGCGCACGCTGTGCGCACCGCTGCCGTCGTCACTTCGCGCTAGCTCCCTGCCGACGCGCGCATCGCAGGCGTGCGGCGGGCGCCTGTGGCATCCCGCGCGCACGCGTCGACTTTCGGGTGCGATCGCGCTAGAACCGCGCAGCGAGTCCCTTCGAGACCTGGAGTGCGCATGGCAGCCGATCCGAAGACGTTGCGCGAAATGGCGGGCGATGCATGGCGGGGCTTCCTGCCCGGCCGCTGGCAGGAACGCATCCACCTGCGCGACTTCATCCAGCGCAACTACGCCCCGTACGACGGCAAGGGCGACTTCCTCGAGGGCGCCACCCGGCGCACGCTCGGCATCTGGGAGAAGTTGCAGCCGCTGCTCGCGCAGGAACGCAAGCAGGGCGTGGTCGACGTGTCGCAGGTGCCCTCGGGCATCCTCGCCCACGGCCCCGGCTACATCGACAAGGACAACGAAATCATCGTGGGCCTGCAGACGGACGCGCCGCTGAAGCGCGCGATCATGCCGCTCGGCGGATGGCGGGTGGTGGCTGACAGCCTGAAGGCCTACGGCTATGAGCCCGACCCGCGCATCGCCGAGATCTTCACCAAGTACCGCAAGACCCACAACGACGGTGTGTTCGACGCCTATACGCCAGAGATCCGCAAGGCGCGCTCGTCGCACATCGTCACCGGGTTGCCCGACGCGTACGGCCGCGGTCGCATCATCGGCGACTACCGCCGCGTGGCGCTGTACGGCGTCGATTTCCTGATCGAGGAAAAAATATACGAGAAGTCCGGGCTCGACGAGCGCCATTCGAGCGAAGACGTGATCCGGCTGCGCGAGGAGCTTGCGGAACAGATCCGCTCCTTGCAGGAGCTGAAGGAGTTGGGCGAACGTTACGGCCGCGATATCTCGCGCCCCGCGAGCGATGCGCGCGAAGCCGTGCAGTGGACCTACTTCGCGTACCTCGCGGCGATCAAGCAGCAGAACGGCGCAGCCATGTCGGCCGGGCGCCTGTCGACCTTCTGGGACATCTACCTCGAGCGCGACCTGCGCGAAGGCAGGATCGACGAAAGCCAGGCGCAGGAGATCATCGACGACCTCGCCATCAAATGGCGCATCGTGCGTTTCCTGCGAGCACCGGCGTACAACGAGCTTTTCTCGGGCGACCCGGTGTGGATCACCGAGGTGGTCGGCGGCATGGGCGAGGACGGGCGCACGCTGGTCACCAAGACCTCGTTCCGCATGCTCAACACGCTGCGCAACCTGGGGCCGGCGCCGGAGCCCAATCTCACGGTGTTCTGGTCGCCCCGCCTCCCGGAGGAGTTCAAGCGCTTCGCGATCAAGGCCTCGATCGAGACCAGCTCGATCCAGTACGAGTCGGACGACCTGATCCGGCCCAAGTACGGCGACGATGCGGGCATCGCGTGCTGCGTGTCGGCGATGCGGCTCGGCAAGCAGATGCAGTTCTTCGGCGCCCGCGTGAACCTGCCGAAGACCCTCCTCTACGCGTTGAACGGCGGCCGCGACGAAATCAGCGGCGAGCAGGTGGGCCCCGCCCTGGCGCCCGTCGCCGGCGACAGCCTCGCGTACGACGACGTGATGACGCGGCTGAGTCCGATGATGGACTGGCTCGCGAAGACCTACGTCAACGCGCTGAACGTCATCCACTACATGCACGACAAGTACTGCTACGAGGCCATCGAGATGGCGCTGCACGATCGCGACATCCTGCGCACGATGGCGTGCGGCATCGCCGGCCTCTCGCACGCCGCCGACAGCCTGTCGGCCGTCAAATACGCCAACGTGAGGCCGCTGCGCGACGCGCGCGGGCTGATCGTCGATTTCAGGACCGAGGGCGAGTTCCCCTACTACGGCAACAACGACGAGCGGGCCGACGCGATGGCGCGGATGCTCGTGACGATGATGATGGACAAGATCCGCCAGTACCCGACCTACCGCAACGCGGTCCATACGCAGTCGGTACTGACCATCACATCTAACGTCGTCTACGGCAAGGCCACCGGCACCACGCCGGACGGCCGCAAGAAGGGCGAGCCGTTCGCGCCGGGCGCGAACCCCTCGAACGGACGCGACACGCACGGTGCGCTTGCAGCGCTGATGTCGGTCGCCACGCTGCCGTACGACGATGCCGAGGACGGCATCTCCCTCACGATGTCGGTGGTGCCGAACGCGCTCGGCAACGATGCCGAGCGCGTGGCGCGCGGCACCGGGGCGCTCGATGCGTATTTCACCGCGGGCGGCTTCCACGCCAACATCAACGTGCTCGCGCGCGAGACGCTGCTCGACGCGGTCGACCACCCCGAGAAATATCCGCAGCTGACGGTGCGCGTCTCGGGTTACGCGGTGAACTTCGTGAAGCTGAGCCGCGAGCAGCAGATGGACGTGATCAACCGCACCTTCCACGGATCGATCTGACAGAGGCCGCCGCGTGAGCCAGTCGCTGACCGGCAGCCGCTACGAGTTGAAGGTCACCCGCAAGGGTGCGGAAGAAAGCAAGGCGGCGCGCGACTATTGCGCGATCCTGCCGTCGGACCTGGAGGACGAGAAGGACGACGAGAGCCTGGTCGGCTACGTGCACTCGTACGAGGTGGGCAGCACGGTCGACGGCCCCGGACTCCGCTTCGTCGCGTTCCTCACCGGGTGCCTGCTGCGCTGCCAGTACTGCCACAACCCCGACACCTGGCACAAGCACAACGGGCATCCGGTCACCGTGCGGCGCGCGATGACGCAGGTCGGCAAGTATGCGCAGGTGCTCAAGATCAGCCGCGGCGGCATCACGATTTCCGGCGGCGAGCCCATGGTGCAGAAGAAATTCATGGCGCGCGTATTCCGGCGCTGCAAGGAACTCGGATTGCACACCTGCATCGACACCTCGGGCCGCCTGGGCGAGCGGCTGACGGATGCCGAGCTGTTCGACATCGACCTCAACCTGCTCGACATCAAGTCGGGTGACCCCGCCATCTACGAGCAGGTGACGCGGCAGCCGCTGCAGCCCACCCTGGACTACGCGAAGCGGCTTTCGGATCTGGGCCGCCCGATGTGGATCCGGTACGTCCTCGTGCCTGGACTGACGGACGGCGTCGACAACGTCGAAAAAACAGCGGATTTCGTCGCGGGGCTCAAGACGGTCGAGCGCGTGGAGATACTCCGCTTCCACCAGATGGGCCGCGACAAGTGGCACAAGCTCGGGCTCGACTACGCGCTGGAACAGGTCGAACCGCCGAGCCCCGAATTGACGGAACGTGTGCGCGGGCAGTTTCGCAGCCGGGGCATGACCGTCTACTGAAACGCGGCGCTCTTTGGAACCAAAGGCCGGCATGGCGGCGATGTCTCGTCCGCCAGGTGCGTGGCCCTGGCCGCTACGTCTGGCGCCAACGGCGACAGCGCAATTTTTCCGCCGCTCCTAACGTCGAGTGGTGGTGGCGCCTATGATGAAACTTCAAGTAAAAGGCGAGGATATCACTGTAAGACATTGAATAATTTTCGAGCATTCTGTGCTGTCGCGGTGGCGACCGCCTCCAAGGACACGCCTTTCAGGGACGCGATCTTCGCCGCCACGTGCGGCACGTAACCCGGCTCATTGGTCTTCCCGCGCAGCGGAACCGGCGCGAGGTACGGGGAATCGGTCTCGATGAGGATGCGGTCGAGCGGAACCTCCGCGGCGACGGCCTGGAGTTCGCGCGCGTTCTTGAACGTGACGATCCCGGAAAACGAAATGTAGAAGCCCAGCGCAAGCGCCGCCCGCGCAACCTGCGCTGATTCGGTGAAGCAATGCATGACGCCGCCGGCTTGCTCGGCGCCCTCTTCCCGCATGATGCGCAACGTATCGTCGGCCGCCGCGCGTGTGTGAATCACGAGCGGCAGCCCGGCTGCCCGCGCAGCGCGAATGTGGATGCGAAAGCGGTCGCGCTGCCATTCCAGGGGCTCGGTGAGGCGGAAATAATCGAGCCCGGTTTCGCCGATCGCGACGACCTTCGGACGCTGCGCCAGTTGGAGCAGCTTATCGACGCTCGGCTCGAGCCCGGCCTGCGTGTCCGGGTGCACGCCGACCGTGCACCACACGTCGGGTTGGGCGACGGCAAGACCGTGGACGGTTTCGAACTCTTCGAGCGTCGTGCAGATATTGACGGCGGCGTGGACACTGGCGGCGCGCATGCGGGCCAGCACGCCATCGATGTCCGCGGCCAGTTCGGGAAACGAAAGGTGGCAGTGCGAATCGACGTACACGGACGCGGATCCGGCCGATCACCGCCTGGCGGCGGTTACAGCGTGTGGGTCGGGCGCGCGGACTTGAGGGCGGAGCCGAGGATCTCTTCGATGCGCCGGCGCGCGTTCAGGCCGCTCTCGTCGGAAGGAAAGTGGACGCCGATACCCGGCTGGCGCGCACCGCCGCCGGCGGGGCTGACCCAGATCACCTTGCCGGCTACCGGGATCTTGGTGGGGTCCTCCATCAAAGTGAGGATCAGGTAGACCTCGTCGCCAAGCTGGTAGACGCGGGTCGTCGGCACGAAGATGCCGCCGTTCTTGAGATATGGCATGTAGGCCGCGTAAAGCGCCGCTTTCTCCTTGATGGCGAGGGAAAGAACGGCCGGTCGCGGCGAGCCGGCGGAAGCGGTTGCGCCCGCCAAAACGGCGGCTGCCCCAGGGGTCGGGTTGGGCGTGTTGCCGGCCAGCCGTGTATTCGGTGATGCGTCGTTCATGTTTCCTGCCCCTCTCCCCCGCGGACTTATGTGAGCGCCGCCTCGTTGCCTCGCAAGCAGGAAACGTACTCGGCCAGCAGCGCCTCGATGACGAGACGCGCGTTCAGCGGATGATCCGCCGTGCTGCGGGCCTGCTCGAGCGAGTCGATCCACGCGAGGATACGGCTGTCCGGCACGCCGGCGGCCAATCGCGCGAGGATTTCCTGCTGCTTCCGATGATATCGAACGCGTCCCGCCCGGCGAAGCGCCAATAAGTCCCACGCCCAGCGCTGAAACAGATCAATCGTCTCGGCGACGCCGGCCGTCCGTGAAACGCGCCCGGCCGCCTCGACCACGTCGAGTCGTGCGCCCTGGGCCAGCGCCCCGCGCAGCGTATCGGCGGCGTCGACGGTCAGGCCAGCGCCGTCTTCGAGTTGTTCCAGCACGCGCAGCGGTGCGCCGCCCGCTGCTGCGAGCGATTCCGCGGCATCGGCGACACCCTGCCTGCGCAGCCACTCCGCGGCGATCTCCGCCCGGGGCGGACTGACGCGGACCAGCACGCAGCGCGACCGGATCGTCGGCAATACGCTGTCGATGCGATCGGTCGTCAGCACGAACAACGTGCGCGGCGGCGGCTCCTCCAACGCCTTCAACAGCGCGTTGGCGGCCGGTGGATTCAATGCCTCGGCCGGCGCGAGCAGCACGACACGCATGCCCGCGCGGTGTGCCGTGACCCCGACCAGTTGTCCGATCGCGCGCACCGCATCGATCTTGATCTCGCGGCTGACCCGCGCTCCGCGCCGCTCCTCGTCGGGTGCGCTGTCCTCTTCCCCGGTTTCTTCGTCGACTGCGACGGGTCGCATCCACGCGAGCGTATCGGGGACGATCACGCGCAGGTCAGGGTGGTTGCGCGACTGGAACAGCACGCAGCCCTGGCAGCGTCCACAGGGGCGCGCGTCCGGCGTGGGAGTTTCGCACAGCACGCTTTGCGCGAGGTCCAGGGCCAGACCCTTCTTGCCGATGCCCGCCTGGCCGTGCAGGAGCATCGCGTGGTGCGCGCGTGCACGCAGGGCCCGCAGTCCCTGCCACGCCGCCACATGCCACGGCAGGTTGCGAATCCGGTTCAGCTCTTCAGCCATTGCTGCAAGCGACTCCTCACAAAGGCGCGCACGGTGTCGGCGTCCCGCGTGCCGTCGATGACGACGAAGCGCTCCGCATACCGCCGCGCGCGCGCGAGATAAACGGCGCGCACGCGCGCGAAGAACTGCGCCTGCTCCTGCTCGAATCGGTCGGCGGCGCGCGAGCCGGCAAGCCGCCCCGCCGCGACCTCCGGCGGCACGTCGAAGAGCAGCGTGAGATCCGGCTGTAGTCCGCGCTGCACCCATCCCTCGAGCGCCGCGATGTCCGATTCCTCGACGCCGCGCCCGCCCCCCTGGTACGCGAAGGTCGCATCGGTAAAGCGATCGCACAGCACCCAGCGACCTGCCGCAAGCGCGGGTTCGACGACCGTTTCGATGTGCTGGGCGCGTGCGGCGAAGACCAGCAGCGTCTCCGTGCGCGGCGTCATCGGCTGGTGGAGCACGAGTTGGCGCAGCTGCTCGCCGAGATCGGTGCCCCCGGGTTCGCGTGTAACGACCAGCTCGGCCCCGTGGTCGCGCACGAGCTGGGCGATGGTTGCGGCCTGCGTGCTCTTGCCCGCCCCGTCGATGCCTTCGAGAGTGAGGAAGCGCCCGCGCATCGTCGCCGCGCCCTAGCGCGCGCCGAGCTGATACTTGCCGACCGCGCGGTTGTGATCGGTCAGCGTTTCGGAGAACTCCGAGGTGCCGTCACCACGCGAAACGAAATACAGCGCACGCGTCTCCTCGGGCTTGAGCGCCGCCGTGATCGAAGCGCGACTGGGCAGCGCGATGGGCGTCGGCGGCAGGCCGCCGCGCGTGTACGTGTTGTACGGCGTATCGGTCGTGAGGTCGCGCTTGTGCAGGTTACCGTCGAACTTCGGGCCAAGACCGTAGATCACGGTGGGATCGGTCTGCAGCAGCATGCCCTTCTGCAGCCGGTTGACGAACACACCAGCGATGCGCGCCCGCTCGTCCGCCGCGCCGGTTTCCTTCTCGACGATCGACGCCATGATGAGCGCTTCGTAGGCGGTCCGGTACGGCAGCCCTTCCGCCCGGTTCTCCCAGGCCTGCTGCAGAACGGCGCGCTGCGCGCGGTACGCCTGGCGCAGCACGTCGAGATCGCTCGACCCGGTGTCGAAGACGTACGTTTCGGGAGCGAACAGGCCTTCGGGATGGGACTCCTCGGCACCGACGGCCCGCAGCAGCTCGGCGTCGCTCATGTTCGCGGTGTCCTTGCGCAGCTCCGGATGGGCCGCAAGGGTGGCGCGCATCTCGGCGAATGTCGATCCTTCGACGATCGTCACGCGCTCGCGCAGTACGTCGCCGCGCCGCAACTTGTCGACCAGCGCCAGCAGATTCATTCCGCGCGCCACCTCGTAGCGGCCTGCGCGCAACGATTGCGTCGCGCCGGTCGCGCGCGCCGCGACGACGAACGCTTCGGCGTCGATACCCACGCCGACTTGCTGCAACTGGCGCGCGATCGCCCGTGCCGACGAACCCGCGGCGATGCGCACCTCGACCCGTTCCGCCGGCATGTCGAGTGGGCGTTTGTACGCATGCCAGACGTAGTACCCCGCCGCGGTCACGGCGACGAACAGCAGGAGGAAAATCAGGCGCCAACCACGCACGAGAGGAATCGCAGGGGGAGTCTTCAGTCGAGCGCGCGCCACGCCGGCGCGCCGATTTCCTATGATACTTTTCATCTCGACGCATCCCCCCTCAATTGCGCTAATGCCGAACGACACCACGCTCACCACCGCCTCGGGCACGTGGATCGCCGGGCAGGATGTCGTGCGGGCTGCAATTTCGGCTCCCGTACTGGTGGAACTCGGGGGACTCGGCATCATTGCCGCGCAAGGTGCGGACGCCGTCGCCTTCCTGCAGACCCAACTCACCAACGACCTGCAGCACCTCGCCGTCGGACACCTGCAGACCAACGGCTACTGCACACCGAAGGGCCGGTTGCTCGCGGTCTTCGATTGCTGGCGCAGCGCCGACACCGTATTCCTTCAGCTTCCGCGCGAGATCCTGCCGGCGGTGCTCAGGCGGCTTTCGATGTACGTGCTGCGCGCGAGGGTCCGGCTCGGCGATGCGAGCAGCGACTGGACCTGCGGCGCGGTGCTCGGGCCCGGTGCGGCAAACGCGCTCGCCCGGGCCGGTCTTTCGCCGCCGGAGGTCGGCCAGACGCATCTCACCGGAACGACTCTGGTGGCGCGCTTGCGCGACTCGCCGCGGGTCCCGGAGCGCTTTCTGGTCCTGGCCCCGCACGCCGGAACGGAAACTTTGAAGGAACGCTTGCACGCCGTGCGCGGAGTCGATGCGGCCGCCTGGTGGTGGAGCCAGATCGACGCCGGGATCGCGACCGTGTTCGCAGCGACCCAGGAAAAATTCGTGCCGCAGATGATCAACCTCGAAGTCCTCGGCGGGGTCAGTTTCAAGAAAGGCTGCTATCCGGGACAGGAGGTGGTGGCGCGCAGCCAGTACCTCGGCAAGCTGCGGCGGCGCATGTCGATCGCGCATGTCCATGGAGAAACACGTGCGGGTGCGGACATTTACGCGCTCGGTGACACGCAGCCCGTGGGCACCGTCGTCATGGCCGCGAGTTCACCAGACAGCGGAATGGATGCCTTGTTCGAGGCACCGATCGACCGTACCCGCAACGGGGAGTTGCTTGCCAATGCGTGCGACGGTCCCAGATTGGACGTGCGCGAGTTGCCGTACGCATTGTTCGACCCAACCGCTTGAGGGACGCCGGCGCAATGGAACATTGGTACGTTTACTACAAGGTTCCGGCAGCCGATACTGCGGCTGTTGCGCAGCGCGTGCGCGCGATGTTCAATGCGCTCGGTGACGGGGCACCGCGCGCATGCCTGTTGCAGCGGCTCGATGCGAAGGACGGCGAAGTGACGTTGATGGAGGTGTACGAACCGGTGGCTGATGGGCACGCATTCGCGTCCCTGCTGGATGACGCCGTGCGCGCGAGCGGGCTGGCGGGGGGAATCGTTGCGGGTCGGCGCATCGAGCGCTTCAAGGATCTCTGATGTGCCTCGCCCTGATCGCGTGGCAGTCGCACCCGGACTATCCGCTGGTGGTGGCCGGCAATCGCGACGAGTTCTACGCCCGCCGCGCGCGTCCTGCCGCCTGGTGGGGCCAGACCGTCTCGCTCCTGGGTGGGCGCGACGAGGAAGCCGGCGGCACGTGGTTCGGCGTCAACCGGCGCGGACGCTTCGCGCTGGTGACGAACGTGCGTGCGCCGAACGAGCGCAACCCGCACGCTCCGTCGCGCGGAGCTTTGGTGGTCGCGGCGTTGCAGTCGGCCGACCCGGCCGGACGCTGGCTCGAAGGTGCGGCCGAGCGCTCGCGTACGCTGAACGGGTTCAACCTGCTGGTGGGCGACGCGCTCGCGTTGCGCGACCGGCGCACGACGCCCGAGTTGCACTACTACAGCAATCGCGCCGACGGCGGTCCGCGGCGCCTCGAAGCCGGCATCTACGGCCTTTCCAACGCGTTCCTCGACACGCCGTGGCCGAAGGTGACGCGCGGCGTGGCGCGCTTCGCCTGCCAGATCGCGCAGCGTGTCGATGTCGACGCCTTGCTTGCGCTGCTCGCGGATCGCGAGGTGGCGCGCGATCACGAACTGCCGACGACCGGTGTGCCGATCGACTGGGAACGTGCGCTTTCCGCGATCCAGATCCGGGCTAACGGTTACGGCACGCGCGCGAGCACGGTGCTGGCGGTGCGTGCCGACGGGCTGGTGACCTTCGTCGAGCGCAGCTTCGACCCGGTCACCCCCGACGAACACACCGACCGCCGCTTCGAGTTCACCGTCGGTCGCGTGAGCGACCTTGCCGACGGATACGGGCCCGGCCGCGAACGCCGCTAGCGGTTCCTGCCGCTACAGCCTGCAGCGCATCGCGATGTGCGCGATGCCTGCATCGTCGTACGGTTCACCTTCGGCCGCGTAGCCGTAGCGCTCGTAGAACGGCACTGCCTGCACCTGCGCGTTGAGCATCGCCTCGCGATTGCCGCGCCGGCGCGATTCATCCATCAGCGCGCGCAGCAACGCACTGCCGACGCCGCGCCCGCGCGCCCGCGCAAGCACCGCCAGGCGCCCGATGTGGCCGTCGGGAAGCAGTCGGCCGGTGCCGATCGCCGCGCCATCGACGTCGCGTGCCAGCGCATGCACCGAAACCGGATCGAAGTCGTCGACTTCGAGATCCTCAGGCACCAACTGCTCCGCGACAAAAACCGCATGGCGGACGGCGATCGCCTCGGTACGCAGTGCATTCCACGGACCCAGCTCGACGGCCGCTTCAGCGTGCCCCATCGGCGGCCTCCTGCGGTGCGAGCGGCTCGAAACGCCGGATCAACTCGCGCACGCGGTCCGGCCAGGGCACGGGCTCCTTCGCCTTGGGATCGGCGTTGACGTAGACGAGTTCGGCCGCGATCAGAGCGCGCCCCGGGTCGTCCTGGCGGAACAGCTCGAGCGCGAAGCGCAGGCTGCTGCGGCCGAGTCGCGCCGTGCGGGCGCAGATGAACAGCTCGTCGTCGTAGTGGGCGGCCGCGAAGTATTCGACGGTCGCCTTGCGCACGAACGTGTCGGTGCCGCCCGCGAGCAGCTCGTCGGGGTACTTGAGCCCGATCGCCCGCCAGTATTCGGTGACGGCGACATCGCAGTAGGTGAGATAGTGGCCATTGAACACGACGCCCTGCATGTCGGCCTCGGCCCAGCGCACCCGCAGCGGGACGCACAGCCGATAGTCGGCAAAGGCCACTACCTCGCCCCCTTCTTCGCATCGCCGGCGATCACCACGGTGAGCCGCGCCGGGTCGATGTTCCGGCGCGCGGCAGCGATGACATCGTCCGGGGTCAGCGTACGGATTCGGTCCTCGAACTGCTTGCTGAAGGCGAACGTGCGGCCGGCATCGAGATATGCGACCCAGCCCGCGGCGACGGCAGCGTCCTCGGAGCGCGTGACGAGCCGCTCCTGCAGCAGGCCGTTGCGCGCATCGTCGATTTCCTTCTGCGTAAAGCCGTCCTTGAGCATGCGGTCGATTTCTTCGCGCACGGCCTGCTCGAAGCGCGCGCTGTTCTGCGGCGCCACCAGGCCGCCGATCTGCCACGCCGAGGCGCGGTCGTGCGTGTGCACGATCAGGCTCGAGCCGGCCCCGTACGAGAGGCCCTCGCGTTGCCGCACGCGGTCGATCAGCCGGCTCGCCAGTCCGCCGCCGCCGCCGAAGATGTAGTTCGCGAGCTGCAGCGGTGCGTAATCGGGGTCGTCGTCGCGCAGCGTGATGTTCATCCGGGCGCGGTAAAAGGCATTCTCCTTGTCGGGCGTGTCGATGAATATGCGGGTGGGAGCGATATCGCGCGGCTCCTGCAGCACGCGCGCATACGGCGCCCTGGAAACCCAGCCCGGATACAGCTCGCGCAACAGCGGTTCGACAGCCCGGTCGTCGAAGTCGCCGACGATCGCAATTTCGCCGCGGCTCGTGCCAAAGAAGTTCGCATGGAAGCGCCGCACGTCGTCGAGGGAGGCCTTCTGGATCTCCTCGATGCGCTCGGCGAGCGGCATGTAGTAACGCGGATCGCCCGCGGGATAGACATTGAAGTGCGTCTGCAACGCGTCGCGCGAGCGCTCGGCCGGATCGTTGGCCTGCCCTTGCAGGGTCGTGATCAGCTCGCGCTTGAGCTGGTCGAATTCCGCCGACGGGAAGCTGGCGTTGCGCAGCACGTTGAAGGAGAGCCGCAGCGCATCTGCGAGATTCGCACGCGTGGTCTGGAAGGAGCGGATGCCCCCCGTCATCTTCAGCCGTGTCATCTCGTCGGCAATCTGCTGGCGCGTGAGCTTGTCGGTGCCGCGCGCGAGCATCAGGTCGGCCAGCAACGCGTTGACGCTTTGACCGGTCAGGCTGCTGACGTCGCCGTAGCGGAATGCCATCGAGACATTGACCGTCTCACCGCGGGTCTTCTTCGGCAGCAGCGCGAGCTTCAGGTCTCCGAGGTCGACCCGCCGCGTACGGCGATCGATGTTGTCCTGGCTCGGCTCGAAGGCTTCGCCGAGAGCGAGCCCTGCCCGCGGCTTGAACTCGGCCAGGCGCTGCGATGGCGTCGGAGCCGGCGGAATCTCTGCGCGCTGCGGCTTGTCGTCCGGGATGAACAATCCGACCGTGCGGTTGTCGCGGCGAAAATACTGCTCCGCGACCTTGACCACGTCGGCGCTCGTGACCGAAGCGACCTTGTCGCGCTCGAGGAAGAACAGCCGCCAGTCGCCCAGCGCGATCGATTCGGACAAGCCGACCGCGAACTCCTCGGGATTGCTCAGCGCGCGCTCGTAACCGTTGTCCGAGTCCTTGCGCACGCGGTCGAGTTCCTCCGCCGTCGGCGGGAGCTTGGCGAACGTCGATTCGACGACCTCGATCAGCCTGTCACGCGCCTTCTCGAGCGAGTCGCCCTTTTTCACCACCACGCCGAACATGAGCGCACCCGGGTCGCGACTGGTCAGCCCGTACGAGAACACCTGCGCCGCGAGACCAGTCTCCACCAGTTCCTTGTGCAGCCGGCCGTTCGGCGTATTGCCGAGTATCTCGGCGGCGACCCCGAGCGCATCGGAGTCGGGGTGCAGCGACGAGGGGACGTGGTACGCCAGCAAGGCGAGCTGCTGGTCGCCGTGACGGCGCACGGTGAAGTCGCGTTCGCCGTCCTGGGTCGGCTCGACCGTCCAGAAGACCGGCAGCTTGCGCGTGGGACGCGCAATGCGCCCGAAATACTCGACGATCCAGCCCAGCGTCTTCGCTTCGTCGAAGCGGCCGGCCACGATCAGCACCGCGTTGTCGGGCTGGTAATAGAGGCGATAAAACGCCTGCAGGTTCTCGATCCGCACGTTCTCGATGTCGCTGCGATTGCCGATTGTGGGGTGGCCGTAGTTGTGCCAGTCGAACATGGTCGCGAGCGTGTGCTGGAACAGGACCCGGCTCGGGTCGTTCTCGCCCATTTCGAACTCGTTGCGCACCACCGTCATCTCGGAGTCGAGATCCTTTTTGGCGATGAACGATTGCGTCATCGCGTCGGCGGTCCAGCCGAGCGCCCAGCGCAGGTTGTCGTCGCTCGCCTGGAAGGTGGAGAAGAAGTTGGTGCGATCGATCCAGGTGCTGGCGTTGTTGTGGAACCCGCGCCGGCTGAACTCCTTGTCCGGATCCGGGTAGTGCTTGCTGCCCTTGAAGATCAGGTGTTCGAGCAAGTGCGCCATGCCGGTCTCGCCGTAGTTTTCGAAGCGCGAGCCGACCAGGTAGGTGATGTTGACCGTCGCCGTGGGTTTCGAAGGATCGGGGAACAGCAGCACCTGCAGGCCGTTGGCGAGCCGATACTCGGTGACGCCCTCGACTTGCGCGCCGCGCACCACGCCTGCAGGAATCTTGGCTGGCGCATTCGCTGTCCGGGCATCCGCAGGCGTCCACGCGACCAGGGCGGAGACCAGACACACGAGGGGGAACAGTCGGATCACGGCGATCACTCCACAAAAGGGGCATCACCGACGCTCCGGCAGCCCGTGGCGCGGCGGATTCTGCCACGCAGTGGGCACCGGGACGTTGCTATCGCTGCACGAAGGCGCGCACGCGTTCGGCGACGCGCAAAGGTTCCTCGTGCGCCACCCAGTGCGACGCTGCAGGAAGTCGTTCGACGGCAAGCTCGGGAACAAGTTCGTCGAGGCCCTCGAGCAGGCACGGCAGCAGCGCGCGGTCGCGCATGCCCCACAGGACCAGCGTCGGCACTCGCACGATGAACCTGGCGGCGTCGAGCGCGAGGGCACGAGCGCCGGGATCGTCGAGGGTCGGTGGATAGAGCGGTGTGGCGCGGTAGTAGTTGAGCGCACCGGTGAGGCCATGCATCCAGACGGCGCGGTAGCGCGCGCGCCGCGCAACGTCGAGCCATTGCGCCGGCGTACCGTCCGCGGCGTCGAACGAGGCGAACAGCCGCGCGAAGTCGTCCTTGGTCAGCTGTTCTTCGGCATCGGGCGCACGCAGCCGGTTCATGTACGCGCTGGCGCGTTGCTGGTCCGCGTTGTGCGCCAGTTCACGCGCAAAGACGAACGGGTGCGGCGAGTTGAGGATCACCAGCCTTGGCACCTGTTGCGGCCGCGCGATGGCAAGTTGCCATCCGGCCGCCCCGCCCCAGTCATGCGCAACCACGTGCGCGCGTTCGTACCCGAGTGCGCCGATCAATCCGATCAGGTCGCCGACGATCTCGCGCGCGCGATACGCGTCCACGCCCGCAGGCTGGCTCGAAAGGTTGTACCCACGCAGGTCCGGCGCCACCGCGTAGCACCAGGCACCCAGATGCGGAAGCACATCTTCCCACGCGCCCCAATACTCGGGAAAGCCGTGGATGCAGAGCACGAGCGGAAGGCCGCGCGATCCGCTGCTGGCATAGTGCAGGCGAATGCCGCTTGCGAGGTCGGCGTACTGGCCGGTCGTGATCAAGGTCGGCCCGATCGAGCGATCAGCTGAGTTGCACGAGCTGCTTGCCGAAGTTGCGCCCCTTGAGCAGGCCGAGGAACGCGGCCGGCGCGTTCTCCAGACCCCGCACGACGGATTCGCGGAAGCGGATCCTGCCGCTGGCGACGCCGGCCGCCAGTTCCTGCAGCGCCTGCGGCCAGTCCTGCATGTGCTCGCTGATTATGAAGCCCTGCAGCTTGAGGCGGTTGAGGAGGAACCAGCGCGGGTTGTTCAACACCATCGGCGTGGCGTCGTACTCGGCGATCATGCCGCACAGCGCGATGCGGCCGTGCGGGTTCATGCGCGGCACCAGCGCGTTGAGGATGTCGCCGCCGACGTTCTCGAAATTCCCGTCGATGCCGCGCGGGCAAAGCTCGTCGAGCCGCCGGCCGAGGTCTTCGCTCTTGTAGTCGATGCAGGCGTCGAACTTGAGCGTGTCGACGACGTAGCTGCACTTGTCCGTGCCGCCCGCGATGCCCACGACGCGGCAGCCGGCCATCTTTGCCAGCTGTCCGACCACGCTGCCCACGGCGCCGCTGGCGGCCGACACGACAATTGTCTCGCCGGCTTTCGGTTCGATGATGCGATTCAGGCCGTACCAGGCCGTCACGCCTGGCATGCCGACCGCACCCAGATATACCGACAGCGGCAGCGCCGGATCGACCTTGCGCAGCGTGGTGCCGTCGGAGATGCCGCACTCCTGCCAGCCGAAACCTCCTGCCACCGGGTCGCCGACCGCGAACTTCGGGTTGCGCGATTCGACCACGATGCCGACGGTGCCGCCGATCATCGTCTCGTTCAACGGCTGCGGCGCCGCGTAGGAGCGCGCGTCGTTCATCCTTCCGCGCATGTAGGGGTCGAGCGAGAGCCAGTGATTGCGAACGAGCACCTGGCCATCCGCGAGCGGCGGCAGTTCAACCGTTTCGAGCCGAAAGTTGGCTGCGCTGGCGGCGCCTTGCGGCCGGCTGGCAAGGACGATGCGTCGATGGGTAGGCATCGCGTCAACTCCGTTTGGTGAACGCGGCAGCATCCTTGCGCCGCAGGAACTTGAAAGTGCCGAGCGACTTGGCGACCAGTTGGCCTTTCGTGTCGAGCAGTTCGGCTTCGCAGTACGCCATCGTGGTCGAGCGATGCAGCACCTTGCCGCGCGCGAGCAGTTCGCCGACGGCGGGCCGGAAGAAGCTCGTCTTCATCTCGACCGTGACGGCGCTCATGGTCGCCCCGCCTTCGCGCTCGAGCAGGGTACGCCCGGCACGCGCCATCGCGACGTCGAGCAGCGTCATCACGACCCCGCCGTGCGCGACTCCCCAGCTGTTCTCGTGATCGGGCGCGACCGTCAGGGCAATCTCCGCCACCCCGCCTTCGGCGCGCGCCAGCCTGGCGCCGAGCGCGCGCAGGAACGGAATGTCGGCGAGGGCGTCTTCCGCCTTGGTCACACCGCCACCGCGCCGCCATCGACCGCGAGGATCTGCCCCGTGATGTGCTTGCCCGCGCGCGACGCGAACAGCAGCGCGGCGCCCTTGAGGTCTTCGCCGTCGCCCAGCCGCTGCAGCGGCACGGCTTTCGCCATGTTCTCTTCGCCCATCTGCGCGATCACGCCGCGCGTCATCTTCGATGGGAAGAAACCGGGCGCGATCGCGTTGACCGTGATGCCGTACGGCCCCCACTCGCCCGCGAGGGCGCGCGTGAAGTTCACCAGCGCTCCTTTGCTGGTGTTGTAGGCCAGCGTCTTCATCATCCCGGGCGGGTTGCCGCGCAGGCCGGCGATCGACGCGACGGTGACGACGCGCCCGTAGCGGCGTGGAATCATCGAGCGCTTGCCCACGGCCTGGGTCAGGAGGAACACGCCGCGCACGTTCAGGTTCATCACCTTGTCCCATGCTTCGAGGGGATGATCCTCGGCGGGAGCGCCCCAGGTCGCGCCGGCGTTGTTGACGAGGATGTCGACGTGGCCCAGTCTCTGCAACGACTCGTCGACCAGGCGCGCAATGTCGTTCTCCTTCGCCGCATCGGCCGCGACCCAGCTCGCCTCCACACTCAGCTTCGCGAGGTGCGCCGTCGCTTCCTCGAGCTCGTCCGCCCTGCGCGCCGACAGCACGAGACGCGCGCCCATCTCGCCGAGCGCCTCGGCGATCTGGAGACCCAGGCCGCGCGATCCGCCCGTGATCAGCGCGGTCCTTCCCTGCAAGTCGAACAAGTCCCGCGCTGACATCGCACCCTCCTTCGCCCGCGCTTCATGCCTCGTAGTCGAAACACTGCCGCGACAGGCGCACCGCCCCGATGAACGGCTTGATGGCCAGGTGTGCGGGATGCGCCTGGTAGGCATCGAGCGCGGCGCGGTCCTCGAACTCGCAGTCGAGCAGCACATCGCATGTCGCTTCGAGGCCGGCCTGGCGCGTCGCTACGTCGAAGCGTCGCATGCCCGGGACGACCCCGCGGCACGACTCGAGCAACGCCTTCATCTTGGCGGCGTTGGCCAACTGGTCCGCACCCTCCGCGTAGTCGCGCAAGGTCCACATCACGATATGCCGGATCACAGCCACACCTCCTGCAGGTCCTGGACAGTACGGTCGCCGCTTTCCGCCGGTGCGAGCCATGCCGCGACGCGTCCCAGTTCATAGACGAAGAAATAGCGGCAGGCGGCCCAGATGCCGTGCAGGAACGCGTCATCCTGCGGCCGGTAGGCCCGCGAAGCCGCGAGGCTGAGTTCGAGCCACGTCCAGGCGAGCACCACGTGGCCGAATGCCTGCATGTAGGGCGTCGCATGCGCCAGGGCACCTCGCGGGTCGCCGTGCGCCCACACGACACGCGTGACGCGTCCGACATGCTCGAGCGCGGCCTGCAGTTGCGTCGCGAACCGGCGCGTGTCCGGATGCGCGGCCCGCGACGCCGCATCGATCGTCGCCGTGATCCGGCCCGCCACGAGACTGAACCCTGCGCCCTCGCGCATCACGACCTTGCGTCCGAGCAGATCGAGCGCCTGGATGCCGTGCGTCCCCTCGTGGATCATGTTCAGGCGGTTGTCGCGCCAGTATTGCTCCACCGGATAGTCGCGCGTGTAGCCGTACCCGCCGAGAATCTGGATCGCCAGGTTATTGGCTTCGAGACACCATTCCGACGGCCAGCTCTTCGCGATCGGCGTCAGCATCTCGAGCAGCAACGACGCTTCGGCGCGTTCCGTCCCGTCGGGCGCGTGATGTTGTACGTCGACCAGCCTGGCGCAGTACAGATTGAGCGCGAGCGCCCCTTCCGTGTAGGCCTTCTGCGCGAGCAACATGCGGCGGATGTCGGCGTGGCGGATGATCGGGACCTGGGGCTGGGTCGGATCCTTTCCATCGGGTCCGATCGGGCGGCCTTGCGGTCGCTCGCGGGCGTACTCGAGCGAGTAGCGATAGCCGGCGTAGCCGAGCATGGTCGCGCCAAGCCCGACTCCGATGCGCGCCTCGTTCATCATGTGGAACATGATGGCAAGGCCTTGCCCCGCTGCACCCACGCGGTAGCCGACGGCGCCCGGACTGCCGTCCGGGCGGAAACGCCCTTCGCCGAAATTGAGCAGCGTGTTGACGGTGCCGCGATAGCCCATCTTGTGATTGAGCCCGGCCAGCACGACGTCGTTGCGCTCGCCGACGCTGCCGTTCTCGCCCACCAGGCGGCGTGGCACGATGAAGATGGAAATGCCCTTCACGCCTGCGGGCAACACGCCTTCGCCGTCGGCGATCTTGGCGAGCACGAGATGGACGATGTTCTCCGAGAGTTCGTGCTCGCCACCGGAAATCCACATCTTGTTGCCGAACAGCCGGTAGCGCGGTCCGAGCGCACACGCTTCGAACCCGGCGCCGTCCGGGGTCGCGCGCGTGCGGATGTCGCCGAGGGAAGAGCCCGCCTGCGGCTCCGACAGGCACATGGTTCCGAAGAAACGCCCCGCGAGTTCGGGCTGCGCGAAGACTTCGATCTGCTTCGGCGTGCCGTGCGCCAGCAGCAGATTGGCATTGCCGATGGTGAGGAACGGATACGCGCTCGCGGCGATGTTGGCCATCTTGAAGAACGCGAGGCACGCCTTCTCGATCACCACCGGCAGCTGCATTCCGCCCAGTTCGGCGTCCTGGGCCGCCGCGAGGAAACCGGACTTTGCAAACGCCTCGAGCGCCCCGCGCAGCCTGTCGAGGATGAGCACGCGCTCGCCATCGAACTGCGGCTCGTTTTCGTCCAGCTCGCGATTCAAGGGCGCGAACTCGTTCGCTGCAAGAAGCCCGGCCGCATCGAGTGCGGCATCGAACGTCGCTCGCGAGTGCTCGGAGAAACGCCCGTAGGCGGTCAGCCGCTCGGCCTGCAACCAGTCGTACAGCAGGAACGACAGGAGCCGGCGATCGATCAGGTCGGCAGGCATGGATGCGCAGTCAGCGCTGGTCGAACCGCTTCCCCGTGCGCGCGCGTTCGGCCAGCAGTTTCGCCGGCTGCCAGAAATCCGGCGCGGCCTTGGGGTTGCGCGCGAATTCCTCCATGCGCGCGACGACCTTGTCCAGGCCGACGGTTTCGGCGTGGAACATCGGCCCGCCCCTGGCACGCGGAAAGCCGTAGCCCGTGAGGTAGACGATGTCGATGTCGCTCGCGCGCAGGGCGATGCCCTCCTCCAGGATGCGCGCGCCCTCGTTGACCAGCGCATAGATGCACCGGTCGACGATCTCGTCGTCGGAGATCTGGCGCGGCGTGATGCCCATCTCCATTCGATAAGCGTCGATCATCGCCTCCACCTCGGGATCGACGTTCGGTGCACGGCTGCCCGGCTCGTAGCGGTACCAGCCTTTGCCCGTCTTCTGCCCGAGGCGACCCGCCTCGACCACGCGATCCGCGATCACCGGGTAGTGCATCTTCGGCCGTTCGATGCGCCGCCGCTTGCGGATCGCATAGCCGATGTCGAGGCCGGCCAGGTCGCCCATCGCGAACGGACCCATCGCCAGGCCGAAGCGCTGCAGGGCACCGTCGATCTGCTGCGGGCTGGCGCCCTCGTCGAGCAGGAGCAGCGACTGCCGCCCGTACTGTTCGACCATCCGGTTGCCGATGAAACCGTCGCAGACCCCCGAGACGACTGCCACCTTGCCGACGCGCTTGCCGAGCTGCATCACGGTCGCCAGCACGTCGTGGCCCGTCTTCTTGCCGCGCACGACCTCGAGCAGGCGCATGACGTTGGCCGGGCTGAAGAAGTGCGTCCCGATGACATCCTCGGGGCGCTTCGTCACAGCGGCGATCGCATCGACGTCGAGCGTCGACGTGTTGGTCGCGAGGATGGCGCCGGGTTTCATGACGCGATCGAGGGTGCGGAATACCTCCTGCTTCACGCCCATGTCCTCGAACACGGCTTCGATCACGATATCGGCGTCGCGCAGTTCCTCGTACTTCAGCGTCGGACGCAGCAGGGCGACTCGCGCCTCGACCTGCTCCATCGTGAGCCTGCCCTTTTTCGCGGTTGCCTCCCAATTGCGGCGGCACGTCGCCAGCCCGCGCTCGAGTGCTTCCTGCTTGGCTTCCAGGACCCGCACCGGGATCCCGGCGTTGGCAAGGCTCATCGCGATGCCGCCGCCCATCGTGCCGAAGCCGATGACGGCCGCCGACCGGATCGACCGCGTCGGCGTGCTCTCGGGGATATCGGGAATCTTCGCCGCTGTCCGCTCGGAGAAGAACGCGTGCCGCAACGCCTTCGATTCGTTGCCGTTCAGCAGCTCGACGAAAATCGCGCGCTCCGTCTGCATGCCCTCGCCGAATGAACTCGTGAGCGACGCGAGCACCGCATCGACGCACTTCAACGGTGCGGTAAGCCCGCGCGCCTCCGCTGCGACCTCGCGCCTGGCTGCCTGGCCGAACCCGGCGGCATCGACGCCCGGACGCAGGTCGACCGTGCGGTCACGCAGCCGCGGATGCTTGCTGCGCTCGGCGACCTCGTGGGCGAAGTCGACCACGCCTTGAAACGTCGTGTTGGGAACGATCCGCTCGACCAGCCCGAACTTGAGCGCCTCTTCAGCGGGAATCGGGTCGCCGCTGGTGATCATCTTGAGCGCCTTTTCCACGCCGATCGCACGCGGCAGGCGCTGCGTGCCGCCCGCGCCGGGAATCAACCCGATCTTCACTTCCGGCAAGCCCATGCTGCCGTTGGGCGTGGCGATGCGGTAGTGGCAGCCGAGCGCGAGTTCCAGCCCGCCGCCCATGCAGACGCCGTTGATCGCCGCGACCACGGGCTTGCCGCTGGCCTCGACAGCGTCGATGACCGCGAGCAGGTTGGGGTCGGCGAACATCGCCGGCGTGTTGAACTCGCGGATGTCGGCGCCCCCCGAAAAGACCTTGTCGGTACCCGTGATCACGATCGCGTGCACCTTGGCTTCCGAATTAGCGCGGCGCACCCCGTCGGCAACTCCCTTGCGCGAGGCGTGGTTCAGTCCGTTCACCGGCGGGTTGTCCAGCTGGATGACGGCAATGTCGCCGCGCACTTCGTAGTGAGCTGTCATCTTCTCTCCCGGCTTGCCGCCGCCCGAACCTGCGGTCGTGATCTTCGATTGCGAGTGCCCGCTGCCGCAAGACTAAACCGAGGTCACACCTCGAGCCACTCCTGGCGGATCAGTTTGTTCCGGCGCAATTCGTCCGGCGTTCCTTCGAAGACCATGCGGCCGTGGCCCATCACGTAAACGCGCTGCGAGATCTCCAGCGCGATGGTGAGCTTCTGCTCGATCAGCAGGATCGATGTGCCGCGGCCCTTGAGTTCCCGCAGGAAGTCCGCCACGAGCGCGACGACCATCGGCGCGAGCCCCTCGGTCGGCTCGTCGATGATGACGAGTTCCGGGTCGCCCATCATCGTGCGCGCCAGGGTGAGCATCTGCTGCTCGCCCCCCGAGAGCACGCCCGCATGCGTGTTGCGCCGCTCCTTCAGGCGCGGGAACAGCCGGTACATGTCGTCGTAGGTCCATCCGGCCGGCGTCCGCCCTTTCAGCCCGAGCGCGAGGTTTTCTTCGACGGTCAGGGTCGGAAAGATGTCGCGGTTCTCGGGCACGTAGCCGATGCCGAGGTGCGCGATGCGATAGGTCGGCACGTGTGTCAGGTCGTGGCCCTTGAAGCGGATTTCACCCGTGCATCGGACCAGGCCGAGGATCGCCTTGGCGGTGGTCGACCGCCCGACGCCGTTGCGCCCGAGCAGGCTCACGATCTCGCCTTGGTCGACGTTCAGGTCGACGCCGTGCAGCACATGGCTCTTGCCGTAGTAGGCCTGCAGATTGCGGACGCTCAGCATCGCGCGCTCCCCGCCTCGCCCCACCCTCGCGATGCGCGCCTCATGCCGCCTCCGCATGGTGGCCGAGATAGGCCTCCTTGACCTTTGCGTTGGCGCGGATCTGCGCCGGTGGTCCCGAAGCGATGATCTCGCCGTAGACGACCACGGAGATCGCGTCGGCGAGATCGAACACCACGCCCATGTCGTGCTCGACCATGACCAGCGTCTTGCCCCGCGTGATCTCGCGGATCAGCGCAACCGCATTGGCGGTTTCGCCGCGGCTCATGCCGGCCGTGGGCTCGTCGAGCAGGATCACGGAGGCGCCACCCGCGATCGTGATGCCGATCTCGAGCGCGCGCTGCTCGGCGTAGGTGAGCAGGCCGGCGGCGATGTTGCGCCGGCGCTTCAGGCCGATGCGCTGCAAGACGTCCTCGGCGCGCGCCTCGGCATCGCGCAGCTTGTTCAGGTTGCGCCAGAACGAATATTTGTATCCGAGTGACCACAGGACGGCGCAGCGCAGGTTCTCGAACACCGAGAGGCGGTGGAAGATGTTGGTGATCTGGAAGCTGCGCGAGAGCCCGAGGCGGTTGATCTCGAACGGCCGGCGCCCGGTGATCTCCGCGCCGAGGAGGCGGATCACGCCGCTGCTCGGCGGAAAGCGGCCGCTGATGAGGTTGAACAACGTCGACTTGCCGGCGCCGTTCGGGCCGATCAGCGCATGGCGCTCGCCCTGCGCGATCGAAAGCGTGACACCGCGGATGATCTCGGTCTTGCCGAAACTCTTGCGCAGATCGGTCAACTCGAGCGCAGCAGGCGCTCGATCCGCTGGCTCCCCTCCTCGACGGTGCGGGGAATGGGCGGGCGTGGGGGCACGGTTGCCGGCACTCATTTGCTGCAGAACGCCTACGTCTGTTCGGGGTTCTCGCGCCGCCAGTCTTCGATCTCGACCTGGATCGAATCCCACTCGCTCTTGAAGCGACGGCGCATGTACTCGAACGCCGCGGCGCCGCCGAGTATCAGAGCCACCGTGAAGCTCCAAATCTCGGGGCGACGCGTGTCGAGCCGAAAGCCGAAGACCTTGGTGACCGACGCGCCGCCCGCTTCGAGCGTGAGGTGATACGTCAGCTCGACCACCAGCACCAGGCCGACCAGGAACGTGAGGCCGGAAAGCGCCACCCCGAGATACGGATCGCGCAGGCGCTTCATCTTGCCGAACTTCATCACGTGCAGGTTCATGAGGATGAGGCTGGAAAGCCCTCCGGGCGCGTACATGACCAGGACGACGAAGAACACGCCGAGGTAGAGCTGCCATGCCTTCGTGAAGTCGCTCAAGGCGATGGCGAAGAACGCGAACACGACGGCACCGATGATCGGACCGAAGAAGAACAGCATGCCGCCGATGAACGCCGCCAGCAGCACACCGCCGGAGCGGATCGCACTGACGTTCTCCGCGGTGACGATCTCGAAATTGATCGCCGACAGCCCGCCGGCGAGCCCGGCGAAGAAGCTGGAGAGGATCAGCACCAGCCAACGCACGCGCTGCGTGTTGTAGCCGATGAACTCGACCCGTTCCGGGTTGTCGCGCACAGCGTTCGCAATGCGCCCGAGCGGCGTGTGCGTCCAGGCGAACATCGCGATCATCGAGACGAAGCACCAGAACGCGATCAGGTAGTAGACCTGGATGTCGGGGCCGAAGTTGAGCCCCTTGATGCCGAGGAAATTGCCGCCCACGGTGCGGTTGGCGCTGATGCCGCCCTCGCCGCCGAAGAAGCCGGGGAACATCAGCGAGCACGCGAACACCAGCTCGCCGATGCCCAGCGTGATCATCGCGAACGGTGTCCCCGACTTCTGCGTGATCGGGTAGCCGAACAGAACCCCGAACAGCATGCCGAACAGACCGCCCACCAGCGGCAACACGGACACCGGGAGGACGAGTTGCCCGGCGCCGATCAGGTTGAGTGCATGGATCGCGAAATAGGCGCCGAGGCCCGAATACACGGCGTGCCCGAACGACAGCATGCCGGTTTGCCCGAGCAGCATGTTGTACGAGAGCGCGAAGATGATCAGGATGCCCATCTGTGCCAGCAGCGTGCGCGAGAAACCCTGCGTGAAGACGAGCGGCAGCGCGATGAAGAGCACCGCCGTGCCGCCCCAGATCAGCCAGCGCGCGAGGTCGAACGGCCGATAGTCGAGCGCGTTGTCGCTCATCCTCAGCCCTCCCGCGTTCCCATCAGGCCGCGTGGGCGCACGATGAGGATGACCACCAGAAGGAGGAACGGCAGCACCGGTGCCACTTGGGCGATCGTGAGCTTCCAGACCGCGTAACCAAACGTGTCCGGCGTCACCTGGACGCCCCAGCCCGCGAGGATGCCCTGGATCGAGTAGTCGAGCGCCAGCCCGAACGTCTGGATGATGCCAATGAGCAGCGACGCGATGAACGCACCCGCGAGCGAGCCCATGCCGCCCACGACGATCACCACGAAGATGATCGCGCCGGCCACGGCGGCCATGCTCGGCTCGGTGACGAAGACGACACCGCCGATCACCCCCGCGAGCCCGGCCAAGGCCGACCCGCCGCCAAAGACGAGCATGAAAACGCGGCGCACGTTGTGCCCGAGCGCCTCGACCTGATCGGGATGCGTCAACGCGGCCTGGATGACGAGGCCGATCCGCGTGCGGGTGAGCACCAGCCAGAGCGCCAGCATCATCAGCACCGCAACCAGCATGATGAAACCGCGCGAGATCGGGAACGTGGTGGTGTAGATCGTGAACAGCGAGCCTTGCAGTTCCGGCGGCAGCTCGTTCGGCACCGGTGGCCGGCCCCAGATCACCTGGACCAGCTCGACGATGATGAAGGACAGCCCGAACGTGAACAGCAGCTCGGGCACATGGCCCCACCTGTGCACCCGGCGCAGGCCGAAGCGCTCCACCAGGGCACCGAGCAGGCCCGTCAGGATCGGGGCGAGCACCAGCGCCGGCCAGAATCCCGCCCACTTCGACACCTGGTATCCGAAGTACGCGCCGAGCATGTAGAAGCTCGCGTGCGCGAAATTCAGCACGCCCATCATCGAGAAGATGAGCGTCAGGCCCGCGGCCAGCATGAACAGCAACAGCCCGTAGCTGATGCCGTTGAGCGCCGAGATCAGCGCCAGTTCAGGGGTCACCCGCGGGTCCCAAAAAAAACGGCCCAAGGATAGGGCCGGTTCCGCAACTTGGGGAGTGGTCAGTCAGGCTTCGCGGGCCGCTGCATGTTGCAGCTGGTCGGCTGGGAGGCGACGAACGCATCGAGCACCTTCTCCGTACGCCAGCCCAGCCCGGTGTTCTCCTGGTCGAACCGAACCTGCTTGCCGTCCACCTTCTGCCAGCTCGCGACGTGCAGCACCTGCTGCAGCTGGTGATCGCTGGCGCGCATTTCGACGTCGCCGTTGACGCTTGCGAACCTGAGTCCCTCCATGCCAAAGGCGACCTTGACGGGGTCGGTCGACTTGACCTTGTTGAACGACTCCGCCAGCGCCTTGATTACCGAATAGGTCGCCATGGTGTACCAGTCATCCTGGTACTTCTCCTTGAATTCCTTGACGATCTTCTCGCCGGTCGAGCCGGGTTTGTCGTTGTTCACGTTCCAGTAGCCGACGTAGCGCACGCGATCGAGTCCGGCAGCGCCCATCGCGGTCGGAACGCCGGTCGTGGCCGCGTAGTACGTGTAGAAATTCGCGTTCAGTCCGGCGTCCTTCGCCGCCTTGATGAGCAGCGCCAGGTCGGAGCCCCAGTTGCCGGTGATGATGGTGTCCGCGCCGGCCGCCTTGATCTTGGCCACGTATTGCGAGAAGTCGGTGATCTTGGCGAGCGGATGCAGTTCGTCGCCGACGATCTGGATGTCCGGCCGCTTGCGAGCCAGGTACTCCCTGGCCGCCCGCCGCACCTGGTGGCCGAACGCGTAGTCCTGGTTGATCAGGTAGACCTTCTTGATTTCCTTCTTTTCGGCCATGAACGAGGTGAGCGCCTCCATCTTCATGTCCGAGTTGGCATCGAAGCGGAAGTGCCAGAAGGAGCACTTCGAGTTCGTCAGATCCGGATCGACCGCCGCGTAGTTGAGGAACAGCACTTCGTTGCCGGGGTTGCGCTCGTTGTGCTTGTTCACGGCATCCGACAGCGCCAGGGCGACGCTGGAGCCGTTACCTTGGACGATGTACCGGATGTCCTGGTCGATCGCCGCCTTCAACGCGTTCAGACTCTCTTGCGGCGAGAGCTTGTTGTCGAAGGGGACGATCTCGAACTTGATGCCCTTGCCCCAGTTCTCGCGGTTGGCGATGTCAGCCACCAGCTGGTAACTGTGCAGGATGTTGGTGCCGACCGGCGCCATCAAGCCCGACTGCGGGTCGATGAAGGCGATCTTGACGGTCTTGGTCTGGGCGAGCGCGAGGCCACTCGAAACCAGCGACGCGCACGCAACCGCCGCCAGTTTCATGGAAAGCCGCAACATACTGTCTCCTCTGTGGACAACTTATGTAAGCAAGAATACTGGAAGCGGACGACGCCGGTAAAGCAAACCGATCGTTCGAACCGCGCGTTCCGGCCGGCACGCGCCTGTCATGAGCAATCCCCGGGTCCCCGCGTCGGGCGGGTCTAGGCCGTCGGGAGCTTGTGGTCCCGGAACTGCTCGCGCAGTTTGGTCTTGAGCATCTTGCCGGTCGCGCCGAGCGGGATGGCGTCGGTGAACACCACGTCATCCGGCACCTGCCACTTGGCGACCTTGCCTTCGAAGTGGGCGAGGATCTCGTCGCGCGTTGCGGTTGCGCCCGGCTTCCTGACCACGACGAGCAACGGCCGCTCATCCCACTTCGGATGTCGCGCCGCAATGCACGCCGCCATGGCGACCGCGGGATGGGACATGGCGACGTTCTCGATGTCGATGGAACTGATCCATTCGCCGCCCGACTTGATCACGTCCTTGCTGCGGTCGGTGATCTGCATGTAGCCGTCGGCATCGATCGTCGATACGTCGCCGGTCGGGAACCAGCCCCCCTTCAGCGGGTTGCCACCTTCGCCCTTGAAGTACTCGCGGATGACCCACGGACCGCGCACCATCAGGTCGCCGAAGGCCTTCCCGTCCCAAGGCAACTCGCCGCCGTCGTCACCGACGATCTTGAAATCGACACCGTATAGGGAGCGGCCCTGCTTGCCCTGAAGCGCTTCGCGCTGCTCCAAAGGCAGTGCAGCCTGCTTCGCCTTCAGCGTGCCAACCGTGCCCACCGGGCTCATTTCGGTCATGCCCCAAGCGTGCAGCACCTGGACGCCGTATTTCTCCTGGAACAGCTTGATCATTGCCGGCGGGCATGCCGACCCCCCGATCACCGTCCGGTTCATGCTGGAGAAGCGCAGGTTGTTCGCTTCGGTATAGGCGAGCAGGCCCTGCCAGACCGTCGGCACGCCCGCCGACAGCGTGACTTTCTCGCCCTCGAACAGTTCGTACAGCGACTTGCCGTCCAGCGCGCCACCCGGCAGGACGACCTTCGACCCGACCATCGCGGCGGCGTACGGCAGGCCCCACGCATTGACGTGGAACATCGGCACCACCGGCAACAGCGTGTCGCGCGCGCTGAGGTTCAGCGCATCGGGCAACGCAATCGCGTACGTGTGCAGCAACGTCGACCTGTGGCTGTAGAGCGCGCCCTTCGGATTGCCCGTCGTCCCCGACGTATAACAAAGCGACGAGGCATGATTCTCGTCGAACTCCGGCCATTCGAAGCGGTCGGAGTAGCTGTTGATCAGGTCTTCGTAGCAGACCAGGTTCGTCTTCGCGGCCGGCGGCATCTTCTGCTTGTCGACCATCGCGACGAAGTACTTGACCGTGCGGCACATCGGGGCGATCGCCTCGATGATCGGCAGGAACGTGAGGTCGAAGAACAGCACTTCGTCCTCCGCGTGATTCGCGATCCAGGCGATCTGCTCCGGATGCAGGCGGGGATTGATCGTGTGCAGGACGCTGCCCGAACCCGACACGGCGAAATACAGCTCGACGTGGCGGTACCCGTTCCACGCGAGCGTGGCGACGCGGTCGGAATCGCGCACGCCAAGCCCGGCCAGCGCATTCGCCATCTGCCGTGCACGGCGATGCAGGTCGCGCCATGTGCATCGATGAAGGTCGCCCTCGACCCGGCGCGAGACGATCTCCGTATCGCCGTGGTGCCGGTCGGCGTGCGTGATCAGCGACGAAATCAGAAGCGGCATCCGCATCATCAAACCCTGCAGCATGGCTGTCTCCTCGAGAACGGTGCGGCTGATGGAAGGTCGCGCGCCAGAACGAATGTTTGCCGTGCCTGTCATGCCCGTCAAGTTCGAGCCTCTACAATCGCGGGTCCCTGCTTACCCTCATGAACGACGTCCTCTCGCGCTTGGTGACCGCCGATGCATCCGGCGGCACGACGCCGCTCGCCGCCGCTTCGCTAGATGCCCTGCGCTGGTGCAACACGTTCGCGCGCCTGCCGCGCGAGTTCCATACGCGTCTCGATGCGGAACCGCTTTCGGAGCCGTATCTCGTCGATGTCTCGGCGGACGCCGCTGCGCTGATCGGCCTCGACCTTGCGCGCTGCGATCCGGACCAACTGCGCGACCAGCTCGCGGGCAATCGCACGATAACCGGCAGTGAGCCGCTGGCGAGCATCTACGCCGGACACCAGTTTGGTGTGTATGTCCCGCAGCTCGGCGACGGCCGCGCGCTGCTTCTCGGCGGCGTGGAGACGCCCGGCGGCGTGATCTGCGAGTTGCAGCTCAAGGGGTCCGGCCATACGCCCTACTCCCGCACGGCTGATGGCCGGGCGGTCCTGCGCTCGTCCATCCGCGAGTACCTTTGCTCCGAAGCGATGGCGGGCCTCGGCATCCCGACCACCCGCGCGCTGGCCATCGTCGGCGGCATCGACCCGGTGATCCGCGAGACGGTCGAGACCGCCGCGGTGATCACGCGCCTTGCGCCGAGCTTTGTCCGCTTCGGTCACTTCGAGCTCTTTTTCTGGCGCCGCCAGCACGCGGAACTGCGGCAACTGGCCGACTACGTGATCGACACCTGTTACCCCGCGTGCCGCGAGGCGGAGCATCCATACCTCGCGCTGCTCGCAGAGGTGGCGCGCCGCACCGCGCGCTTGCTCGCACGCTGGCAAGGCGTCGCTTTCTGCCACGGCGTGATGAATACGGACAACATGTCGATCCTCGGGCTCACGATCGACTACGGCCCGTTCGGGTTCATCGACGGCTTCGATGCCGCCCACATCTGCAATCACTCGGACGAGCACGGACGCTACGCATACAACCAGCAGCCGCGGATCGCGTACTGGAACCTGCACTGCCTGGCTCAGGCACTGATGCCGCTCAACGAAGATGTCGAGCGCACCCGCGCGGCGCTGGCCGCGTACGAAGACGAATTCGCAACCGCGATGCAAGAGGTTTTCCACGCCAAACTCGGCTTGACCACGGCGCATGCGGAGGACGACGCGCTGATCGACCGGCTGATCGGCATCCTGCACGCCGGCCGCGTGGACTGGACCATCTTCTGGCGCCGCCTTAGCCGGATGAAGATGGACGCGACCGGCCCGGCCGCCGACGCTCCGGTGCGCGATCTGTTTCCCGACCGCGCCGCTTTCGACGCCTGGGCCGTCGACTATCGCGCGCGACTGCGCGCGCAGGACGACACCGATCCGGCGCGCGCCGAGCGCATGAATCGCGTCAATCCGAAATACGTGCTGCGCAATCACCTCGCCGAAGCGGCGATCGCGGCGGCGCGCGGAGACAGCGGTCCGGCGGATTTCGGCGAGCTGCGGCGCCTGCTCGCCGTCCTGCGCCGCCCTTACGATGAACAGCCGGACGCCGAGCACTACGCGGCGCTTCCGCCCGATTGGGCCGCAACGCTGCACCTGTCGTGCTCGTCGTAGCGCGCCGCGCTCTCCCACTCCGAAGGACGCCCTGCCTTGAAACTGTTGTTCGACCTGTTTCCGGTCATCCTCTTCTTCATGGCGTACAAGGCCGGCAGCAGCAATCCCGAGGTCGCCGCGCAACTTGCCCTCACACTGCTGGGCGGCGTGGTCGCCGACGGTCAGGTGCCGGCGGCGCAGGCGCCGATCCTGCTCGCCACCGCGGTGGCCATTGTCGCCTCGTTGCTGCAGGTGGGCCTGCGCGTTGCGCGGCGCCAGAAGGTCGAGCCGATGCTGTGGCTCAGCTTCGCGGTCATCCTCGTCTTCGGGGGCGCCACGATCTGGCTGCACGACGAGACCTTCATCAAGTGGAAGCCCACCATCCTCTACTGGCTGTTTGGCCTCATCCTGCTCGGGGGGCGCTTGCTCTGGCGCCGCAACCTCCTGCAAGGAGTCCTCGGCGCGCAGATCGCGGTCGTGCCGCGCGTCTGGGAGCAGCTGCTCTGGCTCTGGGTCGTTTTTTTCGCCGCGATCGGTGCGCTCAACCTCGTCGTGGCGTTCAACTTTCCCACCGACCTTTGGGTCAATTTCAAGTTGTTCGGACTGTTCGGCCTCACGCTCGTGTTCACGCTCGGTATCGGGATCTGGCTTGCCCGGCACATGAAGGAGGTGCCCGATGCCTGAGAGCAGACCATCGACCGTAGAGCGCATGCGTGCACGGCTCGAGCAGGCGCTGGATCCGTCGGAGGTGAAGATCGAGGATGAAAGCGCCGCCCACGCTGGCCACGCCGGTGCAGCGCGGGGCGGTGGACACTATCGTGTCAGGCTTGTCAGCGAGCGTTTCACTGGCCTGACGCGCCTGGCGCGGCATCGCCTTGTGTATGATGCCCTGCGCGACCTCATGCAGCGCGACGTTCACGCGCTCGCCCTGTCCCTGGCGACCCCCGCCGAAGCGGGTGGCGCCCAGTCCGAAACGATTTCTTGAATCCAAGGTTTGACGATGAAAACTCCGCTCTTGGTTGCGCTCGCGTTCGGCGCAAACATCGCATTCGCGCAGAACGTGGCAGTGGTCAACAACAAGCCGATCCCCAAGGCACGCGAAGACGCATGGGCCAAGCAGCTGTCGCAGCAAGGCCAGCAGGACACGCCGGAGCTGCGCAAGATGATCAAGGAGGAACTGATCCGGCGCGAGGTGTTCCTGCAGGAGGCGCAGAAGCGCGGCCTGCCGGAGCAGCCGGACGTCAAGTTCCAGGTCGACATCCAGCGCCAGAACACGCTGATCCAGGCGCTCATGCGCGACGAGCTGAAACGCAATCCGATCACCGACGAGCAGATCCAGGCCGAATACGACAAGCAGAAAGCCGCGGCCAACCAGAAGGAATACAAGGTGCGGCACGTTCTCGTCGAGAAGGAGGAGGACGCACGGACAATCATCGAGAAGCTCAAGAAGGGCGACAAGTTCGAGGACCTCGCGAAGGTCTCGAAGGACCCGGGTTCGGCTGCCAAGGGCGGCGAGCTCGATTGGGCCGGTCCGGATGCCTACGTCAAGCCCTTTTCCGACGCCATGGTGAAGCTTGAAAAGGGCAAGTTCACCGAGGAGCCTGTGCAGTCGCAGTTCGGCTGGCACGTGATCCGCCTCGACGACGTGCGCGACGCCCAGTTCCCGCCGCTCGCGCAAGTGAGCGGCCAGATCCGCGAGAACCTGCAGCAGCAGCGCGTCCAGGCATTCGTCGAGGACCTGCGCAAGAAAGCCAAAGTGCAGTAGCGCCCCGGTCCCGCCGGGAAGAACAAAGGGCGCCGTCGGCGCCCTTTGTTTTGTCGCATGGATCGGGGCGGCTAGAACTTGTAGGTGACCGCCACGCTAAACAGATTGCCCTGATGGAAGTCCTCGTACTCGGCGCGGAGCCCGACGCGCGGCGTCAACGCGAACCGGGCACCGACCCCGAGCAGAAAGTTGAGGTCGTTGTCGGTGATATCGCCACTCGGTCCGCTGATGCGCTTGCGCCCTGCCATCAGGCCGAGCTTGGCGAACCCCGAGAAGTCCTTGTTGAACGGCAGGATCCCGACGGCCGCGCCGCTGAGCCCCCAGAAATCCGTGCGCACGTCGCCCGTCGCCGTGGTCTCGACTTCGCGCACGAACTGCGTCAGCGCCGCCTCCCAGCCGAAATAAGGAAGCAGTTGCTGGCCGACGAATGCCTTCAGTCCGACGCTGCCGAAGTTCGGAACGCCGACTGCGCCGCCAACGTACGTACCCCAGCCGGGACCGGCCGCCGCGGACTGCGCGAACGCGGGCCCGCCCAGTGCACTCAGGCAGCACAGCAAAAGCGCGCGCTGCCGCCAGGTCTTCCCGCGCTTGCAGTGTTTCATGTCGTTCCTCGCCTCGATCGATTGCAGGTGATTCGAGTCTAGGCGCGCGTCGCGGCGCCTCCTTCCCCTGCATCGGTTAGCCGATGCGCCAAACCCTGGCTAACCCAGCCAGCGCCGCACGTTGCGGAACATCCGCATCCACGGCGAGTCTTCACCCAAGCCCGGCGGCTGCCAGGATAGCTGCACCGTGCGCCGGACGCGTTCCGGATGCGGCATCAGGATGGTGAAGCGGCCATCGGGTGTCGTCAGCCCCGTGATGCCGTTCGGCGAACCGTTCGGGTTGTACGGATAGCGTTCCGTCGGTTGTCCGGACGAATCGACATAACGCGTCGTCACCAGCGCCCGCTGCTGCGCGGTGGCATCGGCGAAGACCGCCCTGCCCTCACCATGCGCGTTGGCGACCGGCATGCGGCTCCCGGCCATCCCCGCGAAGAAAAGTGAGGGCGACGGCACCACCTCGACCATCACGAGGCGCCCCTCGAACTGTTCCGACGCGTTGCGCGCGAACCGCGGCCAATGGCGCGCGCCCGGAATCATCGGCGCGAGCTGGCTCATCATCTGGCAGCCGTTGCACACGCCGAGCGCAAAGGTGTCCGGGCGGGCGAAGAACTGCGCGAACTGCTCGGCGAGCCGCGGGTTGAAGAGAATCGTTTTCGCCCAGCCTCCGCCGCCGCCGAGCACATCGCCATACGAGAATCCGCCGCACGCCGCGAAGCCCTTGAAATCGGCGAGCCGCGTCCGGGCAGCGATGAGGTCGGTCATGTGCACGTCGACCGCGGCGAACCCGGCACGGTCGAACGCCGCGGCCATTTCGTATTCGCTGTTGACGCCCTGCTCGCGCAGGATCGCGATGCGCGGGTGCGCGCCGCTGGCGACGAACGGCGCCGCGATGTCGTCGGCCGGATCGAAGCTGAGCGACATCGACAGGCCCGAATCGGCCGGATCGGACGCTCGCGCGTATTCCGCATCGGCGCATTCGGGGTTGTCGCGCAGGCGCGCGATGCGCCATGAAACGTCACTCCACGTGCGCTGCAGTTGCGCGCGGCTCGCGTCGAACAGCTTGCGCGCATCGCAGAAGATCTCGATCGCATCGCGCGCGTTCGGCTTGCCGACGATATGCGTGACTGCCCCGAGGCCTGCGCCGCGTAGCGCGCTCATCACGTCGGCGCGATCGGCGACGCGCACTTGCAGGACCATGCCGAGCTCTTCGTTGAAAAGCGCGCGCAGGATCGATTCGTTGCGTCGTACCGCGACCTGCTCGGGTCGGATCTTGAAGTCGCCGGCGTCGGCGACGAGCGGATCGATTGCCAGCACATCGAGGAACAGCGTCACGCCGCCATGACCCGCGAAGGCCATTTCACACACGGCCGCGAACAGACCGCCATCCGAGCGATCGTGATAGGCAAGCACCTTGCCCGCGTCGACGAGCGAACGCACCATGCGGATGGCCGCGGCGAGCCGGGCGGGATCGTCGACGTCCGGCGTGTCGTTGCCGAGTTGGCGCGTGACCTGGGCGAGGATCGAGCCGCCCAGGCGTTGCCGGCCGGCCGCGAGATCGATGAAGACGAGCTCCGTTTCACCCGCGTCGCCGCGCAGCTGCGGAGTGACCGAGCGCCGCACATCGGCAACCGCTGCGGCCGCGCTGACCACCAGCGATACCGGCGCGATCACCTGCCGCGCCTGCGCACCGTCCTGCCATGCGCTGCGCATCGACAGCGAATCCTTGCCGACCGGAATGCTGATGCCGAGCTGGCGGCATAGCCCGGTCGCGGCGCGCACCGCGTCGTAGAGCGCGGCATCCTCGCCCGCGTGTCCGCAAGCGGCCATCCAGTTCGCCGACAGCTTCACACGGGCAAGATCGATATCGGCGGCGGCAAGATTGGTCAACGCCTCGCCAATCGCGATGCGGGCGGCAGCGGCAGCGTCGATCACGGCGAGCGGGCTGCGTTCGCCCATCGCCATCGCTTCGCCGGCGTAGCCGAAGAAGTCGAGCAGCGTGACCGCGCAGTCTGCCACCGGCACCTGCCAGGGCCCGACCATCGGATCGCGGCAGTTCATGCCGCCCACACTGCGATCGCCGATGGTGACGAGGAACGCCTTGCTCGCGACGGTCGGATGCCGCAGCGTGTCGAGGGCCACCTGCCCAAGGTCGAGGCCCGTGGTGTCGACGGCGGGAAGCGCGCGACG
>Ga0335077_10000346_pt1 | contig 50371 bp, 43 predicted proteins | sample Lox_Sample_31_FD_207151 | JGI IMG/M metagenome (GOLD analysis project Ga0335077, IMG submission 207151) | Soil microbial communities from Loxahatchee National Wildlife Refuge, Florida, United States - Lox_Sample_3.1 | ecosystem: Environmental > Terrestrial > Soil > Wetlands | place: USA... | reverse complement strand
ACCCGCCCCGCGTGCGCGGAAACGTGCCGCACCTGGCGCAGCGCCAGCCAGAACTTGATGGCGACCATGGCGATGAGGAACGCCACGAACACCAGGGTGAAGGCGGTTGCCATCGAAAACATCGTCGGCTCGGACAAGGCGGCGCGCACGAACGCGCATGCGAGAATCGGTTCAAGCGGGCGACGGGACCAGCCACGCCGCCGCGCCGATGCACGAAAAAATTATGTCACAGGCGGCAATCATGCCGGGCCCTTACATGCGCGATGCACGCTTCGACGACAACAACCTGATCTGGGTCGACATGGAGATGAGCGGCTTGAACCCGGACTGCGACCGCGTCCTCGAAGTGGCGGTGGTGGTGACCGACTCGCAGCTCGAGGTGCTCGCCGAAGGGCCGGTGCTCGCGATCCATCAGACCGAGCGCGTGCTGGCGACGATGGATGCGTGGAACACCTCGACCCACGGCCGCTCGGGACTGACGGCGCGTGTCCGCGAGTCGAAGGTCGACGAGGCCCAGGCGGAAACCGAGGTGCTTGCGTTCCTCGAGCGTTACGTCGCCGCCGGCAAGTCGCCGATGTGCGGCAACTCGATCTGCCAGGACCGTCGTTTCATGGCGCGCTGGCTGCCGCGCCTCGAAGGCTACTTCCACTACCGCAATCTCGACGTCAGTACGCTGAAGGAGCTGGCGCGCCGCTGGAAGCCGGACGTCGTGCGCGCCTTCGAAAAGAAGAGCCGCCACGAGGCACTGGCCGACATCTACGAGTCGATCGCCGAGCTGAAGCACTATCGTCAGCATCTGATCGTCGCCTGAGGCCGGGCGCCGTGCCCGGAACGGCCAGTCGCGGGTCGACGCTAGGGCGGGAATAATGGGCCGTGGCAACGTTGTTTACCGAGCGCTGTAGTTCGTGTCGCCAACCCTTAGAAGGGGACAAAAATGAACGAGGCATTCTTCGCAACCTGGACGCCGCGCCTGCTGTCGCTGCTGCGGATCATCGCCGGCTATCTCTACATCATGCATGGCACGGCCAAGCTGCTCGGCGTTCCGCACGTCGCGATGTTCGACAACCTGCAGGTGATGTCGCTGATCGGCTTTGCCGGCATCCTGGAGCTGGTCGGCGGTGCGTTGATCCTGATCGGCCTGTTTACGCGACCGGTCGCGTTCATCCTCTCCGGCGAAATGGCGTTCGCGTACTTCATGGCGCACGCGAGCCGCGGCAGCACCCTGGTGCCGATGCTGAACCAGGGCGAGGTCGCGGTCCTGTACTGCTTCCTGTTTCTTTTCTTCGCCGCGGCTGGCGCGGGTCCGTGGAGCGTCGACGCGATGCGGGGCCGGCGTCCCGCGGCGGCCTGACAGGTTGCGGCGCGGGCGCCCGCACCGGGTGCTGCCTGCGGGATCGCTCGTAGCCGGGGAGGGCTGATGACCGAGTCCGTCAAGATCGTCGAAGTCGGACCGCGCGACGGCCTGCAGAACGAGAAGCGCACGGTCACCACCGAAACCAAGCTCGAGCTGATCGAGCGCCTGGCGCAGGCCGGCCTGCGCGCGATCGAGGCGACCGCGTTCGTTTCGCCGAAGTGGGTGCCACAGATGGGCGATCACGTCGACGTCCTGCAGCGCCTGCAGCGCCATCCCGGGGTGAGCTACCCGGTGCTCGCACCCAACATGAAGGGCTACGAAGCGGCCGTCGCCGCGGGTGCGACCGAGGTCGCGGTCTTCGCCGCGGCTTCCGAGTCGTTTTCCCGCCGCAACATCAACTGTTCGATCGCAGAGTCGATCGAACGCTTCAAGCCGATCTTTGCCGCCGCGACGGTCGATGGCATCAAGGTGCGTGGCTACGTGTCGTGTGTCGTGGCGTGTCCGTACGAGGGGCCGACCTCGCCCGAGCAGGTTGCGCGGGTTTGCGACGAGCTGTATGAACTCGGCAGCTACGAGGTGTCACTCGGCGACACCATCGGCGTCGGCACGCCGGGCACGGTGCTGCGCATGCTCGAAGCCGTGGCGCGCCGCGTCCCACGGGAACGCCTCGCCGGCCACTACCACGACACCTACGGCATGGCCGCGGCGAACATCCACGCTTCGTACGAGTTCGGGTTGCGCACCTTCGACAGTTCCGTGAGCGGGCTCGGCGGTTGTCCCTATGCGAAAGGCGCGTCGGGCAACGTCGCCACGGAAGATGTCGTCTACCTGCTTTCCGGGCTTGGCGCGACCACGGGCGTCGATCTCGACCGGCTCGTCGACACATCGGCGTGGATTTCGCAATGCCTCGACCGCGCGCCCGGCTCGAAGGTGACGCGCGCGCTGCTCGCCAAGCGTACGAGCGCGCCACAATGAGCTGCAGCGGCACGCCAGGGCAGGGACGAGTGGCCGCGTTTGCGATGTCGCTTTCCCGGTAGGTCGCAACCCTCGCCCGCGGCAGGCGCCTGCCTGCGGTATCAGAATTGACGCGTATGGAACCCGCCACGGCGCCGCCGTTCACCCGCGAGCTCGAGCTGAAGTTCGAGGTCCGGCCGGAGATCGTTCCGTCTCTGCAGGCCGAACTGCGCCGTCATGGCGCGCGTGTCGTTTCCATGGCCGCCCACTACTACGACACGCCCGACTTCGCGCTCGCTGCACACAGCCTCTCGCTGCGCCTGCGCCGCGAGGGGCGGAAATGGGTGCAGACGCTGAAGGGCGAGGGGCGAAGCGCGGTCGAGCGCATCGAACACAACGTGCCGGTGCCAGCCGCACGCGGCGCGCTGGCGCACCTCGACGTGGACCGCCACAATGGGACGCAGCCGGGCTCCCTCCTGCGTGCGGCGCTTGGCGAGCACGGACTGCGCGGCCTTGCCGAGCGCTACGCCACCACGGTGGAGCGCCTCGTCTGCGGCTTGCATATCGGCGACTCGACGATCGAGGCGGCGCTCGACCTCGGCACCATCCGCGCCGACGGCCGCAGCGTCCCGATCTGCGAACTCGAACTGGAGCACAAGGCGGGCGCCACGGGTGCACTGTTCGAGCTGGCACGCGCGTGGTGCGTTTTCGGCGGCCTCTGGCTGAGCACGGTTTCGAAAGCGGCACGCGGCACGCGTCTTGCACGCGGGGAGGCGTACGGCCCGCCGGTCAAGGCTGCGCGGCCAGATCTGCGTCCTGGCATGAGCGGGCCGCAGCTCGCACGCGCCGTGCTGCGCTCGACGCTCGACCAGGTGCTGGCCAACGCGAGCGAGATCGCCGCCGGCAGCACCGACGAGGAACACGTCCATCAGGTGCGCGTCGGCCTGCGCCGGCTGCGCACGGCGCTGCGCGAACTCGCTCCACTCGACGCGCACATCGACGCGGGCTGGGAAGCGTCACTCGCGGGGGCGTTCGCCCGCCTGGGCGAGGCGCGCGACAGCGTGACGGCCGCGCGCGCCGTGCGACCCCTGCTCGAGCAGGTGCACGCGCCGAAGGTGCAATGGCGCGAAACGGCGACGGTCGATCCCGTTGCGATCGTGCGCGCCGCGACCTTCCAGGGCGCGTTGGTCGAACTGCTCGGTTACGCGTTGCAGGAGAGCGATGACACGGTGGCGGAGGCCGCGCAGCCCGAACCGATGGAGCAGGTCAGGCTGCGCCTGAACCGGCTGCACGAACGCGTCTGTGCCGCGGGCAAGTGCTTCGAGAGCATGCCGATCGAGGAACAGCACAGGACCCGCAAGCGCCTGAAGCGGCTGCGCTACGTGGCCGAGTTCATCGCACCGCTTTACGCCAGCAAGGACGTGAAGCGGTATCTCGAGCATCTGGAGCCCGCGCAGGACGCGCTCGGCGGACACGTCGACGTGACCGTTGCGATCGATCGCTTTCGCAAGGACGCCGAAACGGATCCGCAGGCGCTGTTCGCGGTCGGCTTCCTCGAGGCGTACCTGGCGAACACCGCGCGCGCGGCGCATGCTGCACTGAAGAAGGTGGCGAAGGCACAACCCTTCTGGGGCTGACCGGCGGCGACGCCCGCGGTGGATCCGCGCCTCGGCCGGCCACGCCGCTCAGCGCTTTCCGCCACTGGGCCGGACGCCGGTGGGCGCGCTCGACGGGCGCACCTTGACGCCGGTCTGCTTCCGCGCCGGGCCCGGCTCGACGGGCTCGTCGGGCAGGTCGCCGCGGGCCACGGCCCGCAGCAGAGCCCGATGGTCCGCTTCGGTCTGGTCCGCATACGCGCGCGCGAAATGGCACAGCGCCTTGTCGAGCTTGTCTGACATGCCGACATACCCGGCGATCATCGACGCGCCGCTGGTGCGCGCGTGCCCCTTGGCCAGCAGGTGACCGACGATGCCGCCGTAGTCGCGTAGCGCCGCCGCGTCCATCGCGTCGAGCGGAATGCTGCCCTTCATGTCGCGGAACTGCCTGACGTAGTACTGCAGCCCTTCGATCGTGGTCCAGCCGAGCAGCGGGTCGCTCACCGTCTGCAGCGCCTGCTGGTACTCGACCACGCGCTGTCCCTGGTGGGCGTGCCAAGCCGAATCGCCATGCACGTACGGCGCCAGCACGGAACGGCGCGCCTGCTTGAGCTGCAGGAACAGTACGTCGTCGGGGCTGCTTCCCTCGAGCAGCGCGACGTAAGCGCGCAATCCGACGCTGCCGACGCCGACCACCTTGTGCGCGATGTCGACCAGCGTGTAGCCGGCGACCGCCCGCCGCCAGTGCAGCGCCAGCGTGTTCAGATATTGGTCCAGGGACTCGGCGATGCGCTCGGCGGCCGCCGCGGGAACCCGGGTGATGAGCGGCGGCTCCTCGACGATGCGGCGCTCGCCCGCCTGCTCGGTGGTGAAGCGCGGCAGCGCGCGGTCGCTGGTCCGCGTTCGCGCGCGCCTGACCGCGCGCTCGATCACGTTGCGGAAACCCTGCTCCGTGACCGTCTCGCGCAGCCGGTCGATGTCGAGCCGCTGGTACGAGCGCCAGAGCAGCGGCTCGTTCGCCAGCGACCGCAGCTCGTGGCGATACGCCGCGACGCATGCCGCGACCGCGTCCTGGCATTGCACTTCGGTCGAACCGCTGTCGCGCCCGGTCACCCAGATGCTGGCGGTCAGGCGCCGCAGATCCCACTCCCAGCAACCCGGATGAGCCTCGTCGAAGTCGTTCAGGTCGAAGATCAGGTCCCGTTCCGGCGAGGCATAGAAGCCGAAATTGCCGAGATGGGCGTCGCCGCAGACAACCGGCATGATTCCGGTCGCCGGAAGATGCGCGACGTCCCATGCCATGACGTTCGCCGACCCGCGCAGGAAGGCGTGGGGCGAAGCCTTCATGCGCGCCACGCGGACCGGTATCAGCCACGGGAGCCGGCCCTCGTGCGAGCGTTTGATCAGTTCGACCGGGTCGGGGCGGTTGACGGGCAGCTTCCAGTTCGCCAGCGCCTGGCGCGGAACCTTGTCGCGCAGGTTGCGGCCGATCTTGAGCCGCTCCGCGCGCGACACCGATTGATGGCGCAGCGAGTGATAGCCCTGGCTGTCGGCGCCGGCCAGGACAACATGACGGATCGGTCGTCGCCGGTTCATGGTGGCGCCTGCGGGGAGTGGATGCGCCTACGCCGCGCGGGTCGCGCGATACCAGGCCACGCCGTCGCCGTCGAGCTCGCTTGCGACCTCGGCGCGGTGCATCAGGTAATTCAGGCACGCGAGGCTTTCTCCGGTCGCCATGCCCATCATCGGCACGTCGGCATCGCCGATGCTGCGTGCGAAGAGCGCGCTGAACACGTCGATCGCGCGCCGGGGTTGCTGCAGCGCTCCTCGCAAGCGCGCCAGCGCGCGCTCCTGGCCCTGCGCGAGCGAGTCGATGCGCGCATGCAGGCCGCGAAAGCACTCGTTGTGCGAGGGCAGGACCAGCACGTCGTCGGGCACGACCCGCCTGATCTTCGCGAGCGAGGCGTTCCAGTCCGCCATCGGATCGGCCTCCGGGTCGATCGGATGGACCGATACGTTCGAGGAGATCTTCGGCAGCACCTGGTCGCCGGAGATCAGGACCTTCAGCGCCGGGCAGTACACGCATGCATGCTCGGGCGAATGGCCCGTGCCGACCACGACGCGCCACGCATGGCGGCCGATCCGCAGTTCTTCGCCGTCGTGCAGGCGACGATAGCTGTCCGGCAGCGTGTGGATGCCCTTGCCGAAGTTGCCGAAGCGCGCCTTGTAGGTTTCGATGGGAGCATCGCCCCAGCCGGCGCGGCGGTAGAAGCCGATCGCATCGGGCGGCGCCTCGCGGCCCGTGTCCGACACCATCACGCGGCACGTCAGGTACTCCAGCCGCGTCATCCACAGGCGTACGCCGAACTTGCGCGTCAGCCAGCCCGCCATTCCGACGTGGTCGGGGTGCATGTGGGTGACGAAGACGCGGGTGATCGGGCGCGGGTCGGTCGCATTGGCAAACAGCTCGCGCCACGCGAGCGCCGTGTCCTCGGTGCGCATGCCCGTGTCCACCAGGGCCCAGCCATCGCCGTCGTCGAGCGCCCAGAGGTTGATGTGGTTCAACGTGAATGGCAGCGGCATGCGGATCCAGAACACGCCGGGTGCGACTTCGAGGGTGCGGCCGCGCGCCGGCGGCGCTTCGAACGGATAGATCAGCCTGGGCCGGGCCGCGCTGTCAACGTCTTCCATGCCGTCGGCCATGGTTCGGTCTCCCCCTTGTCGGATCCAGCCGGAGCGTACAAGCGATGGCGTGCAAAGGGCGACAGCGCGCCGCAAGGCCGGGAGTGCAGTACGCTGGCCCGATCCCGGACCCTGTTCGAACCGACCTGGCAGCCGACCCATGGATGACCTGCTGATCCGCGGCGCGATGCTCTACGACGGCAGCGGCGCCAATCCGTTCCGCGCCGATCTCGCCGCTGCCGATGGCCGCATCCGTGCCATCGATTCGGCGCTTCGGGGTGGCGCACGGCGGGAGGTCGATGCGGATGGCCTCGCGCTGATGCCGGGCATCGTCGACAGCCATACGCATTTCGATGCGCAGCTCACCTGGGACCCGTACGTGCGGCCGTCGCCGGCCCTGGGCGTCACGACGGCGGTGATCGGCAACTGCGGCTTCACGATCGCACCCTGCCGGCCGCAGGATCGCGAACTCACGATGCGCAACCTGACCCAGGTCGAGGGCATGTCGCTGGACGTGCTCCGGCGCGGCATCGTCTGGGAGTTCGAGACCTTCGACCAGTACCTTGCGCAACTGCGGCGGCGGGGTTGCGCGGTCAATCTTGCCGCGTACGTCGGCCATTCCTCGCTGCGCACGTGGGTGATGGGCGCGGATGCGAACCGACGCGAGGCGACATCGGCCGAGGTCGAGCAGATGGCCGCGCTGGTGCGCGCCGCGATGGACGCCGGTGCGGTCGGCCTGGCCAGCTCGACCAGCCCGGCGCACAACGGGGACGGCGGCGCGCCGATGCCGTCGCGCCTGGCCAGCGATGCCGAGCACCTTTCCCTGGTCGAGGCGATGGGCGCGGGCGGGCGCGGTGTCTACATGGTGACGAAAGGCGCCCAGATGTCCGTCGCCCTGCTCGAGGAGATGGCTGCGCGTTCGGGCCGCCCGGTGATGATCGCGGCGCTCCTGCACAACGGCACCAACCCCGGCGCGGTGTTCGCCGACCTGGACGCGATCAGTGCCGCCAATTCCCGCGGCCGTCGGCTGATCGGCCAGGTCTCGTGCTGCCCCTTGACCATGGAATTCACCCTGGCCTCGCCCTATCCGGTCGAGGGCCTGGCGAGCTGGAAGCGCGCCCTCGGCCAGCAGGGCGCGGCGCTCGAAACGGTGCTGGCCGATCCCCGGTTCCGCCAGGGCGTGCGGGCAGAGCTCGCCGCGCCCTCGGGTTTCCGCCTCTTCAACGGCGAGTGGCACAAGGTGCACGTGGTCGAGGTCGCCCAGGAACGGCATCGCGACCTCGAACAATGCAGCATCGCCGAGCTGGCGCACGCACGGGGCAAGGATCCGCTCGACGTGATGCTCGATCTCGCGCTCGATGAGGACCTGACGACGATCTTCACGGCGCAGTTGCTCAACAGCGACGAAGAGGCGGTCGGGCGTCTGCTCAACCATCCGCACAGCCTCGTCTCGCTCTCCGATGCCGGTGCCCACCTGACCTTCTTCAACGATGCGGGCTTCGGCTTGCATCTGATGGGGCACTGGGCACGCGACCGCGGAGTGATGAGCCTGCCCGAGGCGGTGCGCCGCCTGACCTCGCAGAGCGCGGCGATCTTCGGGCTGCCCGGCCGCGGCCTCCTGTGCGAAGGCCATGCCGCGGATCTGTTGTTGTTCGACCCGGCGGCCGTCGGGCGCGGCGTGAGCCGGCGCGTGTTCGACCTGCCCGGCGGCGCACCGCGCCTGCACACCGATGCGCTCGGGGTGCACGGCGTCTGGGTCAACGGCGAGCTTGTCGCAGATGGCGATGGACTGCGCGCAGGCGGGCGGCTCGCGGGCGAGCTGATCACCGCATTTGCGCACTGATCCGGGCGTCCCGGTTCGGATCGCCGCGCCGGTCCGGCGCCAGGATCGCGGTTTGTCGAGGAGTGCGTGCGCGTCGACGCGCGGTACCTGCTGGACCCCGGTAACGGAACACTAGAATCGCGCCCCATGCCACGGCGCGCGCTCAGATTGCTCTTTGCTCCCCGCATCGGCGCCCTCGCGCTGTCGTTCCTCCTTGGTCTCGGTGCGTGCGCGGCCGCGCACGGTGCGCCGAAGCTCGAGCGCGAACTGGAACGGGTCACGCTGCAGCTCAAGTGGAAGCACCAGTTCCAGTTCGCCGGCTACTACGCCGCGATCGAAAAGGGCTATTACCGCGAGGCCGGGTACGAGGTGACGCTCGTCGAGCCCGGTCCGAACGACGATCCGGTCGACGTGGTCCTGGCCGACCGGGCGCAGTTCGGCGTCGGCGCTTCCGAGCTGGCGCTGCATCGTGCACGCGGCAAGCCGGTGGTGGTGCTGGCGACGATCCTGCAACACTCTCCGCTCGTGCTGATCGCCGCCGGCGGCGGGGATGGGTCCATCCACGACCTGGAAGGCAAGCGCCTGATGGTCGTGTCCTACGAGCTCGAACTCATGGCCTACCTCGCGCGCGAGGGCCTGTCGGTCGACAATTTCCGGTTGCTGCCGCATTCGTTTTCGCCCAGCGACCTGATCGCGGGCAAGGTGGACGCGGTGTCGGGGTACGCCACCGACGAGCCGTGGGTGCTGCGCAACGCCGGGTTCGCGTACAGCCTGTTTTCGCCGCGCGCCGCCGGGATCGACTTCTACGGCGACTCGCTTTTCACCACCCAGTCGCGCGCGCAGAAGGAGCCGGACCGGGTCGCCGCGTTCACCGATGCCAGCCTGCGCGGCTGGCAGTACGCGATGGCGCATCCCGAGGAAATGGCGGACCTGATCCTCGCCCGCTACAGCCAGCGCAAGCCGCGCGAGCACCTGCTGTTCGAGGCGGCGGAAATGCGCCACCTGATGCAGCCCGATCTGGTCGAAATCGGCCACATGAATCCGGGCCGCTGGCAGCACATCGCCAGCGTGTACGCCGACCTCGGCATGCTGCCGCGCACGTATTCGCTCGAGGGCTTCATGTTCGACCGCGATGCGCACGTCGGCGCCGACCTGTCGCATGCCTACCGATGGCTGGGCGCGGCGGTCGTCGCGGCGCTGTTCGTCGCCGCGCTCGCCGCGTGGCAGGTGCGCGCCAACCGGCTGCTGAAGCGCGAGGCGCGCTCGCGCGAGAATGCCGAGCGCAGCCTGCGCGAGGCCAACGAGCAGCTCCGCGAAGGCATCGCGGACATTCGCGCATCGCAGAGCAAGCTCGAAGAGCTGGCGTTTCGCGATCCCCTGACCGGCCTCTATAACCGGCGCTATCTCGACGACGCGCTCGAACGTGAGTTGCAGCGCGCCCGCCGCCAGGGCTATCCGGTCAGCGTGCTCGTGATCGACATCGATCATTTCAAGCAGCTGAACGACGTGCACGGCCACCAGGCCGGCGACGAGGTGCTGAAAGCGATCGCCGAGGAACTGCATCGCAGCGTCCGGGCCGACGACCTCGCCTGCCGCTGGGGCGGCGAGGAGTTCGTGCTCGTCCTGCCGACCATGTCGATCGAAGCCGCCGCCGAGCGCGCCGATGTCCTGCGCCTCGCCCTCGCGGCCCAGGTCGTGCGCTATCGCGGCACGAATCTCAACGGCACGGTCTCGGTGGGCGTGGCCGCATTCCCGGCGCACGGGCTGCAGGCGCGCGAGCTGCTCGGCGCGGCCGACGACGCGCTGTACCGCGCCAAGAGCGCGGGTCGCAACTGCGTTCGTGTCGCCGGCGTGCCCGCAGCGAGCGCCGCCTGATTGCCGGCCGGCGCGCCGGCAGTCGGCCGCATCCTCAGAGCCAGCGGATGCGCCGGAACCAGAAGTACAGGGCGAGGTCGAGCATCACCATCACCGCGATGCAGATCGGGTAGCCGTACGGGATGTCGTATTCCGGCATGTTCTTGAAGTTCATGCCGTAGATCCCGGCGATCAGCGTCGGGATCGCGATGATCGCCGCCCACCCCGCAAGCTTCTTCGTCACCTCGGTCTCGCTCAGGTTGATCATGCCCAGGTTGACCTGGATCGCGGTCGACTGCATGTCGCGGATCGCCTCGATCGATGCGTGGATCCGCGACAGATGGTCGTAGACATCGCGGAAGTACTCGCGCATGCCCATGCATAACTGCGGCACCCGGCTGCCATAGAGCCGGCCCATCGCCTCCATCAACGGCTCCACGGCGTGCTTGAGCGTCATCAGCTTCCGCTTCAGGTCGTACAGCGCCTCGATGTTCGAGCGCGCGGTGTTGCGCAGGAAGATGCGCTCTTCGATCTTCTCGAGCTCGGCCTCGATGGCGCTCAGCACGGGGAAATACCGGTCCACGACGGCGTCCATCAGCGCGTACAGGACGAAGGCCGACCCGTTCTTGAGCAGGTGCGGCTCCTTCTCGCAGCGTGCGCGCACGCCCTGGAAGCCGCGTTCCGCGTGGCGGCGGATCGACAGGATGTAGTTGGGACCGACGAAGATGTCGACCTCGCCGATCTGCAGGTCGTCGCCGTTCACGTCGATCGTGTGCAGCACCGCGAACAGCGACGCGCCGTACTCTTCGATCTTCGGCTGCTGGTGGCCGTGGCTCGCGTCCTCGATGGCCAGTTCGTGCAGCCCGAATTCCTCCTGCATCTTCTCGAGTTCGCCGGCCTCCGGCTCGTAGAGCGCGACCCAGACGAAGCAGTCCGGGCGCTTGAGGTACTCGCTGATCTCCTCGACAGGAATGTCCGCCAGCTTCTTTCCGTCCTGGTATGCGACGCAGTTGATAAGCATCCTGCCCCCGCTGGTGCCGATGGATGGTAGGCCGCAAGGGTATCGCGGCCGTGTCGGACCGGGCCACGTAAGGTTGCTGTCAAGGTCCATGCCGCGGCCGCCCATGGCCGCGCGCGGGTCCGGCGCCGTTCAGCATTCGTTCGTACGCCGGTAAGGCGCCGTTCAGCATCCATTCACGGCGGCGCGGCTATCGTAGCCGCGCCGGCTCGAACAAGGCCGAATGCATCGTGAAGATGGTTCTGTTTCTTTAGGCTCATGCCAAGCAACGATCGGTCGCGACGGCCCGAATTCGACTTCTCCGCTCGGCGCCATGGCGCTGCGGCTGAGCCGCTGATGGCCGAGACCATCAAATGGCTCGCGGCGCTTCCGGCGAATGCGAGGCCGCGACTCGTCCCGGTGCAGTTTCCGCGCATCGCGAACAGGCTCTGCCGGCACTGGGCCTCGCCCGCCGCGTGCCTTGCCTATTTCGACGAGATACTCATCGATCGTCGCGGCGGCCGGCGCGGATTCCCGGTCGGCATCGTTTTCGAACTCGCAGCGCTGAAAAATCATTTCGAAAGCGCGGTCCACCCGTCTCCCCAGACGGTATGGGACGAGGTATCGCGCCGCGCGCACGATTGACCGGGTGAGCCCCCGACGCACGACGGAATGCCGACATGGCGGACGCAGGGTGAGGTGGGTCGACTACGTCCATGTCTACATGCCCGTCGACGGCGAGGAGGTTGCACGCCGCTTCTATGGCGGACTGCTTGGACTCGAAGAGATCCGGGCCACCGCCAATCCCGCTTCGCGCCGCGGTGTGTGGTTTCGCGGCGGCATGGCGCGGCACCGAGATGCAGGCGCGCCTGCATCTCGGGCCCGCGCCCGAGTGGCCATCCAGGCCCGCGCTTCCGGTCGTTCCGGTCGAAGACCTGCAGCGCGTCCTCGAAGACCTGCGTGCGGCCGGTTGCGCGGCGAAGATGGACATCGAAGCGCGGCAGACCTTCGCGCGCGCTCTTGCGCTCGACCCGTTCGGCAACCGGATCGAGCTGATTCAAACGATGTCGCCGCGCGCGGCGCGCTAGGTGCATTCGCACGAGGCATCACCCCATCCCCCGCGTACGAGGGGATCACTCGTTCGAGGTCCGCTTTCGGCCCTCCCGGTGTCAGGCTGCGCTCAGCCGCCCGCCTTGACCCGAACCTGACGCCTCGCTAGAGTCGCCGCCCGTCCAGGCAGCGGAGATTCTCTGTGGGTAGTGGTCCGAGTAGCGGCGATCGCAGGGTCGGAACGACCCGCGCATCCTCGGCGGGCTAGCGCAGGTTTCTCCCGGCGCCGCCTCGCCGGCAAGGCGCGTGGCGGCCTCGAATCCCGCGCGATCGCGGGCGTCTCTCACAACCACTTGCAGGAGCCACCGGCGCGGCGCGGCAGGGCCGATGCGTTTCATCGGCCTGCAGCGCCGTTCGGGCACCCTCGAGTGCCACGCCGGCGGTCGCCCCGGGCGAAGAGGACGTGCGTCGGTTCGAAGATCGCCGCGCGAAGCAGGTCAATCGTGGAGACGAAAAGATGGCCCTCACGATCCTGAAGCAGCTGTTTGTCCGGTTTCTCAGCACGCGCCATATCGGCCGCCACTTTCGCCGCATCGCGCTGCTGGAGAGCCTTACGCGCACCGGCGTCACCAAGGAGATGCCGCCGTCTCTGGCGCGGGAACTTGTGGCGGCAGCCAACTCCGATCCCGCCGCCCTGCTGCAGCGCCTGGACTCGCACGCGGACGGTTTGTCGGAGGCACAGGCCGAGACGGTGCGCGACCGTGTCGGGCCGAACGAAGTCGAACACGAGAAGCCGCTGCCCTGGTGGGTGCACCTGTGGCACTGCTACAAGACGCCGTTCAGCCTGCTGCTTTCGGTGCTGGCGGTCGTGTCCTACCTGACCGACGACATGAAGGCCACGATCGTGATCGGCTCGATGGTCGTGCTGGCGACGCTGATCCGCTTCGTGCAGGAAGCCAAGTCCAACCGGGCTGCCGACAAGCTCAAGGCGATGGTGCATACGACCGCCACGGTCATGCGGCGCGATATCTCGGAAGAGGCGGCGCCGATCGCGGAGAAGTTCTACGGCCTGCACCTGCACGTGAAGCCGGCGCGCCGCGCCGAGCTGCCGATCCGCCTGCTCGTGCCCGGCGACGTGGTCGTGCTCTCGGCCGGCGACATGATCCCCGCCGACTGCCGTGTCCTCACGGCCAAGGACCTGTTCGTGAGCCAGGCCGCCATGACCGGCGAGTCGCTGCCGGCCGAGAAGTTTCCCCATCTGAGCGGGCGCGACACGGGCAATCCGCTGGAACTCGGCAACATCGTGTTCATGGGGACCAACGTCGTCTCGGGGTCGGCGACGGCCCTGGTGCTGACCACCGGAAACCGCACCTACTTCGGCGCCCTGGCGCAGCGGGTGACCACCACCGAGTACGCGCCGACGCAGTTCCAGATCGGTGTCAACAAGGTGAGCTGGCTGCTGATCCGCTTCATGTTCGTCATGGCGCCGCTGGTGCTCTTCATCAACGGCTTCACCAAGCACGACTGGCTGGAGGCGCTGCTGTTCGCCCTCGCTGTCGCGGTCGGGCTGACCCCCGAGATGCTGCCGATGATCGTCACCTCGACCCTGGCGAAGGGCGCCGTGATGATGTCGCGCCGCAAGGTGATCGTGAAACGCCTCGACGCGATCCAGAACTTCGGCGCGATGGACGTCCTGTGCACCGACAAGACCGGCACGCTGACGCAGGACCGGATCTTCCTGGAGCGGCACACCGATGTCTGGGGGGCGGCCTCCGACGACGTGCTCGAGTTCACCTATCTCAACAGCTACTACCAGACCGGCCTGAAGAACCTGCTCGACGTGGCGGTGCTGGAACACGTCGAGGTGCATCGGGAGCTTCAGGTCTCGACCGCGTTTCGCAAGGTCGACGAGATTCCGTTCGACTTCCAGCGCCGCCGCATGTCGGTGGTGGTCGCCGAGCACGACGAGCACCACCTCCTGATCTGCAAGGGCGCGGTGGAGGAGATCCTCGCCGTCACGTCACGGGTGCGGCACGGCGAGGTCGACGAGCCGCTCACGCCGGACCTGCTCACGCGCATCCGCACGGTGACCGCGGCGCTCAACGAGGAGGGGCTGCGCGTCGTCGCGGTCGCGGTGAAGGAGCTGCCGCCGGCCAAGGACGTGTACGGCGTCGCCGATGAGGCGGAGCTGACCCTGATCGGGTACGTCGCATTTCTCGACCCGCCGAAGGAAACCACCGCACCCGCGCTCAAGGCGCTCGCGGAGCACGGCGTGACCGCGAAGGTCCTGACGGGAGACAACGAGCTGGTCACCGCCAAGATCTGCCGCGAGGTCGGCCTGGCGGCCGACGACGTGCTGCTCGGCAAGGAGGTCGAGGGCATGACCGACGGCAGGCTCGCCCAGGCCGTGGAGGAGCACAACGTCTTCGCGCGGCTCACGCCCGCGCACAAGGATCGCATCGTGCGATCGCTGAAGGCGAACGGGCACGTGGTCGGATTCATGGGCGACGGCATCAACGATGCCGCGGCGCTGCGCAGCGCGGACATCGGCATCTCGGTCGATTCGGGCGTCGACATCGCCAAGGAAGCGGCCGACATCATCCTGCTGGAAAAGAGCCTGATGGTGCTCGAGGAAGGCGTCGTCGAAGGACGCAAGACCTTCGCCAACATGCTCAAGTACCTGAAGATGACGGCGAGCTCCAACTTCGGCAACGTCTTCTCGGTGCTGGTGGCGAGCGCGTTCCTGCCGTTCCTGCCGATGTTGCCGATGCAGCTGCTGGTGCAGAACCTGCTCTATGACATCTCGCAGATCGCGATTCCCTTCGACAACGTCGACGCGGAACTGCTGGCGCGGCCCCAGCGCTGGAATCCGGCCGAGATCGCGCGCTTCATGCTGTTCTTCGGGCCGATCAGCTCGGTGTTCGACATCACCACGTTCCTGGTGATGTGGTACGTTTTCGCGGCCGACAGCCCGGCGACCCAGACCCTCTTCCAGTCGGGCTGGTTCGTCGTGGGGCTGCTCACGCAGACGTTGATCGTCCACATGATCCGCACGCCGAAGCTGCCGTTCGTCGAGAGCCGTCCCGCCACGCCGCTGCTCGCGACCAGCGCCGCGATCATGGCGATCGGCGTCTTCCTGCCGATGGGGCCGTTGTCGCACTACTTCAAGCTGCAGCCGTTGCCGGCGCTGTACTTCCCGATCCTCGTGTTGATCCTTGCCGGCTACATGTCGCTGACGCAACTCGTGAAGGGTTTCTACGCGCGCCGGTTCGGCTGGCAATGAAGGCTGCCGCCGCGGCTCGCCTGCCATCGGCGAGCCGGCCGCCACTCAGTTGTCGAAGTCGATCTCCTGTGCCTTGATGCCGGTGCCGGTGCCGGACAACGTGCCGGTCACCTCCACGCGCCGGCCCACCGCCAGGTCGGCGGCCGTTCCGCCCGCGTACTGCACCGACCCGCTGTAGTCGACGGTCAGGCCGCGCAGCATGAACGTCATGGCGACGGTATCGAGCGTGTCGATCGCGCCATGCAGCTCAAAGTGCGAGTTGCCCGCGCTCTCGTCCCCTTCGACGCTGACCTTCGACGCATGCAGCACGCCGGCGTTCGACGTGCCTTCCACGCTCACGCGTTCGCCCAGCGCCACGCCCGACGTGCCGTCCGGGAACGTCGCCATGGTGGCATCGACCGGCGTGCCGTCGACGCTGAACTGCTGACTCGACGTGAACGCGGAGATGCGGCCTTCGATTTCCGCCGCGCCGTCGGGCAACGGCAGCACGCCCGACGGCAGCGCAACCGCGAGCCAGTTGCCGGATTGCCGGCCGGTCTGCAGCTTCGCCCGCACGATGTCGCCCACGACGACGTTTGCCAGGTCGCTCGGCGCGACACCCGAGTAGTCGATCGACTCGCCGCCGATGGTCAACCTGAGGTTGGCGCTGTCGACCGAGGCGACGGGACCGCGCAGCCGGTAGTACGCGGGGTTCGCGCTGACCTCGATGCGGGTCGCGGTGTAGCGCGAGTTCGCCGCATCGAAGCGGCCGTACACCTCGACGGTCGAGCCCACGGTCACGCTGGCAAGGCCGCCAGTCAGCGTCGCGTCGAACGCGGTTGCCGGCGTGACGACTACGGTCTGGCCGAGGACCACCATCGTTGCGGAGGCCGCGTCGATCGACGTGACGGGCCCGAGCAGATCGCTGCTGATGCGGATCGATTGCGCGGTCGCCGTCTGGCTGCCGGCCGGGCCGACCGGCGCCGAGGCTTGGACGCGGGTGATGACGCCGAGCAGCAGCCGGTCAGGGGTGAGCATCGCGCCGTCGTCGTCTTCGATGGTTGCCGTGCTGTCGTCGAAGCGCACGCCGTTGACGATGATCGAACCGAAGCCGTCGATCGGTCCGACCGAGACCACCGCTCCCGTCCCGCCGCTGTCCACGCCGCCACAGCCGGCGGCGATGAGAAGCGCAGCGAGGGCACAGAGCAGCCCGCGAAGCCATGGGTTGCCTTGGCGCGCATGCATTTCAGGACTCCTTTCCCTTCTTTTCCGGCCGGCCCATGGGCGCGTGGTAGCTGTACAGCCCCACGCGCAGGCGCTGATGGGCGGCGCGTCCCGCCTTGCGATCGGCTTCGATCAAGGCCTGGATGGCGGGCACCAGGGCCGTCAACAGGGCTTTCCACTGGTCGCCAACCAGCCTGTGCACCTTCGCCAGCGACGGCTCCGACAACTCGTCCGCGAAGATAGCCTGCTCGAGGTGCGGGCTTCCCTGCGCGAGCACGTTCGAAACCGCCGCCGCGAGATGGTCGCCGACGTTGTTGCCGAGGAAGCCGAACATGCGCGAAGGGTCGTCGCTCGGCACGAACGCATTGCGCACGAGGATCACGGAGTCGGTCCTGGCATTGACCCGCGCGAGGCCGAGTCGGCAGAGTTCCTCGAGCAGGCTGCGCGGATGCACGTCGCGCGTCACCGAACGCGCCAGGGACTCGAAGCTCGGCGCCGGCCCCTGGCGCTTGAGCGCGCGCGGACGGCCGCGCTGGTCGTGCAGGCGCCGGTTGCCCATCCAGCGGGTGAAAACCTGGGTTGCCGGGGAGGGCCGCAGGATCATGGGAGCGACCGTGTCACGCGTGATGCGCGTGACCTCGCGTCGGGTGAGGCCGGTGGTCGTGCTGACGCGACTGATGTCGCGCTTGGCTGCTCCATCGGGCTGGGCCGCGCGTGCCGCCTGCACGTAGGCGCGCTTGAGCAGTTCTGCCGCCGCCTGGTAGGTGACGCCGTGCGCCATGCACAGGCTTGCCAGCGGGGCGAGCACGCGTTCCAGCGCCTGCGTCAACGCCGCATCGACATCGGGCCTCGCGGCCTTCAATGGGTTAGGTGGCGTCCGCGGCGGGCTCAAGGAACGTCGGAGCGTGAGCGGTTCAGGCCGCGCGTCGCACGGTGCGCCTGCCGCCTACACCGCCGCCATGCGGTAGCCGATGCCCCGCACGGTTTCGATCAGCTGGCGGCCGAGCTTGCTGCGCAGCCGGCACACGTGCACCTCGATCGCGTTGCTCGACAGGTCGCCTTCGAAGCCGAGCACCAGCGCCTCGAGATCGCGCTTGGTGACGATGCGGCCGGTGCGCAGCGCCAGGGCCTCGAGCACCGACCACTCGCGTGCGGTCAGGTCCGCGCGGGCGCCGTCCACCAGCGCGGCGCGGTCGTTGAGGTCGAGCTCGACCGTCCCGAAAGTGAGATGCGGACTGCCGAAACCGGAGACGCGCCGGCGCAGCGCGCGGATGCGCGCAGCGAGCTCCTCGCGATCGACCGGCTCGAGCATGTAGTCGTCGGCGCCGCTGTCGAGGGCGAGCACGCGGTCGCTCGGCAGGTCGTGCGCGTTGACGATCACGGTCGGCGTGAGGTTGCCGGCACGCCGCAACGAGCGCACCCAGTCGACCGCCGAGCCGTCCGGCAGCTGCCAGTCGACGATCAGCACGTCGTACGGTTCCCGGTGCAGGACGGCGACGTCGCTGAGCCGCCGGCACCAGTCGACGACGTGGGTCTCGGAACGCAGGAAATCGCGCAGGTCCGCGCCGAGTCGGGCGTCGTTCTCGAGCAGCAGCAGTCTCATCGGGTACCCCGGAAACGCCTGGGTTGCGGCGGGCAACGTGATGCAGTCGGGCGCAGTCTTGAAACGTGGAGGGTTGCGGCAGCACCAGGAAGTGCGGGTGGCGGACGCCGCCGCCAGTAACTGTGCATATTACACATTTGGTCCAGGCTCCAGAACGCGACCCGACGTACGGCATACCACCCAGCCGGGACCCGGCGCGTGCGGGTGACGCTGCAACGACGCAGTTCAACGGCGCGTATCGCAACGACGGTCAAGCCGGGCATGCGGCGCCCGCACGAAGGCGATCGCGCGGAGTTCGAAGGCACCGTCACCGACTTCACGCCGACCACGCCACGGATGACCGTTCACGGACTTGAACAGGGTGAGGCAGGCCGCGCGCCTGCCTCACGCCGCATCTCAATCGTCGTCATGGCCGTCGCCGCCGTCCTGCCCGGCCGGCGCCGGCGTGGTCATTCCGTACGTCCCTGGTTTTCGCCGTCAGGACCCGTGGTCAATCCCTTCGGTCGATCGTTCGGTTCTTCGCCGTGGCGTCGCTGCCATCCCGCGGTGGTGCACGCTGAGCGCTTGCGATCGCCCGGCGCGCCCCCAATGACGAGATCCGCTCGGTCGCTCCCGATGTAGAGGCGCGCTCGCCTCGACGGCGGGAAGACGCACAATCGCGCACTCGGCCCGCAAAATGGAGGATCTGGTCATGACCGAACGGTCGCCCGCCGCCTGTACGGTGAAGACCTCGACCCTGCGCGGCGGCCGTCGCGCGGGGGTGGAGGTCGCCGAAGTCGACAACGGACGACTGCGTCTCGCCGTCCTGCCCCAGCGTGGCATGGGCATCTGGAAAGCGTGGGTCGACGGGCTCGAGTTCGGCTGGAACTCGCCCGTACGGGGTCCTGTTCATCCGGCGTTCGTTCCGATCGACGACCCGAGCGGGCTCGGATGGCTCGAAGGCTTCGACGAACTGCTGTGCCGCTGCGGATTGCAGAGCAATGGCGCGCCCGACTTCGACGACCAGGGCCGCTTGCTCTATCCGCTGCACGGCCGGATCGCGAATCTCCCGGCCGAGGAAGTCCAGTCGCGCTGGGATGAAGCCGGTGTGCTGCAGGTGACCGGCGACGTGCACGAGGTGCGCTTTCATCACCAGCATCTGCGACTCAGATCGACGGTAACGGTGCGGCCGGGGGAGGCCGGATTCTCGGTCCGCGACGAAGTGACGAACCTCTCGGGATGGCCGGCGCGGATGCAATTGCTCTATCACTTCAACCTCGGGCCGCCGCTGCTTGGAAGCGGTGCATCCCTGCTGGCACCCATCATGGAACTCGCGCCGCGCAATGCACGTGCGGCGCAGGGCATCGATGCGTGGGACGCGTACGGAGCGCCGGAGCCGGCCACCGAGCAGGTCTACTTCGCGACCGTGCACGCGCGTCCCGATGGCGGCACCCTCGCGCTCTTGAAGAGCGCGGACGGACGACTCGGTACCAGCGTGCGCTGGAACCGCACCCAGTTGCCGTGCTTCGTGCTGTGGAAGAACACGAACACGCTGCGCGACGGGTACGTCACCGGAATCGAGCCCGGCACCAATTTTCCGAATCCGCACCGGTTCGAAGCCGACTGCGGAAGGACGGTGGCACTGGCCGCGGGCGAGTCGCGGTCCTTCGATCTCAGCTTCGCCTTTCACCTCGGCGCCGAAAGCGTCCGGGGCGCGATCGCCGAAATCGAGGCGTTGCGCGGGTCACAGATGCCGCCGGTGATCCATCGCAGCCCGCTCGTTGGGCGATGGTCCGCACCCGAACCGATGGCGTGACTTGCTTGCGGGCGCCGACCGGTTCGCCACGCGCGACCGCTACATCTGGGCGGGTGCGCTGTTGGCGGGCTCGGCGCAGGACGCCGGCGGACGAGCGCCAGGGCCGGCCCGGGTCACGCGCCAAAGGCTCGCGTCCTTGGTGTTGAAAACCGCGGATGCGATCGCCGTCGCGGGTAGCTGCTTGACTTGGTCGGGTGCGCCGATCACCCATGCCACCGGCGCGCGACAGAGGACCGCCGGCAGATCGCGCGGCTCGAGCAGTACGCCGGCTGCCGCGCGCGGATCGAACCCCGCGCCGTCGGCGAGTTCACGGCGCCAGTTGTCCTGCTTTTGCACCTCCGCACTCGACCAGTCGTCGATCACCACGACGGGATCGCGCAGCCGGGCATAAAAGGGCACGTCAAAGTCGAAGCGGTTGAGCATCAGCACGGGCTCGTTCGGGCCGCGTCGCGCAAGCAGTTCGCGCGCAAGGTCGCGTGCGGACCCACGTGGTGCGACGGTCAGCACGACGGCGGCAACCAGACTGACCGAAATTCCGAACGCTGCTGCGCCCCACCAGAGCCAGCGCGCCTGCGCGTTCGGTGCGCGGTCCGCCGCATACCCGTCCGCGATCAACCAGGCAAGGGGCGGGAGCGCGGGAAGGATGTAGCCCACGATCTTCGATTGGGGAATCGAGAAGAAAACCAGCACCGCGGCGGCCCACAACCACGCGAGCTGGCGGACCCCGGGGTCACCGGAGCGTCGGGCCGCGGTTGCGATCTGGCGATAGAGCCAAGGGAGCCACGGCAGGCAGAGCACGAACAAGAGGGCGGCGAAGAACCAGATCGGCTGGACGTTGTTGAAGCCGCTCTCGGCGAAACGCTTGAAGTGCTGGACGACGAAGAAGTAGTCGAAGAAGTCGTCGAAGCGCAGCTGCATGGCGATGAACCAGGGTGCCGCGAGCGCGATGAAGATGGCCATGCCGGCCCAGGAAAACAGCGTGGCGAATGCGCGCCAGCGACGCGTCCATACCAGCCAGGTCGCCACCACGAGCGCCGGAATGACCGCACCGATCAGGCCTTTTGCGAGCACGCCGAGCGCGGCGGCGGCGTATGCCGCAAGCAGCACGCCGTGCCGCTGCGCGCCGCGATCGGCGCTGAGCACGACGTCGGCAAGCAGCAGGATCGTGGCGCTGATCAGGCCGGCGACGAGCATGTCGAGGTTCGCGTACTGGCCCGCGCAGAGAAAGAGCGGCTGCGCGACCAGCGCGACGACGGCGAGTTTGGCCTGCTGCTCGTTGGCCCAGCGGCGCGTGAAAGCGCGCAGCGCGACGACCGCGATCAGCAGGCCGAGCAGGGGAGCCGCCCGGGCGGCGAGCTCGTTGGCGCCGAAGGCCCACATCGACGCCGCCGTGATCCAGTAGAAAAGCGGCGGCTTGTGGAAGAACGGCAGCCCGTCGAGGGTCGGCGTGAGCCAGTTGCCGGTACGCAGCATCTCCCAGGCGACGCCGACGTAGCGTCCTTCGTCGGGCAGCATGAGGGGTCGTGCCCAGCACGCCAAGGCAAGCGCGACCAGCAGGAAGGCGACCGCGTACGCGCCGGTCGGCGATTCTCCGGGGATCGAGCGATCAAGTGCTGCGTTCACTGGGTGCCTGCGTGCGGCATGAGTGGTCAACGCACGGGCCAGCCGCGCGCCGACCGGATGGCGATCGACCTTTTGCGGATGGTTGCACGCAAAGGCGCGCTGCGGACCGAACTCGATACTCTCGCGCCCATCACTGAATTTTTCCTGAATGGAGAGCGTCGGCGACCTGTCGCGCATTGAGGCAGGTCAAGCAATCCGACCGCAATGACGAGTCCAATATATCCGCGCGCGGGGTAGTCCGAACCGGGGGCGCCGGGCCTCTGCCGAACGACCGGTGATACCCCGACCCGGCGGCTGCGCGCTTCTCGGCATGGACGCTCCTCCGCTTGCGCCCGAACCGTCGGCAAGCGTCCGGGCGCTTGTAGGAGGTGCGGTCACGGCGTAGCCTGTTTGATCCTGCAACCCATGTTCGTCACCGGAGGACACCATGGCGGGATGGCGCGTAGAAGGCCGGTATATGGAGACGTGCAACTGCACGTACCTCTGTCCATGCATCAGTTCCAACCTCACCGCGCGGCCGACCGAAGGCGACTGCAAAGTGGCCATAGCGATGCAGATCGACAAGGGGGCCAAGGACGGCGTGAAGCTCGACGGGCTCGCCTTCATCGTGGTCATGCATGCGCCGACGGCGATGGCGGATGGCAACATCACCGTTGGCCTGATCGTCGACGACCGCGCGACCGACGAACAAGCCGGGGCGATCGGAGCCATCGCGACCGGTGCTGCGGGCGGACCGATGGCTGCGCTCGGGCCGCTGGTCGGGCGGATCGCCGGGGTTGAACGGCGGCCGATCCGTTTCGAAGCGCAAGGACTGACGCGCAGCGTCAAGGCGGGCGACCTCGTCGACCAGGCGTGCGAGGGCGTTGCGGGCCCGGCACGTGCCGGTGAACCCATCTACCTGGAGAACACCTGCCACCCGGTCAATTCCACGATTGCGCTGGCCAAGGCGACGCGCAGCAGCATGCACGCCTTTGGCATCGATTGGGACGACGCGAGCGGCGCGCGCAACGGCCACTTCGCACCCTTCGCATGGGCTGGGTAGCGCAAGCCGCGCTCGACAGTCGTCTTGAAGCGATCGTGCGCCGCGACCGCAGGGTCGTCGCGGCAAGCCTCGGTGCGGTCATCGCCCTGGCATGGATCTACCTCTGGCTCGCGGCGGGATCGATGAACTCGATGCAGGTCGCCGCCATGCCGGACATGCCCGACATGCCGGACATGCCCATGCCGGGCACCGCACCCGATCTGTCCCTGGTTTCGTTGCTCCTGACCTTCCTGATGTGGACGGTCATGATGATCGGCATGATGCTGCCGAGCGCCGCGCCGACGATCCTCCTGTACGCGGTCATGGTGCGCAAGAACGGCGCGCGCGGCACGGTTCTGCCCGGTGCCTGGGTGTTCGTGAGCGGCTATCTCGCCGCCTGGACCGGCTTCAGCCTGGTCGCCGCGCTGCTGCAGGTCGCGCTCGAGGCGGCAACGCTCCTGACACCGATGATGGTGTCGGCAAGCCGGGGTCTGAGCGCGGCCATCCTGCTTGCCGCCGGCATCTACCAGTGGCTTCCGATCAAGGACGCATGCCTGCGCAAGTGCCAGGCTCCGGTGCAGTTCTTCGTCGCGCGGTGGCGGGCCGGCGCGGCAGGCGCGTTTCGCATGGGTGTGGAAAGCGGGCTCTACTGCCTCGGCTGCTGCGGGGTGCTCATGCTGCTGCTTTTCGTCGCGGGCGTCATGAACCTGTTGTGGGTGGCGGTGATAGCGGGCTTCGTCCTGCTCGAGAAGTTGCTGCCGGCCGGAAGAATCGTATCGCGCGCTGCCGGCCTGGTGTTGATCGTCGCCGGTGTCGCGCTGCTTGTAAGACCGTAAACGCCGACTCGCGCTCTCCGCCGCGCCGGCTTGTTCGGCGTCGGCTACTGGGCCTGCGCGCGGCCGCCGAGGTAGGCCGCGCGCACTTCCTCGTTGTCGCGCAGGTCGGCAGGCGTGCCTGCGATGACGAGCCGGCCCGCCTCGAGGACGTACCCCCGATCGGCGATGCCGAGCGCCATGTTGGCGTTCTGCTCGACGAGCAGCACGGTCGTCCCCTGCTGGCGGATCTCTGCGATGACGCGAAACACCTGCTGCACGACCAGCGGTGCCAGCCCCAAGGATGGTTCGTCGAGCAGGAGCAGCTTCGGGCGCGACATGAGGCCGCGCGCGATCGCCACCATCTGCTGCTGCCCACCGGAGAGGGTCCAGCCCAGGGCGTCGGCGAACGGCCGCAGCTCCGGAAAGATCCCGAACATGCGTTCCATGTCGGCCTCGAGCGCGGCGCGCCTTACCGCCCTGCGGTTCGAACCGCCGAGCAGGATGTTCTCCTTCACCGTGAGGCCGGGGAAGATGCGCCGTCCTTCGGGCACGTGCGCAACGCCGAGCCGCACGATCGCCTCCGGCCCGAGCGCGCCGATGTCGCGACCGTCGAAGCGGATCGAGCCCGACGCCGGGCCGACCAGGCCCGATATCGCGCGCATGGTCGTGCTCTTGCCGGCGCCGTTCGCGCCGAGCAGGGCGACGATCTCGCCGGCCTCGACGTGCATCGAGACGGCGCGCAGCGCTTCGACCTTGCCGTAGGTCGCCACCAGGCGATCGAGTTCAAGCAGCGGCACGCGCGTTCACCTGTCCGAGGTATGCAGCGATCACATCGGGATGGCGCAGCACCTCGCCGGGCGCACCGTCGGCGATGCGCCGGCCGAAGTTGAGCACGGTGATGTGATCGGCGACCTTTTCCACCAGGTTCATGTCGTGGTCGATGATCAGGATGGTGAGGCCGTGGCCCTTGAGACGCGTCAGCAGCGTTACCAGCTCCTCCTTTTCGGCGTGATTGAGGCCGGCACCCGGCTCGTCGAGGAGCAGCAGCGTCGGGTTGCCGGCGAGCGCGCGGGCAATCTCGACGCGGCGCTGGTGACCGTACGAGAGGCTCCCCACCGCGCGGTGCGCGCGATCGGCGAGGCCGACGAAGCCGAGCGCGGCGAGCGCCAGCGCGTGTGCGCCGTGTCCGCCGTCGATGAGGTTGCCCGGTCGCTCGGCGCCCACGACGACGTTGTCGAGCACGCTCATCGCGGTGAAAAGCCGGATGTTCTGGAACGTGCGTCCCAGTCCGCGCGCCGCGCGCTCGTGCGGCGGCAGCGCGCCGATCGTGGCGCCCGCGAGCGCGATCTCGCCACCGCTCGAGACGTAGAGGCCCGAGAGGACGTTCAGCAGCGTGCTCTTGCCGGAGCCGTTGGGACCGATCAGCGCGTGCACCCCGTTGCGCCGGACCTCGAGGTCGACCGCATCGACGGCCTTGAGACCGCCGAAGTGCTTCGAGATCCCGCGCACCGAGAGCAGCACGGTGCCGTCGCCTTGCGCGGTCTCCTTAGTCAGCGGCAGCACCGGCACCGGCACGGCGGTTTCCATGGACGGACCGCGCACGCGCCGCACGAGCGCGGCAACGAAGCCCCACACGCCCTCGGGCATGAAGACCATGATGAGAATCACCGCCGCGCCGTAGACGGCGAGGTAGACGACCTTGAGGAAGCGCAGCCACTCGGGAAGCAGGATGAGCAGCGCGGTGCCGAGCGCGGTACCGAACGGCGAGCGCACGCCGCCCAGCAGCGCCATGGTCAGGAACACCACCGACTCCGCGAAGCTGAACTGGTCCGGGCTGATATAGCGGAATCCTCCCGCAAACAGCCCGCCGCCGAAGCCGCCCAGCACCGCCGACAGCGTGAATGCCGCGACCTTCGTGCGGTACGTGTCGACGCCCACGACACCGGCCGCGAGTTCGTTGTCGCGCACGGCCTGCATGCGGCGGCCGAGGCGCGAGCGGCCAAGCCGCCAGACGAGGAACCCGACCAGCCAGAGCGACGCGATACAAAGCGCGAGGTAAGCGCCGCTGCCGTCGAAGCTGTAGCCGAACACCGCAGGCCGCTTGATGCCGCTGATGCCGTCGGGCCCGCGCGTAACCGCAATCCAGTTGGTCAGAACGAGCGAAAGGATGGTCTGGAAGCTGATCGTGACCATGGCGAGGTAGTGCCCGCCCAGCCGCAACGTCGTGAGGCCCAGCGCCGCACCCGCCACGGCTGCGAGCACGATGCCGAGCGCGAGCGCGACCCAGAACGGCAGCGCGAGGGTGGTGGTGCCCAGCGCCACGCTGTAGGCCCCGAGGCCGAAGAAGGCCGCCTGTGCGAGGTTGATCTGCCCGGTGTAACCCAGCACGATCGTCAGGCCGAACACCGCGATCGCATAGGTGGAGGCCTGCATCAGCAGATTGAGCGAATAGGCCGGCATCGGCTGCACGAGCGGGATCGCGATCGTGACCGCTGCGGCCACGACGAACACGACCGCGCCGGCGACGCGCCGCGTCGGGGACGCGGGCCGAGCGTCGGCGCTCACGCCTTTTCCGCGACGCGCTCGCCGAAGATGCCCTGCGGCCGGAAGAGCAGGAACACGAACAGGACGAGGAACGCAAAACCGTCCTTGTAGGGCACCGAGACGTACGCGGCGCCGAATGTCTCGATCACGCCGAGGGCAAGGCCGCCCACGATCGCGCCGGTCACATCGCCGAAGCCGCCGATGATGCTCGCGGCGAACGCCTTGAGCGCGATCGACGCCCCCATCTGCACCGAGACGAACAGGATCGGCGCCACCAGGATGCCCGCCAGGCCGCCGAGCGTGGCGCTGTAGACGAAGGTCAGCATGATCAAAAGCGCGACCGGAATGCCGAGCAGGCTCGCCATTTCCTTGTCCTGCGACACCGCCTGCATCTTCTTGCCGAGCAGCGTGCGCTCGAAGAACAGGTACTGCAGCGCCACCGCAACGACGGTGACGGCGAGGATCGACAGGTACTGGCTGTCGAAGAACACCGGGCCGACGCTGAACCCCTGGTTCGTGAAGATGCCCGGCAGGCTCTGCGGGCGCGGTCCGTACGCGGCCAGGACGCCGTTTTCGAGCAGGATCGAGGCGCCGATGGTGCTGATGATCACCGGCAGGAACGAGCGATGACGCAGCGGGTAGTAGACCCCCAGGTTGAAGAGCACGCCGAACAGCGCCATCGCGACGACGGTGAGAACGATGCCGAGCCAGTAGGGCCAGCCGAGGTCGATGCAGAGCACCACCATCGCGAACGCGCCGAGCATGGCGAAGTCGCCCTGCGCGAAGTTCACCACGTTGGTGGCGCGGTAGATCAGCACGAAGCCGAGCGCCACCAGCGCGTAGATGCTGCCTACGCCGAGGCCGGTGAAGAGCAGCTGCAGCGCGATGCCCATGGTCCGGTCCGCCGTGCGGCCGGAAGGCGCGTCAGTCCTTGAACTCGACGTGCTTGTCGAAGACGATCGTGCCGTTGTCGTTGCGCACGATGTTGTAGCCGTGCAGCCCGTCGCCGTTCTGGTCGAAGTTGTAGGTGCCTTCGGCGCCGGCGAAGCCTTGGGTGGCGAGGATCGCCTTGCGGATCGCCTCCGGATCGGTGCTCTTGGCCGCGTTGATCGCCCGCGCGAGGATCGTCATCGCGTCGTAGGTCCACGAGCCGAAGACGTCGGGGGCCGATTTGTAGGTCGATTCGTAGAGATCGGCGAACGCCTTGGCGGCAGGACTGGAATCGCGGTTGAAGTCGACCACCGCGAAGCTCCCGAACAGCGCGGGACCGGCCAGCTTGAGTGCCGTGGTCGTCACCGTGGTCGGCGATCCGACCCAGGACACCGTGACGCCCAACTGGCGCAGCTGCTTGGCGAAGATGCCCTGGTCGGGCTCGAACGTCATGTACGTGCCCATGACATCGGCGCCGGACTGCTTGACGGCGAGCGCGACCGGCGTGAAGTCCTGCGAATTGTTGGTGTAGCCCTGCGTCAGCACGATGGTGGCACCCAGCTTGGTCAGCGCTTCGGTGAGGTTCTTCATGCCGTTGGTGCCGAACGCGTCGGTCGAGTGCACGATCGCCCACTTCTTCAGCTTGAGCACGTTGACACCGTAGTCGGCGATCACGCGCGCCGAGTAGATATCGTTCGGACGGAAGCGGAACAGCCAGGGATTGCCCAACCGCGTGAGCTGCGGGTCGGTGCCGCCGATCATCACCGGCTTGGCGGTCTTCAGGATGTCGGGCGCCATCGCATGGACCTGCGTGCTGCGGATCGAGCCGATGAACGCGGGAATCGACGCATCGCCAGCGAGTTTGCTGAACGCGAGCACCGCGCCCGGATTGGTGGTCTGGTCGTCCTCGATGACCAGTTCGACCTGACGTCCCAGGATGCCGCCGGCCTTGTTGATCTGTTCGAGCGCCAGCTTCGCGCCGTTCATCTGGAATCGTCCCGACTCGGCAGCCGGACCGGTGATGGGCGTGACCATGCCGATCTTGATCGTGTCGGCGGCGTGCGCGGCGGCGGCGCCGAGCAGGGCAGCGGCGAAGGCGAGCGTGCGGAAAGTCATGGAGTCTCCTCGTGCGTGCGGCATCTTCGAGCTAATCGGTGTGGAAAACCTCTTCCATCGTCGCCCAGTGTTCGCCGGGATTGCGGCTCGCCAGGGGGCGCTGGCAGGGCGAGCAGAAGGTCCACCAGCGCCGCGTCTCGGGATCCGCCGCGATGGCCGCCATGTCCGCCTCGTAGTCCGTGCCGTGGTACTCCCAATACCCGAACAGCAGGTTCTCCGGCTCGCGCAGGAAGATGCTGTAGTTGTGGACGTTGGATCGCGCCAGGCGCTGCAGTACCGAAGGCCACGTCGCGGCGTGCAGGCGCTTGTATTCGCCGATCTTGTCGGCGGCGATGCCGATCACCATTCCCATGCGTTGCATCGGTTGCTCCGGTTGGCTCTGTCACGCGGAGGAGCGAATGCGACGAAAGATCCCGCGCCCTCGAAGCACCGCGATCCCTCGCCTCGCGCTGGACGACAAGGATCGCTTGGCTCATCTTGTCTCCGTGGTTGCGCGTTGTTTCTTGCTACGCGGCGCGGTCCGCCATTATGGATCGTGCGTGCCGGGGGGCGACGCCGTGCCGATGCCGGCGCCAGTGCCCGCTTCGGGAGGCGCCCGAAGAAGCGTCCCAGCAGTACCCGCCGAGGCCGGCAATCGCGGGAGCGGGGCAGACCCCGCAAAGTGCCCGGCCGGCGCCGAAGATCGCCGCGCCAAGGATTGCGTCGCGATATAGCTCGGAGGGATGCTCGCCGAGCCGCGCCTCGAAGGCGGGTCTTGCCATCAGGCGCAGCCCGAGCTGATCAGCAGGCCCCCGCCGAGGTAGTGCAGAGCGCCGTTCGGGAAACCCATTTCGATCCCATTCACATCGTCCTCCCGGCGCCGATCGAACCTTGCATGCGCACGACCGCCCGGTAGCGGTCGCGTGCAGCCGCATCTTGGCATTCCCGCCTGAAGACTTGCCGGGCGCGCCAATGCCGGCGGGATGCGCCGAAGCGTCCAGCTGTCACGGCGCTGTATACGCACTGGCCTTGCGCTGAATTCGCCCGGCTTCCCCATGCACCTTGCACGATGACGGCCGCCGCGCTTGCTTACATTCGGCACGGTCACACCGTTCCGTCGGGCGGTGCGCCCAAGGCCTTTACCCGCTCGTCAGCCCGGAGTCGCCTTCCCAAACGCTTGCTATTCAGGACGCTGGGGGCGGGTCGATACACACCGAACAGCCCTGGCCGCCCGCAATAGCGACCGGCCCCTTGCCATGGACCGCTGGAACTCGAGACTCAGGATCGACGACAAGCCTGCGGCCGGATCGTGGCGGTCGCTGCGCAAGGGTGCGCGCAGCCGATGAGCCTCGATTCCGCCTCGCTTCCAGGGGCGCTGCAATCCGGCGCGGCCTCGCGCCGGCCGGGCGCCCGGCGCGTCCTCGAGGAATGCTGGACGCAGGTCCGCAACGCGGTCGAATTGCGCCTGCCCGATATCCTGCTCGAGACTCTTGGGCCGCTCGCGCGCTCCGAAGACGAGAACGAATCGAAGCCGGCCAAGCTCGTGCTGTTGAAGGACAAGGCGGCTTTGCAGGCGTTCTCCGAATTCCTGCATGCCGAGTTCAAGCAGGCGGTCGACGACTTCTGCGCGCAGCGTGTGCGTGGCAAGGCGTCCGGGGCACCCGGCCTGAGTCTCGTCGACTATGACGAGATGGAATTCGCCACGTCGATGGAGAAGGCCAGCGCGCGCATCCGCAATGCCGTCGACAGCGAATTCAGCACCCTGAAGGCCCGGCTGGCCAACCTCGTGCGCGAACCGGAGGTTCGCGACACCGAGAACCCGTTCCGTCCCGTGATCTTCCTGCGCGCGATCTATCTGGCGCTGGAGCGCGTCGGCATCAACGAGCCCGACCTGCTGCGTTTGACCAAGCGGTTCGACTCGGCGCTGGTCGAGCCCATTGCGGCGACCTACGCCGCGGTCGACCGGCATCTCGCAGGCAAGGGCATCAGCGCCGACGTGGCGCCGATCACGCTCACCCGCAACTCAGTGATGGGCCCCAACTCGGTGATGGGTGGCCCGAACTCGGTCGTCGGCGCCTACCGGAACACGCGCAACACGCTCGGACCCATGTCGCGCGGCATGGCGTCGACGACGATGGGCCCGTTCTTCGCTTCCGGCGTCGCCGTCGACCAGGTGCTGCAAGCGCTCTACCAGCGCATGGCCCTCGTCGGTCCTTCGATGATGCCGGGCGCGCCGATGGCCGGGATGCCGGCAATGCCCGGGATGGCGGCGATGCCTGCGATGCCCGGGATGCCCGCGGGTGTTCCCGGCGCGTTCCCGCAAGTGCCGGTCATGGCGGGACCGGCAGGTCCGGCGCTGCCGACGGTGTCGCCGCAGTGGGCGGCTGCGCCCGCGAGCACGGGCGCGCCGGGCGTGATGGTCGACCCCGGTCTCCTGGCCGCGATCGCCGAAGCGCAACGGATGGGTGCCGGCGACGTGCCCTCCGTGCAATACGCGGCGATCAACCCGGCCGTGCTGCGCGGGCGGATCGCCGAAAAGGCGTCGCGGCAGGTCGACAAGCTGACGATCGAGATCGTGGGGCTGCTGTTCGAGCGCATCCACCAGGACAAGCACGTTCCGGCGACGATCAAGGAACAACTGCTGCGCCTGCAGTTTCCGATGATCCGGGTCGCGCTCACCGATACCGAGCTCTTCGTATCGCCCCGGCAGCCGGCGCGCGAACTGCTCGATCGCATCGCGACGACGTCGATCGGCTGGGTGCCGCAAGGCGACCACAACGAGCGCTACCTGGCGGAGGTCAGGCAGGCGATCTCCACGGTGCTCGAGTCGACCGACCAGACCCTCGCGCCGTTCCAGCAGGCGCTCGACGGCTTCGAGCAATACCTCGCCCAGGAGAACACGCGCGACGACGATCCGGTCGTGCGCGCCCGGCGGGCGCTCGAGGAAGCGGAGACGCGCGAGGTCCAGGCGATCAACGCGACGATCCAGATCCGCCAGGCGTTCGAAGGCGTCATGCTGGAGTCGTACCTGCGCGACTTCCTGCTCGACACCTGGGTGCGCGTGCTCGTGGCGGCCAACAAGCGCGAGGCCACCGAGCCCGGCCTGATGCGGCGCTACCTGGCGCTGGTCCCGGCGCTGGTGTGGACGGTGCAGCCCAAGGTCCATCCCGAGGAGAAGCAGCAGCTGGCGCGCAAGGTTCCGCCGGTGCTGACCGCCTTGCGCGAAGGACTGGCCCTGATCGACTGGCCGCCGGCGAAATCGCAGGAGTTCTTCGGCCGGCTGCTGAATTCGCACGCACAGGCGGTCAAGGCGCTCGAACTCGCGCACGGCTCGACGCCGTTCAACCCGAGCACCCTGCACATCAAGCTCGACGGCCTCGCGCTCTCCGCCGATGCGACGCCGGCCGAGGACAAGGTCGGCGAACTGCCGGTTTCGGACGACGAGGTCGCGCGGCTGCTGGCGGCCGACAAGGTCGCGGTGAAGCACGTGAGCGCACCGCCGCAAGAAGCGGAGCCGAGCGACGACGCCGAACTCGACCAGCACATCGCCTCGTTCCGCCGTGGCGACTGGTTCGACCTCACGACCGGCGACCGGGCCGAGCGGGTCCAGCTGCGCTGGCTTTCGCCGCGGCGCGCGATCTACATGTTCGCGACCGCCCGGGACGACAGGATCTTCTCGATGAAACCGGCAACGCTGCGCTCGCTGATGCGCGAGGGGCGCGTCGCACCGGTCGAGGCCGAGCGCATCTTCGAGCGCGCGCTGCGGGCGACGATGGACGTGCTCGAACACGCCGCCGGCGACGCCCGCGCCACTGTCTAGCCGCGCGGCCGGCGCGCCAGATTTCAGGTGTATTCGCCGGCGCCGCGCCGGTAGCGATCCTGAAGCACCAGGTTCCTACGATGGCCTCCTCGCCTGAGGAGCTCATTGAATGCGAACGAGCCGTGTCTGGCTTGACCGCGCGTGCGTCATGCCATTGCTCGCCCTCGCGGCCCTGGCCGCGGGGTGCGCCACGCCGCCGAAGGAGCCGGCGCAACTCAGCTGCGATCAGCTCAAGGCGGAGATCCGGGCGACCGAGCAGGGCAGGCAGCTCGCGCTGGAGAAGCAGGAAGACGGCTTCAAATACGTGATTCCCTTCGCCGTGGCCGGCGTTCATGTCGCCGCGAAGTCCGCGGTGGACGACGCCGACCGGTGGCTCGCCCGGCTGCGCGAGGAATCGCGTTCCAAGCGGTGCGCCCGCCAGGCCTGACCGGGTTGTGATCCTGGGGAGGTGCGGGGAACCGCTCCTTGTCATCTCGAGGAGCGCACGCGACGAAGGATTTCGGCCTCCCGAAGTGCCGAGGCGTCGCCTCCGGCGGCCCCAGGGCCAAGTCGCCACGCCTGACCCGCGGCCGGGATAACGAACGCGTCGCAACAAGCTCCGCGCCGAGCACCAGCCGCCTCTCCCCGCACGCGACCTCCCGCGTCCACGCCAATGGCGACGGCCGAAGCAAGGATGTTTCGGCATAACGAGCAAAATGGCGCCGAGAACGCAGGCCATGATGCGTTCGCGAGCGGCCGCGGCGCGGCAGGACGCGACGCCGGGCGACTGGGTCGAGACTGGAGGACAAACATGATCAAGGCAGGCATCGATCAGGACGCGCTCATCAAGCTCTTCGCGGAAACGAGCGCGAAAAATGGCGAAGCGGTGCGCACTGCGGTGCGCGACGCGACCGTCAGGGCATTGCAGCAGCGCGAACTCACGATGGAGAACATCAAGCGCGTCGTGCAGACAGTGACCGCGGCGGCGAGCGCGGGCACGGCAAAGAACACGGGCGGCCCGGCGGCGTTCGAGGCGATGCTCGGCGAGGCGCTCGCCGGCATGGATTCGGCCCTGATGCAGGCGGTCGAGGCGAACCACAAGGCGCTGCAGCAGTTCGTCGATCACGGGGCCGCGCAGGACAAGCAGTTCAAGGCGGCGATGACCCAGATCGAAAAGATGGAAGAGTCGTTCTTCAGTGCTGTCGGCAAAGCGGCGCAAAGTGCGGGGATCAGCGCCTTGCAGCAACCGTGGAACCAGGCACTCACGGCGTTGAAATCGAAAGGATCGGAAACCGGCTCGCAGGCGACTCAGGTGGTAGAGGACCTGACCGCGCAGGCCCACGAAGCGCTGCGCCAGGGCCGCGCAATCACCGCGCGCGCCGCGCAGACGATGCTCGAGGGATATGCCGCGGTGGTGCGCGGCGTGCTGATCGGCATGTCGGAAGGGATGAGCCAGGGCGGGGCGGGCAAGAAGAGCTGATTTCGAACGCCCGGTTCAAGGCTGTCGCTCCAGCGCAGCGGCAGCCGGTGCCTTTCCTGTCTGAGGGCTGATCCGGTGGATCAGTAGCCTGCCAGCTTGTCATCCGCAGGAGCGAACGCGACGAGGGCTTTCGATTTCGCGCCGGCGAAGATTCCGACAACCCCTCAACAACGGCTCGCAATGACACCATCTCGGCCGCTGCGCCGCGCTGCTTGCGGGTTGGTCGGTGCGATGCTAGCTTGCCGCGCACAAGAAAACGCACCCCGGCCTCGACCGCAGTTCGAGGCGCGGTGCGCAATCAAGGAGACCTCCTGGTCAAGCCGCTGATCCTGGTCGATCCGCTGCCGCGCAAGCTCGACCTCATATGCGACGCGACGACGCGCGCGCGCCTGGAGGCGCTCGGCGAGCTCGTGATCTCGGACGACCGGCCGATGGCAGACGCGGAGGTCGAGCGCCGGTTGCCGGAGGCGGTGATCGTGATCGGGCAGACCGCGATGCCGCGCGAGCGCCTCGAGCGCGCAAAGCACCTCAGGGCGATCTTCAACGTCGAGACCAACTTCCTGCCCAACGTCGACTACCACGCGTGCCAGGAGCGCGGCATCTGGGTACTGGCGCCGACGGCGGCGTTCGCCGTCGCGGTCGCCGAGTCGGCGCTGGCGATGGCGATCGATCTCGTGCGCGGGATCACCGCCGGCGACCGCGCGTTTCGTGCGGGCAAGGAACACTACGGGCATGCTAGCAACCGGGACAGCTTTCTCTTCACCGGCGCACCGGTCGGCCTGATCGGCTTCGGCGACCTCGGGCGCACGCTGCGCGCGCTGCTCGTGCCGTTCCGCAACCCGGTGGCGGTGTACGACCCGTGGCTGCCGGACGAACTGATCCTGGCGCATGGTTGCCGGCCTGCGCCCCTCGACGAGGTCCTGTCGACATCGAAGGTGGTCTTCGTCTTCGCATCCGTGACCACGGCCAACCAGGGTTTCCTGGGGCGGCGCGAATTCGAACTGCTGGCGCCCGGCTCGGCGTTCCTGCTCATGAGCCGGGCCGCGGTGGTGGACTTTCCGGAACTCGTGCGGCAGGCGAACTCCGGTCGCATCAAGGTCGCGACCGACGTCTTCCCGCGCGAGCCGGTCCCGGCCGACGATCCACTGCGCGCACAGCTCGGGGAAAACCTGCTGCTGTCGGCACATCGCACCGGGGGCATGTTCGAAGCCCTGCATCAGATCGGGCGCATGACGGTCGCCGACGCCGAATTGATCCTGCGCGGACTGCCGCCGCAGTTGTGCCGGCGCGCCGACCCCGCTACCGCGAGCCAGCTGCGCAGCATGCCGGTCGGCGCGCCGCGGGTGCACGCGGACGGCGCGAAGAAATAGATCGCCATGCGGGCGCGAACGCGGGACCGCAAGCCGGACGGCACCGTCCCGGCGTGTACGCTGCGCGCCTGCCAAGCCAATCGTGCGTGCGCATGAGCGAAACCGCCGCCACCGATCACAAGCCGCGGCTGCTGGAGGCGCGCGACATCTCGAAGTACTTCGGCGCGATCCGCGCGCTCGATCATGTCGCGTTTCACCTGGACCGCGGCGAAGTGCTCGGGGTGGTCGGCGACAACGGCGCCGGCAAGTCGACCCTGATGAAGATCCTCTCCGGTCTGTTCCAGCCGAGCGCGGGCGAGATCGTGTTCCAGGGCCAACCGGTGCGCTTCGCGAGCCCGCGCGACGCGCACCGCGTCGGCATCGAAATGGTCTACCAGGACCTCGCGCTCGCCGGGAACATGTCGATCTTCGAGAACATCTACCTCGGGCGTGAGCCGGGCCGGCGCATTCTGGGGCTCAACGTCGTCGATCACCGGCGCAGCCGCCAGATGGCCTCGGAACACCTGGAACGGCTGCACATCGAGGTCAAGTCGGTCGACCAGAACGTCGAGGACCTGTCCGGCGGGCAGCGCCAGGCGGTGGCGATCGCGCGTGCCACCGCGTTCGACGCGCGGGTGGTGATCATGGACGAGCCGACCGCGGCGCTTGCCATCAAGGAAGTCGGCAAGGTGCTCGACCTCATCAAGAGCCTCAAGGAACACGGCGTGAGCGTGATCCTCATCAGCCATCGCCTCGACGACGTGTTCTACGTCTGCGACCGCGTGATGGCGCTGTTCCGCGGCGCCAACTTCGCCGAGGCGCCCCTGAACCAGACCACCCGCAACGAGGTGATCGGCTGGATCATGGGTGCCAAGGGGCACACCACGGCGCTCGCCCACGACCGGGTGCAGTGACGATGGCGGCGCTGGGCGCGATCAGCAACCGCTTCAGCCTCGGCCGGGTCGCCGAGCGCTACGGCATCGTCATCGTGGTGATCGTGATGATGGTCTTCCTCACGGTCATGCAGCCGGAATATTTCCTGTCGGTGCAGAACCTGACCAACGTCGCCAAGCAGATCGTGATGAATTCGCTGCTCGCGATCGGCATGTTCCTCGTCATCCTCACCGCGGGCATCGATCTCTCGGTCGGCTCGATCCTGGCGCTGGCGATGATGGCGGTGGCGATGGCGGACAAGGCCGGCTGGCCGTGGCCGATCGTCATCCTGATCGGCCCCGCGGTCGGGGTCGTGATCGGCGCGGTCAACGGCCTGGGCCTGACGCTGCTGCGCCTGCCGCACCCGTTCATCATGACGCTCGGCACGCTGAACGCGGTGCGCGGCCTGACCAACCTGATCTCCGATGGCCGCCCGATCTCGGGCTTGTCGCCCGAGGTGCGTTTTCTCGGCTCGGCGCAGATTCCGCTGCCCTCGCTCGGGCCGTTCGGCGCCATTCCGGTCAGCGCCTTCGTCCTGCTCGTCTGCTACGGCGGGGTGGCCCTGTTCCTGCGCAAGATCTCGGTCGGGCGCCACATCTACGCCGTGGGCGGCAATCCGCAGGCGGCGCGTGTCAGCGGAATCGACGTCGACCGCGTTCTGCTCCTCGTCTACGTGCTGTCCGGTTTCTTCTCCGGACTGTCGGCGCTCCTGCTGGCAGGGCGGACCGATTCGGGTTTTCCCAACGCCGGCATCGGCGCGGAACTCGATGCGATCGCCGCCGTCATCATCGGCGGCGCGAGTTTCTTCGGCGGACGCGGCACGGTGCTCGGCGTGTTTTCCGGCGTGCTGATCATGGGTCTTCTGCGCAACGGCCTGAACTTGATGAACGTCAGCGTTTTCTGGCAGCAGCTTCTCATCGGCATCATCATCATCCTCGCGGTCTACGTCGACGTGCTGCGTCGGCGCGCGGCGGTGCGGACCGAGGAGCTGACGCACTCGCATGCGGGGCACCGACTCCTGCGCCGGATGCGAGGTCCTGGCAATCGGAGTACGACAACATGATGGGAGAACCCAAATGAGAAAGATGCTGTTGCTCGTTGCAGGTGCGCTGGGCGCCGCGGCGCTGAGTGCGCAGGCGGCCGAGACCGTGGTCGTCGCGATGAAGGGGCCGGGCTCGGGCAATCCGTTCTGGGCCGCGGTGCAGGCCGGCGCCGAAGCGAAGGGCAAGGAACTCGGCGTCAACGTGGTCGTCGTGGCGCCGCCGCAGGAAAGCGACATCCAGGGCCAGATCGCGCTGGTGGAGGACCAGCTGGCCAAGAAGGTGAGCGCGATCGCCATCGCGCCAACCGACCCGAACGCGCTCGCGCCCGTGCTCGAGCAGGCGAAGAAGCAGGGCGTCGGCGTCGTCTTCATCGACACCAAGGGCGCCAACGCGGGCATGACATTCATCGGCACCAACAACGAGGTCGGCGCCGCGCTGGCCGCCGATTACATCTGCAAGAACGTGCCGAAGGGCAGCGAGGTCGCCATCCTGCAGGGGATCATCACGCAATCGACCGGCCAGGCGCGCGCGCAGGGGTCGAAGAAGGGCCTGACCGCGTGCGGGATGAAGGTGGTGGCCGAGCAGCCGGCCGATTGGGACACCGGCAAGGCGCAATCGGTGATGGAAAACATCATCACCGGTCACCCCAACCTGAAGGCCGTGTTCGCCTCCAACGACAACATGGCGCTGGGCGCGGTACAGGCGCTGAAGTCGGCCAACATGCTGTCGAAGGTCACGGTGGTCGGGTTCGATGCGAACCCCAACGCCGCGGCGAGCGTGCTCGCGGGCGAGATGGCCGCGACGGTGGCGCAGAATCCCAAGAATATGGGCGCGCTCGGTGTCGAGAACGCGCTCGCGGTCAAGCACGGCAAAAAGATCGCGGCCGTGATCGATACCGGCACGGTGCTCGTCACGAAGGCGAACGCCGCCCAGTACAAGTAGCAGCAAGCGCGCGTTTTGCTTGACCGATCCGGGGCCGCAAGGCCCCGGATTGTTTTGCCCGCCGCAGCGCACGCGACGGACCTCTCATCACGAGGCGCGCGCCCACGGCTCGGAATGACGAGCCATGCGTGATGCGCGACAAGCGCGGCTTGAAGCGCCGCGGCGTATGCTGGTCGGCAGGTGGCGCTCGCGGCGCTGCGCCGAAATCCGGCGGCGGGTCGCGTGCGGTCGGAGGGGGAATCTCGATCGGAGAAGACCATGCCCAAGATTCGTGCCGGCAACATCACGATGAACTATGACCAGCAGGGCAGCGGCGAGGCGCTCGTGCTGATCCCGTATCTCGCGGCCGACTACGCGTGTTATGCGTTCCAGGTTCCCGACTACGCGAAACGCTTCACGTGCATCTCGGTCGACCTGCGCGGGACGGGCGAGTCGGACAAACCGGAGGGCGCGTACTCGACCGAGCTGTTCGCAGACGACGTCGCGGCGCTCATGCAGGCGATCGGCGTCCAGAAGGCGCACATCTATGGTGTTTCGCTCGGCGCGGCCACCGGGATCTGGCTCGCCGCGAAGTATCCCGAGCGCGTGAAATCGCTTTCGCTGCACAGCGGCTGGGACAAGAGCGATGCTTTCCTCAAGACTGTCGTGCAGGGATGGCAGGTCATGGCAAAGGGGATGAACAACGTGCCCGAGATGGTGATCCAGGGCATCTTCCCGTGGTGCTTCACGCCGGAGTTGTACGCGCGCAAGCCCGACTACATCCAGGCCCTGTCGGATTTCGTGCGCGGTCGTCCGAAGCAGCCGCTCGACGCGTTCCTCCGCGAGGCCGACGCCGTCATCGGGCACGACGCGCAGGCGCAGCTCGGCAGGATCCGCGCACCGACGCAGATCACGTTCGGGCGCCATGACATGGTCACGTCGACCCGCTTCGCCGACGGCCTGAAACGAGGCATCAAGAACTCGGAGCTGTACGTCTTCGAGGATTGTGCGCACGCGCCGCTGTACGAGAACGTGCCGGCGTTCAACGAAAAGACGATGGCTTTTCTCACGCGCAACGCGGGTTGACGCGGCGGCTTGCGGCGCTTGGCGCGCGCCAGGGTGGCTGGCGCTTCACGCGTTGCGCGCAGTGACCAGCCAGCCCGCGACCGGCAGCCCCGCCTCCATCCGCAGCGTTTCGCCGCGTATATCGATCAACGCGAGGCCCGCTTCGCGCAACGCCGCGCGCAGATATCCGGACGAGTGCGCGTAGCGCCCGTTGAGCAGCAGCCGGTGAGCCTCGGTGCTGGTCTCCGGCAGCGCCTCCACCGTGAACACGAGCCGGCCGCCTGTTCGAAGGCACCGCCTGGCCGCCGCGAAGACGCCAGCCAGGGCGCCGAAGTAGCACAGCGTGTCGGCCGAGATGACGGCATCGAACGCCGCCGGCTGCGTATCGAGGTAGAACACCAGTTCCGCCTGGTGCAGCACGTCGTAGAGACGTCGCGCGCGAGCTCGTCGCAGCATGCCGACCGAGAGGTCGCAACCTGCCAGGTGGCTTGCCCACGGTTTGACGAGCGGGCCGCACAGGCCCGTGCCGCACCCGGCGTCGACGATGCGCAGTGCCTGGCGCGGTTCTCCTGCCGCCGCGCGCAGCGCGCCGGCGACCAGCTCCGGCGCGCGGTAGTCAAGCTTCTCCAGCTTGGCATCGAAGGACGCGGCGAAGCTGTCGAACACCTTCCTGACGTAGGCATCGCTTGCGCGCTCGGGCGCCGCCTCGCCCAGGCACGCCGCCAACTGATGCTGCGCAAGCGGATTGTCGGGTTCTTCGGCCAGCCACTCGCGATAGAGCTGCGCCGCCCGCTCGCGTTCACCCAGGAGAAGCAGGGCGCGGATGACCTGGTCGCGCGCCTGCAGATGGCGCGGCCACAGCGTGATGGCGCGGCTGTTGGCAAGCACGCCTTCGTGCACGTTGCCTTGCGCGATCAGGGCTTGCGAGAGGTTGTACCAGGCCTCGCCGAAATCCGGTCGCACTTCGATCGCGCGCCGGCACGCCGCCTCGGCTTCGGCGAGACGTCCCTGCTTGCGATACACGGTGCTCAGGTTGCTGAGCGCGTCGACCGAGTCGGGTCGTCCCGAAGCAACCTCGACACCACGCTCGTAGGCCGCGGTGGCGTCCTCGATCCGGCCTGCGCTCACGAGCACGTTGCCGAGGTTGTTCCACGCGCCGGCGTGATCCGGCAGTTGCGCGACGGCCTGGCGGATCAACGCCACCGCTTCGTCGACGCGTCCTTGCGTGTGGCGCACTACGCCGAGGAAGTGCAGCGCGTCGGGCTGTTGCGGCACGACCTGCAGCACGTCGTTCAGGGCCTGCTCCGCGGGGTCGATCTGCCCGTCACACAGCAGCGTGATCGCCCGCTCCAGCATCCGGACGACGTCGGGTCGTTTGCCGGCGGCGGCGCGTGCCGGCGGTCCTTGATTTGGGGTGGTCGAATCGTTCATCGTCGTGCCGGTCGATGATGCCACCACCCCGAGCTCGAAAACCAATCGGCGCCCGAACACGTCCGTGTTTCTTCGCCCCTCGCGTGCGTGCAGAATGAACGCGGCAGGAGTTTCGGAGCCACCGGAGCGGGAGATGCCATGGACGTGAAGGGAAAGATAGTGGTGGTCACCGGCGCGGCCAGCGGCATCGGCCGCGCAGCGGCGCTGAAATTCGCGGCCGAGGGTGCCGCGGGCGTGGTCGCCGCGGATCTGAACCCGGATGGGCTGATTCCGGTCGTGAACGCAACCGGCGGGATCGCGGTGACGTGCGACGTCAGCAAGGAGGAGAACATCCGCGATCTCGTGCGCACCGCGGAGGCGCGCTACGGCCGCGTCGACGTCTACTTTTCCAATGCCGGCATCATCTCGCGCGGCGGACCCGAGGCGCCCGACGAAGTGTGGGAGCGCAACTGGAAGATCCACGTCATGGCGCACGTCTGGGCGGCGCGCGCGGTGGTCGAGCCGATGCTGGCGCGCGGCGGCGGCTACTTTCTTGTCACCGCCTCGGCCGCCGGCCTGCTCAACATCGTCGAGTCCGCCTCGTACGGCGTCACCAAGCATGGCGCGGTGGCGTTCGCCGAGTGGCTGGCGATCGCATACGGGCGGCGCGGCCTGCGCGTCTCCTGTTTGTGTCCGCAACTGGTGCGCACCGCCATGATGTCGAACGAGGAGAGTTCGGCCGGCATCGACGGCGTCGTCTCGGCGGAGCAGGTCGCCGACGAGATCGTGAAGGTGATGCGCGAGGAGCACTTCCTGATCCTGCCGCACCCGCAGGTGATCGAGTACCTGCGGGCCAAGACCAACAACTACGATCGCTGGATCGGCGGCATGCAGAAGCTGTTTGCGCGCTATAGCGGCGGTTAGCCACCTCCGCGCATGCCCACGGCCTTCAACTTCGCCGCCTCGCCGTTCGATTGCCTCACCGCGAGCGAGCAACGGCTCGTGCGCGACAGCGTCGACATCGCCTACTTTCGCGAAGGCGAGACGATCCTCGACCGCGGCGCCGACGCGACCCACCTGTTCGTGGTGATCAAGGGCTACGTGTCGCAGTACGACGGCGACGAGATCGTGGCGACGTTCGGGCCGGACGACAGCTTCGACGGGCGTTCGCTGGTCGCCGGGCGTTCCAGCAGCCGCTTCGTCGCCACCGAAGAGGTGCTCGCCTACCAGCTTGCCCGCCAGGCGGTCAGCACGCTCATCTCCGGCAACGCCACGTTCGGTGCGCTGCTGTTTTCGGATCTGTCGAACAAGCTGAGCGCGCTCGCGCTGCGCTCCGGCCAGCGCGAGATGCAGTCGCTTGCGCTGGCGCGCGTGGAACAGGCGTTCCTGCGCCCGGCGCACGTCGTCGACGGCGCGGCCGACATCGTCGCGGTCACGCGCGTGCTGCACGGCCAGCGCGCGAGCAGCGTGCTGGTCCGCGATACGAGCACGGTGCCCGAACGCCTCGGCATCTTCACCTCGACCGGATTGCAGCGGGCGGTGCTCGACGGCCGTCCGCTGGCCGAGCTTCCGGTGCGCGACATCGCCACCTTCGAGCTGGTCTCGATCGGCCCGCGGGATTCGCTGTTCGATGCGCTGGCGCTGATGATCAAGCACCAGGTGCACCGGCTGGTGGTCGCCGACGGGGAACGCATCGTCGGGCTGCTGGAGCAGCTCGATGCCCTCAGTTTCCTCTCCAATCACTCCTACCTGATCACCGTGCAGATCGTGCAGGCGAACGATCTCGAGGCGCTGCGCGCGGCCGCGGCGCAGATCACGCGGCTGATCACGCTTCTCCATCGCGGCGGCACGCGTGTCGCCGCGATCGCGAAGCTGGTGCAGGAACTGAATGCGAAGCTGTTCGCGCGCGCGTGGCAGCTGATCGCGCCGCCCGAGCTCGCGGCGGCGAGCTGCCTGTTCGTGATGGGAAGCGAGGGCCGCGGCGAGCAACTGCTCAAGACCGACCAGGACAACGGCCTCGTGCTGCGCGACGATCACCCGATCGACGCGGCAGTCGTCACCGACAGTTGCCGGCGCTTCTCGGAGGCGCTCGGGGCTTTCGGGTATCCGGAATGCCCGGGCGGAATCATGGTGCGCAACCCGGAGTGGCGTCGCACCGTCTCCGAGTTCGGACACACCGTGCGCCGCTGGCTGCTGCAACCGGATCCGGCCGGCCTGATGGCGCTGGCGATCTTCCTGGACGCGCATCCCGTGGCGGGCGACGAGCGACTGCTTGCCAGGGTGCGCAGCGAAGTCGACGGCTTGGCGGCCGGCAACGATGCCCTGCTTGCCCACTTCGCCGCGGCCATCGATTCGTTTCCCGAGGCCGGCACCGCGGCGTGGTGGAATCGCCTGCTGCTGATCGGGGAAGACGACCGCCAGACCGTCGATCTGAAGAAGGCAGGGATCTTTCCGATCGTGCACGGCGTGCGCAGTTTTGCGCTGGCGGAACATGTCGCGGCGACCGGCACCGCTGCGCGGCTCGACGCGCTGGTCGCGGCGGGGCGCCTGCCCGCGGACCTCGCGACCGATCTGACCGACACACTGAATTTCCTCATGACGCTGAAACTCGGCGCGGGCCTGGCCGAACTCGACGCCGGACGTCCGGTTTCCGGCGGCGTGCAACTCGACAAGCTGAGCAGCCTGGATCGAGACTTGCTGAAGGATGCGCTGGCGGTCGTGAAACGCTTCAAGACGCTCGTGCGCCACCACTTTCATCTCGACGCTTGAGATGGCCGCGCTCGCTCCGCTGCGGTGGATCGGCCGCGGTATCGACAAGGTGCGGCGCGGCTGGCTGCTCTATCACCTGACCGAAGCGCAGTTCGCGTTCATGTACGACGCGCCACCGCCCAACGAGTGGGTGGCGGTCGACTGCGAGACCACGGGCCTGAACGTGCATCGCGACCAGATCGTCGCCATCGGCGCGGTGCGGATCGTCGGCAACCGCGTGTTGACCAGCGAGCGGCTGGAGCTGCTGGTGCGACCCGATCGCGCCATTTCGCCGGCAGCGATGCGGGTGCACGGGTTGCGCGAGCGCGATGTCGCGGCGGGCATCGATCCGACCCAGGCGATGCGCCAGCTGCTGCGTTTCATCGGCAGCCGGCCGCTGGTCGGCTACTACCTGCAGTTCGACGTCGCCATGCTCAACCGCGAGATCTGGCGGCTGCTCGGCGTGCGCCTGCCGCAGAAAAAGATCGAGGTCTCGTCGATGTACTACGACTGGCGCAACCGCCAGCTTCCGCCGCACGAGCGCGGCGGCACGATCGACCTGCGCTTCGCGACGATGATGTCGACGCTTGGCCTACCTCTGCACGACGCGCACGACGCGCTCAACGACGCGGTGATGGCGGCGCTGGCGTTCATCAAGTTGAGGCATTTGCTGGGGCGGTGAGGGGCGGCAAGCAGGCCTAATGCCCGCTGGCCCCGGCCGCTCCGATCCCCGTCTCCGACCTGACCTGCTGCGCGAGGAACCCGGCGCGGTCCTGCGTCGCGCGCGGCCCGCGGTCGAGCAACGAGACGATCCAGATCGCGACAAACGCGAGCGTCATCGAGAACAACGCGGGCGACGCGTACGGGAACAGCGCCGATCCCTTCGGGTTGCCGAGCGTCGCCTCCCATACCGACGGCGACACGATCGTCAACGCGACCGAGGACACCAGCCCGAGGAAGCCGCCCACCACGGCGCCTTTCGTCGTGCAGTCCTTCCACAGCACCGACATCAGCAGCACCGGGAAGTTGGCCGAGGCCGCGATCGCGAACGCCAGGCTCACCATGAACGCGATGTTCTGCTTCTCGAACGCGATGCCGAGCAGCACCGCGATGATGCCCAGCGCGATGGTGGTCAGGCGCGACACCTTCAGCTCCGAAGTGCTGTCCGCGTTGCCATGCTTGAAGACGGTCGCGTAAAGGTCGTGCGACACCGCTGAAGCCCCGGAGAGCGTGAGCCCCGCGACCACCGCGAGGATGGTCGCGAAGGCCACCGCCGAGATGAAGCCGAGGAACACGTTGCCGCCGACCGCGGTGGCGAGATGCACGGCGGCCATGTTGCCGCCCCCGAGCAATCCGCCCTTGGCATCGAGGAACGCCGAATTGGTCAGCACGAACGTGATCGCGCCGAAGCCGATGATGAACGTGAGCAGGTAGAAGTAGCCGATCCAAGTGGTCGCCCAGAACACCGACTTGCGTGCTTCCTTGGCGTTCGGCACGGTGAAGAAGCGCATCAGGATGTGCGGCAGTCCGGCGGTGCCGAACATGAGCGCCATGCCGAAGCTGATGGCCGAGATCGGGTCCTTGATGAACCCGCCCGGACCCATGATCGAAAAACCTTCCTTCGCCGCCGCCTCGGGAGCCTTGCCCGCTGCGGTGGCCAGTCCCGTCTTGACCTCGACCGCCTTGGCGAACATGGCCTCGGGGCTGAACCCGAAGTTCCACATCACCATCAGCGCCATGAACGTGGCGCCGCCGAGCAGCAGGCACGCCTTGATGATCTGCACCCAGGTGGTCGCCGTCATGCCGCCGAACAGCACGTAGATCATCATCAAGGCGCCGACGATCACCACCGCGATCCAGTATTCGAGCCCGAACAGGAGTTTGATCAACTGGCCCGCGCCGACCATCTGCGCGATCAGGTAGAAAGCCACCACCACCAGCGTGCCTGACGCCGCGAACACGCGGATCGGCGTCTGTCCGAAGCGGAACGCCGCCACGTCGGCGAAGGTGAACTTGCCGAGATTGCGCAGGCGTTCCGCGAGCAGGAACGTGACCACCGGCCAGCCGACCAGGAAGCCGATCGAATACATCAGTCCGTCGAAGCCGCCGGTCATCACCGCGGCCGAGATGCCGAGGAACGAGGCCGCGGACATGTAGTCGCCGGCGATGGCGAGTCCGTTCTGGAAGCCGGTGATACCGCCGCCCGCGGTATAGAAGTCGGCCGCCGACTTCGTCCGTGCGGCGGCCCACTTGGTGATGAACAGGGTGAAGACCACGAACACGGCGAACATGATGATCGCCGTCCAGTTGGTCGGCTGTTTTTCCGTCTGGCCGAGATCGCCTCCGGCCGCGTGCGCCATGCCCGCGCAGGCGAGCGCCGCAAGCCCGAGCCACCACGTGGCGCGCGTGCGGCGGCTCATTTGAGCGCCTCCCTGGCGACCTCTTCGGTGAGCGCGTCGAACTCCCGGTTGGCGCGACGCACGTAGATGCCGGTGACCAGGATCGTGAAGACGATGACGCCGAATCCGATCGGCATGCCGACCGTCGTCACGCCCTCGCCGAGCCGCTGCGCGAGAAACGCCTTGTTGAATGCGACCAGCATGACGAAGCCGTAGTAGACGACCAGCACCAGCACCGTGAGCACCCAGCCGAAGCGCGAACGCCTGGCCTTCAGTTCCTGGTACTTGGGGTTGCGCGCAATGCGCTGAACCAGATCAGCTTCCATCGCCCCTCCTCCTGCCGGCGATGCCTTGTCGCCGGACGTTCGTGCAAAGGATTATGGGCGAATCGATTCACGCGGTGCTGCCCGTGGCCGTCACGTGGTTCCGGTTGCCCGGCGTCAAATGTGTGTCGACGCGCCCATATACACCAAACGACGTTTCTGCTAACCGGCTTGATCGAGCTGGAAATCGCTCACCTGCAGTTCGAGCGATTCGATCAGCGCCGCGCCGGCGAGCGCGTTGAGCGGCGACAGCGAGTAGCTCACCGGAACCGCACCGGCAAACACCCAGCGCAGCGCGACCGCGCCGTCGCCGTCGAGCAGGACAATCTGCACGTCCCGCTGCTGCCCGCGGCCCGACCGCCGCGCCTGCCTCCACCACGCGTACCAGTCCGCCGAGCGGGTGAGCCCGCGCCGGATCACCAGCGCGTCGAACTGCACCTGCCTGCGCCCGCGCGGCGCGGCGACGATGCGTCCGGTTGGAAACACCACCTCGACCGCGCCCGGGCTCGCGACGCCGTGGATGGCGACGCGGAAGCGCAGGTTGGTGAAGGGTTGCTCGACGGCGCCCGCCGCCGCGGCGACGCCGGCGGTGCGCTCGCGCCTATTGGACGCGCTCGATGCCTTCATTGGCGAGTTCAAGCGTCTCGATGATCACTTCGTTCACCCGGGCGCCCAACGAACTCGCCTCGTATTTGCAAGGCCATGCCTGCGATACGACAAAACGGGCCTGATCCACGCCGGCCTCGTCCTGCACGATGATGACGACGTTGCGCCGGCTTTGCGCGAGCTGGCCCGCGGACACCGCGGCATGCCACTGGAAGAGCTCGAGCGCGCCGGTGCCCACGACCAGGCCGGATTTCAACGTGACGTTGCCATATTTCGTGAGGCCCGAAAGCTTGCGGACGTGCGGCGGATCGGTCCCTTCGCGGTAGTCGATGACTTCGACCGTGCTGGCGCCGATCGACACCTCCGCGAACCCGGCGCGGGTGAGGTCGTCGATCTCGACGCGGAACCGGAAATTGCGCAGCGGGTCGTTGCGATGTGTCGAACCCTGGGGCATGGCGGCGGCTCCGATCACGTGGGCTGGCGAAGGGCGCATGCTGCCGCAGATCGTGCACGACTGCCAGGGTCTGGCGGCGAATGCAACCTGTTCGGCGAAAGAACGAAGCACAATGCACCGCCGCCCTGGTGGTCGGGAATCGCTCGCGGAGGGAATCGATGCAGATCGGGATGGTCGGGCTCGGCAGGATGGGTGCCAACATGACGCGCCGGCTGCTTCGCGGGCGGCACGACTGCGTGGTGCACGACAACGACCCGGCCTCCATCGAGCGGCTTGCCGGCGCCGGCGCAACCGGCGCCGCGTCGCTGCGACAGCTCGTGGCGGCTCTGGCGCGGCCGCGCGCCGTCTGGTTGATGCTGCCGGCTGCGGTGGTCGATCCGGTGCTCGCTTCCCTGGCGCCGCTGCTGGAAGCGGGCGACATGGTCATCGACGGCGGCAATTCGTACTACCGCGACGACCTGCGCCGCGCGGCGGACCTGCAGGCGCGCGGCATCGAGCATGTCGATGTCGGCACGAGCGGCGGCGTGGCGGGACTCGAGCGCGGTTATTGCCTGATGATCGGCGGCCGCACGCCGGTCGTGCAGCATCTGGAGCCGATCTTCGCGACCCTTGCGCCAGGCGTGGACGCGGCCGCGCGCACGCCGGCGCGCGCGGCGCGCGCCGACACCGCCGAGCGCGGCTACCTGCACTGCGGTCCGCATGGCGCCGGCCACTTCGTCAAGATGATCCACAACGGGATCGAGTACGGCCTCATGGCGGCGTACGCGGAGGGACTCAACATCCTGCGCAGCGCGAACATCGGCGCGCGTTCCGCGGCCGCCGACGCCGAGACGACGCCGCTGCGCGATCCCGGCGCGTACCGCTACGACTTCGACGTGCCGGCGATCACCGAACTCTGGCGGCGCGGCAGCGTGATCGGCTCGTGGCTGCTCGACATCACTGCCGCGGCGCTGGCCGACAATCCAGGCCTCGACGGCCTGCAGGGCCGCGTGTCGGATTCGGGCGAGGGGCGCTGGACGATCCAGGCCGCGATCGACGAGGCGGTGCCGGTGCCGGTGCTCAGCGCGGCGCTGTATGCCCGTTTCAGCTCGCGCGGCGAAGCCTCGTTCGCCAACCGCGTCCTGTCGGCGATGCGGCAACAATTTGGCGGCCATTTCGAACGGCCCGCCCAGGAGTGACGGGCGTGCAGCTTTTCCGAAGGGAACGATAATGAAGCCAACACGACAACTGCAGCAGCTGGGCCAGAGCATCTGGCTCGACAACATCACGCGCGGCCTGCTCGACGGCGGCACGCTGGCCGGCTACATCGGCGACCTCTCCGTGACGGGGCTGACGTCGAATCCGACCATCTTCGAACAGGCGATCGGCAAGACCGGCTTCTACGACGCCGCGATCCGGCGCAAGAGCGGCGAAGGCAAATCCGGCGAGCCGCTTTTCTTCGAACTCGCCCTCGACGACCTCACGCGGGCCGCCGACCTGTTTCGTCCAGTGTTCGACGCGACCGACGGCATCGATGGCTGGGTATCGCTCGAAGTTTCGCCGCTGCTCGCCAACGATGCGCCGGCCACGATCGCAAGCGCGGCCCGCCTGCACGCACTCGCCAGGCGTCCCAACCTGTTCATCAAGATCCCCGGCACGCCGGACGGCCTGACGGCGATCGAGGAGTCGATCTTCGCCGGCGTGCCGATCAACGTCACCCTGCTCTTCTCGACCGCGCACTACGTCGCCGCGGCCGAGGCATACCTGCGTGGCCTCGAGCGGCGGCTCGCGGCCGGCCGCGACGCGCGTGTCGATTCGGTCGCGTCGCTCTTCATCAGCCGCTGGGATGTCGCGGTGAAGGACCAGGTTCCCGAACCCCTGCGCAACCGCCTCGGCATCGCCGTGGCGATGCAGTCGTATCGTGCCTACCGCGAAATGCTCGCGTCGCCGCGCTGGAAGAAGCTCGCCGCCGCGGGCGCGCGCCCGCAGCGCCTCCTGTTCGCGAGCACTGGCACCAAGGATCCCGCCGCGTCCGAGACCCTGTACATCGATGCGCTGGCCGCCCCCGGCACCATCAACACGATGCCGGAGAAGACCCTGCTCGCGTTTGCCGACCGTGGCGCCGTGCCGGGCGCGCTGCCCGCCGATGGCGGTGACGCCGAAGCCGTGCTCGCCGCCTGCCGGCGGGCCGGGGTCGATGACGCCGCGCTGGCGCAGCGCCTGCAGCAGGAGGGAGCGGACGCCTTCAGCAAGTCCTGGCGCTCGCTTTTGCAGCAGATCGCCGGCAAGACCCGGGAGCTGGCGCGCGCCGGCACATGATCGGTGCGGCCGCGAAGGCGGCGGCACGACTGCCGTTCAGCTCTGGTAAGAGAGCTCGAGGCGGTAGGCGAGCGCGATGAACAGGCTCTGCGCCAGGCCCATCGTGCTGGTCAGGGAACGAAAACCGAACGTGGCGTGCTCCTGCACGTTGAGGATGACGTGCGCCAGGCGCGCAAGATCCCCCATGCGGCTGTCCGTGATCGCGAGCAGCGTGGCGCCGCGGCGCGCCGCGGCGCCGGCAACGGCGAGCGTCTCCGGCGCGTAGGGGGCAAACGAGATCGCGATCAGCACATCGCCTTTGCGCACGGAACGCACCGCGCCGTCCTGCATGCTTCCGAGCGCCGTGATCAGACCGATGCGCTTGTCGGTGTGTTGCAGGGCATAGTCGAGATAGGCCGCGACCGGGAACGACCGGCGCGAACCGACGATCCAGATGGCGTCGGCCCTGGCGAGCAGGTCGACCGCTTTCTTCAGCGTCGCCGCGTGCAGGCTGTTCTGCAGTTCCTGCATGCCGGCGATGCTGCCGCTCAGGAACTCGTGGGCGATATCGGCGCTCGACAGGGTGCCGGCGCCGGAGGCGATCACGTCGCGGATACGCGCCTGGTAGTTGCGGCCGGGCGCGATCTGCCGCGCCAGGCCTTCGCGGAAGATGCGCTGCATCTCCGAGAAGCCGGAGAAGCCGAAGTGCTTGGCGAAACGCACCACCGCCGAGGGTTGCACGCCGCATTGGGCAGCCACGTCCTGGATTCCCTCCAGGCCGAGCTGGTCGCGCTGCTGCTCGACATGCTTACCGATGGCCTTGAGCTGCCTGCTCAGACCCTCGTATTCGTCGGAGATGCGCTTGAGCAGCTGGTCGACCGTCGCGGGCTTGCTCGGAGTGGGCATCGGCAACGCATGCGCCTGGGGTTGGAGGCGGCGGATTGTACGTGTTGCCAGACAGGAATTTCGTTCTGATACGCGATTTGGAAATTGGTTTGCAGGGCAAGGCGCGCCCGCAAGCTCAGATCTCGATGAAGATCCGGCCGCCTTCCACCTTGGCAGGATAGGTTCTCAGTGCGATGCATACCGGCGCGCCGAGCGGGCGGCCGTCGCGAATGTCGAAGCGGCCGTTGTGCTTCGGGCACTCTATGACGTGGTCGAACAGGAATCCGTCGGCCAGGTGCGCCTGTTCGTGCGTGCACAGGCCGTCGCTGGCGTAGACCTCGCTGCCCATGCGATAGACGGCGAACGTGCGACCGCCGTGGTCGAAACGCCTGACGTCCTCGTCGTCGATGTCGTCGAGCCGGCCCGCGGCGACCCATTGGCTCATGGCGCGGCCCCTGC
>Ga0335077_10000343_pt1 | contig 50517 bp, 50 predicted proteins | sample Lox_Sample_31_FD_207151 | JGI IMG/M metagenome (GOLD analysis project Ga0335077, IMG submission 207151) | Soil microbial communities from Loxahatchee National Wildlife Refuge, Florida, United States - Lox_Sample_3.1 | ecosystem: Environmental > Terrestrial > Soil > Wetlands | place: USA... | reverse complement strand
CTTGCGCGGAGCCGTACCAGCCGGTGACCTGATGAGGGATGGTCGAGCCCTTCAGGTTCAACTTGATGAGATTCTTCTTGGCCTGCTCAATGCCCTTCTTGATGGCCATGGGCACTTCGCGAGCCTTGCCCATGCCGAAACCGGCATGGCCACGGGAATCGCCAACGACGACGAGCGCGGAGAAACTGAGGTTTTTGCCGCCCTTGACGACCTTGGTGACGCGGTTGATCGCGATCACGTCATCCTTCAAATCGGAAGGATTGACCTCCAGAATGCGCCGAACCGCTAAACTGTCACGCAAAATTTGCTTGGACATAGATTAGAACTGTAACCCCGCTTCCCGCGCCGCGTCTGCGAGCGCCTTGACGCGGCCGTGATACTTGTAACCGCCGCGGTCGAACACCACCTTGGCAACGCCGGCTGCTTTGGCGCGTTCGGCAATGATCTTGCCGACGGCCTTGGCGGAAGCGATGTTGCCACCACCTTTCAAATGCTTTTTGGTTTCCTTGTCGACGGAGCTGCCGGAAGCGATGGTGCGGCCGCTGCGGTCGTCGATAATCTGCGCATAGATGTGACCGAGCGAGCGGTACACACTGAGGCGCGGACGCTCCGCGGTTCCGGTCACGCGCGTGCGCACGCGGGCGTGAACCCGGCGGCGATGCGCGTCTTTCGAAAGTTTGCGAACTCTAGCCGATGCCACTGTTGTTTCTCCTTCAATCCTTTTGCCCAGCACCTGAGGCGCTGAACGGACCGTCTCAGAAGGCGGTCCCTACAAATTCGTTTAGGCTGCGCCAGCCTTGGCTCCGGCCTTGCCCGCCTTCTTCTTGAGGCGTTCGCCGGTGATGCGGATGCCTTTCTGCTTGTACGGATCGGGCGGCCGCAAGGCACGAAGATTGGCAGCGACCTGGCCGACCTGGGCCTTGTCGGCGCCGGTGACCACGATGTGCGTCTGCTTATCCACGGCAATCTGAATGCCCTCGGGGATCGGAAACTCGATGGGATGCGATTTGCCAAGCGCGAAGGCAACGGCCTTGCCCTTGACCTCGGCGCGGTAGCCGACGCCGACGATATCGAGTTCCTTCTTGAAGCCCTGGGTGACGCCATGCACGGCGTTGGCGAGCAACGCGCGAGCGAGACCATGCAACGCACGATGCTCTTCGTTATCGCGAATCGCGGTGAGCACGCCATCTTTCTGTTCAAGGCGAATCTGCCGGGGCACGAGCACTTGCAGCTTGCCCTTTGGCCCTTGCACTTCGACCTTGTCGCCGCCGGCATTGATTTTCACGCCGGCTGGCACGGGAATCGGTTTGCGACCAATACGTGACATTTGCTACTTCCCTCTCTTGACGGACGGCCTAGGAAGGCGGTCCCTACAAAACCTTGCTGGTACTTCACGTTGAGATCCTTCGTCGCCGACAACGCTCCTCAGGATGACAACCAAAACCAGCTACCAAACCTCGCAGAGAATCTCGCCGCCGACATTGGCTTTGCGCGCGGCGCGGCCGGTCATCAGGCCTTTCGGCGTGGTCAGGATGCTGACGCCGAGGCCGCCCACAACCGGGCGAATTTCCCTGGAGCCAAGATAATTGCGCTGGCCGGGACGCGAGATGCGCTTCATGCCGCTGATGACGCTGCGGCGATCCGGCGTGTACTTCAGAAAGATGCGCAGCGTCTTGCGGGTCTTGTTTTCGTCAACAAGCTTGAACGTCGAGATGTAGCCCTCTTCCTTGAGGATGCGGGCGATCTCGGCCTTGAGCTTGGAGACCGGCACGTCGACGCGCTGGTGTTTGGCGGCCGCAGCGTTGCGGATGCGAGTCAAAAAATCGGCAATGGGATCAGTCTGCATAATTTTCCTAAATCTTCCTATCTGGCAGATGCCGGGCTAAAGCCACGGTGCTACCAACTCGATTTCACGACCCCGGGAATTTCTCCCTTGAGGGCCATGCCGCGGAAACAGATGCGGCACATCTGGAACTTGCGAATATAGCCACGCGCACGGCCGCAGCAACGGCAGCGGTTGCGTACGCGCACCTTAAACTTAGGCTTCTTGAGAGTCTTGGCGATTTTTGCGGTGCGTGCCATTTATTGTGCTGCTCCTTTTTCGCGCAACGGAACGCCCAAGCCCTTGAGAAGTTCGCGGCCTTCGTCGTCGTTGCGAGCCGAGGTGGTCAGGGTGATGTTCATACCCTTGATCTTGTCGACGCGGGTGTAATCAATTTCCGGAAACACCAGCTGGTCCTTCAAGCCGAGCGTATAGTTGCCGCGGCCATCGAAGGCGTTGCTGGGCAATCCGCGGAAATCGCGGACGCGGGGCAGAACCACGTTGCACAGGCGGTCAAGAAATTCATACATCTTCTCGCCACGCAGCGTGACCGCGCAGCCAATCGGCATGCCCTTGCGGATTTTGAAGTTGGCGATGGACTTCTTCGCGCGGGTAATGACCGGGCGCTGGCCGGTGATCTGGCCGAGTTCCACGGCGGCGGTATCAAGCAGCTTGGCGTTCTGGCTGGCTTCGCCGAGGCCGATATTGACGGTAATTTTCTGAAGCTTGGGCACGGCCATAATGTTCTTCCAGCCAAAGCGCTTCATGAGCGCGGGAATCGTTTCCTTGCTGTACTTGTCATGCAGTCGACTCTTCATGCTTCTTCAGTTCCCTTCCATCTTTCTAGCCGGACGGCCTCGGAGGGCCATCCCTACCAAACCGCTCCAGCCACTCGGGCTCGAGCCCCTGTTACTTGTCGAGCGTGGTGCCGCAACGCTTGCACACACGGACCTTGCTGCCGTCGGGCAGCACGTTGTGACCGATGCGGGCATGCTTACCGCAGCCGCTGCAAACGATCATGACATTCGAAGCGTGCACCGGGCCCTCTTTCTCGACGATACCGCCCTTGATGTTCTTCGAGGGATTCGGCCGGGTGTGGCGCTTGATGATGTTGGCGTGCTCGACAATCACGGTGTTCTTGCGCGGATTGACGGACAGCACGCGGCCGCTCTTGCCGGCATCGCGGCCAGCAATCACGCGGACGTTGTCGCCCTTGCGGACGCTGATGGTGTAACGCTTCGCAACTTTCTGAGCCATGACTTACCAAACCTCCGGAGCCAGCGAGACGATCTTGGTGAACTTCTTCTCGCGCAGCTCTCTGGCCACGGGACCGAAGACGCGGGTGCCCACGGGCTCGCCCGCATCGTTGATCAGGACCGCGGCGTTATCGTCGAAGCGGATGTAGGTGCCGTCTTTCCGGCGCAATTCCTTGCGCATCCGCACAATCACGCACTTCACAACTTTTCCTTCTTTAATCTGGCTTTCGGGCGTCGCTTCCTTCACCGAAGCAGTGACAATGTCACCAAGACCGGCCTTCAATCCCGCATCGCCGCCGACCGGCAAGATGCACATGAGCTTGCGGGCTCCGGAATTGTCGGCTACCGTCAGCCAGGTTCGCATCTGAATCATGGTTCGCTCCCCTGTCCTTTACTTCCTGGCCGACGCGGTCTGCGTCAGCACGGCTTTCAGGCGCCAGCGCTTGAGGCGCGAGAGCGGCCGGGTGGACACGATGGAAACCGTGTCGCCCTGCTTGGCTTCGCGCTTTTCGTCGTGCGCGTAGAATTTCTTGGAAATGCGGACCACGCGGCGGTACTTGGGGTGCTGCACGAGCCGCTGGACTTCGACGACGATGGTCTTCTCCATCTTGGCGCTGGTAACCTTGCCGATGAGCTGGTGACGCTGACCGCGCTCGGTGTTCTGCGCTGCTTGTGTTTCTGTAGTCATTACGCCTTACCTGCCTTCGCCGGCCTGGCGCCAGCGTTCAATTCCTGGGCACGGAGAAGTGTCTTCACCCGCGCCAAATCTTTCTTGGCCTCGCGCAGACGCTTGAGCGCCTCCGCCTGTCCGGTGGAGAGCTGAAAGCGCAACCGGAAAATCTGTTCGGTCAAATCCTTTTCGCGTGCCGCCAGTTCCGTGGCGCCTTCTTCGCGAATCTTCTCAATGCGGCGCGGCATCAGAGCCCTCCTGTGCGCGAGACGAATTTCGTAGGGATGGGCAGCTTGTGGGCTGCGAGTCCCAACGCTTCGCGGGCGGTGGTTTCATCGATGCCCGCCATCTCAAACATGATGCGGCCGGGCTTCACAACAGCCACCCAACGCTCCGGGGCCCCTTTTCCCTTACCCATACGGGTTTCCGCGGGCTTCTTGGTGAACGGCTTGTCCGGAAAAATCCGGATCCAGAGCTTGCCACCGCGCTTGATGTAGCGGGTGATGGCCACACGCGAAGCTTCGATCTGGCGGTCGGTGATCCACGCGTTTTCCATGGCCTTCAGTCCGTACTCGCCAAAGGCAAGACTGCCCCCGCGCCAGGCCTTGCCTTTGCGGCGGCCGCGCTGCTGCTTTCTGTACTTCACTTTCTTCGGCATCAACATAATTCAGTCCTAAGTTCCTCTTCCGTTTCAAAAACCGAAAAACTTTGCCGCACTTCAGGTTGAGATCCTTCGTCGCAAAAATCGCTCCTCAGGATGACAACTTCAATGAACCTACGGGTCCGAAGACCGGCCCTGCAAACCTCAATCCGCGGCGACGGCCTGGGGTTTATTGTCCTCGCGCCTGGTACGGCGAGGAACGTTTTCGCCCTGGTAGATCCAGCACTTCACGCCAATCACGCCGTAGGTGGTTTGCGCTTCCGCGGTGCCATAATCGATATCCGCGCGGAGAGTCTGCAGAGGCAAACGGCCCTGCAGGTACCACTCTTTGCGGGCGATTTCAGCGCCGTTCAAGCGTCCGGCCACGCGAACTTTGATGCCCTTGCAGCCGAAGCGCAGAGCGGAGTCCACGGCCTTGCGCATCGCGCGGCGGAAGGCCACGCGCTTTTCTAGCTGTAGCGCGATGGATTCCGCGACGAGCGTGGCATCGAGTTCGGGGCGGTGTACTTCGACGATGTCGATGTGCACTTCGCGCTTGGTGCGCTTGCCGACTTCCTGCTTCAGCTTGTCGATTTCCGCGCCCTTGCGGCCGATGATGATGCCGGGACGGGCGGTGGCAATGCGAACGACGAGCTTGTTGGCGGCGCGTTCAATGTCGATGGAGCTGACACCGGCGCTCTTGAGGCGCTCCTTGAGTTCCTTGCGCAGCTTCACATCTTCGTGAAGCAGGTCGGCATATTCGCGGTCGGCATACCAGCGCGACTTCCACGGCTTGTTGTAGCCAAGGCGAAATCCGTATGGATGAGTTTTTTGTCCCATTACTTCTTTCCCTTCTTCGGAGCCTGCTTACCGGTGAGAGCCTTGCGAACGCGCCGCGCGGTGCCACGAACGCCCTTCTGGGCTTCCGCTTCCGCGATATTGGCGGCCACGCGCTCCGCGGCGGCGACATGGTGCTCGGCAACGCCCACCCAGATGTGCGCGGTGCGCTTCTGGTAGCGGAAGGCACGGCCCATCGGGGCGGGACGCAAGCGCTTCCAACGCGAACCTTCGTTCACGAAACACTTGTTTACGTAGAGCGTATCGACATCGAGCGGCGATCCGGCATCTTCGGCTTTGCGCTCGGCATTGGCAATCGCGCTGCGCAGCACTTTTTCAATGTGCTTAGCAGCGCGCTTGGGCGTGTAGCGGAGCGACTGCAACGCATCCTGGGCCTTCTGGCCGCGGATCAGGTCGATCACGAGGCGCGCCTTTTGCGGAGACATGCGGACGTGCCGCGCCATGGCGTGAGCTTCAATGGAACCTTGTAGTGTCTGTAGGTCTGCCATTGCTTATGCCTTCGGCGCTGGAGCTGGTGCCGCGCCGCCTCCTGCAGGAGCCGCACCGGCAGCCTTCTCGAGGGCGGCCTTGACGGCGTGGCCCTTGAACTGGCGTGTCGGGGCAAACTCTCCGAGCTTGTGACCGATCATCTGTTCGGTCACATACACGGGGATAAATTTCTTTCCGTTGTGGACCGCGATGGTGTGGCCGATCATGTCGGGAACGATCGTCGACCGCCGCGACCACGTCTTCACAACTTTCTTTTCGTTGCGCGTATTGAGCCCTTCGACCTTTTCGCGCAGGTGACCGTCAACAAACGGTCCCTTCTTTAATGAACGTGCCATCGCTTGCTATTCCTCCACGCGGCGCAAACGGCCCCATTGGGCGTGCCGCATCTTCTTAAACCCACGCACCGGACCAGGGACACGGTGCGACTTCGGACAAAACGGGCAAACAAAGCGCGTGCCCAAGGCGTTGGGAATGCGCTCCACGATGACCGCCCAACCCGGCTTGCACAGCTTGTACAGCACCGGCTCGGGTGGCGCGACTACCTTGGTCACCGGTTTAGCGACTGGCTTGACGGCCACCCGCTTGGTTACTCGCTTCACGGGACGCGCGCGGCGTCCGCTGGAACGTGTTGATCGTGTCGTCGCTCTCATGGTTATCGCTCTCCCCCGGCCGGCTTTGCTGCAACCCGCCAGGATCTGCGGCTGTCTCTCGTTGTACCCTGGGCGCTCTCGTTCAGGATCGCGCCCCGTCCTCAGTCCTTACTGCAACTGCTCGAAACTCAGTGTCCGTTTAGAAGCAAACGGAGCGCTGAACCCTTTACTTGCGGCGCTCCACGATCATGCGATCGGTGCGCTTGTTCCGGCGCGTCTTCTTGCCGAGTGTGGGGAAGGCCCACGGAGTCTGCGGGTGATTGCCCTTGACGCGGCCTTCACCACCACCGTGCGGGTGATCCACCGGGTTCATAGCCACACCTCGAACGGTCGGCTTCTTACCGCGCCAACGCGTGCGGCCGGCTTTGCCGTAAGTCTCATTTTCGTGATCGAGATTGCCGACCTGGCCGACAGTGGCTTTGCAATCCACGGAAAACTTGCGAACTTCGCCGGAAGGCATCTTGATCAGAGCAAGATCGCCTTCCTTGCTGAGAAGCTGCGCGGAAGCGCCGGCGGTGCGAACGGCCTGGCCACCGCGGCCGGGATAAAGCTCCAGATTGTGGAGCATGGTTCCCGGAGGGATGTTGCGAATCTTCAGGGCGTTGCCCGGAAGGATGTCGGCGTTTTCGCCAGTGGAAACGGTGGCGCCGACTTCCAGCCCCACAGGATGCAGGATGTAGCGCTTATCGCCATCGGCATAGTGAAGCAGAGCGATGTTGGCGCTGCGGTTGGGGTCGTACTCGATGGCGGCGACCTTGGCGCTGACGCCTTCCTTGTCGCGGCGGAAATCGATGACGCGGTACTGCTTCTTGTGACCGCCGCCACGATGCCAGATGACGATTTCGCCCTGATTATTCCGCCCGCCAGAGCGCTTTTTCGGCTCGAGCAAGTTTTTCTCAGGCGTCTGCTTGGTGATCTCGCTCTTGTCGAGCACGGTCATGAATCGCCGCGACGCTGTATACGGGTTAAAGCTCTTGAGTCCCATCTCTGCCTCTTACCTTCTGAATCTCTCCGCCACTTTGGCGGTTTAGTTTCCGTAAAATCTCCCAGGTCTTACAGGTTCTCCGCGTACTCAATCATCTTTTCGCCTTCGGCGAGCTTGACGTACGCTTTCTTCCAGTCGCTGCGAAAGCCTTCTTTCTGCCCGCGGCGACGCATTTTTCCGTGGAAGTTGGCGGTACGTACACCGTCGACTTTCACTTTGAAGATCTGTTGCACCGCTTCCTTGATTTCGGTCTTGGTGGCGGCGGCAGCAACTTCGAAAACAACGGTGTGCTGCGTTTCTTTCACGCCGAGTCCCTTTTCGGTGATGATCGGGCGGCGAATAATCTGATAGTGAGGGGCTGCCATGGCTTACTCCTTGCCCTTCTTGGCGGCCGGTTTTTTGGCGGCAGCCGTTTTCCTGGCCGCGGGTTTTGCGGCGGCCTTGGGCGCAGCTTCTTTCTTCGCAGCCGGCGCCGGAGCGATCGATTCCACCTGCGGCGCGGTGGAGGGATCGTAGTTCGGGTCGAGCGCGCGCACGAGGCGGGCGGCAGCTTCCTTGGAAACCACCAGGCGATCGTGACGGAGCACGTCGTAAGGCTGCAAATCCTTGCTGGCGGAAAGCTTCACGCCTTCCAGGTTGCGGCTGGCGAGTTCCAAGTTGCGATACTCACCGGAAGCCACGAGCAACGCGGTGTTCTCGGCGTTGAGCTTATCGAGCGCGGTGCGCAGAGACTTGGTCTTGTGGGTGTCGAGCGACCAGGCATCGACGATGGTCAGCTTCTGTTCCGCCAATTTCGCGGAGAGAGCCGAACGCAGCGCGCCGAGCAACATCTTCTTGGGCAGCGCGTACTCATAAGTACGCGGCTGGGGTCCGTGGACCGTGCCACCGTGGCGCCACAGAGGCGAACGGATCGAGCCGATACGCGCTCGGCCGGTGCCCTTCTGCCGCCAGAGTTTGCGGCCCGCGCCGCTGACTTCGCTCTTATCCTTGGTCTTATGGGTGCCGCGACGGAGCCCCGCGAGATACCAGCGGGAAGCTTCGTGCAGCAGGTTCCTGTTGACCTCGGCAGCGAAGACCGCGTCGGCCAGTTCGACCTGGCCAACCTTCTTGCCGTCTAGATTCACTACGTCTACTACTGGCATTGTCTTCTCTCTCGTCTTTCGGTAATCAGCTTTCAGTAATCAGAAACCCCAAAATCTATTTCGTACATCGCTTGCTTGCCGGATATCTGATATCAGATATCTGATATCCGCCCCGCCTACTTCGCCTTCTTGGCGGCTTTCTTGGCCTTGTGGATGAAAATATATTGACCACTCGGCCCGGGGACCGAACCGCGAACCAACAGCAGGTTCTCGTCGGAATCCACCTTGATGACTTTCAAATTCTTCGCGGTGACACGCTCATTGCCCATGTGTCCCGGGAAATGCTGGTTCTTCCAGACACGCGACGGGAACGAACTGCCGCCGATACCACCGGGCGCACGATGGAACATCGAACCGTGGGTAGCGTCGCCGCCGGCATAGTGCCAGCGCTTCACACCGCCCGCGAAACCGCGGCCCTTGCTGACGCCGGTGATGTCCACCAGTTCGCCAGCCTTGAAACTCTCGACCAGCACGCGGTCGCCGACTTTGGTTTCGTCTTTCGATTCCGGCAAACGCACTTCCCTCAGAACTTTCACCGGAGCCACGTTGGCCTTCTTGAAGTGGCCGGTGAGCGCTTTGTTGACGCGCTGCGGCTTGACGAATTCAACCAGGCCGAGTTGCGCGGCATCGTAGCCGTCTTTTTCTTTCGTGCGGCGCTGAACAACGACGCAGGGACCCGCCTGGAGAACGGTAACCCCAACGAGGTTGCCGTCTTCGGCGAAGATCTGGGTCATGCCCAGCTTGATTCCGATAATTCCGTCGACTGCCATTTTTCCTTTTCTCTCTCTCGCAGCTTGCCCTTCCGGTATTGGCTGCGTCCTGCTCAAGATGCCGGGCTGGAGCCCGGCGCTACAGAAATCCTGCTACCGCCGGATCGTCACTTCGCGGCGTGACCGAAAGCCTTGATTTCCACATCCACGCCCGGGGGAAGATCGAGCTTCATCAGCGCGTCCACGGTATCCGGTGTGGGTTCGAGAATATCGATGAGCCGCTTGTGGGTGCGCATTTCGAACTGTTCGCGCGACTTCTTATCGACGTGGGGCGAACGGAGCACCGTCCAGCGGTTGATGGTTGTGGGCAGAGGAATCGGGCCGGCAACTTCCGCGCCGGTGCGCTTCGCGGTTTCCACGATTTCACGCGTGGACTGGTCGAGAATGCGGTGATCGTAAGCCTTGAGGCGAATGCGAATTTTGTCTCCTTGTCTCATGGCGTTACTCAATGATCTCCGTGACGGCGCCGGCGCCGACGGTGTGGCCGCCTTCGCGGATGGCGAAGCGCAAGCCCTTTTCCAGCGCCACCGGGGTGATCAGCGTGACTTCGCAGCTCACGTTGTCGCCCGGCATCACCATCTCCACGCCCGCCGGCAACTTCATGTCGCCGGTGACGTCCGTGGTGCGGAAGTAGAACTGCGGACGGTAGCCCGAGAAAAACGGCGTATGGCGCCCGCCTTCTTCCTTGGTCAGCACGTACGCTTCGGCCTTGAACTTGGTGTGCGGGGTGATCGAGCCCGGCTTGCACACCACCTGGCCGCGCTCCACGTCATCCTTTTCCGTGCCGCGCAGCAGCAGACCCACGTTGTCGCCCGCGATGCCTTCATCCAGCAGCTTGCGGAACATTTCCACGCCGGTGACCACTTTCTTCTGCGTCGCACGGAAGCCCACGATTTCCACTTCTTCGCCAACCTTCACCTTGCCGCGTTCCACACGGCCGGTGACCACCGTGCCGCGGCCGGAGATGGAAAAAATATCTTCGATGGGCATGGCGAACGGACGGTCCACATCGCGAACCGGCAGAGGCACATTGGCATCCACCGCGGCCATGAGTTCCAGAATCTTCTGTTCCCACTTCTCATCGCCGTTGAGGGCCTGCAGAGCGGAACCGCGAATCACCGGAACCGAGTCGCCGGGAAACTGGTAGCTCTTGAGCAGTTCGCGAACCTCGAGTTCCACAAGTTCGAGCAGCTCGGGATCCTCGACCATGTCGCACTTGTTCAGGAACACCACGATGTAGGGCACGCCGACCTGACGGGCGAGCAGAATGTGCTCGCGGGTCTGCGGCATGGGGCCGTCGGTGGCGGCCACCACCAGAATCGCGCCGTCCATCTGCGCCGCGCCGGTGATCATGTTCTTGATGTAGTCGGCGTGGCCCGGGCAGTCCATGTGCGCGTAGTGGCGGTTGGCGGTCTCGTACTCCACGTGGGAAACCGCGATGGTGATGCCGCGCTCGCGCTCTTCCGGCGCGTTGTCAATGGAATCGAAGGCCCGGAAAGCCACCTTGGGGTTGTGCTTGGAAAGCACCTTGGTGATCGCCGCCGTAAGAGTGGTCTTGCCATGGTCAATGTGACCGATGGTCCCAATGTTCACGTGCGGCTTACTGCGCTCAAATTTCTCCTTAGCCATTGCTTCCTCTGCTCCTCTTCGAATTCGCTTAAAACTAAACTTGCGTCCCTACTTTTCCCCGCGATACTTCTTGACGACTTCCTCGGCAAGAGCCGCAGGCAATTCCGCGTAGTGCGAGAAATGCATGGTGAACGTGGCGCGCCCCTGGGTGCGGCTGCGCAAATCCGTGGCGTAGCCGAACATCTGCGCGAGGGGAACTTCCACGCGAATCACATTGCTGCCGGCGCGATTTTCCGTACCCTGAATCGCGGAACGGCGAGAGTTCAAATCGCCGAAAACCTGAGGCATATATTCTTCCGGAACGACGACTTCGACCTTCATGATCGGTTCCAGGAGAACGGCCTTGGCGCGAGCGCAGGCTTCTTTGAAGGCCATGGATCCCGCAATCTTAAAGGCCATTTCGTTGCTGTCGACATCGTGGTAGCTGCCGTCGATGAGCACCACAGCAACGTCCACCATGGTGAAACCCGCGAGGACACCGTTATCGAGGGCTTCGCGGATGCCCGCTTCGATCGGGGGAATGAACTCGCGCGGAATGGCGCCACCAATAATTTTGTCGATAAACAGGAAACGGTGTTCTTTGTCGAACTTCCACTTGCCGGGAGTGCCGCCGGTAACGGACTTGGCGAGTTCGTCCAAATCGTCCGAGGACATCTCTTTCATGTTCTCGTGATCGGAACTGGGCAGCGGATGCAGCTCGATTTTGCAGTGACCGTACTGACCTTTACCACCGGTCTGCTTGATGTACTTGCCTTCGGCGATGGCTTTCTTGCGAATAGTTTCGCGGTAGGCAACTTGAGGACGGCCGACATTAGCCTGCACGTTATATTCGCGCAGCATGCGGTCCACAATGATTTCCAGATGCAATTCCCCCATGCCGGAGATGAGCGTCTGGCCGGTATCGGGCTCGGTGGAAACGCGGAACGTAGGGTCTTCCTGCGCCAAGCGCTGGAGCGCGACACCCAGTTTGTCCTGGTCGGCCTTGGTTTTTGGCTCGATGGCGACGGATATTACGGGAGTGGGAAATTCGATGGATTCCAGAATAATCGGCTTGTTTTCGTCGCACAGGGTATCGCCGGTGTTGACGCTCTTCAAACCGACACAGGCACAGATGTCTCCCGCACACACTTCATCGATTTCCTCGCGCTTGTTGGCATGCATCTGCAGCAAGCGGGAAATGCGTTCGCGGGAACCTTTAGCGGAATTCAGCACGTAGCTGCCCGACTTCAAAACACCGGAATAAATGCGGATGTAAGTGACATGGCCGACGAACGGGTCGGACATGATTTTGAAGGCCAGCGCGGAAAAAGGCTGGTCGTCGGCGGCACGGCGCAGAATCGGCGCGTCGTCTTCCGGGTTGATTCCTTCGACCGGAGGAACATCAATCGGAGAAGGCAGGAAATCGACCACGGCATCGAGCAACGGCTGAATGCCCTTGTTCTTGAAGGCCGAGCCAGCGAGAACGGGCACGATCTTCAAAGCCAGCGTCGACTTGCGAATGGACTTGCGCATTTCCTCGACGGACAAGGTGCCTTCGGTGAGGTATTTATCGAGGACGGCGTCATCGTGCTCAGCGATGTACTCGACGGTCTTGTTGCGGTGCTCGTCGTAAAAGGCCTTGTCGATCGCTGAGCCCTTGAGCGCCGCAGCAACGTCCGGCCGGCTGGCGACGAAGGCGGGATCCCAGAGCTTGGAAACTTCGAAGATTTCAAATTTGGCGCCGAGGGTTTCTTCGAGCCAAACGATGACTTTCTCTTCGATGAAGTCGATGATGCCGATGAAGTTGTCTTCGCGGCCGAGAGGAAACTGCAGAGGCACGGGATGCGCGCCGAGGCGCTGGCGAATGGTGCGGATGACGTGATCAAAATCCGCGCCCATGCGGTCCATCTTGTTGACGAAGCAGATGCGCGGCACGCGATACTTGTCGGCCTGGCGCCACACGGTCTCCGACTGCGGCTGAACTCCGGCGACGGAGTCAAAGACGCAGACCGCGCCATCGAGGACGCGGAGTGAGCGCTCCACTTCGACGGTGAAATCCACGTGGCCGGGCGTGTCGATGATGTTCACGCGATATTTTTTGTCAAAGCGGGTCCAACTGGCGGTGGTGGCGGCGCTGGTGATGGTGATGCCGCGCTCGCGCTCCTGCTCCATCCAGTCCATGGTGGCGGTGCCCTCATCCACCGAACCGATCTTATAAGTCACACCGGTGTAATACAGGATGCGTTCAGTCGACGTCGTTTTTCCGGCGTCGATATGCGCCATGATCCCGATATTGCGAGTATCTTCGAGTTTGAATACGCGACTCATTGGTCCTTGAACAGCCTTTTTCTCCCCTGTACGTGTTGCAACAGCGTCACTCACAACAACTCCAATTCCTTACCAGCGATAGTGGGCGAAAGCCTTGTTGGCTTCGGCCATGCGGTGCACATCTTCCTTCTTCTTGATGGCGCCACCGCGGGAATTCGCCGCGTCAATCAACTCGTCGGCAAGCTTGTCGGTCATGGTGCGGCCGGCGCGCTCACGCGAATACTGCAGAAGCCAGCGAATGGCGAGCGACTGGCGGCGGAAGGGGTTCACTTCCACGGGAACTTGGTAGTTCGCGCCACCTACGCGGCGAGTCTTGACTTCGACGAGCGGCTTGAGGTTCTCGATGGCCTTCTTGAAAATCTTGAGCGCATCGTCATTGGTCTTCTTGGCCACCTGGTCCATGGCACCGTAGAACACGCGCTGGGCGGTGCTCTTCTTGCCATCCCACATCATCGAGCAGATAAACTTCTCAACGATCGGTTCTCCGTAGACGGGGTCGACCGCTTGAATCCGCCGGCTGACTAATCCTTTACGAGGCATCGCTTTTCTTTGCTCCTTCGAAACTCTTTCACTGCAACTCAATTCATCCCTAACCGAGAGATCCTTCGTCGCGAACTACGCTCCTCAGGATGACGATCCTCATCGCATCGTCACTTCGCCGCGGCTCCGGCCTTGGGGCGCTTGGCGCCGTATTTCGAACGGCCCTGCTTGCGGTTCTCCACGCCGGCGGCGTCGAGCGTGCCGCGCACGATGTGGTAGCGAACACCGGGGAGATCCTTCACACGGCCTCCGCGCACGAGCACAATGGAGTGCTCCTGGAGGTTATGGCCGATGCCGGGGATATACGTGGTGACCTCAACGGCATTGGTCAAACGCACGCGCGCTACTTTACGAAGCGCGGAGTTCGGTTTCTTCGGCGTCTGGGTGTACACGCGAATGCAAACACCGCGCTTTTCGGGACAGCCCATGAGCGCAGGCGACTTGGTCTTGGAGATGACGCCTTCTCTTCCCATGCGTACAAGTTGCGAAAACGTTGGCACAGTCGTTCCTCGTTTCGAATTCTGGTTTTGCGAGCGCCGCTTCAGAAAGTGGTCCCTACAAACAAAAGCGCCGCGAAACCGTTGCGCGCAGACACAGCTTGCGAACTCTCGCACTGCGCGCAGACAAAAACGCGAGAGCACACACATGTGCTGAAAGGTACTGCGAATCCGGAGAGAACCAGCAAGAGACTCCGCACGCACTCCAAGAGGCAGTCTTACGCTCTCGGTATCGAATCGGAGAGGCTTACTCGGCTTTTCGGGGCTGGCGCCCCATTCCGGCCGCTCTTCTGTCCCATTCCATCGAGCTTGTTCCGGGACCGAAGAATTTCCTTCCAACCAGCCTTCCCCCACCAAGCGAAGGCTTTACTGCTTGGGTAAAAATACCCCTGACAAAACACAAAGTATAAAGAAGTTAGGGGGTCCTGTCAAACAGGATTCGCACAGGGCTTGTAGAAAAAAGTGTGGAAAAACAGGAAATGGTACGAGTTCTGCTTGTGGGGGTCGTTTTTGCGCAAATTAGTGGATCAGTTGTGGGGGCATCGCCCAGCGAGAGGCGCACGGCCCTCGAAGGCTGTCGCAACAAAACCCGTCGTGGCAAGTACTATTTAACATCCTTCTTTTGAACTAGTTATAGGACTTTACCGTGTCGGCACCCAGGTGGCCGAAGGGCCATAAGCCAAAGGCCTTGAGGAAGTCATACTCCCCCTTTTCGCGGAGCATTCTGGCGGTGCGGTCGGGGGACCAGGGGGAGGCGAAACGGTCGGGGCGGTCGGCGAGCCAGAACGCGGTCATGGCCATAATGGTGGCGTTTTGCGTAAGGACATCCGGTTTTACGGCTTCGAGGGCATCGGCCGCCGAGTGATTCGTGTATTTGTAATCCGGTGAATCTTGCTGCATGTTGATGCCCGGCAGACCCGCGAGAATAAACGCGCCGGTGTCCATGCCAAATTCACACCTGTCGATCACTCTAATCTCGCGAACATTCTCCAGCGCGTCGACGAACGCCTCCATCGGAGGAATGAGGTCATTGCGCCCGCCCATCTGAAATTCCTTGATCGGGCCCTGACCTTCGTCGAGGACGATCGCTCCGAGGTGATCTTTCATTTCGGCGGCGTGCTGCTTGACGTAGGCAAGCGAGCCGAGCAGGCCCTGTTCTTCGCCGGTGAATAAAATGAAGCGGATGGTGCGACGGGGGCGCTGGCCGCTTTTCATAATGGCGTCCGCCGCAGCCAGAACGCCGCTGACCCCGGTGCCATCGTCGGTTGTGCCTTCACTGAGATCCCAGGAGTCGAGATGGGCGCCGACAACGACGACCTGTTCGGGATGCTCGCCGCCGGTGATTTCACCGACGACGTTGGCGGTGTCGACCGGGCCGTCAGTAAAAGAGTTCTGCACATTCAGGTGCAGGCGCACCGTTTTGCCCGCGGCGAGGAGGCGCTCGAGCTGGCCCTGATCTTCCATGGCCATGTCGACAACGGGAATCGCAAAATCACGGGCAAAGCCGATAATACCGGTGTGGGTCAGATGCATACCCTCAGCTTTGAAACCGGCTTGACCTCCGATCACGGCGACCGCTCCGGCCTTTTGCAGCGCGACCAGAAAATCACCGTACTGCGCGAAGATGAGCCAGAAACCCTTTTTCGGCGAGCCCTGGGGCTTCATGAGGACAATTTTTCCGCGGAATCGGTGAATGTTTTGGATCTCGCCATCCATATCGAAGAGATTGGCGGTAACGACATCGGCGTCCGTGCCGTTCGGCGCAGTGGAGGCAGTCCAGCCCATGGACTCGACGTAGAGTTTGCGGTGAAGGGGCGCGAGCATTTCGGCGCTGGCAGTGCCGCGGGTCCAACCTTTCCATATGGAATAATTTTCGGCACGCACGTTGGTGAGGCCAATGGCTTTCATTTTGGCGAGGCCCCAGTCAATCGACTTCTGACCTTCGGGGGAACCGGTGACGCGGGCGCCGATGTTGTCACTGAGATCGGTGAGGTATGCGAAGGCCTGGGAGTTCATGAAACCTTCGCCGGCGATGCGAACAAGGGCGGGACGGGTGCCATCCTCGGCGGGGCCGGCGGGGCGAGCGGCGTCGTTGGCGCGAGTTGCCGCAGAAGTTAGAACCACGGCAACCAATAGTCCTAGCAATCGTTTGTGCATTCCGGTTCCCCAATTGGGCAATTGAATGAAGGCGAAACCTGTATTTTACCATTGTCTTAGACGCGGGGAATCGGAACTGAGCAGCGGCGCAGCGGTGAAATTTTGCGAAGTTGGGACGCAGCCCTTCGAAACTCAGGGTAAACAGTCCTGCGCCCCTACGGATACAACTGGCCATCAGGCATTGGCCGGAAGCGGCAACAAGGCTGCCTTTGAACGTTGGAGTGCCAAGCTTTGGGCTGAAAAAGCGGGAGCCGGGCTCTCGCACCCCACAGGGTGGCGAGGGCGCAACGCACGATACGCTTGCGGCTTTACCGATAGCGAGGGGTCGCCTAAACTGCCAACGTGACGAGACGCGAACGGGTGCAAGGAGTGGACGGCCTCAGAAGGCCGTCCCTACAGAGGCTACTCTTTGTTGTGGCAATCCTGTTGGCCGGAGCGAGTGTCGTGTTTGGTCAGGCACAGGAACCGGCGACGAAGGTTAGTGGCTCCGGAGCAACACCCGAGAAGAAACCGCAAGAACCAAGTCCCGCGAAAAAGGAAAAGAAGGCCGAAAAGCCGCAGCTTCCCTTCCAGATTCAACTGCTGGACACGAAGATCCGGTTTGAGGCGAATGGAGATTCGCGGAAAGAAGTGCATACCATCGTCAGGATCATCAACATCCTGGGCGTGCAGCAGTTCGGGCGGATTTCTTTCGACTACAACCGAAGTTTTCAAAGCGTGGAGATCCCGCTGTTGCGGGTGAGCCACGCGAATGGAGGAACTTCGGAAGTGTTGCCCAGTGCGGCGACGGACATGCCGACGGCGGCGGCGAATCCCTATGCGGCGTACCACGACGTGCGGAGCAAGTCGGTGCGGATCCTGGGATTGCAGGAAGGCGACACGGTGGAGTACCGGGTGGTGACGACGACCAAGGACGCACCGCTGGCGCCGGAATTCTGGCTGGAGCACACATTTGACCAATCGGGGCAAGTACTGGACGAGCGCTACGAATTGGATCTGCCGGCATCGCGGAAGGTTGATCTGCGCATAAGCCCCGGATTGGAAGCCAGCACGAAAGAAGAAAACGGGTCAGGAGAATCGGCGCGCGCGATTTATCGTTGGGCGCGAAAGTACGAAGCGCCAAAGGATGGGGAGAAGAGCGAGGAACCGGCCCAAGCGGACGCGACTCATCCTGACCTAGGATTGAGCACGGTGACGTGGAACGAATTGGCTGGACGGCTGGCCGAACAGATGATGCCGGGGGCGAAAACGATCGTCCCGAAAAACACCGCGGAGGAAACCAGGAAAGAATTGCTGAGGCGGCCGGAAGTGGCGCCGGCAGTCAAAGAAAAGACAGCGGAACTGACGCGAGAGACGAAGAGCGATGGGGAGAAGTTGAGCGCGATCTATGATTTTGTGGCTACGAAAATTGCGACGGTGGACACGCCCTTGGGCGCAAGGGGATTCCGTTCGCGCAGCGCCGACGATGTACTGAACTCCGGATACGGAGATGGCGAGGAAAAATATGTTCTGATCGCCGCGATGGCAACGGCGGTGGGACTGCGGGCGGACGCGGTGCTGACGGGCTATTGCGATGCAGCGGCGCTGGCGACGCCAGCGGGATTCAAACACCTGGTGGTGCGGGGAGCGACGAAGAAGGGCGAGTACTGGCTGGACCCGGCGGTAGAAGTGGCGCCGTTCGGGGTGATTTCGCCGACACCGGCAAAATGCGGATTGCTTCTGCGACGGGATCTGGGGCGGGCAGGCTCGACGGAAAGCGCCTGGGTAAAACTGCCGACGGAGCCGCCGTTTCCGTCGACACAACGCGTGACGGTGGACGCGGAGTTGAGTGAATCGGGACAACTGAGCGCAAAAGTAAAGTACGTGGTGCGCGGGGAAAATGAACTGCTGCTGCGCGTGGCGTTTCATCAGACGCCGAAAGAGAAGTGGAAGGAAGTGGCGGGACTGCTTTCGCTCTCGGATGGATTTCGCGGGCAGGTTTCGAAAGTGGAAGCTTCCGACCCCGCAGCGACGAAGGAGCCGTTCTCGGTGGAGTATGAGCTGACACAATTGAATTTTGTGGACTGGAAAAAAACACCGGTGCGGATTCCGGCCTTGTTGCCGCAGATCGGATTGCCGGACCCGCCGGCCGCGGGAGCGAGCTCACCGATTCAATTGGGTACGCCGCTCGAGGTGCAGACCTCGATGACGCTGCACGTGCCGGCGGGAACAGAGATCCAGACGCCGGTGGCAACATCGGTGACGCGGGACTACGCGAGTTTCAGCTCGAAGTACACGGGATCAGAGAATGAAGTGGTGGCGACGCGGCACATCAGTTTTGTGAAGAGAGAGATTCCCGCGGATCGCGCGCAGGACTACAACGCATTTCTGCACGCGGTGCAAAGCGACGCGGCACAGCGAATTGTGCTGGTTCCGCATCCGAAAGAGAACGCTACCAACCCCGCAAAACCCTGACAGAGATCCCTCGCGTGGCTCGGGATGACGACCCTCATCGGGTCGTCATTTGATTTCCATGACTTCTTTTTCTTTGGTGGCGCAGAGGTCTTCGACCTTTTTGGTTTCCGCATGGGAGACTTTTTCGAGTTCGTCGAGCGAGCGCTTCTGCTCGTCCTGACTGATCTTCTTTTCTTTCTCGAGCTTGTCGATGGCTTCCTTGACGTCGCGGCGAATGTTGCGAATCGCGGTGCGGTGATTTTCAAGCGCCTTGTGGATGTGCTTGACAAGTTCCCTGCGGCGTTCTTCGGTGGGCGCGGGGATCGGAATGCGAACGACCTTGCCGTCGGTGGTGGGATTCAGGCCGAGATCGGAAGAGCGGATGGCTTTATCGATGAGAGGGACGGCAGTGGGATCCCACGGGGTGATCATGAGCATGCTGGCGTCGGGCACAGTGACGTTGCCGAGCTGATTCACGGGCATGGGCGTGCCGTGATAATCGACACGAACGTGATCGAGAATCGCGGCGTTGGCGCGGCCGGTGCGGACGGAAGCGAGTTCCTTGCGAAAATCCTCGACAGCTTTTTCCATGCGGGTCTTTGCGGCGAGCATGGCGTCTTTGGTAGTAGCGATGGTGGTCATGAGCATGTCCTCGTTTCGGTTACTGTAGCATGAATGAAATTGGATATCCGACAGGCTGCAGAGAGATTCCTCACTCCGCCGACTCCGTTCGGAATGACAGTTTCCGAGCCGGTGCGAGAGTCGGCCTGCGGTTAGCCCATAGCTACAGCGTCTTCTGTTCCGCCGGCAAGACGGTGGAGCCGACACGTTCGCCGAGTACGGCGCGGCGGATGTTGCCGGGCTTATTCATGTTGAAAATTTTGATGGGCATGCCGTTATCCATACAAAGGGAAATGGCGGTGGCATCCATCACTTTGAGATTCTGGTGCAACACATCGCGGTAGGTGATCTCCGCGAAGAACTTGGCGCCACTGACTTTTTCGGGGTCGGCGTCGTAGATGCCGTCGACGCGCGTGGCTTTGAGAATGACGTCAGCTTTGATTTCCATGGCCCGGAGAGCGGCAGCGGTATCGGTGGAGAAGTACGGATTGCCGGTGCCGGCGGCGAAGATGACGACGCGGCCCTTTTCGAGATGGCGGGTGGCGCGGCGGCGAATGAAGGGCTCGCAGACCTGGTGCATTTCGATGGCGCTTTGCACGCGAGTGTGCACGCCGACTTTTTCGAGGGCATCCTGAAGGGCCAGGGCGTTCAGAACGGTAGCGAGCATGCCCATGTAGTCGCCGGTGGCACGGTCGATTTCGAAGCCCTTTTGGCGGGCCCCGCGAAAAATATTGCCGCCGCCAACCATGATGGCAATCTGCACGCCGAGCTTGTGAACGTCACGGAGCTCCTTGGCGATGTCGTGAATGGTTTGGCCATCAATGCCGAAACCTTGCGGGCCTTGCAGCGACTCGCCGGAAAGTTTGAGAAGGATACGTTGATAGGCAGGGGGTTTCTTTGAGCTTTTGCCGTTTTTTGCGGGCATGCGTGTATTGTCCAGTCCGGGGCGAAACCTTGGGGATTGTAACAAACAACCGGTCGAATGGACTATGTGGAGGAGCACATCATAAGAAGAAAGAGAGATTCCTCGCTGCGCTCGGAATGACGGGTGACTGCGGCGGCGTAGAAAAGCAAAACGCCCCGGCAGAAACCGGGGCGCTGGCAGAGAACTCCGTCGTTCCACGGACTCCGTCCGGAATGAGGAGTCCAGCGTACGGGATTTCAGGACTTCGCTGGTTCAGAGTTGCCGGCGGAGTTGGCTCCCGCGGAGACTTCGCCAACCTTGAAGCGGGCGAAGCGGCGGATGGTCATGTTCTCGCCGAGCTTGGCAATGGCGGCGTTAATCATCTCGCCGATGGTCTGGGTCTCGTCCTTGATGTAGTGCTGTTCGTAGAGGCAAGTCTCCTCATAGAACTTTTCCATTTTGCCCTGGACGATCTTCTGAATGACGGGCTCGGGCTTGCCGGTGGCGCGCGCCTGGGCGGCGTAGATTTCGCGCTCTTTTTCGAGCATCTCGGCGGTCACGTCTTCGCGGCGCACGTAGCGCGGGTCGACCGCGGCGATGTGCATGGCGACGTCGTGGCAGAGTTGCTGGAAGGCTTCGGTGCGCGCGACGAAATCGCTTTCGCAATTGATCTCGACAATGACGCCGATCTTGCCGCCAGCATGAATGTAGTGGCCGATCAAGCCTTCGCTGGCTTCGCGAGTGGCCTTCTTGGCCGCCGCGGCCTGGCCCTTCTTGCGGAGGATTTCGATCCCTTTTTCGAGGAGCTGGGCGGTGTCCGCGGAATCACCCAATTGGGCAGCGGCCTCGACGAGAGCGGCGCGGCAATCGCTGAAGCCGGCGTTGGTCCTCTCTCTAAGTTCTTTCACGAGCTTGGCTGGGATTTCCATGACTGGTTTGCTTGTACTCATCCTTTTTGTAGTTCTAAGTTGTAAGGTCTAGGTGTTAAATAAAGAACAGCTGACAACCTGGAACTTCCTTTCTCTTGCCTCTGCTGCGGCGGACCACCTCAGAAGGCGGTCCGGACAAAATTCGAACTCCAGAAAAATGGCCCGGCGTTGGACATGGTCGGAGCGCCGGGCCAGGAAAATGCGACGGCGAGGGACGCTTAGCGCTTTTCCTCGTCGGGAGGGACGGTGGTTTCGGCGGCCTCGATGAATTCCTCGGTGCCTTCGACGAAATCGCCTTCCTGCTTCTCGTACTGCTCGTAGGCGCTGGTGTCGACGTAATCGACGCCGGCTTCGTGAGCCTGGTCGGCGGCGACCTTCTGATCGGCGACCTGAGATTGCTCGTAGATGGCGCGGCCTTCGGCGACGGAGTCGGCAATCTTGGTGGTGAACAGGCGAATGGCGCGCAGAGCGTCATCGTTACCCGGAATAATCCAGTCGACCATGTCGGGATCGCAATTGGTGTCCACGACGCTGACGACGGGAATGCCCATGCGGCGGGCTTCCTTTACGGCAATTTCTTCGGCATTCGAATCGATGACGAACATGGCGTCGGGTAACGTAGCCATATTCTCGATACCTTCAAGATTCTGGAAAAGGTGCTTCATTTCGCGATCGAGACGCGCGCGCTCTTTCTTGGAGAGCTGCAGCATGCGGCCGTCTTCGGTCATGGCCTTGAGGAGCTTGAGGCGCTTAATTGATTTCTGGAGCGTGGCCCAATTGGTGAGCGTGCCGCCGAGCCAGCGGTGGTTGACGAAGTACGCACCGGCGCGCTTGGCCTCTTCGGCGACGGCTTCCTGGGCCTGGCGTTTGGTGCCAACGAAGAGCACGGTGCGGCCATGACTGGAAATTTCTGTCACGAAGCGGGAAGCTTCGCGGAACATCTTAAGAGTCTTCTGCAAATCGATAATGTGAATGCCGTTGCGCTCGCCGAAGATGTACTCCTTCATCTTGGGATTCCAACGACGCGTCTGGTGACCGAAGTGAACACCGGCCTCCAGCAGCTCCTTCATGGTAATTTCTACCGCCACTTTTCCTCCTTAGTAGATAGCTGCTTATCGTCGCTCCGGTTTTCCGTGTTGGCTGGCATGAACGCCAGCGCTACAGGGAAGAACGAAGAAAACGCAGCAGCCTCTTGCCGGCGTCTTGCCGGCCGTGATCTTGGCGGCGCAAGAATGCTGACCATGAAGGTCAGCGCTACGTGGCACCGCCAGAGCCCGTGTCGTTCTGCCAAGCACTCCGGTTGAGATCCTTCGACAAACGGAGGAAAGGCGGAACGCGTCCGCCAAGCGATTAGCGCTTGGTGAACTGGAACCGCTTGCGCGCGCCCTTTTGGCCGTACTTTTTGCGTTCCTTCATACGGGAGTCGCGCGTCAAAAATCCGTTCTTGCGAAGGCCGGGACGCAGTTCAGCGTTGAACCTGCTGAGCGCGCGGGACAGGCCCATGCGCACGGCGCCGGACTGGCCGCCAACGCCGCCGCCCTTGGCGGTGGCCACCACGTCGACCTGATCGAGCATGCTGGTGAATTTCAGCGGTTCGGTGGCGTCATGTTCCCAGGCGTGATTCGGGAAATATTCTTTCACGGGGCGGCCGTTCACGGTGAACTTGCCGCTGCCCTGACGGACAAAGACGCGCGCAATGGATTCTTTGCGCCGGCCCGTGCCGTGAAACCAAGTCTTGCTGCCCAAAGCGGGCGTTTCGACAGTACTCAAAGCTCCTCCTCAAGAGACGCAACAGGCGAGACAAATCCGCCTAAACTCATGAACTTCACGCTCGGAAGATTCCCTGCTAAGAAACTTAGAAAGGAACAGCCAATGCGGAAACTCGTGAAAACACGGGTCTGAAGACCCGCCACTACAAGCCCAAGAACGGACGACCTCAGAAGGCCATCCCTACAAAACCATTGGTTCCGGAAGCCGGGCGGTTAAACCGAAACCGGTTGAGGCTTCTGTCCAGCGTGCCGCGCGAGACCCGCGGTGTCGCGATAGACACGCAACTTCTTGGCGCGCCGCGCCCGCAGCTTGTTCTTCGGCAACATACCGACAATCGCTTCGCGAACCATCCATTCCGGCTTGGTTTCACGAACGCGCTTGGCCGGAACTTCCTTCAAACCGCCGGGGTAACCGCTGTGCGAGTAGTACATTTTCTGCTCGACTTTGTTCCCGGTCATTTTGATCTTGTCGGCGTTGATGACGACGACGTGATCGCCGGAATCGAGGTAAGGCGTGAAACTGGCCTTATCCTTTCCGATCAGCATGCGAGCCACTTTCGTGGCCAGGCGACCCAAAACCTGGTTGGTCGCATCGACAACAAACCATTGCGCGCCCACTTTGAGGGCTTCCGCTTCGGCTCCTTTAGCTACATACGTCCTCATTGCGATCAGCCACACCTTTCCCTGTAGAGACAAAATCCAAGTTTAGAAGGAGAGGCGGGGTTTGTCAATGAACGAATTGCGCGGAAATGCGGAATTACTGAGGAAAATCAGTGATTTGTGGACGGTGTACGGTAGCATTTCCTGTTTGCCATGACCCGGCTTTCGATCCGTTCAACGTGTGAGGAGCCAGAAGTTGGCGCGAGGAGAACCTTGCAGAACCGCGAGATGTTTGCCGTCCGGGGAGGGGATGGCATAGCCCAGGTCGGGCTGCCTGGAGTCGAACGAACTAGTGATTTTGCCTCTGAGATCCATGCGAACGAGGGCTTGGGTGTCTCCCGACACGGTGCAGATCCAAAGGCTCGCGGAATCAGCGGCCCAGTCAATATATTGGGCGCCGGCACTTTCGGGAAGAGGAAGATCGAAGTCGCGGCTGGTGGAGAGTTCCCGAACGTGAATGACCGTGGGACCGCGGCCGCCGCTGATGCGAGCCGTGGCTAGGTACTTCCCGTTGCGGGAAAGGGTCCAGTTGAAGTACGAAGACTCGTTCTCGCGGAGCCGAAGCAGTTCTTTCTTCTCGCCGGTCTGCTCATCGAACTGGTCAATGATCAATTCCGACGGTGACGGCGCGTCGCTCATGAGACAAACGCGAGAGGGCAGGAACGCACATTGAAAATTGGTGATCATCGCGCCTTTCAGAACTTCGCGCGGCTCGCCGCCCGACAGAGGCTGCTCCATAAGACGGTACGGAGGCGTCTTGTGGCCGGAGTCGGCGGATAGAAGGTACATCACGGCCGTTTGGTCCGGATTCAAGCGAGCGATGATCGCGGAGTTGTCGCCGCCGACGATCAGATCCGGGGTGGCTTTGTCGATGTCCTGGCGAAAGATGTGGTACGGGCCGTCGCGGCCCGAAATGAAGATGACGGAGCGGCTGTCAGCGGTCCAGCCGTACGGCATGTCTTTGCGATCGTCGAGTGTCAGACGACGGTAATTAGCAAGGCGCCCGGCTTTGCCTTCGATGTCAGCCAGGTACGCGTCGGGGTCATTACCGCCGCGGCCGAACAGGATTTTCTTGCCATCGCGCGAAGCGGAGCCTGGAAATCTCCGATCGGGACCGCTCGTCAGGCGGAGCGGTGGACCGGTGGGAAGCGCAGTGCGTGGATTGAGCGGCAATTCCCAGAGGTTGGTGTCGTTTTGGCCGGGAGGCAGATCGGCGCGCGAGAACTGTATCCGGTCCTGCGACGACCAAGTCAACCCTCCAGACAAAGTCGAGTCCGAAAAGATGACGTTGAACGAAGACGTGGCGAACTCGTAGGTGACCAGGGAAAGTTCCCAGGAATAGTGGCCCGACCGCGCCATAGCCCGAACGAAGGCGAGCCATCGCGCATCGGGAGACCAGGCGAGACCGTCGATTTCCGCCGCGGGCTCCAGAGCGAGCTGGCGCGGCTCTGCGCCATTGGCCATTGCGGTCCAAACGAAGTCCCTGCCATCTTTGCTACGAACAAAAGCGAGTCGCTGCCCATCGGGAGAGAGGGCACCGTAGTGCGCGTCGTCCATGACTTTACGCGGCTCACCGCCGAGCACGGAGACGCTCCAGAGGCTGAACCTGGAAGTTTGAGGATCGCGCGTACAAGCCAGAACATGAGTGCCGTCCGGAAACCACCCGATCGCACGGAAGTGAGGGCCGCCGGGGATAGAGATGGGACGAGTCTCACCAGTAGCCAGGACGCGAAGAAAGAGCCCGTTGGTATCCGTGTAGGCGACGTAATTGCCGTCGAGAGAGAGGGCCGCGTGCCAGACGGGAAGTTCGGCGGGATTGGCCGTGACTCGCGTTTCCGTGACGCGAAGCGCCGGCTTGGAACCCGCGTGCGCACGGAGGAACCAACCCGTCATTCCTCCAATCGCCAGAAGCGCCGCGGCAATACCCCATAGAAGCGGGTGTTTCAGATGAAACGAAGGCGCAGGTGGAGTTTCCTCCAGTGCGCCTGCCGCCGCGCCGTGAACGGGTGCGATGAAACGATAGCCACGCCGGGCGAGGGTTTCGACGAAACGAGGATTCTCGGCGGAATCCCCCAAAGCGTCGCGAAGCCGTTTGATGGCCGTGTTGAGACTGTGATCGAAGTCGACGAAAGTGTCCGCAGGCCACAGTCGTGATTGCAATTCTTCCCGCGTAACGACTTCCCCAGAGCGCTCGGGCAATAGATTGAGGATCTGCAGAGGTTGATCCTGCAGGCGGACCCGCACGCCATTGCGACGCAGTTCTCCCGAGCGAAAGTCGGCCTCGAAAATGCCGAAGCGAACCGTAGACGATCGCTCACCGGCAATCCCTTGGGTCCCAGCCACCAGAAGTACCTCCCGATGATCGGCCTGTCAGTTTCTATACGAAGATTTTCGCCGCAGTGTTTCAAGTTATTCGTGGCCGCAAGTATTTGACGATGGAGAAGTTGATTCGTCACTTACGATTTGGAGCACGGTAACCGGCAGAGCATTGAGGTACCCACCCCTGAACCGCAAGGTGGCCCCCACGAAGGGGGATCACCATGAGACGACTGATGAGGTATTCGCTCCTGGCGGTTTCGTTGGTTGGTGCGGCGATACCGCTAGGGGGCAAGGCGGCGAAGGGGGAGGAGTTGGGGCTGACAGTTTGTGTCATGAACGACGCGGGCGTTTCGCTGGCCGTGGAAGAGGACGTCGAGCGCCGTGTGGTTTCACTGATGCAAGGCGCCTCGATTCAAATTCAATGGCTGCAAGGACTGGATCCCGGGCGAACCCCGGAGGTACGGTGCCTATGTTCGCATCCGGAACCGATGCGCGTGCTGATCTTACATTTACTGGCGACAGGCCGTGCGGCGTTGCCCAGCGAATTGGGGCAGGCTTTCCTTGGCGAAGATGGGCAGGGAGTGATGGCGGACGTGTTCTTGGATCGTCTCGAGCAGTTGACCGAAGAGCGCGACATCGACTACGGGCGGCTGCTGGCGCTTGTCGTCGCACATGAACTGGGACATCTCCTGTTGGGGCCCAATGCGCACTCCGTGGTGGGGCTGATGCAGGCAAAAATGACGGCAGCCAGCCTGGAGCGGATGGAACAAGGGAACTGCCGGTTCTCGGAGGAACAAATGAGGAAGATGCACGCAAGGCTGAAAGCGGCGGAACAAACCGCCAGCTGGCAGCGAAGCGGTGAAGGCTGTTCCGAAAATGGTATGACGCGGAGCCGCCTGAATCAGGCCGAGGCGATGTAGCGCGAGCGCCAGGCATGGAGTGCCGTCAGCGTTTTGGCACAGATTTCCTGAGGAGCGCCGGTGGCGGCGATGGTGAGTAACAGACCAGCTTTCTTGTAGAACTGGATCAACGGCATGGTGCTGCGGTCATAGGCTTCGAGGCGGATGCGGATGGACTCGGGGCGATCGTCTTCGCGCTGAAAGAGTTTGCCGTGGCAAATATCGCAGCTGCCGGCGAATTTGGGCGGGCGTTCAGTGGTATGGAAGACGGCTTTGCACCTTTCGCAAGTGAGGCGGCCGCCGAGGCGCGCGACGATCTCGCTGACGGGCAATTCGTAATTGATAACGGCGGTGAGAGGAAGGCGCTCAGCTTTCAACAGTTCGCCCAGGGCTTCCGCCTGTTCCAGAGTGCGCGGGAAACCATCGAGGATGAAACCACCGACACAGCGCAGGCACGCGGCGCGTTCACGAACCATATCGAGGACCGTGGAATCGGGAACAAGATCGCCGCGGCGCATGTAGTCGAGAGCGGACTTCATGGCCGGAGTGAGGTCGCACTCGTTGCGAGTCTTGGCAGCACGAAAAACGTCGCCGGTGGAGAGATGGCAAGCGCGGAGCAGTTGATTCAAGAGAGCGGCTTGCGTTCCCTTCCCAACGCCTGGGGCGCCGAGAAGAATGAGCCGCCAGGGATGGGAGGCGGAAGGGGGAAGAACGGAGCAAGTGTCCGGAGGCCCCTGGAGCCAGCCAGCGCGATCGTTCTTGCGAGCGTTGTCCATGAAGTCTTTCCTAAACAACTAATGGTGAATGTAGGAGAGAGAGTGGGCGGTGGCTGTGACCGGAGTCACGGGTATGGCGGTTTTACACCGGAGCGAAAGAAGGAGAAGCCGGAAAGGTCAGAGAACGTTAACAGCGCGCGCAGCAATGAGCGCCACGATGGTGAGCGAGATAAGCGATTGGAGCATGGTGGCGAGTTTGGCCGTGCGGGAAAGGACGGCGGTGTCGGTCGGGGAGAACGCGGTGCTGGTGTTGAAAGCAAGAAATAAGTAGTCCACGAAGTGCGGCGTCCATGGGGGAGCGTTGGCGCTGACTTCGGCGCGGATCATCATCTGAGGAAAGAGGAAAGAGCTTTTGGATTTAGCATCGGCATCTTCGCGGCGAAGGGGGCCGCCGCCGTCGAGTTTCCAGTACCACAGGGCAAAGACCAGAACGTTCGCGATCCAGAGAGCGGCAGCGGAACGCAGTAAAGTTCTTGGCGCTTCGGTGTGCTCGGGAATCCCTCGGACAAGATGAACCAGCGAGGCGATCATGGCGAAGGTGATGATGGCATTGCCGATGAAGGTGAGTGCACGTGTGATGTTGTGGTCGCCGCGACGATCGGAGATGACCATGGGAATCATCAGGACGGCCATGACGGCGATCAGGCCCCAACCGGGACCGACAGAGAACGGTTCCGGAAGAGCAAGATAAACGCCGGAAGCAGCCATCATCGCGACAAAGGCGGGCCAACGAGGTTCGCGAAGGCGTTGTGGAGGCATAATGAGCGAATGCAAGGAATTAGTTTAATACAGAGTGGGACGTGGGCGGCAGGCGAGAAAAATCTTCGCGGGAAGACGGCGACGGATGTAAACAGGATCGTTGTCGTGTAAAGAAAGTTAAAGCGCGGGTAGTGAATGAGGTGAGACGGAGAAATCTCCATTGCGAGGCGGGAGGGGGTTCATTAAGATAAGCGCAGCCAGAAGGGCTGGGGCACGGACGGTCCTCGGGAAGTGACCCCACAGCAAGCAAGGAGCAAGTCATGTTCGTCATCCGGATGACCCGAATCGCACTGTCGATGTTCGTGTTTGCTGCAAGCAGCGCCGCAGCCTTTGCGCAAACAGCCGCGCCCGCCGCAGCACCTGCCGCAGCGCCGGCACAACCAGGAGTGAAGCACCGCGTAGCGGTAATGAGTTTCGATTACGGCACGGTGCATTCGAACGTGGCCGCCATTTTTGGGTCCGACCAGGACATCGGCAAGGGCATTACGGACTTGCTGGTGCAAAAGCTTGTGCAGGACGGCAAGTTCTCGGTGATCGAGCGCAGTGCCCTGGATAAGCTGCTCGCGGAGCAGAATTTTTCGAACAGCGACCGAGCGGACGCGACTAGCGCGGCAAAAATTGGAAAACTGCTGGGCGTGGATTGCATCATTATTGGCTCGATTACGCAATTCGGGCGCGACGACAAGCACACCAACGTGGGCGGCGGCGGATACGGCGGCTGGACCCATGGAATTGGCGGAGTGGGCGTGAGCAAGGCCAAGGCGGTGGTGGGAATATCGGCACGCATGGTGAACGTGAACACCGGCGAAATTCTGGTGGCGGTCACGGGTACGGGCGAATCCGAACGCGGCAGCACTTCCCTGCTGGGTGGCGGCGGAAACTGGTGGGGCGGCGGAGGCGGCAGCCTGGACATGGGCAGCAGCAACTTCGGCAACACCATTCTGGGAGAGGCGACGCATAAAGCCGTGGACGATACCGGCGCGCAACTGGACGCCTCTTCGGACAAAGTGCCGACGGTTAAGCTAGAAGTGAGCGGATTGGTAGCCGACGTCAGCGGCAACACGATCATCGTGAATGTGGGATCGAAGGCCGGAGTCAAAGTGGGCGACAAGTTGAACATCTCGCGGCAAGTCCGCGTGGTGAAGGACCCGGCGACCGGAAAAGTGATCAAGTCCGTAGAAGACAAGGTCGGCGAAGCGACGGTGACGGAAGTGGATGCCGACTCATCGACCGCGACGTTCTCGGGGTCCGGGCCGGCGAAGGTCGGCGACGTGGCGAAGAATTAGAAGCCACGCACAAGCAGACAGCCCGGGAAGAAAAGAGAGATTCCTCACTTCGTTCGGAATGACGGAGCCGAGGTTTGGCACGAGCGCCCAGGCTAAAGCCTAAGCTGCAGAAAAGCCGGCGGAAGCTGGCGTGACAATCTGAATATACTCCCCGCCCGGAAGTTAAGGTATCCTCGCTGCAACGGAGTGCGTCGGGAGGCACGATGACAGCCGAATTTGGCATAGGCCAGCACATTGGCGATTACGAGATTCTGTCCGTCCTGGGTATGGGAGGAATGGGTAAGGTTTATAAGGTTCGCAACGTGATTGCGGACCGCGTGGAAGCGATGAAGATTCTGCTTCCCGACCTCATCTCGAGCCAGAGCCTGGCGGATCGATTTTTGCGCGAGATCCGGTTGCTGGCAACACTGAACCATCCGAATATAGCGGCGCTGCGCACGGCGTTGACGTTTCAAAACCAGTTGGTAATGGTGATGGAGTTTGTGGAAGGGGAGACGCTGGCGAACCGGCTGGCGCGCGCGCCTCTTTCAACGGCGGAAGTGGTGAACTATGCGGACCAGATTTTGTCGGCGCTGAGCTACGCGCACAAACAGAACATCATTCACCGCGACATCAAGCCGGCAAACATGATGCTGACACCGCAAGGAACGGTGAAGTTGATGGATTTCGGGATCGCGAGGTCGGTGACGGACGGATCGCTGACCACGACGGGAACGACGCTGGGTTCGCTGAACTACATGCCGCCGGAGCAAGTGCGGGGCGAAGCGGCGGATGCGCGTTCGGACATTTATTCGTTCGGGGTTTCGTTGTACGAGATGCTGACGGGCAAGCTGCCGTTCCAGGGCGATTCGCAGTATTCGCTGATGACGGCGCACCTGAACCAGACGCCGGCTGCGCCGATCACGCTGCGAGGAGATCTGCCGCCCGCGCTGAGCGAAATTATTATGATGGCGATCGCGAAGGATCCCAACAACCGGTTCCAATCCGCTGACGCGTTCCGGGCGGCGCTGAGCAGCGTACCGGTGAGCAATTTGCCGGCGGCGGATACAACTCTGACGCCAACGCCCGCGTCGAAATCAACCGGTTCGACAACACTGATGGACACGCCGCTGACGCCGCGCGTGGCGCCGACCCCGACGCCTGCGCGGACACCAACACCGGCGCCCGTGCCAACACCGATGCCCGCCAAGGTACCTGTCTGCGCAGCAACACCACCGGCAGGAGTCGTTCCACCGCCACCCGCGGCGCGGCCGAGTTCAAGCCGGGGCGTGTGGCTGGCCATGGGAGCCTTGCTGGGCGTGGGAGTGATCATTGCTGCGGGGATGTACATTCCGCGGCACTTTGGCACGCACGCGGATCCGAATAAATCGGCGTTTCCGCCTGGCGGAAATGCAGCCGCGAATACGCCGGCGCAAGATACCGGGAATGCCGCGAATCAAACAGCGGGGAGAACGGATAATGCGGGCAAGCCCGGATCGGATATCGTGAGCATTCAGTCTGACCAGGGAAGTATGAAAGTGGATGCGAATGGAAACGTGTCCATCGACAGCCCGAACGGGAGCATGCACGTCGACGCGCAAACAGACGCGGTAAAGATGAGCGGGAAGAATGGCGAAAAGCTTTCCGTGCGGGATGGAAATCCGCCACCAGTGCGCGCAACTGCGCCGCAAGCGCCGGAAGTGCCGGCGCCGCCGCCGGGACCGTCGCCGGAAGAGATCGCGAAGGCCGAAGATGAAGCGGACAAATTGAATATTCGCGCGGTCACGGTGCAAAACAGCGTGGAGACGCTGAGGAAACAGCAGCAAGCGGCGGGCTACAATTTGCGCGCGGATATTTCCTCATCGCAAGACCGGATGCAGGCGTATCTGGCGAAGGGCAACGCGGCGCTGAAGGCGCAGGATCTGAAGAACGCGCAAAAGTATTTTGATCTGGCGGAGGGGGAGTTGGGGAAGTTGGAGAAGTTCCTCGGACACTGATCGGCGCAGCGGAGAAGGCCGCTACGGCTTGCCAGCACCCTTAGGTTGAGGTCCTTCGTCGCCCTCACTGCATTCCGGGTAAAGAAAAGTCGCTGCTCCGGTTTTTCATTCCTGTGCCCGATGCAAAGAGCGGGCATGAAGGCCAGCGCTTCACAGGCGCGGCAATCTCACGAAGACAATGATAATGAGCGGACGGCTTCAGAAAGACGTCCCTACTATTGCCCTGCAACAGCTACCAAGATTACAGGGACGGGCAGCCGACAGCGGATTGTCCCCAGGTGCGCTAGCTGGCTGCCCGTCTCGGACCCTGCTTTACTTTTGTTCATTCCAGAACGTGAATATTCTTCTTCGCGCAAATCTCCTTGAGAATCTTGGGCCAGACGGTGACGGTGACTTCGCCGAGGTGCGCCTTGCGGAGCAGGAGCATCAAGGTGCGAGCCTGGCCAATACCACCGCCGATGCTAAGCGGAATTTCGTTTTTCAGAATGGCCTGGTGATAGGGGAATTTGAGGAAGTCGAGCTGCTTGGAGACAGCGAGCTGCTTCTGGAGCGTATCGGGATTGACGCGAATGCCCATGGAGCTGAGTTCGTGGCGGCGGCGCGTGACGTGATTCCAGACGAGAATGTCGCCGTTGAGGCCGTGATGGGTTTTGCCGTTAACAGTGGTTTCGGTGATCCAGTCGTCGTAATCGGCGGCGCGCATCTCATGGGGGTAGCCGTCTTCGAGAGGATAGCCGATGCCGGTGATAAAGAGGGCCGGGCACTCCTGGAGAATGGCGGTTTCGCGCTGCTTGCGAGGGAGATCGGGATACATGTGGAGCAGCTCTTCGGCATGGAGGAAGGTGAGCTTTTCGGGCAGGTTCGGATACTTTTTATTCTTCAGTTCGGGGAAAAGCTCCTGGGCGTAACGCTCGGCTTCGGTAAGAACCTTCCAGATCTTGTTGACGATATGCTTCAGGAATTCAAGGTTGCGTTCCTCGGGAGTGATGACGCGTTCCCAATCCCACTGGTCGACGTAGACGCTGTGGTCGTGATCGAGGAAATAGTCCTTGCGGACGGCGCGCATGTCGGTGCAGAGACCCTCGCCATGGCGCATGCCGAATTCGCGAAGCGCGGTTCTCTTCCACTTGGTGGCGGCCTGGACGATCTGGGCATCGACCGGATGCTTGTCGTAGTCGTTGGTGATGTGGAACTGGATGGGGGTGCGGGAGCCGTCCCGGTCGAGCATGTCGTTGACGCCGCTTTCGACATCGACGATCAGGGGAACCGTGACCATCATGAGGCTCAACTCTTTGCAGAGATTGTCTTCGATGAAGCGTTTTACGGCATGAATGGCTTTCTGCGTTTCGCGGCGGGTGAGCGCGCTGCTGTAATTGCTGGGGAGAATCTTCTCGAGTTCATCATAATTGCCGATGCCGGGGCCGGCAAGGTCGGCAACCTTGGAATTGGTCATGGGGACCTCCGGGGGCGAGGGTGTGCCTAACCGGGGGAGGAGGCCAGTACATAGCGCACTGGCGGGGGTGACGGTGGGCACAGAGCGGGGCCAGTACACAGGACTGAGCGGGCGGCCTCGGAAGGCCGTCCCCTACATGGAAAGGCGGCACGGGCTATGGTACAGATGTGGCGGACATGGCGGTAAATATGAGGATTGATGCGCATCAACATTTCTGGGTGTACGAGCCACGCGAATACGCGTGGATTGACGGGAGCATGAGTGCGCTGCAGAGGGATTTTTTGCCGGGAGACTTGCACCCGGAACTGCGGCGGTGCGGGTTCGATGGATGCGTGGCGGTACAGGCTCGGCAGACGCTGGAAGAGACACGCTGGCTGCTGGAACTGGCGGAGGAGTTCCCATTTGTGCGCGGCGTGGTGGGGTGGGTGGATCTGCGGGATTCGGATTTGCGAGCGGTGCTGGAATCGCTTGTGGGGAGTGGCAAGCTCGTGGGTGTGCGGCACATCGTGCAAAGCGAGCCGGATGAGCGATTCTTGTTGCGGCCGGAATTTCTGCGCGGCATTGCGATGCTGGAAGAGTATGGCCTGGCGTACGACATTTTGATTTATACGAAACATCTAGGAGCGGCCGCCGAGTTCGTGAGGCAATTTCCGCGGCAGAGGTTTGTGCTGGATCATCTGGCGAAGCCGCCAATCCGGAGCGGGGAGTTGAAGGGGTGGGAACGGGGAATTCGGGAGTTGGCAAAGTTTCCGAACGTGATGGCGAAGTTGTCGGGGCTGGTGACAGAGGCGGACTGGGCGGCGTGGAGGCCGGAGCAGATCACGGCGTGCGTGGATGTGGCGTTTCATTGTTTCGGCGCGGAGAGATTGATGATCGGGTCGGATTGGCCGGTGTGTACGGTGGCAGGGACGTACGGGCGGGTGATGGAAATCGTCATGGAGCACGTGGAGCGGTGTACGGAAGAGGAACGCGACGCGGTGTTGGGGGGGAATGCGGCGAGGTTTTGGCGATTGGATGTATAGAAGCCGGCGAGGAGGCCGCAGGGGTTTGTTTGGCGGCAACACGGAGTGGTTCAGATCCCTCGCTTCGCTCAGGATGCCAATCCGCCCTTCCCAGTGATCGAAGTTGCGGGCAAAGGGTGCCGGGGTCCCTCCGCTACAGCGCGAACTTGGTACGCTTCCGTCGGGATCACATGTTTTTTGATTGGAGCAAGGACATCGATTGAAGTGTAGAAGCGACGCCAATTGGGAACTTCATGCCCCACGCTTCGCGTGATGGAAAAAGGTGGTGTTCTCCGGCGCGCTCGAGGACTCGCGCGTTCACAGGCTAAAGCCTATGTTACAGTAGCCGCACTGTGAACAAAATCCTCCAAATCGATCCTCGGGATAACGCGCTGGTTGCGCTGGCGGATTTGCGGCGCGGGGAATCGGTCACGCTGGGTTCGCAAACCTATCAACTGGAAACGGATGTTTCGGCGAAACATAAGTTCGCGCGCGAGGATTTGGGCGTGGGCGCGAACGTGATGATGTACGGCGTGATCGTGGGAAAAGCCGTGACACCGATTCGGCGGGGCGAGGCGCTCACGACGAAGAATATCCGGCACGATGCGGCGGTGTTTCGGGAAAAATCGCGAGAGTATGCGTGGACTCCACCGGATGTGACCCGATGGAAAGAGCGGAGTTTTGCGGGCTACCGGCGAGCGGACGGCCAGGTGGGAACGCGGAATTACTGGCTGGTGGTGCCGCTGGTGTTTTGCGAGAACCGGAACATAGGAGTGCTGAAGCAGGCGTTTGAAGAAGAACTGGGATTTGCCGCGCCGCAGATATACCGGCGGCAGGTGGCGGAGTTGGCGCGGCTGTACCAGGAAGGAAGGGGGGGTGAAATTGAGAGGGCCGCGTTGACCTCGGAGCCCGCTCGGCCGCAACGATCGAGGATTTTCCAGAACGTGGATGGAATCAAGTTCCTGTTGCACGAGGGTGGATGCGGTGGAACGCGCGAGGATTCGAACAATCTCTGCGGATTGATCGCGGGGTATCTGCATCATCCGAATGTGGCAGGTGGAACGATTCTGAGCCTGGGCTGCCAGCACGCGGAAATTGCGATACTGCGGGAGGAGTTGCGCAAGCGCGATGCGAATTTTGCGAAGCCGCTGGCAACCGTGGAGCAACAACAGAGCGGGACCGAAGCAGCGATGATGACGGAAGCGATCCGGAAAACTTTCGCTGGATTGATGAAGGCAAATGAGTGCACGCGTGACGTGGCGCCGCTGTCGAAACTGTGTATGGCGTTGCAGTGTGGCGGGTCGGACGGATTTTCGGGGATTTCGGCAAATCCAGCGATTGGGCATGCGGCAGATTTGGTGGCGGCGCTCGGCGGCACCGGAATATTGTCGGAGTTTCCGGAATTGTGTGGCGTCGAACAGGAGTTGATTGACCGCGCGGCAAGGAAAGAAGTGGGCGACCGGTTCATGGATTTGATGAAGCGATACGGCGCGCGGGCAAAGGCGGTGGGCTCGGGATTCGAGATGAATCCGAGTCCGGGGAATATTCGCGACGGACTTCTGACGGACGCCATGAAATCGGCCGGCGCGGCGAGGAAGGGCGGAACGTCGCCGGTGATGGCGGTGTTGGATTATCCGGAGTACGCGACGGCGCCGGGATTGAATCTGCAGTGCACTCCGGGAAATGACGTGGAGTCCGTGACGGCGCAAGTGGGAGCGGGCGCGAATGTGGTGCTGTTCACGACCGGATTGGGGACGCCGACGGGGAATCCCGTGGCGCCCGTGGTGAAGTTGGCGACAAGCAGCGCCTTGGCGCGGCGCATGCCGGACATCATTGACGTGGACACCGGCGGGATTATTTCCGGAGAGAAGACGCTTCAGCAGACCGGCGAGGAGATTCTGGAGTTCGTGATTCGCGTGGCGAGCGGCGAGGTGCGGACAAAGGCCGAGGAAAAGGGGCAGGAAGATTTCATTCCGTGGAAGCGAGGTGTGTCGCTGTGAGCGGACGAGCGAGCGGGGAAACGAATTTCCGCCTGCATGGAAAAACGGCGATCGTGACGGGGGGCGGAAGCGGAATCGGGCGCGCGATTTCGTCGTGCTTTGCGGCGAATGGAGCGACGGTGAGAATTGCGGATGTAAATCGCGAACGGGGAGAGCAGGCCGCCAAAGAGATTCGCGACGCGGGCGGCGAGGCCAGCGCGCAGGTTTGCGACGTGACGGATGCGCAGAGCGTGCGGGATACGTTCGAAGAGATTTTCGCCGGCGGGCGCGTGGATATTCTGGTGAACAATGCGGGCGTTTCGCACATTGGGAATGTGGAGACGACGAGCGGGGCGGAATTTGAACGCGTGATGCGGGTCAACGTGTGGGGCTACTACCACGCGATGCAGGCCGTGGCGGGGCACATGAAGGCGAAGGGCGGGGGAGTGATTGTGAACATTGCGTCGATTGCGGCGACAGCGGGACTGGCGGACCGGTTCGCGTATTCGGCGAGTAAGGGCGCGGTGGTGGCGATGACCTATTCCGTGGCGCGCGATTTTCTGCCGCATAAGATCCGGTGCAACTGCATTTCGCCGGCGCGCGTGCACACGCCGTTTGTGGATGATTATCTGCGGAAGAACTACCCAGGGCGGGAAAAGGAGATGTACGACAAGCTGGCCGCGTCGGCACCGATGGGAAGAATGGGTGAGCCGGAAGAGGTAGCGTCCCTGGCGCTGTTCTTGTGCTCGGACGAGGCTTCGTTCTTGACGGGCGTGGATTATCCGCTGGACGGCGGATTCTTCAACCTGCATGGATAACCAATGGACCTACAGCTGAAGGGCAAAGTGGTGATTGTGACGGGCGGCGCGAAAGGAATTGGCGCGGCGATCGTGAAATGCTGCGCGGCGGAAGGCGCGATTCCCGTGATTGTGAGCCGTGATGCGGCAACCGGCGGACAGTTGCGGGACGAACTGGTGCCGAGCGGGGAGCGTTGCGGATTGATCACCACGGAGCTTGCCAAGGCGGACAATTGCGCGAAAGCCGTGGAAGCGACAGTAAAGGAATTCGGGCCGGTGTATGGACTGGTGAACAACGCCGGACGGAACGATAAGGTGGGACTCGAAAAGGGCAGCCCGAAGGAATACGCGGAATCGCTGGAGCGGAATTTATTCCACTACTACAACATGGCACATTACGCGCTGCCGTACCTGAAGCAGACCAAGGGCGCGATTGTGAACATCAGTTCAAAAACGGCGTTGACGGGGCAGGGAGAAACGTCGGGGTACGCTTCGGCGAAGGGCGCGCAATTGGCGTTGACGCGCGAGTGGGCGGCCGAGTTGTTGCCCTACGGGATTCGCGTGAACGCGGTGATACCGGCGGAGGTGATGACGCCGTTGTACCGAAGTTGGGTAGATACGTTCCCCGATCCCGAAGAAAAACTGAAGATGATCATTTCGAAAATCCCATTGGGGAAGCGGATGACCACGGCGGAAGAAATCGCGGCGATGACGGTTTTTTTGTTGTCGCCACAATCGAGCCACACAACGGGGCAGCAGATTATTGTGGACGGCGGGTACGTGCATTTGGATCGGGCGTTGACGTGAAGGCTGTGCGGATCTAAGAAAAGCTGACATAAAAGTCAGCGCTACAGGGAAGAACTCAGAAAAAACCCAGACCATGAATGCGAGAAGCGATTCCATTGCGGTAACCGAGCGGCGATTCCTGGTGCCATTTATCCTGATCACCAGCTTGTTTTTCTTGTGGGCGTTCGGCGTCAATCTGAACGACATTTTAATTCCGCACCTGAAGCGGGCGTTCGGGCTGACGGATTTTCAGTCGTCGTACATCCAGGTGGCGTTTTTTGGCGGGTACTTCCTGGCGGCGTTGCCGGCAGGCCGGTTGATGGAACGCATCGGTTACAAACGCGGAATTCTGGTGGGATTGGCGCTGTGCGCCGCGGGGGCGGTGCTGTTTGTGCCGGCATCGTCGGCGCACGTGTACACGTATTTCCTGGTGGCGCTGTTTGTGATGGCGTGCGGACAGAGTTTCCTGGAAGTGGCGGCGAATCCGTACGCGACGATTCTGGGACCGGTAGAGAGCGCGGAGCGGCGGCTGAATTTCGCGCAATCGTTTAATGCGGTGGGAGCGGTGGCGTCACCGCTGGTGGGGCGGGCGTTTATTTTGACGGGGACGGAATATACGAGCGCGCAGATTGCGGCGATGAGCGCGGCGCAACTGGAAGCGTATCGGCCGAGCGAAGCGAGCACGGTGAAAGGGCCGTATCTGATCATCGCGGCGATTTTTGTGGTGGTGGGCGTGATGATCGCGCTGACGCACCTGCCGGAAGTGCACGAAGTGGAGGCGAGTGAGAGGAAGGGAGGCGCAGCGACGGCGAACGATTCCCTGCTTGCGCATCCGCACCTGCTGAAGGGCGTGGCGGCGCAGTTTTTCTACGTGGGCGCGCAGGTGGGCGTGGCCAGTTTCGTGATTCGTTACGCGCAACATTCCGTGCCGGGAATGGCGGCGAAAACGGCGGCGATTTATCTGCTGTGCCACCAGATCGGATTCATGCTCGGGCGGTTCATCGGGTCGGGGATGATGAAACGGATCGCGGCGCCGAAGCTGCTGGCGGTGTTTGCGACGGGATCGCTGGTGTGTACGGCAGTGGCGCTGCTGACTTCGGGGCTATTGCCGGTGCTGGCGGTGGTGCTGCTTGGATTCTTCCATTCGATCATGTTCCCGACAATTTTCGCGCTGAGCATCAAAAATCTGGGGCCGTTGATGAAGCGCGGATCATCGTTGCTGGTGATGGCGATTATCGGCGGAGCAGTGTTCCCGGCGGTCATGGGACGGATTTCAGACGCAGCGAGCATCCAGACAGCGTTTGTGGTGCCCTTGCTCTGCTACCTCTACATTTTGTATTTCGCGATGGCGGGATACAAGCCGGAGCCTGCAACACTTTCCGGGACAGCGGCGGAAAGCGAGAGGGCGTGATGGCGAGCCGGCGTTATTGTCTGACCCTGGATTTGAAGGACGACCCCGCGTTGATTGCGGAGTATGAAAAATACCACGAGCGGATCTGGCCGGAGATTACCAACAGCATCAAGGAGGCGGGTATTGAAAGCATGGAGATCTACCGGCTGGGGGCACGGCTGTTCATGATCATGGAAGTGAATGAGAGATTCTCGTTCGAGAAGAAAGCGGAAGCGGATCGCGGCAATGCGAAGGTGCAGGAGTGGGAAAAGCTGATGTGGAAGTTTCAGCAGCCGCTTCCGGAGGCCAAGCCGGGCGAGAAGTGGCTGGCGATGAAGAGGATTTTTAGGTTGGAAGAATAGGAAAGAAGCAAGAGAGATTCCTCACTCCGCAGACGTCGCTCGGAATGGCGTGTTTTTTTGTTGGTGAATGAGCATCGTTGATTCGAGTGTGGCGGAAGAGGCCGGCATGCAGGCCTGCCCTGCATAAGTCATCGCACATCGAGAACGCGGCACAGGCTAAAGCCTATGCTACAGCTTCTGGTAGTTGGAGTTTTGCATGGTGACCATGAGCTGCTTGGCTACACCGTCGATGGTGGTGTTGGAAGTGTAGTTGGTGCCGTCAGGAAGCTTGCTGAACTGAACGGTGAGGTTCATGGCGTCTTTGGGGTCGTCCATCCAGCTGGCGATGGCGATAGAGGTAATCTGCTTGGCGGCTTTGTTGAAGGTGATGGTCATGGAGTCGCCGGGCTTGACGTAGTCTTTGAATACGATTTTGACGGCGTCGGAACCGGCGGGGCTAAACGAGACGTTGCCCGCAGCAACCGCCGCTTGAATTTTGTCTTTGTCGGGCGGTAGATATTGGGCGGCAAGATTTTTCATGTCCTCGCCGTAGTCTTTCAACTCTGCTTTCTTTTTTTCGACGACGCGCTGCTTCAGTCTTCCGCCGGAGGGCTGCTGAGCCTGCTGGGGAGCGTCGAGTGGAGTTTTTTGCGGTTTGCCGTCGGGGCCGAGGCGGACCTGATAGTTGGAGACTTTCTTGACTTCGCCTTTGAGTTTGACGGTATCGGTTTCGTGCCACGTGTAAGTGGCCAGCGCTTGCTTATTCTTGGCCACGGATTCCTTGAGTTCGGCGATGCGTTGCTGGAGTTCCGGATTCTGAGACAGCAGGCTGAAGGGCAAGAGAAGGGCAACAACGAAAAGACGCGATACCGTGAGCCGAGATGCATGGACAGAGCGGAATGAAGTCGGAAGATTCATGGGTTCAGGTCCTTTATGTGAGAGAAGCCGGAGAGTGGAGAACGGCTTCGAGGGAAGAGTTATACGTCGAGAGGAGGCGGATGTAAAGCGAAGAAAAGCGAGGGTATTCCGACGGGAGAAGCAAAATGCTAGAGTTCGCAGGGGTTACAAGTACACCAAGCGGTGATTTACATCACGGCATATAGCGGGGATAAGATTATTTAATGAATGTGCTTTGCGGCCAGCCGCACCGCCGGTTCCAAGGCCAACAGAGTTTCATGTCTTTTCTCTCACCAATCGAGTCAGGAGGATGCATTTATGGGTACGACTATGCTTACCCCTCCGGTCATTAAAGAGTCCGGAGAATATATCAAGGATGTACTGAATATCGCTCGGGCAAAGAACCCCGCCGAGACAGAGTTTCTCCAAGCGGTAACAGAAGTGCTCGAGACACTCGGTCCCGTGATCCAGAAGCACCCGGAATACCAGAAGGCAAAAATTCTGGAGAGGATCATCGAGCCGGAGCGTGTGCTGATGTTCCGTGTGCCGTGGATCGATGATGCGGGTCACGTGCAAGTGAACCGCGGATTCCGGATTGAGATGAATAGCGCGATCGGGCCGTACAAGGGTGGGCTGCGCTTCCATCCATCAGTGAACCTGGGAATTCTGAAGTTCCTGGCATTCGAACAAGTGCTGAAGAATTCGCTGACCACGCTGCCCATGGGCGGCGGCAAGGGCGGTTCGGATTTCGATCCCAAGGGCAAGAGCGACAACGAAGTGATGCGGTTCTGCCAGAGCTTTATGAGCGAACTGTTCCGCCACATCGGACCGGACACAGACGTGCCGGCGGGTGACATCGGCGTGGGCGGGCGCGAAATCGGGTTTTTGTTCGGGCAGTACAAGCGGCTGGCGAACGAATTCACGGGGGTCTTGACGGGCAAGGGCCTGTACTGGGGCGGCTCGCTGATTCGTCCGGAAGCGACCGGCTATGGCTGCGTGTACTTCGCGGAAGAAATGCTGAAGACGCGGAAGGAATCGTTCCATGGCAAGACGTGCCTGGTGTCTGGCAGCGGCAACGTGTCGCAATACACGGTGGAAAAGCTGCTGGATCTGGGCGCGAAGGTGATCGCGCTGTCGGATTCGAACGGCATCATTCACGATCCAGAAGGCATCAACCGCGAGAAGCTGGCGTATGTGATGGAACTGAAGAACGTGCGCCGCGGCCGCATCAAGGAATATGCCGACAAGTTCAAGACCGCGAAGTATATCCCGATGGATCCGCGGCTGGACTACAACCCGCTGTGGGCCATCAAGGCCGATTGCGCCTTCCCGAGCGCGACGCAGAATGAAATCAACGCCAAGGATGCAGCGACGCTGGTGATGAACGGGTGCAAACTGGTGTCGGAAGGCGCGAACATGCCGAGCACGCTGGACGCGACCAAGCTGTTCCTGGAAGCGAAGATCCTCTACGGGCCCGCGAAGGCAGCGAATGCCGGCGGGGTGGCCACGAGCGGATTGGAAATGAGCCAGAACAGCATGCGGATGAGCTGGACGCGGGAAGAAGTGGACGATCGGTTGCACAAGATCATGATCGCCATTCACAAAAACGCGTTCGAGACCGCCGAGAAGTACGGGCATCCGGGCAACCTGGTGTACGGCGCGAATATCGCCGGGTTCGTGAAGGTGGCGGATTCGATGCTGGATCAGGGGCTGGTGTAAGGCAGTGACGAGTGGCTGGTGGCGAGTGGCGAGTGAGAACTTCGCCACGGCGCGCTAGTAGCTGCTCGGAGTAGAATTGCGGCGGGGTGGTGAGGAGCCATCCCGCCGTTTTTGTTATGCACTAACGGATGCGTAGTCGCCGTGCGCTTTGCAGGATTGAAGATTATGGATTCCAGGCAGCAAGAGCTACCGATTCCCTTCCCGGATGTGGAGATGCAGTTCGAGGGCTACGACAACCTGATGCCCTTCCGGGTGCAGAACATTCTGCTGGTGTCGAGCCTGTACGATTCGTTCATTTTGCGGGAAGACGGGCGGCTGAATGAGTTGCTGATCAGCGAGTCGCAGGATCTGCACTTGCAGCAGATTCCGAGGATCACGCAGGTGTCGAGTTGCCGGGAAGCGTTGGAACGCGCGAAGGCGGAGCCGCGCTTCAATTTGATTTTGACGAATCTCGAAGTGGGGGACATGAATGCGGCGCAATTGGCGCGCGAGATCAAGGCGGCGGGGCTGCAGGTGCCGGTGGTGGTGCTGGCGTATGACTACCGCGAGATCAAGAAGTTCATTGCGCGGAACCCGGTGACGGACATCGAGAAGATATTCCTGTGGCAAGGCACGCCGCGGGTACTGATTGCGATCGTGAAGTACATCGAGGACCGTCGGAACGTGGAGCACGACGCGTCGATGATGGGTGTGCCGGTGGTGCTGGTGGTGGAAGACAACATCCGGTACTACTCGTCGTTTTTGCCGCTGATGTATACAGAGCTGATTTCGCAAACGCGGCGCGTGATTCAGGAAGGCGTGAACCTGGCGCACAAGCTGATGCGCATGCGGGCGCGGCCGAAAATTCTGCTGAGTTCGAATTTCGAAGAGGCCTATGCGTTCGCGGTGCGATATCAGGAGCATCTGCTGGGAATCGTAAGCGACGTGGAGTTCCCGTGGGGTGGAGCGCTGAATGCGGATGCGGGATTCGAACTAGCGCGGCGAGTGCGCGAGTTGGTGCCGGACTCGCCGGTTGTGCTGCAAACGAGCCGGACGGCGTTTCGACAGCAAGCGTACGCGGAGGGCTATGCCTTCCTGCGAAAACGTTCGCCGACGTTCCTGCGGGATCTGCGGAAGCTGCTGACGCAGGAATTTGCGTTCGGCGATTTCGTGTTTCGAACGGCGGACAAAACGGAAGTGGCGCGGGCGACGGACCTGAATTCGCTGGAGGAATGCCTGCGCACGGTGCCGGTGGAGAGCATTGCGTATCACGGGCAGCGAAACCATTTTTCGCGATGGCTGACGGCACGGACGGAATCGGCGCTGGCACAGAAACTGCGGCCGCGGAAAGTATCGGACTTCGCAACCGTGGAAGATCTGCGGAAAAACCTGATTGATTCGATCGCGGAATACCGGCGCGAGCAGAGCGACGTGTTGATCGGGGACTTCAAGCCGGCGGCGATGCAGCTTGGCGGGTCGCATTTCCTGCGCATGGGCAGCGGATCGCTGGGCGGAAAGGCGCGCGGACTGGCGTTTGTGCGGCACCTGCTGCACAAGAAGCGCTTCTCGCGGAGATTTCCGAATGTGAATGTGGCAGTGCCGCCGGCAGCGGTGATCGCTACGGACGCGTTCGACAAGTTTTTGGCGGAGAACAGCCTGCTGGACTTTGCGATTCACGAGACGGACGACGCGGAGATTCAGCAACGATTTCTGGATGCCAGCCTGCCTTCCGGGCTGGCGCAGGACTTGCGCGCATTTCTGGCGGAGGCGCGGTATCCGCTGGCAGTGCGGTCGTCGAGTTTGCTGGAGGATTCGCAGTATCAGCCATTCACGGGCGTGTATGAGACCTTCATGCTGGCGAACCAGCACGAGGATGATGAGTTTCGGTCCCGCCAGCTGAGCGAGGCGATCAAGCTGGTGTACGCATCGACATTTTCGCGGCACGCGAAAGCCTATGTGAGAGCTACACCGTTCCGGCTGGAAGAAGAGAAGATGGCGGTGATCCTGCAGCAAGTGGTGGGGTCGGCGTTCGGTTCGCGATTTTATCCGGACTTTTCGGGCGTGGCGCGTTCGCGGAATTTTTATCCCGTGCCGCCTTTGGCATTCGAGGATGGAATCGCGGCAGTGGCCTTGGGGCTGGGACGGACGGTGGTGAATGGCGGAAAGTGTTTGTCGTTCTGCCCGCGGTATCCGGCAAATCTGGTGCAATTCTCCTCGGCGGAAGATTTTCTGAACGAGTCGCAGACGGAATTCTGGGCGCTGTCTCTGAAACCACAGGGTGGAAATAGAGCGGGGTCAGACCTGCATGAAGTTACGTTCGCGCTGGACGTGGCGGAGAAGGATGGGACGTTGGACGCCGTGGGGTCAACGTATTCTGCGGATAACGACCGGATCACGGATGGGCTGGGGCGGGAGGGCGTGCGGCTGGTGACGTTCGCGCCGATTCTGAAGTACGGCGCGTTTCCGCTGGCGGCTCTGCTCGATCAATTGGTAAAGGATGGCGAAAACGCATTTGGTCAACCGGTAGAGATCGAATTTGCGGTACGGCTGCCGAAGCAACCGGGCGAAGCAGCGCAATTTGGATTTTTGCAGATTCGCCCGCTGGTTCTCTCGCATGAAACGGAAGAGATGCACATGGAGGGAGTGGAGCGGGGGCGGATCCTGGCACAGAGCGGCAAGGTGTTGGGGAATGGGCGCGTGGCGAACCTGGAGGATGTTGTGGTAGTAGATTCGCAGCGGTTCGAGAGGGCGCAGAGCCAGGACGTGGCGCGGCAGGTGGCGTATTTCAACGCCAAGCTGGCGGGAGAGAACCGGCCGTACCTCTTAATCGGGGTCGGGCGGTGGGGGTCGACGGACCCGTGGCTGGGGATTCCGGTAGAGTGGGACGAAATTTCTGGCGCGCGCGTGATTGTGGAAGCGGGTTTCCGGGACTTTCGGGTGACTCCGTCGCAGGGGAGCCACTTCTTTCAGAACCTTTCGGCGTTCCGCGTGGGATATTTCACGGTCAATCCTGATTTGGGCGAAGGAACGGTGGAATGGGAGTGGTTGGCAACACAGCCTGCGTTGGAGGAGCGCGGGTGCGTGCGTCACCTCCGGCTGGCAGCGCCGGTGACGGTATTGATGAACGGGCATTCGGGCAACGGGATGATCCTAAAACCGGGAGAAGTGGCGGCGAGGGCATAAGCGGGAGTTGGCGCAGCCGAGATGAGTGGAAACGCGCTTTTTGTTGGACGGAAGCCGCAGGGTGAAACGCGCGGCACGAACTAACTCTTTACCCTTCAAGCATCGCCGGAATTCTCGGAGTCCCATCGATTTGGACCCGGTCCTGCAAATTCCATTTTCGGGGAAGTCTGGCCATAGGTCGGCCAGATGAAGGAGGAGCCATGGCCAACTTCATACTTGCAGCGATAGCGATTTTGCTGGCGGGCGGAATTGGGTACAGCCTATATCTGTCGGTTAAGACGTATTCACGGTACAGGGGCAAGCGCTTGATCACCTGCCCAGAGACACACCAAGCCGCAGCGGTACATGTGAACGTGGCGAAGGCGGCGACCAAGGCGTTTTTTGGGAAGGAGCAGGTCCGCCTGGACCAGTGTTCCCGTTGGCCGGAGCGGCAGGATTGCGGGCAGGAATGCCTGGCGCAGGTACACGCGGACCCCAAGAACTGCTTGGTGTGGACTATCGTGGCGGAGTGGTACAAGGGCAAGTCTTGCGCGTATTGCCAGAGGCCGTTCACGGAGATGCATTGGCACGACCGGCATCCGGCGCTGCTTTCGCCGGAGCGAGTAGCGAAGCAGTGGAATGAGATACCGCCGGAAACGTTGCCCCAGGTTTTCGAGACGTACCTGCCGGTGTGCTGGGATTGCTACATTGCAGAGACGTTCCGGAAGAACAACCCGGGCCGCGTGCTCGATCGGGGATGGGACCGAGGAGCGGGGGGCGAGTACGTGCCTGAGGAAACGCCTACGCAGCCAGGCAGCAAGAACGTGCATTAAGGCCCGTGAGAGCTTCCGCGACAATAATTGGTAACCGCGATCCGCAGCGTCTGGCAAGATTCCCGCGCCTCCAGTCGGGAGGACAGTGCTTGAATTGGGACAAGCACGCCGGCGGGAGGAGTCGCGTCGACGGCAGTCTGGCGCCTGGCGCCCCCAGGAAAGACACACGCAAGACCGCGGCAAGACGCCGAGGTTGAGATCCTTCCTGCAAGAAAAACGCCGCTGAGTATGACCATTGCGTAATTTTATGGTGCCGGAGCGCCGCTTCCAAAGGCGGCCGCTACTGGAAGGCGGCAGAACTCGCCGTGACGTGATTTGTTCGTGTGGTGGTAAAGTCTACAGATCCCCACGGAGAACGGCATGGCGAACCACGAAATGAACGACACCCACCAGAAGGCACTTTCCATCAATTTGGACGGCACGATCTTTGGCTCGTTTGCGGAAATCGGCGCGGGGCAGGAGGTGGCGAGGTGGTTTCTGCGCGTGGGGGCGGCTTCGGGGACGGTGGCAAAGACGATTTCGGCGTACGACAAGGAAGTCAGCGACGATTTGTATGGGTCGGGCACGCGGTACGTGTCGAAGCCGCGGCTGGAAGCCATGTTGGACAACGAATGGGCGCAACTGCTGTCGCAACTGCATTCGACGCGCGGGGCGACGGCGAAGTTCTTCGCGTTTGTGGATACGATTTCCGCGAGGAATTTTGCGGGCACGAACGATTGCCACGGATGGATGGGGCTGCGCTTCCTGCAGCAGGCCGGCGGCGAGCCGAGCCAGATTGTGCTGCACGTGAATTTGCGGGACTCGACGAATCTGCGTCAGCAAGAGGCGGTGGGGATTCTGGGAGTGAACCTGATTTATGCCACGCAGCATGCGCTGGGTTCGACGGTGGAGTTTCTGGCGAGCCTGTTCGAAGGTTTGACGCTGCACCGGGCGGAGATTGACTGCGTGGACGTGAAAGGACCGGCGTTTGACGGGTGGGACTCGCGGTTGCTGTGCGCGGAGCTGGTCGCGGGAGGCTATGCGGAGGCAGTTGCATTTCCGACCGACAGCCAGTATCTGCCGGCGAACGAGCTGCTGTACAAGCGCTCGCTGGTGCTGGCGCCAGGACGGTTCGACAGCGTGGCGCTGTTGCATGGAGAGCTGATCCGCTGGACGCTGGCGGACCTACCGGAACCGGAAGTGAAAGACAGCAAAGGGGCGCTGGGAATGTTTTGCCTATCGACGGCGCCGGGTAATGGAGAAGAGCGGCACGTCACGGCGCAGGAGATTGTGGAGCACGTGATGGAGCTGCAGAAGCTGGGTTACGGCGTGATGGTGTTTCGCGCGCGGGAGCTCTACACGATGAGCGCGTTTGTGAACCGGTATACGAAATCGCGGATTCATTTTGCGATCGGGCTCACGGTACTGGTGCGGCTGATGCAGGACAGCTACAAGAACCTGGAGGGGAGCCTGTTGGAAGGCATCGCGCGATTGTTTTCGCAGAATGTGCGATTGAGCGTTTACCCGATGCCGGCGGAAGAAGTGGAGCGGCGTTCGGAGGATTCCGGGTTGGCGGGATGGAGCTGGAAGGTCACGAATGGGATGGTGTACGCGAATGAGCTTTATCCCGAGGCTCCACTGGGGCATCTGTATCAGTACTTGTTGAGCAGCGAGTTTATTTTGATCGGGACGCCGAAGGGGAATGGGGCGGCCGCGGGAGGATGAAAGAGGCTTGGCAGACGCGGCTAGGCAGTCTCGATAGGACCTGATGTTGAGATCCTTCGCCGCGAAGTACGCTCCTCAGATGACGAGAATCTAACCACAGGCTGAACAGCTTGCGGAAAAACCTACTATCACGTTCATTCCGAATGGAGTCCTGGGAGTGAGGAATCTCTCTTTCTTGGATCTACGGCAAAGAGAGATTCCTCGCTTCGTTCGGAATGACGAGCAAATACACTTTTTCTGCAAACTATAAAGCCTATGCTACGGCTAGTGGCAGAACTCGCAGGCGCGGCCTACGGTGCCCAGGCCTAGCAATTCGATTTTGGGCGAGAGGTACTCGGGCCGGGGTTGTTCCTCGCTCATCAGGCAAGTGCTGAGGTATTTCTTGTTGTCGTCACAGAAGACGGTGACGACGGCGGCATCGGGGGACAGTTTTTCCTGGGCCTGGAGAGCCGCGAGGAAATTGCAGCCGGAACTGATGCCGACGGCGAGGCCGAGATTGGTGGCAAGTTTTTGGGCCATGAGAATAGCGTCGCCGTCGTGGACGGTGAGCACATCATCCATTGCCTTCAGGTTGACGATCTCCGGAATAAATTCGTCGGAAATCCCGTGGATGCGATGATTGCCGACTTTGCAGCCGGTAGTGAGTGTGGGCGATTCGGCAGGCTCCACGGGATGAATGCGGATGCTGGAGTCGTGACGCTTCAGGAAGCGGCCGACGCCCATGACCGTGCCGCCCGTGCCGACGCCGGCGACGAAAGCTTTGGGGCGCTTGCCGACGGTAACGAACTGCGACCAAATTTCCGGGCCGGTGGTTTCTTCGTGGGCCTCGATGTTGGCGGGATTCGAGAACTGGCGCGGAAGGAAAACATCGTTGCGCGAAGCGGCGAACTCTTCACACATGCGGATGCTGCCAAGGAAGCCGCCGTCGTTCTTGCTGACGGAAACAACTTCAGCGCCGTAGCTGCGGATCAGGTGGACGCGCTCCTGGCTCATCCAATCGGGCATGAAAATCTTGACGGGATGTCCGAGCATGCGGCCGATGGCGGCAAAGGAGATGCCGGTGTTGCCGCTGGTGGCCTCGGCGATGGTGTGGCCGGGCTGGATTTTGCCTTCGGCGTAAGCCTTCTGAAGAATGCGCAGGGCCATGCGGTCCTTGATGCTGCCCGTGAGATTCAGATATTCGGACTTGGCAAAGAGGACGCGATGCGTGCCGTGGTACCGGAAATGAATGGAGACCAGCGGCGTATTGCCAACCAGGCGAGTCAGGGCCTTGAATTTCGAGGTGGGTGCTTCGAGTGTTGTGGTCATAATGATTCATTTGTTGCACGTTTGGGCGAATTCGGCAAGGCCCTGGCGCACAGCGAAAAAGGCCTTCTTTTCAAGGGTTTTTGACGATTTTTCGAAATCATGACCCAACATGCCGGGTCCTTCTGTATCAGCGCAAGCTGAAGTTACGGCGCTACTGTGATGAGACCGCCAGGATGTACCAGGAGCCGTGGGGCAGCCACTGCTCCTGCCAGCGCCAATCGTTATCGGCGCCGGTTTGCTTGTAGGTGAGATTGAAGTCGATGTCGCTTTCGTCTTTGAAACCGGCAGTGATGCCGTTGGAGATGCCGCCGGGGGCGTTGGTGAACTCCCACGAGTCAAAGAACATGTAGATGGGATTGTTGTGGCCGACGCCATTCATCATGGAGGAGTCGTAAGGATTTCCGCCGAGGATCCAGTTGAGTTGATTGGTGGCAAAGGCGCGAAGTTCTTGCTGGAAGTCGGAATCGTCGGGAAACTGTCTGGCGGCGAGATGCGCGGCGGTGGCAAGAGAAGCGAGGCGAGCGTTTTCACCCTGCCACCAGGGGGCAACTTCAGTGTTGTGCGGGAAAAAGAAAGTGATGTGGCGATTGCCGTCTTTGTCCTGAGTAAGCTGGCGGGCGTAGCCGAAGGGATTGGCGACGTCGGAGCTGATGGAGAGCTGGAAGGCCAGGGACTTTTTCACAGCGTCGCGAATCTTCTGCTGAATTTCCGGGCTGGCGATTGGCGCGAAGTAAAGGAGGCTGACGACCGGGAAGCCGGCGTCGGAGGCGTGGAAGAAGGGGCGGGTGGCGTCGTCGGCGCGCCAGTAGTTGATGAAGGAGCCCTCGGAGACGAGGCGAGACAGCAGGCTGTCGGCGCGCTTCTCGGCGGCAGCCTTGTAGATGTTTTTCTTGGTGGCCTTGTAGAGTTCGGTGGCGGCAGCGAGGGAGCAATAATCATCGACGATATTTTCCTTGCCGTCGTTGACGAGCTTCAGGTTGTTCTTGTCGAGAAAGTCCCAAGCTTCTTCGGCGGCTTTGAGGTAATCGGCGTTGGAATACTCGCCGGAAGTCGGCTGCGTGCTGGCGATCGCGAGAGCTGCAACAGCGATTCCGCCGCCGGAGCGATAGCTGACTTCGTATTCGAAATCGTTGTTGGCCTGCTCGACCATGTCGCGGGGGGCTTTGTCGGCGGACTGGTAGATGCCGAACCTTTTCATTTCGCCGGCGATTTTACGGAGTTCGGGGACTTGCTGCGTGCCGCCGGTGGAGACAGAGCGGTAGAAGGAGCCACCGGGAACTTTGACGCGGACGAGATAATCGGCGCCGAACATGGCTTCATCGAGCATGCGGTTTTTGTAGCGCAGGAATTCGGGAACGCCGCGGGCATTCAGGAGTTCAGTGCTTTTGAAAAAGCTGTAGACGGCGAGCGGGATTTGCTGGGGAT
>Ga0335077_10000339_pt1 | contig 50622 bp, 45 predicted proteins | sample Lox_Sample_31_FD_207151 | JGI IMG/M metagenome (GOLD analysis project Ga0335077, IMG submission 207151) | Soil microbial communities from Loxahatchee National Wildlife Refuge, Florida, United States - Lox_Sample_3.1 | ecosystem: Environmental > Terrestrial > Soil > Wetlands | place: USA... | reverse complement strand
CGCTTTGCGCTCGTGCGAGCGCCATACCGTGCCTTCGTCGCAGATACGTCGGCTTACGAATCGGTCGAGCGAACCGTGCAGGATCGCAACCCTCCAGCAAGAGTTCATGCGACGGACCATCCGCCGGCGATGCGATCCAGCCGTGGTTGATGCAGTACAGCTCAAAGCACGCGACGAATGCTGAGAGATTCAACCGTATCAGGTGTCGCGCGTCGACTCAAGGCGAACTGGTGGATTGACCTTGGCACAAGGAGCCGGTCCGCCAGAATTCGGGTAGCACTAGAGCAACAGAAAGCTCGGTAACAAGTGCCAGTGCCGCGGCTTCGATGTCCGCGGTCGGCGTTGTGTACCCATCCGCCCCGAGATATCCCTCCAGAATCGCGCGCAGGTCGTGTTCGCCGTCGACACTCGGGGTTGTCACCTTCGAGCTTATCGGTGCTTGCCTGCTCGATCTCCGGGTGAGGGGCGGCAGGTCGCGGTCGGTAAGCCGCATCCTACGTCTGCCGCAATCCTTGTGGTCTGGATCGGCGTCGGCTTGAAACAAATAAAACAACAGTCCCGCGCCAGCAAAGTCTGCCTGATACGTGCCTTCCATAGACTGCGCGCCCAGCTCTCGAGGAATGCCGGCGGCGGCGCTGTTGCAAGGTCTTGTATGTCCGAACGCGCCCGTTACGTTCGGTGCATCCCAGAGATGCCACCGTCAACCCCACAGCCCGCGCACAAGGCGCGAAAGGAGAAGCGTATGAACCCACAGTACCGGACTGCAAACTAGGCCAACCCGTGGCATCCTGCCCATCGCGTGCACCACGGCCCTCGCCTTGGCTTTCACGCTGTCGCTGCCGCAGGCCACCCACGCGGATGGAGTCACGCCGCCACGCGCGCCCGCGGACATTCAGGTTGAACCGGGGAACGAACTATTCCTCGAAGGTCACGGCGTCGGCACCCAGAACTACATCTGCCTGCCTTCAGGCTCTGGCTTCGCCTGGACGCTGTTCACACCGGAGGCGACCCTGCTCGACCGGTATGCTCGGCAGATCACGACCCACTTCTTCAGCCCCAACCCATACGAGAAGGGCACCGTTCGCGCGACGTGGGAGCACTCGCGGGACACGAGCACCGTCTGGGCGATGGTGATCCAACAATCCATCGATGCTAACTTCGTCGAGCAGGGTGCGATTCCCTGGCTTCTGCTGAAGAAAGCTGGAGTTCGGGAAGGTCCGACCGGTGGCGACACGCTGACGGCCACCAGCTTTATCCAGCGGCTGAACACTCATGGGGGCAGCGCACCCTCGAGCGGCTGTGGCGCCTTAGGAGACGTCGGCAAGAAGGCGTTCGTGCCCTATTCGGCCGACTACTTCTTCTACACGAACCCCAGCGACCGCTGAAAGAGGCGGACGACGGCAAGCGGGATCTCTGCACACGGGCTGCGGCAGGATGCGCCCGTGCTGCGGGGGAGCTGCTTCAATCTGCGGCGGCGTCCCGATGTCCCCCGGCGCTTCGATTCGCTGTGGGGCGCCGCCGTCACCGGACCGGTCCGTGGCACGTCATCCGCGCACGGCCCTCACGTCTCGTTGCACCTGGGGCGACGCGAACGGCGGGGCAGATGAGCGTGCAGACAGGCCCAGGTACGTGAGGATGTCGACCAGCATCTGGGGATCACTCGATGGCGGGGACGATATGCAATGGCCGCTACAGCGCGGGCGCGATTCGATCTCGAGATCGGCCAAACACGACGGGCCGGGGCAGGTCGGGTCCGTCCTGCGCAAGAAGACATCGAGAGCCGCCCCAAGCTCATTGGGCTAGTAACCCGTACACGTCCAACTCGCCCAGCACCGTCGAACCGTCCCTGCGTGTTCCCACGTAAACCCTGCCGTTTGCCACCGTGGGCACCGTGAACTTCACGGCGTGGCCCGCTTGGTCGCGATTTCCAACCGCCTGCGAGCTGTCCCACAGCTCCGTCCGCAGGTCGGTTGCGTGGTACGCGTACAACACCGCGGGGTGGCATCCCGGCGGCTCGGACCCGCAGTACTGCCCGTTGTCCAAGGCCCAGACGATGCCGTTGCCTGCGCCGTTCGATCACACCGATGGCCTTGGGACCGGAAATCGCGATCCGTTCGCGGCCTGGGAGGACGGGATGCTGTTGAATTTTCCGGTGGCCGGATCGAAAGCGTATTGGCTCAGTGCTCCGCCGCCGGACGGAAGCGCGACCTCCCTGACAGCAGGAGAAGGTATGCCCAAGACGGAGTATCCTTTGCGGTTGACACGACGCGAGGAGTAGCGAGATGGCGTACGACCTGCTGATCAAGAACGGCAGCGTTGTCGACGGCACCGGCGCGGGCATGCGCACGGCCGACGTCGGCGTCACCGGGGGCAAGATCGTCGCGATCGGCACCGTCGACGGCAGTGCAAAGCGAACCATCGATGCCGCCGACTGCGTCGTGGCGCCAGGGTTCATCGATCCCCACACGCACTATGACGCACAGATCTTCTGGGATGCCGCGGTGACGCCCTCGCCCTGGCACGGCGTGACGAGCGTAGTGGTGGGGAATTGTGGCGTGGGCATCGCGCCATGCCGGCCTTCCGATCGTGAGATCGCCATGCGCGATCTGGTCAATGTCGAAGCGATCCCCTTCGACGTCCTGCAACGAGGCATCACGTGGGAGTGGGAGACCTTCCCGCAGTTCATGGATGCGGCGGCGCGCCGGCGCCCTGCTTTAAATCTGGGTTTTCTGGCGCCGCTTACGCCGTTCCGGCACTACGTCATGGGCGAAGCATCGATGGACCGTGCGGCCACCGCGGAGGAGAGGCGGGGGATTCGCGCCCTGCTGGCGGAGGCGATCGACGCGGGGGCGTTCGGATTCTCGAGCACCGTCTTGAATCAGCACATGGGCTTCGGCGGGCGGCCGCTGGCATGCCGCAACGCCGACGCGGAAGAGTATGCCGCCTACGCCGGGGTGCTGAAGGAGCGTGGAAAGGGCGCGATCGAAGTGGCTCTGACTCGCCAGATCGCGGTGCTGGAGGACGATCAGTACGAGCTGCTGGACCTGCTGCTGTCCGAAAGCGGCCGGCCGGTTACCTTCACCGCGATGTTCGACCGCGACGACATCCCCGAAGCCGTGCGCGACACGCTCCGGAAAGCCGCGCCGCTGATCGCGCGCGGAGCGCGCCCGCAGACTTCTCCTCTTCCGCTCACGCGCGAAGTGAACATGCGCAATCCCTTCGCGTTCGCCGCGTTTCCTTCCTGGGCGCGTGTGTTCGTGGATCAATCGAAAGCGGCGCAAAGAGCCGTCTATGCCGACCGCGCCTTTCGCGACGCATTCCGGGAAGATTTGAAAAAGCCGATGACCTTCGGCAACTGGTCGAGAGTCAGAGTGCACGAAGTGCGCGCGCCGGCGCTGAAGCACTTGGAGGGGCTATGCATCGCTGATATCGCCAAGGCGCAGGACAAGGACGGCGTCGACGCATTCCTCGACCTGGCGCTGGAGGACGATCTGGAGGTGGAGTTCACGCTCTCGACGTTCAACCATCGCGTCGAGCGAATGAAGGAGATCCTCGGCAATCGCGATATTTTCATCGGCCTGGGCGACGGTGGTGCCCACGTCGACATGCTGTGCGATTCGGGCTACCCGACCTACATGCTCGGCACCTGGGTACGTGAGCACCAGGCGCTTACGCTGGAGGAAGCGGTGCGCAGGCTGACTTCGGACCCGGCGGATTTCTACGGCATCCGCGATCGGGGACGCCTCCAAGTTGGACTCGCAGCCGACATCGCGATATTCGATCCGCAAACCGTCGGTTCGACCAATCGTGGAGAGCGGCGCTACGACCTCCCGGGCGGCGCGAAGCGGATCGTGATGCCCTCGCGAGGCGTGCGGTACACAATCGTAAACGGAGAATGTGTTTTCGCCGACGGGAGTCTGACGGACGCGCGACCCGGACAGGTACTACGCTCGTAGGTCGGTGACGTGTGCGTCGCTTATTCGCAGTTCTGTCCCTTGCGAGGCCGGGTCTACGGCCCAGTCTGATCGGCACCTGTCACGCGCTGCTCGAGCGCGACCGCGATGCGCGCAAAGACTTCGCCCCAATCGTCGAGTCGCGTCTGGCGGAACAAGCGCGCAGTGGGATACCACGGTGATTCGTCGCGACTCAGCAGCCAGCGCCAGTCCGGAGCCAGGGGCAGCGCAATCCACACCGGTGCAGCCAGCGCGCCGGCGAGATGCGCGAGCGCCGTATCGCACGTGATCACGAGGTCGAGATTGGCCACGATCGCCGCGCTATCGTCGAACGTCAAGGCGTGCTGGTGCGATAGACGCGCAGCCTCCAGCGCACGCAGCTCCGGAGGCGCGTGATGATCGACCTGAAGACTCACAAGTGACACCCCGGGGATCGCAGCAAGGGCAGCGAACCGCTCCGGAGCGATCGAGCGGTGGCAATCCTGCGGGTGCGTCGCGCTGCCTTTCCACGCGATGCCGATTTTGACCCCAGGCACGGCCGCAAGCTTCTCGCGCCAGCGCGCGACGAGGCTCGGCTCCGCCCGCAGGTACGGGACCGACGCCGGGATCGAGTCGATGGCGGAAACTTGCAGTATCCCGGGCAGGCTCGCGAGCGGAATCTGGAAATGGGCGGGCGGGACGGCCTCGCCGCGCCGGATCGTACCCTCGACGCCGCTCGCTCGCGAAAGGAGCGAGGCGAGCGGCGGTTGGCATTCCACGATCGGACGCGCTCCGGCTGCCTGGAGCTGCGCTGCGAAGCGCACCAACTGAAGCGTGTCGCCCAGGCCTTGCTCCGCGCGCAGAAGCAGCGTGCGGCCGGCAACCGGCGAACCGTCCCACGCCGGGATGCTCAGCGCCGGGAGCGAGACTCCGGCGAGACGCCAGCGCCATTCGTACTCGTCCCAGCCACTCTCCAGATCGCCGAGCAGCAGGCGCAGCTGTGCGCGGTTGCAATGCGCGTTGGCGAACTGCGGCGCCAAGTCGATGGCACGGTCGAAGTGCCGCATCGCCTCCCGAGTCTCACCTTGGAGCTGCAAGGCCAGCCCGAGGTTGTTGTGCGCCTCGGGATAATCCGGATTGACGGCCAAGGCCGCACGGTAGCTCGCGGCGGCCTGGGCCGGCTGGCCCATGGATGCGAAGGCAAGCCCGCGATTGAGTAAGGCCTGTGGCCACTCGGGGGCGAGCGCCAGCGCGCGATCGTAACTCGCGACGGCTTCTGCATGACGTGTGAGTTCGCGCAGCGCATTCCCGAGGTTGTACGCGGCTTCGGCGTAACCTGGATCCAGGCGCAGCGCTTCGTTGTAGTGTCCGAGCGCACGGTCAAAGAGGCGCAGCTCGGCCAACGCGACCCCGAGATTGTTGTGTGTGCGCGGCGCCATGGGTTGCAATGCCAGCGCGCGCTCATATGCGGCTGAGGCCTCCGCGAGCTTGCCCGCCTGCAGCAGCGAATTGCCGAGCGAGACCAGCCCGTCCGGATCCACAGGCTCGGACAGGCCAGGGCCGTGCGCCGGGTCGGTTTCGGCCGGACTCATGGCTTGGAAGGGCTTCGTGCCGCCGTGAACGGTTGCGCGGATTTCATACACGATCAGGACGAAGCGACGGATCGTCGCCTTGCTGTATGCAATAGCGGCGGCCGCGAACAGGACCTGAGAAGGGGCTTCCCGAGCCGATGAGAAACGAGCGCTCTCGATCAGGCGGACCGGGACCGTCGTCTCACTCGGTTCTAAGCTCGGTGAGCAGAGCCAGCGACCGCCCACGCAAGTCGTAGCGCGCGTTGGCTGCGAAGCGCCCGTCCATCGCCAGCCCCTGCTCATAGGCGGTGTCGAGCAGCACCTGCCAGGAGGTGCCGGGCCGAAACTGCGGCAGCGTGAACGGGATCGTCTCGTGATGCGCGTTGAGCAGCAGCAGGAAGCTGTCGTCTTCGAGCGGCTGCCCGCGCCGGTCGGTCTCCTCCAGCGCATCTCCGGCCAGGAACACGCCGAGGCAGCGCGCGAAGTCCTGGGACCACTCGCTATCGCTCATCTCGCGCCCCTCCGGACCGAGCCAGGCGATATCCTTCACCCCGCCGCCGCGGATCGGCCGCCCCTGAAAAAACCTCCTCCTCCGCAGCACCGGATGCATGCGGCGCAGCTGGATCATGCGCTGTACGAACTCCAGCAGCGCTTTCTTGCTCGGATCCAAGCTCCAATCGACCCAGGAGATCTCGTTGTCCTGGCAGTAGGCGTTGTTGTTGCCCTGCTGGGTGCGTCCGATCTCGTCGCCTGCCAGCAGCATCGGCACGCCCTGCGACAGCAGCAGGGTGGCGATGAAGTTGCGGCGCTGGCGCGCGCGCAGCTCCAGAACCTCGGGATCGTCGGTGGGCCCCTCCGCTCCGCAGTTCCAGGACAGGTTGTTGTCGTTCCCGTCGCGGTTGTCCTCGAGGTTGGCGTGGTTGCGCTTCTCGTTGTAGCTCACCAGATCGGCGAGCGCGAACCCGTCGTGCGCGGTGACGAAGTTGATGCTGGCGTGCGGCTTGCGCCCGCTCGCCTCGTACAGATCGCTCGAGCCGGTCAGCCGGCGCGCAAACTCGCCGATGCGCCCGCCGTCGCCTTTCCAGTAGGCGCGCACGGTGTCCCGGTAGCGATCGTTCCACTCCGTCCATCCGGGCGGGAAATTGCCCACCTGGTAGCCGCCTTCGCCCAAGTCCCAGGGCTCGGCGATCAGCTTCACGCGCGAGAGCACCGGATCCTGTGCAATCACGTCGAAGAATGCGCCGAGCCGGTCCACCTCGTGCAGCTCGCGCGCGAGCGCGGAGGCGAGATCGAAGCGGAATCCGTCCACGTGCATCTCCAGCACCCAGTAGCGCAGCGAGTCCATGATGAGCTGCAGCACGCGCGGCTGGCGCAGGTTCAGCGTGTTGCCGGTACCGGTGAAATCCATGTAGTAGCGCGGATTGTCGGGCGTCAGGCGATAGTAGGCGGCGTTGTCGATGCCGCGCAGCGAGAGCGTGGGGCCGAGGTGGTTCCCCTCGGCGGTGTGGTTGTAGACCACGTCGAGGATGACCTCGATGCCCGCGGAATGCAGCGTCTTGACCATGGTCTTGAACTCGCTCAGGCGCCCGGTGGACGAGTAGCGCGCCTCCGGCGCCAAGAAGCCGAGCGAGTTGTAGCCCCAGTAATTGCGCAGCCCCCTCTCGACGAGCCGCCGGTCGTCCACGAAGCTGTGCACCGGCATCAGCTCCACCGTAGTCACGCCCAGGCGGCGCAGATAATCGATCACCGGCGCGCAGGCCAGGCCGGCGTAAGTTCCGCGCAGCTGCGGCGGCACCTCGGGGTGGTGCAGGGTGAAGCCGCGCACGTGCAGCTCGTAGATGACGGTGTCGTGCCAGGGCACGAGCGGGGGCCGGTCGTCGCTCCAGGTGAAGGCGGGATCGATCACGCGGCACTTGGGCATGCCCGGGGCGCTGTCGCGGCGGTCGAAGGATAGGTCTTCTTGCCGGTGACCGACGCGGTAGCCGAAATGCGCATCGCTCCACCGGAGCGCCCCGGCGAGATGCTTGGCGTAAGGCTCTACCAGCAGCTTGTGCGGATTGAAGCGGTGGCCCTGCTCCGGCTTGTACGGCCCATGTACGCGGTAGCCGTAGAGCAGTCCCGGTCGCGCCTCCGGGAGGTAGCAGTGCCAGGCCTCGTCGGTGCGCTCGCGCACCTCGACGCGCTGCACTTCGTGCCGGCCGGAGGGATCGAACAGGCAGAGCTCCACCCTCTCGGCGTTGACGGAGAACAAGGAGAAGTTCACTCCTTGGCCGTCCCAGGTGGCGCCGCGCGGATGCGGGTCGCCGGGCCAGACGGCGGTGATGGGCGCGTTCACATTCCGCTCGCGGGCTTGAGCATCAATGCGGACAGCGGAGGCAGCCGGAGCTTGAGCGAATGCTGGCGCCCGTGGGATGGCACCGGTGCTGCCTCGACACCGCCGAGGTTGCCCTGCCCACCCCCGCCGTAAGGCGTGGCGTCGCTGTTGAGGCACTCGCGCCAATAGCCGCCGCGCGGGACGCCGATCGCATAGCTCTCGCGCAGCACCGGGGTGAAGTTGCATACCACGAGCACGACATCGTCGTGGCGGTGCCCCTTGCGCAGGAAGCTCACGACGCTGTTGTCGGCGTCGTTGCAGTCGATCCACTCGAACCCCTCGGGCGAGAAGTCCAGTTCGAACAACGCCGGCTCGCCGCGATAGAAACGATTCAGGTCGCGCACCCAGTCCTTCAGTCCCGCATGGAGCGGGTATTGCAGGACATGCCACTCGAGGCTTTCCTCGTGCTGCCACTCGCGCTTCTGCCCGAACTCTCCGCCCATGAACAGCAGCTTCTTGCCCGGGTGTCCCCACATGTAACCGTAAAGCAGCCGCAGGTTGGCGAATTGCTGCCACTCGTCGCCGGGCATCTTGCCGATCAGCGCGCCTTTGCCGTGCACCACCTCGTCGTGCGACAGCGGGAGCACGAAGTTCTCGCTGAACGCGTACCAGATACTGAAAGTGAGCTGGTTGTGGTGGTACTTGCGGTGGATCGGGTCCTGCGAGAAGTACTTCAGCGTGTCGTGCATCCAACCCATGTTCCACTTCAGCCCGAAGCCCAGCCCACCGAGGTAGGCCGGGCGCGACACCATCGGCCAGGCGGTGGACTCCTCGGCGATGGTCTGCACGCCGGAATAGTCCCGGTATACCGCTTCGTTGAGCGCCTTGAGGAAGCTCACCGCTTCGAGGTTCTCGTGACCGCCGAAGCGGTTCGGGATCCACTCGCCGGCGCGGCGGCCATAGTCGAGATACAGCATCGAAGCCACGGCGTCCACGCGCAAGGCGTCGGCGTGGTACTTGTCGAGCCAGAACAGCGCGCTGCTGGCAAGGAAGCCGCGCACCTCGGCGCGGCCGTAGTTGAAGATATAGCTGTTCCACTCGGGGTGGTAGCCCTGGCGCGGGTCGGCGTGCTCGTACAGGTACGTGCCGTCGAAGTAACACAGGCCGTGGCCGTCGCTCGGGAAGTGCGAGGGCACCCAATCCAGGATGACGCCGATGCCGGTGCGATGCAGGTGGTCCACCAGGTACATGAAATCCTGCGGCGAGCCGTAGCGCGCCGTGGGTGCGAAAAATCCCGTCACCTGGTAGCCCCAGGAGCCATAGAACGGATGCTCCATGACGGGAAGCAGCTCGACATGCGTGAAACCCAGCTCTTTGACATAGTCGGCGAGCTGGTGCGCCAGCTCTCGGTACGTGAGCGAACGGTTGCCGTCCTCCGGCACACGCCGCCACGATCCTAGATGCACCTCGTAGATCGACATCGGCGCGTCCAGCGCATTCGCATGCCGGCGGTCTTGGATCCACTGCGCGTCGCCCCAGCCGTAGACGAGATCCGCTACCACGGAGGCCGTGCGGGGCGGCGCCTCGGTGCGGAACGCGAAGGGATCGCTCTTGTCGGTCACGAATCCGCGATAGCGGGATACGACGTGGTATTTGTACAGCGTGCCCGGGCCCACTCCGGGCAGGAACCCTTCCCAGATCCCCGACTCGTCGGCGCGCGCTCGAAGGGGCGCTGCGTCGGTGCGCCAGCCGTTGAACTCCCCGATCACCGACACACGCTCTGCATTGGGCGCCCAGACGCAGAAGCGTGTACCCGCCACCCCGTCGAGCTCGCAGGGGTGCGCGCCGAGCTTCTCGAATGCCCGGAACAGCGTGCCCTCGCGGAAGAGATAGACGTCCTGTTCGGTCAGCGTCTGCATGAATCGCTGCGCACGTGTGGCGAGCGCCGCACGATGCAACCGCGGTCAGTACCAGCCGGGTTTAGCCTGCGTACCCAGCATCTCGTCGTACAGGTCGGTGCGGCGGTCGCGCAGCAGCTGGTTGAACTCGTTGAGGTTGCGCTTGCGCCTGGCGTCGGACAGGTTGAGGTCTGCCAGCAGCATCTCCTCGCGGTCCAGGCTGGCCGGCCCGGCTAGCGGCCAGCCGGTATGGCTGACGATCAGGCTGTTGCCCAGAAACGGCTGCCCGCGCTCGATGCCGACGCGGTCCGCCGCCGCCACGAACATGGAGTTGGAGTGCGCCCCGCCCATGGCCAGGATGTTGGCCATCACGGGCAGATGGTCCGGCTGCGCCGGCATCGGCACCCAGTTGGTCGCCACGCACAGGAGGTCGGCGCCCTGCAGGGCCGCGAGGCGGAAGGTCTCTGGAAACCAGATGTCATAGCAGATGGCGCACGCGACGCGTCCCGCCCCGATGTGGAATACCGGCACGCCGAGATTGCCGGGCTCGAAGAAGAGGTTTTCCGCGCCCCACAGATGGTTCTTGCGGTAGGTGCCGATGTGGCCGCGGGGTCCCAGCACGGCCGCGCTGTTGTACAGCCGCTCGTCCTGGCGCTCCGCGATGCCGGCCACGATGAAGATTCCGTGCTTGCGCGCAGCATCCATCCACGCGCGGCAGGTCGGGCCGTCGGGCACCGGCTCGGACAGGTCGTAGGCCTCGGTGCGGGTTTCGAACACGTAGCCGGAGTTGCACAGCTCGGGCAGGACCGCGAGCTGCGCGCCGGCTTGCGCAGCCTGTGCGATCAGCTCTAGGCTGCGCGCGACGTTGGCCTGTTTTTGGCCCACGCACGGCTCCATCTGCAGGCAGGCGACGCGCAACTGGCTCTCGGGCAGCGATGTCATGGCACGGGCTCCCTGGGCGGTTCAGAGGTTGGGCCGGCGATCTGTCCAGTCGTGGCGGCGCTCGTAGGCGTGCGCCACCCGCAGCAGCGTCGTCTCGTCGAACGGGCGCGCGGCGATCTGCAGCCCGATCGGCAGCCCGTCGCGATCGAACCCGCAGGGCACCGAGATGGCAGGCAGCCCGGTGAGATTGTACGGATACGTGAAGCGCCAGGAGGCGGCGAGCACGCTTTCCGGCTTGCCGGCCACCTGCACCGTCCACTCGCCGCGCTTCCACGCAGTGATGGGTGTCGTGGGTCCGAGCACCACGTCCACCGTCTCGAAGAGCTTGGCGAACTCGTCCATCAGCGCGCGGCGGAACTGCTCGGCTTTCAGATAGTCGGCCCCGGTGACGAACCGTCCGATCTCTACCAGCGTGCGAACGTCGGACTGATAGTGCGCGACGCGGCCCGCCTGCAGTGACCGATCGTGGTAGGCGGTCGAGCTGGCGAGCTCGATCGCGAAGATCGCCCCCAGCCCATATTCGAGCAGCGGGATGCGTAGCTCGCGCACCGTGGCGCCGGCTTGTGCGAGATCCGCTATCGCGTGCTCCACCGCGCGCTCCACGTCCTCCTGCAGGTGCTCGAAGAAATGGTTGCGGCATACGCCCACGGTCAGGCCCTTGACCGGCTTACCCAACGCTTGTGAGTAATCCGGCACCCGCTGATCTTGGCAGGCGGGATCGGAGGGGTCGTAGCCCGCCAGCACCTGCAGGAGGTGCGCGGCATCCGCGACCGTGCTCGTCAGCGGACCGGCGTGATCGAGCGACCAGCTGTGCGGCACGATGCCGGCGCGACTCACGCGGCCGAAGGTCGGTTTGAGCCCTACGGTGCCGCATGCGCTCGCCGGCATGCGAATCGAGCCCCCGGTATCCGACCCGAGCGCCGCCGCGCACAGTCCAGCCGCAACCGCCGCCCCGGATCCGCCGCTCGAGCCGGAGGGCACGCGCGTCAAGTCCCAGGGGTTGCATACGGGCGGTGTGACGTTGCCCCACGCGAACTCGTGGGTGCGCGTCTTGCCGATGAGCACTGCGCCCGCCGCGCGCAGACGTGCCGCGGCCGCGGAGTCACGCAGCGGGAACGAGAGGCCGGGCGCACTGCTGCCGGCGGTGGTGGGCATGTCGTGCGTGAGGTAGTTGTCCTTCATCCCGATCGGGATGCCATGCAGCGGCCCGCGCCACTTGCCCTGCTCGATCTCGCGCGCGGCGATACGTGCCGCATCGAGCGCATGCGCCGACACGTGGATGAAGCTGTTCAGACGCGTATCGGTCTTCTCGATGCGCTCCAAACACGCTTCGACCAGAGTCACCGGCGAAAGCTTTCCCGCGCGGATCGAAGGCGCGAGCGTCTCGATCGGCTGCGCCCAGAGCTCGCTGTTCATTCCGCGCTGTCCTCTCGATACGGTGCCGTCGGCTCGAACACGACGGCCGGGTGCACGTCGGTGAGGTCCAACTCGCGCAGCTTGCGGATCTGTTCGAGGATGTCGCGATACGCGGCGAGATCGTGCTGGAGGCGCTCGAGCGGAAGATCGATTCCCAATAGATCCTTGTACGGGTCCATGACGATGGCGTCCTCAAGGCGCGCTGCCGCCGCCGCCCGGGCGCTCCGGCGGGGGCTTGAGCAGCATGCTGGAAACGGCGTCGGGCAGCGCGCCCGCGGGCGCGCCCTTGCGCGGCATGCCCTGCACGAAGGGTAGCAGTTGCAACTTCGCGATGGCGTAGACGCGGCGCAGCTCCTCGACCGGGTGGGCGTGCTCGTCCACGCGCAGATCGAGCAGCGGATAGGCCTCCGTGTCGTGGATCTTGAGCGCGGCGGACTGCCGCCCGCGCTTGTCCCCACCTGCCGCCTGTCCCGCCGCCAGCGCCAGCAGCAGCCGCTCGGACAGGTCCAAAGCGCGGCTGTCCCGGAATGCGTGCGCCATGGCATCGAGCGTTGCGGCGTTCATCAACATGTTGCCCTGGATCGCAAAGCTGGGCTCTACGATCTGACCGAACCAGCCGGTGCACCGCGGGCCCGACCAAGCAGCACCGCGTCCCTCACCATCGACCAGTCCGATCTGCCGCAGGTCTCTGGATGCATCGTCGGCCAGTACCGCCGCCAATGCATCGGGCGCAGCACGGCCCTCCGACATCAACCGCAAGGCTTCGATTGCCAGATAAGGGTTGACCCAGGACTGCGTCGATACGGCGCCCACACCCGACTCGACGTAGGGACACATCGAGCCCACCGCCGGCACTGCGGTCGCGACCGCCACGCCGAGCATGCCGGTGCGAGGACAGCGGGCGACGATGGAAAATGTCATGGGCGTTGTATTCCGCCAGGCTACACCGCCAAGTGGCCGGCGATGCGCGACTCCGCATCGGGTTCCTTGACCGCGCCCTGGTCCACGATCTCGCCCAGCTTGAGCACCGCGTAGCGGTCCGCCACAGCCAGCGCGAACTGGACATGCTGCTCGACGAGAAGCATGGCGGTGCCGGACCCGTCGCGCTCGGTCTTGAACACCGCCGCCAACCGGTCGATGACGGACGGCTGCAGCCCCTCCGTGATCTCGTCCACCAGCATCAGCCGCGGCCGCGAAATCAGCGCTCGCGCCACCAGCAGCATTTTCTGCTCCCCGCCCGACAGCGTGCCGGCGCGCTGCTTCAGGCGCTCCGCGATGAACGGGAAGTAGGCGCTCACGCGTTCCAGGCCGCGCGCGAACCATCGTTCGTCGGCCAACGCCAAGCGCAGGTTATCCCGGACCGACAGGTCCTGGAACAGCGCCTGCTCCTGCGGCGTGTACGCGATCGCCTTGCGCGCGATGCGATGCGGCGCGAGCCCCGAGACATCGTCGCCGAACAGGCTGACGCGGCCGTCCATCCGCGGCAGGAAGCCCATCACCGTCTTGAGCAGCGTAGTCTTCCCCATGCCGTTCTTGCCCAGGAGCACGAAGATCTCCCCCGGTCGGATCGACAGCGCCACATCGCGCACGATCACCGCCTCGCCGTAGCCGCTGCGAAGCTGCGAGACATCGAGCGCCGCGGCGTTCATCTCTGCGCGGCTCCCATCCCGGCGCCGCCTGCGTAGATCGTGCGCACCAGCTCGGATTCGACCACCTCGGCCACGGTCCCGTCCAGCACGATGCGCCCCTGATGCAAAACGATCACGCGCGAGCTGATCTCGCGCACGAAGTCGAGGTCATGCTCGACCAGCAGAATGCACAAGCGATGCTGCGAGGTGAGCTCCACCAAGATCTGGCCGATGAGCGTGCGCTCCGCTTTGGTCAGGCCGGCGGTGGGTTCGTCCAGCAGGAGCACGCTCGGCTCCAGGGCCAGCACCATCGCCAATTCGAGCGCCTGTTTCTGACCGTGGGGCAGGTGGCGCACCTGCACGGTGGCCTTCTGGTCCAGCCCGGTGGCTTGGATGACGCGTAGCGCGGCGTCCGGCAGTTCGAGGCTGGCGGCGCGGGTCCACATGGAGGGCTTGCGCAGCCGCGTGCGCGCGATGCGCAGCGATTCGGCGACGGTGAGCGTCTCGAACGTGTTCGCGTTCTGGAACTTGCGGCCAACGCCCAGAGCGACGCACTCGTACGGCGGCTTGCGCTCGATGTCGGCGTCGTTGACTTGGATCGTCCCGGCGGAGCGCTCGGCACCGTCGCCGATGCAGCGCATGAGCGTGGTCTTGCCCGCGCCATTGGGTCCGACCAAGCTCAGCAGCTCGCCGTGATCCGCCTGGAAGTCGATCCCCTCCAGCACCTGCAGGCTGCCGAAGTGCTTGCGCACGCCGGCAAGCGCGATCGCGTGCCTGCCGGCCGAGGCGAGCCCCGCCAGCGGCTCCTCCGATGCCGGCTGCAATGCCATCTTATCGGCGTGCAGCTTGGGTCCGCGGCGGAACATCCGCATCACCAACGGCGCGAGACCCTGCGGCAGCGCGACGATGACGACCACGAAGGCGAGCCCGACGATCAGCTTCCAGACGAACGGAAGGTTGCCGCTCAAGTAAGCGGTGGAGACATCGATGAGCAGCGTGCCGATCACCGGTCCGATCAGGGTGCCGCGCCCGCCCAGGGCGACCCAGATCACCAGCTCGGTGCCGAATACGAAGCCGGCATACTCCGGCGCCACCACCATCTGCACGCTGGCGAACGCGTAGCCGGCGATGGCCGCGATCACCGCACACGCGGTGAGCAGCAGGATCTTGATCCGCGAGACGTTCAGCCCGAGATACTCGCAGCGGGGTTCGTTCTCGCGGATGGCGACGAGCACTCGCCCAGCGTCGCTGCGCACGAACAGCCACGCAGCCGCGGTCAGCAGCACCAGGTAGGCACCTGCGATGCGAAACCAAGCCTCCAGCGAGACATCGAAGCTGTCGAACCCCGACAACCCGCTGCTGGAACCGGTGAAATTTCCTCCCGAGTAGAGGATCTGCGCCACCACGATCGGCAGCACCAGCGTCACCACCGAGGCGTACAAAGGCGAAGCGCCGTGATAGAAGGCAAGCCAGCCGACGAGCACCGCAGCCAGAGCGCTGACGGCTATCCCGGCTGCGAGCGCCAGTGCGGCGTGCGCGGGGCTGAAGCCTGCGTGGGTGAAGATCAGGCCGGCCGCATAGGCACCGATGCCAAAGAAGGCCGACTGCCCGAAAGTGAGGATGCCGGTGTAGCCCCACAACACGTCGACCGTAAGCGCGACCGAAGCGTAAAGAAAGGCACGGATGAGGTTGTTGACGAGGTAGGTCGGCAGCAGCACCGGCCCGATGGTGATCAGCATCAGCGCCGCGATCGCTAGGATCAGCAGGCGCCGCAGATCCGAGCGCCGGCGTAGCGTGTCCGACGCCAGTGCCGATACGCCCGGGGCAGGTACGCTATTCACGCGCAAACCCCTGCGGACGCAACCGCAACAGGACGGCGGCCAACACGACGATCGTCAAGCCGCCCAGCACCGGATTCGCATAGGTGCTGACCAGCACCTGCGCTCCGCCCAGCACCAGGCAGGCCACGCCCAAGCTCAACTGGGAGACCCCAGACACCAGCACCAGCATGAAAGCGTTCACCAGCCAGGGCACACCCATGTTCGGGTCCACGCTGGAAAGCGGCGTGATCAGCGCCCCAGCCAGGCTGGCGAGCGCCGAGCCGAGCGAAAAGGTCAGGAACCGCACCAGTCCGCTGTTGATGCCGAGCCCGCGCGCCAGGCTCTCGTTCATGATCACCGCGCGCGTCTGCAGGCCGAGCCGGGTCGCGTTCAGGAGCAAGCCGAGGGCCAGCGCCACGGCTACCGCCGCGAGCACCAGGATCAAGCGGTACTGCGAGTACGACGCGCCGAGCAGATCGATGGCACCCGACAGCGGGCTGCGCACGAACTGCACTTCCCGCCCAAAGCCCAGCGTGATGAGCTGCCCGAGGATGATGCCGAGCCCCCAGGTCGCCAGGATGGCATCGAGTGGACGGGCGTACAGCGGCCGCACCACCAGCCGCTCGATGATCATGCCGCACACGAAACCGATCGCGAATGCGAAGCCCGCCGACCACCAGGGGTTCAGCCCGAGCTCCGTGACCAGAAGGGCCGAGTAGCCGCCGACGGTGAGAAAGCCGCCGTGCGCGAAGTTGATGATCTTCATCACGCCGAACACGATCAACAGCCCGGCGGCCACCGCGTACAGGATCGCGGCGGTGGTGATGACATCGAAGACCTGGGCCATCGCGGCTCAAGCCGCAGGCGAGCGCAGAGCGCTTCCGCCCGCCTGCAGCCGAGGGCGGGAGCCTATTTCAGATTCGGACACTGATTGCCCGGGTCCACGTTCTTGAACGTCTCCAGCACTTTCACGCTGCCATCCTTCTGGACCTGCGCCAGGTACATGGTGAGCGGCGCATGGCGCTGCTTGTTCATCTTGATCACGCCGCGCGGCCCGTCGACAGCGACTCCGGCGAGGGCCGGGATGACTTTGTCGGCGGCCGTGGTGCCGACCTTCTCCACGGCCATCTTGTACGCGTACACCGCCTCGTACTCCGGAACCGACAAGTCGTTGGGCGTCTTCAGGTCGGCGCCGAACTTCTTTTGCATGGCGGCGAGGAACTGCTTGTTCTTCGGGCTATCGATATTGGTGAAGTAGGACGCGGAGATGAAGATGCCTTCCGCATCCGTACCCATGCTCTTGGCGGTGCCCTCGTCCACCGCCAGGTTGCCATAGGGGATGTTCACGCCCGCCGCACGCAGCTGCTTGGTGAGCGTCACGTTCGGCGCGCCGCCTGCGGTAGAGGTGATCAGCGCGTCCGGCTTCGCCGCCTTGAGGTTGCCGATGATGGCGGTCCAGTCCGACCCGTCCATCGGCAAGTACTCCTCGCCCAGCACCGTGCCGCCCTTGGACTTGATGTACTTCGCGGTGAACTCGAGCATGCCGCGGCCGAAGGCGTAGTCGCTGCCGATCAGGAAGAACGTCTTGGCCTTGTCCTTCTTCATGAAGTAATCGACGATCGGGGCAACCTGCTGATCGGGTACCCAGGCGTTGACGTACATATAGCGGTTGCAGGAGCGGCCCTCATAGAAGGAGGTGTAGATGAAGGGCGTCTTGCCACGCGTGACGATGGGGAGACCGGCATTGCGCGCAGCGCTGGTTTCCATCGTGATCAGCACGTCCACCTTCTTCTGGAAGATCAGCGAATCGAAGGCTTTCTGTGCGCCTGCGGCTCCACTGCCATCGTCAGCGACCTCCAGCACCACTTTCTTGCCCAGAATCCCGCCCTTGGCGTTGATCTCATCCACCGCCAGTTCCGCCGACTGCACGACCGACGGCGCAACCACGCTGTTGGCGCCGCTCAGGCCCACAGGGATGCCGATCTTGATGACGTCTTCCGCGGCGGCGAAGGGGCTGCCGAGGCAGGTGGCGAGCAGTGCGGTGCCGGCGGACAGTGTGACGAGTCTCCTATGCATGACGACTTCCTCCCAGTGATGACTGCGGTTGAGTAACGCGGGCCCGATGCGGCCGCGCCGGCCCGTGCCTTTGCTGCGAATACGGGTCTCTTCTATTTGCTGCAGACACGGCGACGAGGCACTCTTCTGCAAACGCCATGCCCCGCGGCTGCGACCGGCAAAGTCGCTGAATTATCGTTGCTATTCTCGCGAGCCAGCATGCCATCGCCGCCCCGGATCCGTGCATCCCGCCAGCGCGTGCACCACCGCGGAACCTGCGCAGGAACGATGCGGAACGAAGCCTAGCGTCGGCTCCCGTCCCAGCCTGGCTGGTCGCGGTCGAGCAATCGCTTCAAAGCTTCGAAGTGCAATGCGGACTGCTGGCGCTCCCCGCCGATCTGCTTGCCCACTTGCGCGCACACCGCGTCGGGCTGCGTGCGCAGGGGCTTGCCGGTGCTCTGCGCCAGCACCTGCACCATGCACGAGCGCTCGAGGTAGTACAGGTCGTCGAAGGCGTAGTCCATGCGCTCGCCGCAAACGATCACCCCGTGATGCGCCATGAACATCACGTCGGCACCGCCGAGCCCCGCGGCGATGCGGTCGCCCTCGTTGTCCGAAAGCGCGACTCCGCCATAGCCTTCGTCGTAAGCTACGCGGCCGAAGAAGCGCATGGCGTTCTGGTTCGCACCGATCTCCAGCCGCCCGCCTTGGATGATGGTGAGCGCGGTCGCGAAGGGCATGTGGGTGTGCAGCACCACCTTCTTCTTGCAGCGCAGGTGGACGCGGCTGTGGATGAAGAAGGCGGTCGGTTCGACTTCGTGCTTGCCCTCCAGCACCTTCCCGTTCTCGTCCACCACCATGAGGTCGGCCGGGGTGAGCTCGGACCAGTGGAACCCCTGTGGGTTGATCAGGAACCGGTCAGGCTTGCCCGGGACCTCCATACTGAAGTGATTGCAGACCCCCTCGTTCAGCCCCATCCGCGCGGCGGAGCGCAACGCCGCGGCGAGGTCGATGCGCGCCCGGCGCTCGTCGTACTTCGTCGCAGGCGGCGGCCGCTTCTTGACCGACTTCAGATCGCTCACGTCCATCGAGGTCCCTCCCGGGACAATGCCGTTGCGCGATTCTAAGCCAATCGGCCGGGATCCGACCGCGGCGACGCGGCCTACCTGCGGGCCGGCTCCGCTCCGCGTTGGACGACAAGAGAGCGCGGAGTTGGTCAAACTCGAGATTCTTCTACACCGGCCGCTATCCTAACCCCGTGAGAGCATCAGCCGCGTTTACAGGTGGCAGAATCGCGCAACCCGGATCAAAGGATCTTGACATGAATCGCCTGAACCCGTTACCTGCATTGGTGTCGCTCGCCCTGCTTGCCGCGCTCGGCGCGAGCGCTGCGGAACCCGTTGCCAACTCCCTGACGATCTATAGTGCGACCCAGCCCGGCGCCGTGACGCCGGAGATGTACCGCTACGGCGCCCAGCAGGGCGAAGCGGTCCCCGGCTACGCCGTCGTGCGGCACGAACGCGAGATCGACCTGAAGGCCGGGCGCAACGATGTGCGCTTCACCGACGTGGCGGGGCTGATCGACCCGACCACCGTATCCTTCGAGTCGCTGACCGATCCGAAGGGCACGCGGGTGGTGGAGCAGAATTTCCAGTTCGATCTGGTCAGCACCGAGAAGCTGCTGCGCAAGTTCATCGACAAGGAGATCACGGTCGAGCAGGCGCGCGGCGACAAGCTCGATACGTATACCGGTACGCTGCTGTCCACCGCCGGTGGCCTGGTGTTGCGCGAGGACGACGGTTCCGTGCGCGTGGTCTCGCATAGCTCCGGGATCATGCTGCCCAGCCTGCCCGGCGGACTCATCACGCGGCCCACGCTGGTCTGGGACGTGGCCGCCAAGAAGGCTGGCAAACAGGTGGCACGCGTGGCGTATCAGACCGCCGGGATCACCTGGTGGTCCGACTACAACCTGACCTACAGCGAGGGCGGAGACGCCAACTCGTGCCGGCTCACGGTCGGCGCCTGGGTGAGCATCCTCAATCAATCGGGGGCCGGTTACCCCGATGCCCGGATCAAACTGATCGCCGGCGACGTGCACCGCGCCCCGCAGGCGCCTGGCGCCCGGCGCGCAATGGCCGTGGCGAAAGCCCAGGCGATGGAAGAGGAGGCGCGCGGCTTCGAAGAGAAGAAGTTCTTCGAATATCACCTCTACACCCTGGGCCGGACGAGCTCGCTGCCGGACAACTCCACCAAGCAGATCGAGCTGTTTCCGGCCGTGAGCGGGGTCCCGTGCGAGAAAACCTTGGTGTACTACGGACAGGAAGGCGTCTATGCCGGCTACGGTGCCAATCCCTATACCGACCGCAACTACGGCATCACGGGGAACAAGAAGGTCGACACCTATCTGAGCTTCAAGAACTCGCCGGAGAACGGGATGGGCATCCCGATGCCCGCGGGACGGGTGCGGGTGAGCAAGCTGGACCCTGCGGACGGCTCGCTCGAGTTCATCGGCGAGGACCGCATCGATCACACACCCAAGAACGAGACGATCCTGCTCAAGCTCGGGACGGCCTTCGACGTCGTGGGAGAGCGCCGGCAGATGGAGTTCAAGATCGACACCTCGCGCAACACCATGACCGAGGAGATCGAGATCAAGATCCGCAACCACAAGGACGAGCCGGTGAAGGTCATCGTGAAGGAAAACCTGTATCGGTGGACGAACTGGAAGATCCTCTCGAGCACCCAGCCCTACGACAAACAGGATGCGCGCACCATCCAATTCCCCGTGACCGTCGCGCCCGACCAGGAAGCGGTGGTGCGTTATTCGGTGAGGTATACGTGGTGAAGGGTGACTAGTGAAGGAGTGAAGGAGGTGAAGGAGGTGAAAAGCTGCGCTCCCTCTCCCCCGTTACCGGGGGAGAGGGGCAGGGTAAGTGGGGCACTGCTTTAAGCTCATTCACTCCTTCACTCCTTCACTCATTCACTCCTTCACTTCGTACTTTGGCCCATGACCACCCGTGAGGACATCGAAGCAGCAGCGGCCTGGATCGCGGGCCGAGTGCGCACCACACCGGTGATCGAGCTCGAACGCGGTGCGCTCGGCCCGCATCCGCCGGTCGCTCTCAAGCTGGAGCTGCTCCAGCACACCGGATCGTTCAAGCCGCGAGGCGCGTTCAACCGGATCTTCTCGAACCGAGTGCCAGAGGCCGGCGTGATCGCCGCCTCCGGCGGTAATCATGGAGCGGCCGTCGCATATGCCGGGCAGCAACTGGGACACCGCGCCGAGATCTTCGTCCCATCGCCCACGCCCCAGGTGAAGGTCGAGCGTCTGCGCCAGTACGGCGCTCACGTCACCGTCACGGGGTCAAGCTATGCCGAGGCGCTGGCCGCGAGCACGGAGCGCGCTCGATACTCCGGCGCCTTGGTCGTACACGCGTACGACCAACCGGAGGTGCTTGCCGGGGCGGGAACGGTCGGCCGTGAGTTCGACGAGCAGGCCACCGGTCTGGAGACGTTGTTCGTGGCGGTCGGCGGCGGCGGTCTGATCGGCGGAGTGGCGGCCTGGTACGCGGGGCGAGCGCGTGTGATCGGTGTCGAGCCGGAGCGCTGTCCCACGCTGGCCCGCGCACTCGAGGCGGGCGGGCCGGTCGACGTCGACGTGGCGGGTCTCGCCGTGGATTCCCTTGGCGCGCGGCGCATCGGCGAGGTGATGTTCCCGATCGCCCAGCGCTACGTCGAGCGCGTTGTCCTGGTGACCGACGATCAGATCCGGCGCGCACAGCGCCTGCTGTGGGACCACCTGCGCGTACTCGCCGAGCCCGGCGGTGCGACCGCGTGCGCAGGGCTTCTATTCGGTGGCTACCGCCCGCGGGAGACCGAGCGGGTCGGTGTCATCGTCTGCGGCGGCAACACCGAGCCCGCACTCTTCCGCTGACCGGCGTTTCGCGCGCCGCCAGCGGCGCGGCGAACGAAGACCGAAGGCGCCGGCTGGCGGAGCAGTGATGCCGGGCGATTGGCAAGCGCCGTCCCGTTGGGGTCGCTCCGGTCTGAATCTCCAGCCAGCGTTTCCTCGAACGCGCATGCGCCATAGATCGACCAAGGCGCACTGCGCTGCCCGTTGTTTCCGCGTTTCTTGGACGGCCGTTCTGCACTTCCACGCATGCGATTTGTGAAAAATACTTGACAGCGTTCAGTGCCCTACTAGAATTAGTACCTCGTGCAGTACGGGAACACAAGATCTAGTGGTTTAGGGATGTACCGAGCAGGAGTTGCATGTCGTGCCTCAACGACGAGCCGCCCTGCGAGAGAAAAGTCCGGGAGGAAAATTCGGATGCAGCTTTCCACCGAGTCCGCGCTCAGGGCGTCGACTGCGGGCGGCCTGACAGCAGAGGTCGCCGCGGCCGGCGCACCACAACGCGATTCCGCCTACGCGCAATACAAGGTCATCCGGCGCAACGGCGCGGTGGTGGGCTTCGAGCCGTCGAAGATCAGCGTGGCGATGACCAAAGCCTTCATCGCGGTGACCGGCGGGAACGGTGCGGCGTCTGCCCGCGTGCGCGAGATGGTCGCGTCGTTGACGGAGCAAGCCGTCGCTGCCCTGGTCCGGCGCCAGCCGATGGGCGGCACGTTCCATATCGAAGACATCCAGGACCAAGTCGAGCTGGCGTTGATGCGCTCCGGCGAGCACGACGTCGCGCGTGCTTACGTGCTGTACCGGGAGGAGCGTGCCCGCGCCCGCGCCCAGAACAAGGCCGCTCAAGCCGAGGCCAAGCCGGCGCCGATCAACGTCGTCGACGGCGGGGTGGCCCGCCCGCTCGACCTGGCGCACCTGAAGCGGCTATTGGCGGAGTCCTGCGAAGGGCTCGGGCGCGAAGTGGACGCCGAGCTGATCCTGCACAGCGTGCTGAAGGATCTGTACGACGGCGTACCGATGGAGGAGGTGCGCAAGGCCGTCGTGCTGGCAGCCCGCGCCCTGATCGAGAAGGACCCCGCCTACAGTTATGTGACTGCGCGACTGCTCCTCAACGCCATCCGTTACGAGGTGCTGGGCCGGGAGGCAGCGCAGGCGGATATGCAGGCCGGTTACGCGGAATACTTCCCGGCCTTCATCGACAATGGGATCGCGGCGGGGTTGCTGGACCCCGGACTGCGCCAGTTTGACCTCGAGGCCCTGGGCGCGGCGCTGGATGCGCGCCGGGACCTCAAATTCGGCTACCTTGGCCTGCAGACGCTATACGACCGATACTTCATCCACGTGGGCGGTCGCCGCATCGAGCTCCCGCAGGCCTTCTTTATGCGCGTTGCCATGGGCTTGGCGTTGAAGGAAACCGAACGCGAGGCCCGGGCGATCGAGTTCTACAACGTGCTGTCGAGCTTCGACTTCATGAGCTCGACGCCCACTTTGTTCAACTCGGGCACACACCGGTCGCAGCTCTCGAGCTGCTACCTGACCACCGTCTCCGACGACCTAGACGGCATCTACGAGGCGATCAAACAGAACGCGTTGCTGTCCAAGTTTGCAGGCGGGTTGGGGAACGACTGGACTCCGGTGCGGGCCATGGGGTCCCACATCAAAGGTACCAACGGCAAGTCCCAAGGTGTCGTTCCGTTCCTGAAGGTCGTCAACGACACAGCGGTCGCGGTCAATCAGGGTGGCAAACGCAAGGGGGCGGTCTGCTCCTACCTCGAGACCTGGCACCTCGACATCGAGGAGTTCCTCGAGCTGCGCAAGAACACCGGCGACGACCGCCGCCGCACCCACGACATGAACACGGCGAACTGGATCCCGGATCTGTTCATGAAGCGGGTCCAGGAGAACGGGGACTGGACTCTGTTCAGCCCCTCGGATGTTCCCGACCTGCACGACAAGTACGGCAAGGCTTTCGAGGGCGCCTATTGCGAGTACGAGCGCCGAGCGCAGACCGGGGAGATCAAGCTCTACAAGAGGCTCCCGGCCCTGCAGCTCTGGCGCAAGATGCTGTCGATGCTGTTCGAGACCGGCCACCCGTGGATTACGTTCAAAGACCCCTGCAACATCCGTTCGCCGCAGCAGCACGTCGGGGTGGTGCACAGCTCCAACCTATGCACCGAGATCACGCTGAATACCTCCGCCTCCGAGATCGCGGTTTGTAATCTAGGATCCGTGAATCTGGCTGCCCATATGCGGGACGGCAACCTCGATCACGGCAAGCTCAAGGCGACGGTAGCCACCGCCATGCGGATGCTGGACAACGTGATCGACATCAACTACTACGCGGTGGACAAGGCGCGCAATTCGAACCTGAAGCACCGGCCGGTGGGATTGGGCGTGATGGGGTTCCAGGACTGTCTGCACCTCATGCGGGTTCCATACGCTTCGCGGGAGGCGGTCGAATTCGCCGACCGGTCCATGGAGGCGGTCGCCTATTGCGCGTATTGGGCGTCTACCGAACTGGCTGAGGAGCGCGGCGCGTATTCCACGTTCGAGGGATCCCTGTGGCACCGCGGCATCCTCCCCCAGGACAGCTTGGCCCTGCTGCGCGAGGAGCGCGGCGGCTACGTGCAAGCGGACATGTCGTCGGCCATGGATTGGGGCGGCCTGCGCGGGCGCATCCGGCGCTTCGGGATGCGCAACTCCAACTGCCTGGCGATTGCCCCCACCGCCACGATTGCAAACATCGTGGGCGTCTCGGCCTCGATCGAGCCCGTCTACCAGAACCTGTATGTGAAGTCCAACCTGTCGGGCGAATTCACAGTCGCCAACGAGCACCTCGTGCGCGACCTGAAGAAGCTCAATCTGTGGGACGAGGTGATGGTGGCCGACCTCAAGTACTTCGACGGCAGCCTGGCTCGGATCGATCGCGTTCCGTCCGAGGTCCGGAGTCTGTACGCAACCGCATTCGAGATCGATCCGACATGGTTGGTCGAAGCTGCCGCGAGACGTCAGAAATGGATCGATCAGGCGCAGTCGCTGAACCTGTATATGGCCGGCGCATCGGGCAAGAAGCTGGACGACGTATACAAGCTCGCTTGGATGCGCGGCTTGAAGACCACTTACTACCTGAGAACGCTGGGCGCGACGCATGCCGAGAAGTCGACGGTGAAGGCCGGTGCGCTCAACGCGGTGCCGGCCGATGGCGGGGTGGCCGGGTTCGCGACGAAGCTCGCTGCGCCCGCCCACGTCGACAGCACAGAGCCGAAGCTTTGCGCGATCGATGATCCAAGCTGCGAAGCTTGCCAATGAGCCGGGCGGGCCGCGTTGTTAGGAGAAGTAGATCGGGCGTTGCCGCGCCGCCGGATGCGCGGGCTTGCGGTCGGATGCAGAGGCGATGATGCGCGCTCGAGTGAAGAGATCGAGAAGCGGTGCGCGCCCGCATTCGGCACGCGCAGATGTGATGGGTGCTCGCGGCGCGCTAAGTAGTTGAGCGGCATAGAGCTTGCTTACGAGAACAGAACTTGGAAATAGGAAGATGCTGCAGTTCGAACAGAACAAAGTGAGCGCTGGAGTTGGCCTGCAATCCGCGGGCAGCTTCGCGGCGAGCGACGCGGGCGTGATGGAGGTTGGGGCGATCTCGCTGCCCGCAGTCCCGGCGCATCCAGGCGAAGCTCACGCGCTGTCGGAGGTCTACCGGCGCATCCGTGTCGAGGACAAGCGCATCATCAACGGCAAGACGGACGTCAACCAGCTCGTTCCGTTCAAATACAAGTGGGCCTGGGAGAAGTATCTGGCTGCCTGCGCCAATCATTGGATGCCGCAGGAGATCAACATGAGCCGCGACATCGCGCTGTGGAAGGACCCCGAAGGCCTCACGGAGGACGAGCGGCGCATCGTCAAGCGCAACCTGGGTTTCTTCGTGACCGCCGACAGCTTGGCGGCCAACAACATCGTGCTGGGCACGTATCGCCATATCTCCGCCCCAGAATGCCGGCAGTACCTGCTGCGCCAGGCGTTCGAGGAGGCGATCCACACCCACGCGTACCAGTACATCGTGGAAAGTCTGGCGTTGGACGAAGGAGAGGTGTTCAATGCCTACCATGAGATCCCGAGCATCCGGGAGAAGGACGAATTCCTGATCCCGTTCATCGACACGCTCACCGACCCGGCCTTCAGGACCGGGACGCCGGAAGCCGATCAGCAGCTGCTCAAGAGCCTGATCGTGTTCGCCTGCATCATGGAGGGGCTGTTCTTCTACGTAGGTTTCGCTCAGATCCTGGCGCTCGGCCGCCAGAACAAGATGACCGGATCGGCCGAGCAGTACCAGTACATCCTGCGCGACGAATCGATGCACTGTAACTTCGGCATCGATCTCATCAATCAGATCAAGATGGAGAACCCGCACCTGTGGACGTCGCAGTTCCGGGACGAGATCCGCGGGCTGCTCAAGACAGGTGTGGAGCTCGAATACCGCTACGCCGAGGACACCATGCCGCGCGGCGTGCTGGGGCTCAATGCTCCCATGTTCAAGGAATACCTTCGGTTCGTTGCCAATCGGCGCTGCCAGCAGATCGGGCTGGACCCGCTCTATCCGGGTGCTTCCAACCCATTTCCCTGGATGTCAGAGATGATCGACCTCAAGAAGGAGAAGAACTTCTTCGAGACGCGCGTCATCGAGTACCAGACGGGGGGCGCGCTGAGCTGGGACTGATGCAAACAGACGATTCAAAACGACCGCGCTCCGAGAACAAAAAGCGGAGTGCGATGAAGACAAGCGAGGCCGGCCGTGCCCGCGGTCAGATGACCGCGGGTGCCCCGGCCTTTTTTCCATCCCGGGACGGATGGAGTTTAGAACTGCTTCCGGCGCTACAGCGGCCCACGCTTGGGCCATGGGCGTCGGGGTAGTCGCACCGCGAGGTGCGTTTGTTCAACCTGAAGAGGAGTAACTTGAAATGGCAATGAAGAAAGCTGCTACGAAGAAGAAGGCGGGCGCCAAGAAGAAGAGCCCGGCGAAGAAACCTGCCGCCAAGAAGGCGGCAAAGCGGCCCGCTGCGAAGCGCAAGGGTCCGGCGCGCAAGATGGGCGCGAGGAAAGTAGCGAAGAAGCCGGCCCGCAAGGCGGCGAAGCGCGCTCCGGCCAAGAAGAAGAAGGCCGCGAAGAAGAAGGCTCCGGCCAAGAAGAAGGCTGCGAAGAAGTCGTCGGCGAAGAAGAAAGCGGCCAAGAAGCCGGCTGCCAAGAAGGCTGCCAAGAAGCCGGCTGCAAAGAGGAAGGCGGCCAAGAAACCGGCGGCTGCGAAGCCGGCCGAGCCTGCTGCTCCGGCAGCGCCCAAACCCGCTCCCGCGCCGGCAGCTTGGCCGTTCCCGGTTTCTGGTAACCGGCCGAACTAAGGTCTAGCTTCCAGGATGCTCGCGGGAGGCCTGCATCCGTGAGGATACCAGTCACCTCCGCGGGCTTTGTGCTTCCAGGCGGTTAGCGACCACCGCCGCGCATTTCTGTGTCGCGCCCGGAGTACGTCTAGCCGCGTGCTCTGGCGATGATATTCGGCTACGCGCCCCTTGGCGGGCGGTAGTCTGCGATCTCTATCGACCGCGCCATTCGGTTGGATGCGGGGTCGGCTGTATAGCTTTTTCCCACCGCGTCCTCTAGACCGGTGTCGGCGGTCGCTGCGCCGCTTGGTCCGGTTTAAAATCCAATCCCATTGTTCGTGCAGCCAGGCGCGCGTGCGGGCGTCAGCGCTCCGCTGTGGCACGTCGTGGCTTGCAGAAGCGGAGCAGTCCGCCGTCCTGGCGCGACGTGGGCCGGCGTAGATACGGCAGGGCCTTCAGGGCACCTGGCGTATGCCGGAGCGTCTGCCGCAATGGTCCAGCTTCGAGAGGAGGAAGTCGGGAATGAAAACCAGCGCAGGCCTGGGGGCCGTGTTGATCCTGTGGCTGATGAGCGCCGGTGCCGCCGACAGCTTGGTCGTGGAAGCCACCGCCCACGGCAGCTTCGAGGACGTAAAGCAGATGTTGAGGCTTGCCATCGAGAACCACGGGCTGGTGGTGGACCACGAGTCCAACGTGGGAGACATGCTCGAGCGGACGGGCAAGGACCTGGGGGCCACTGAGCGGATCTATGTCCGCGCTCAGGTGCTCGAGTTTTGCAGCGCCGCCTACTCGCGCAGAACGATGCAAGCCGACCCGCGGCTGCTCGCGTTCTGTCCCTATGGCATCGGCATCTATCAGCTGCCTGGCGAGAGCGACACCGTGCACCTGGTCTATCGGCGGCCGTGGGACGGGGCCGGGGCTGCAGGAGCGGCCGCGCTGCGGGAGGTCGATCGGCTGCTCGGAGCGATCCTGGAGGAAGCCGCGCAGTGAGCGCGATGCGAGACGGGCGGCGCGGCCCGCCCCGAAATGCGAAAGGCCCGCCGTCGCCCGGCGGGCCCCTGGATGGTCTCGTGCTTGCGGTTCAGCGGTTGGGCTGCGGTGTCAGCCTCAGGTAAGGCTTGAGGGCCCGATAGCCTTTGGGGAATTTCTGTTTGATGATCTCTGGGTCCTGCAGGGAAGGGACGATCACCACGTCCTCACCCTGCTTCCAGTTGACGGGGGTCGCCACGCTGTAGTTGTCGGTGAGCTGCAGCGAGTCGATCACGCGCAGGATCTCGTCGAAGTTGCGTCCGGTGCTGGCGGGATAGGTGATGGTCGCGCGCACCTTCTTCTTCGGGTCGATGATGAACACCGAGCGTACGGTGAAGCTGTCGCTGGCGTTCGGATGGATCATGTCGTAGAGGGTCGAGACCTTGCGGTCGGCATCGGCCAGGATGGGGAAGTTCACGGTCGTGTTCTGGGTCTCGTTGATGTCGTTGATCCAGCCCTTGTGGGAGTCCACCGGGTCGACCGAGAGCGCCACGACCTTGGCGTTGCGCTTCGCGAACTCGGACTTGAGCTTGGCGGTATAGCCTAGCTCGGTCGTGCACACCGGGGTGAAGTCCTTGGGGTGAGAGAACAGCACCACCCAGCTGTCTCCGGCCCATTGGTGGAAGTGGATCGGGCCTTCGTTGGAGTCCTGGGTGAAATCAGGGGCGGTATCGCCAAGGCGCAAGGTTGCCATGTCTGAAGTCTCCTTGTAGGTTTCGGCGCTGCTTACAGCCCGTGCGGCCGCCGGCCGCCCGGAAAGCCCGTAAATATAGCGCATCGGCCGACGGCCCCAGAAGGAATATTTTCTTCTATCCTCGAGGCGACGATTTCTAAGGGATCTACGGCAATGGAGCGCAAGAAGGTAGGTTCGAGCCAGATCCGCTCGGTCGGCTACGAAGAAAAATCCCAGACTCTGGAGGTCGAGCTCGCCGACGGGAGCATCTGGCAGTACTCGCGTGTTCCGAGCGAAGTGCATCGCAGGCTGCTCGCCGCCCCTTCGCTCATCAGCTATTTTCGCGACCACGTCGAGGAGGAGTACAGTCGCCGCAGGGTCCGGTGAAGCGCTCGCTCCCGGTCGAAGCCGCTCGGCGCAGCGGGGGGGGACTGCCCACGCATGGAATCCGTCGCCCACCGGCCGGTTCGGATGTCCGGATCGGCGCGCACGTCAGCATTCCGGTTCGCCGGGAGCAGGCCTGGGGTCGGGGTCGAAACCGAAGCGAGCCGCAACCGCTGTCGAGCGGATCATGCCGATGGGGACGCGCAGCGCTCCTAGCCCGAGCCAAGCTGCGGTCGGCGTCGGCCTGGCGTGCAGGATGAACTCGATCTCGGAGTCGGCCAGCGCTCGCCCGTCCTGTGTCGTCCAATAGCCGAGCAGGTGCGGCAAGTCCTGGTCCTGGATCAGCCCGACCCCGAGCTCGGTCTGCAGCAGCAGCGCCCCGGTCTCGTCCAGCCATGCCCCGCGCGGCGCAGACGCCTCGACCCCCGTGTGCGTCTGAAACTTTGGCTGCGACGCGCTGGCGCTGGAAATCCGGTACACCAACGGCGTGTAAGCGAGCGAGACGAACACCCGCTGCGGACCGTTCTGGAAGAACCAGCGCCCGCTTTCTTCGGCGCCATAGTTTCGGCCGATGAACGCGGCGATCGCAGAGTTGGCGAGGCGCTCCCCTTTGATCGCCCAATTTCCGCGCCGGTCGAGGTGCAGCCAACCGTAGACGTTGGGGACATTGGGCCATTTGGCCATAGCGCGGCGGACGATCTCGTCCATGGGCGAATTCTATCGCCGCGCCGACCGCTGTCAGCGGATTGCTTACGGGATACCACCCGGTGCACCGCATCCCGGCAACCTTGGCTCCCAGCGGCGACATCCGAAGATCAAGCAGGCTTCCCGGCTCCACCGTGCAGGAGTAACATGTCGATGTCTTGACGTGTTTTCTCCGACTTGCGATGTTCTCCGGCGCATGGGCTCTCCCTGGTCTGTTGCTGTGCTGTGTAGTCGCGGCGTTCGTCCCGCAGGCGCGCGGCGCGGGTCCGGGGACGGAGCCGCGGGACTGGGACGCGATTCGCGCGGTCGTCGTTTCGCAGCTGGAAGCGTTCAACCGCGGCGATGCCGCTGGAGCGTTCTCGCTCGCAGCGCCGTCGGTCCGCAAGCACTACCGCAGTGCTCGGGAGTTCATGCACAGGGTGCGTGCCGACTATAGCCCGATGTACCGGCCCCGGTCGGTGACCCTTCTCGAGCACTTCCTGGTCGCGGGCCAGCCGGTGCAGCCACTGCGGGTCGTGACCAAGCGCAACGACGTGTTGACCGCCTACTACGTGATGCAGCATCAGCGCGACGGCAGCTGGAAGATCGCCGGGTGCGCCCTACACCGCGGTCCGCGCATCCGGACATGACCGCCGCGCGCTCTCGCGCTGCCGCACCGGTGCAATCGCCTATACTCGGCTCGCATCCGAGCGGTCGCGGCCTCGCTTCCTCCGTGCACCTGAGGTTGGAAAGGACCCGGGCATGCCCCTGACCTTCTACTACGGTTCCGGCTCGCCGTTCGCGTGGCGGGTGTGGCTGGCGCTCGAGCATAAGCAGATCGCATACGAGCTCAAGCTCATGTCGTTCTCCGCCGGTGACCTGCGCAGCGCGCAGTTCCACGCCGTCAATCCCCGGCACAAGGTGCCGGCGATCGTGGACGGCGGCCTCGCGCTCTACGAGTCGGTGGCGATCGTCGAGTATCTGGATGAGAAGTACGCGGGGGCGAAGCTGTTTCCCGGAGACGTTGAGCAGCGTGCCGTTGTTCGCCGGCTCGTGCAAGAGACGGATCACTACTACGCGACGGCGGCCGACAAGCTGCTGGACCAGGTGCTGTTCACACCGCCGGAGAGATGGGGCGCCGTGGAGATCGCAAAGGCGCGCGATGGCGTCGCCGAGGAGCTCAAGACGTGGGAGACGCTGTTCCGCGGCGAATGGCTGGCCGGCGGCGAGTTGTCCGCGGCGGATTTCAGCTTGTACCCGCTCCTCGCGCTGACGCTGCGCATGGACAGGAAGAAGCCGGACCTCGACGTGCGCGGCCTGATCGGAGCGCGGGTGGGCGCCTGGATGCAACGCTTCGAGGCGTTGCCGTGTTGCCGCAAGACCTGGCCACCGCATTGGAAGTGACGAGCGAAGGGAAAATGCCGGATGAATGCTGCGGTCCGCATCAGGATCACTTGGCCGAACGGCTCGCTCACCGCGCGCCTGGAGGACACCGCTACGGCACGCGCGCTGTTGGCGGCGCTGCCGGTGGAATCGAGCGCCAGTACATGGGGCGAGGAGGTCTATTTCGGAGTCCCGGTGAAATCTCTCCTGGAGGCCGATGCCCGTGACGTCGTCGATCCCGGCACGGTCTGCTTCTGGGTGCAGGGCAGCTCCCTGGCGCTGCCCTTCGGCCCCACTCCGGTGTCGCGGAGTAGCGAGTGCCGCCTGGTCACGCGGGTGAATGTGCTGGGCGCGATCGAAGGCGACGCGCGCCGCTTGAAGACGGTGCGCGACGGCGATGCCGTCAAAGTCGAGCGCCTGCAGGGATGAAGCGCTTGCACTCCGCACTCACGGACCGGCGCAGCTTGCCGCAGCGGTTTCGCGGCACGCGCCAGGTCCGCGACGAGGATGAGCAAGAACCTCTCGTGAGCTGCCCCGCCAAGAAGTGGGCAGGGAACGGGGACTCCACGCGAAGGCGCGATCCTTGCTCGTCCCGTCTCGCCGGCATATCCTACCTCCCCTTGTAGAGCGGCAGATCGCCGCCGCCCGTCTTGAAGACGACCTGAGAGGGCTCGCCTAGTGAATCTGCTGCTCGGCTGCATCGCGGACGACTTCACCGGCGCAACCGACCTTGCCAACACGCTGGTCAAGGCAGGGCTGCGCACCGTCCAGCTCCTCGGGGTGCCCGCTGCGGGCCAGCGGGTACCCGACGCCGACTGCATCATCGTCGCGCTGAAATCCCGCAGCAATCCGGCTCCAGAAGCGGTGCAGATGTCGTTGAGCGCGCTCGACTGGCTGCGTTCCCGCGGCCCCGAGCAGGTCTACTTCAAGTACTGCTCGACCTTCGACTCGACCGACAGCGGGAACATCGGGCCGGTGGCGGACGCACTGGTGGAGGCACTCGGTACCGACTTCACGGTCTTCAACCCCGCGTTTCCCACCAACAAGCGCACGGTGTACAAGGGCTATCTGTTCGTGGGCGACGAGCTGCTCTCCGAATCGGGCATGCGGAACCATCCGCTCACGCCCATGACCGATCCGTCTCTGGTCCGCGTGCTGCAGCGGCAGACGAAGCATCGAGTCGGGCTCGTGCCCTATGCCACCGTCGTGAAGGGTCTCAAGGCGGTGCGCGAGGCCTTCGCTGCCTTGCGAAGCAGCGGAGTCCGGCACGCGATCTTGGATTCCATCACCGACGAGCATCTGCTCACCCTGGGCGAAGCCTGCGCCGACCTGAAGCTCGTGACCGGAGGGTCGGGCATGGCCATGGGCTTGCCCGCGAACTTCGTCCGTCGGGGGCTCCTCAAGGCGGGGCAGCACCACCCGGTGCCCAAAGTGTCCGGGCCCACCGCGGTGCTCGCGGGAAGCTGTTCGGTGGCCACTCAGGGCCAAGTGACGCACATGAAGAAGGATCACGAGGCGTTCGCGCTGGATCCCCTGGCGATCGCGGCCGGGAGGGACCAGGCTGGGGCAGCGCTGACCTGGGCCGACTCGCGCATCGGCGAGAAGCCGATCCTCATCTACTCCACCGCGACCCCGGAGCAGGTGAGCGCCGTGCAGAAGGAGCTCGGCCGCGAGCAAGCAGGCGTGCTGATCGAGCAGACGCTCGGCCGCATCGCGCAGGGGCTGGTGGCCAAGGGGGTGCGGCGGCTGGTCGTCGCCGGGGGAGAGACCTCGGGCGCGGTGGTCGGCGCGCTCGGCGTCGTCGGGCTGTACATCGGGCCGGAGATCGACCCGGGCGTCCCCTGGACCTTTAGCGTCGGCGAGCCCACGCTCGCCCTCGCGCTGAAGTCCGGCAACTTCGGCGCATCCGATTTCTTCACCAAGGCGTTCCAGGTGCAGCCGTGAGCAGCGAAGCAAGGTTGCGCGAGGAGATCTGCTATTTCGGCAGATCGCTCTTCGACCGCGGACTGACCTTCGGCAGCGCCGGCAACATCAGCGCTCGCACGGGCGAGGCTTGGCTGATGACGCCGACGAACTCCTGCCTGGGGCGGTTGGATCCCGCATCGCTGTCGAAAGTCGACGCCAAAGGCAGCACCCTCTCCGGAGACAAACCCACCAAGGAGGCGTTCCTGCATCTGTCGATGTACGCGGAACGCCCCACTGCCGGCGCGATCGTCCACTTGCATTCGACATACTCGGTCGCGGTGTCGGTGCTCGCAGACCTGGACGCCGAGGCGCCGATCCCGCCGATCACCGCTTATTACGTGATGAGGATCGGCAAGCTCGCGTTGCTTCCCTATTACGCACCCGGCGACACGACGCTGGCGAACGCGGTTCGCGAGGTGGCAGGGCGGCATCACGCGGTTCTATTGGCCAACCACGGCCCGGTGGTCGCCGGAAAGGACCTGGAGACCGCCGTGTATGCGACCGAGGAGCTGGAAGAGACGGCAAAGCTGTATTTGCTGCTGCGCGGGCAGAAGCTGAAGCTGCTTACTCCCGAACAGGTTGGCGAGCTCCACCGGAGATTCTCTGCATGACGCCGAACTCGGCCATACCTAGCGCTGGGAGCCCCCAATCTTCGCGCGGTGCCGGACGCGTGACGCGGCCGCGGCCGCCGGGTACTATTCCATTCGTTTCCATCCGAAGGAGGCAAGTCCGATCATGACACTCGAATTGGAGCAGGTTGCCACAGGAGGTCGGTGGTTGCGCTGGCTGGGCTGTTGCGCGGCGGTGATGCTGTTTGCGGCGATCACCGGCTGCGCCAGCAAGCCCGCCGTCAAGGGGGCCAAGGTCTCCCCCTCCGAGGTGCGGGTCTATGCGACGCCGGATCTGCTGCAGAGCCAGTACACGCTGGTCGAGCATGTCTGGATCGATTCCTGGCGCACTAACATCACCTATCCGAGTTTTGGCTCGGATTCCGCCGGGATCGATGCCATGAAACGCGTCGCCTCGGATGCCGGCGCCAACGGCCTCATCAACGTGATCTGCCTGGATGGGCGGGCGAGGCCTTCGCAAAGTCCGTTGCTGTACTGCTACGGCGACGCGATCCGGGTCAACTGAGGTCAGGGCGGCGGGGGACCGCGCACCACCGATCCACGGCGTTGCGCCCGAGCGCCAGCCAACATCGACGCGTCTTGACTACTGGGAGGAGCGACCATGAACACACGAACAATCGCTTGGGTGGGAGCTGCTGTGTTGGTGAGTGCAGCGGTGACCGCGCTCGGCCAGATGAAGCCAGAGGACTCGATCAAGTATAGGCAGTCGGCCATGTTCTTGGTCGGCACGAACTTCGGAACGCTCGCCGCCATGGTGCAGGGTAAACGCCCCTACGACAAGGATACGGCGATCAAATGCGCCAACATCGTAGCGTTCGTGAGCAAGCTGCCGCTCGACGGCTTCGTCCCCGGCACGGATCAGGGCAACACCAAGGCGAAGCCGGAGATCTGGCTGGACATGGACGACTTCAAGGCCAAGATGGAGAAGATGCAGGAGGAGACGGCCAAGCTCGCCGAAGTGGCACAGCAGGGCGACTTCGAAGCCCTCAAGGCACAGGTGGGCGCGACCGGCAAGTCCTGCAAGGCGTGTCACGACAAGTACCGGAACAAGTGACGCGCTCGTCCGCCGCCCGGACCCGGTTGCCGAGCGCGATGCTCGCAATCGGGCCGCGGGAGTTGCCTGTCACCTCACCAGCAGCCAAACCGCCAGCCCGCACGCGGTGAGCAGCAGCGCCGCGAGCCACAGCGGGCCGCCGCGCACCTCCTCCGCCCGCTCGCCCGCGGGGAGGCGTTTGCGGCCGGTGAAGAGCGGAGTGATGAGGTTCTCCCGCTTACCCCATAGGTAGTACAGCGCGGCGCCCACGTGCAGCGCCAACAGCGTGAGCAGCACGTAGAAGTTGGCCTTGTGCAGCCGGGTCAGAAGGTCGCTCGTTGCCTTGGACACCAGCTTCGCAAGGGGACCCTCCAGCATGACGTCGTCGTTGGCGAAGAGTCCCGTCCCGGCCTGTACCAGCAGGCACGCAAGAAGCGCCACGATCATCCAGCCGCCCAGGGGGTTGTGCCCGGGATAAAACGCAGGCCGGCCGCGCAGCAGCGACTGGGCATAGACGCGGGCCGGCCGCAACCCGCGCAGGAAGCCCGAAAAGCGAGCGTAGGTGCTGCCCATGAGGCCCCAAAGGATTCGAAACAGCACCAGCGCGAGGATCGTGAAGCCGGATAGCTCGTGAAACTCGAGCGCGTTGCCCCCGATCTGTCCGGTAGCGAACGACACCAGCACGAGAGCGACGAGCATCCAGTGGAACAGCCGGACCGGGATGTCCCAGACGCGCACTGTGGGGCCTGGCTGGGTGGGATCGGCTTTCGGCGGGTCCGACATCGATGGGCCTGGCTCTGAGGCGGCCGGGTGAGTATAGCGGCCGCGCCGGCTCGCAGCAGCGCCGCGGGTACCTTGCGGCCGCGGCGGGGGTGGTCTATAAAGACGGACAGCAGTCAACATTGGGGAGGAAGCGATGTCCGACATCGCACAGGCCAATGGGGTGGCCGCTCACCGCTCGGGTCGCTTCGCTGCGATCTGGCCGGTCTGCATCGCTGCGGCGCTCGGAGTGGTGCTGGTCTCGCTCGCTGGTTTCGCCGGATCCCAGTCGATTCACAACGCCGCCCACGATGCGCGGCACAGCCTGAATTTCCCGTGTCACTGACGCGTCCGGTACCCGGCACGCTGTCGCTGTCCCAGCTGCTGCTTCCGGCGTTGGGCGCTGCTGTGGCGGCCGGCGTCGTGGTCAGCGCCTTGCAGCAGCTCTTCCTGGCCCCCCTCATCCTGCAAGCTGAAAGCTTCGAGGCGGTGCAGGCCGCTGGAGGGGCGCCGGTTCCCTGGCTGCAGCGCGGCGCCTATACGCTCCTGTTCAACTGCGTTGCCGCGTTCGGCTTCGCGCTGCTGCTGGCGGCCGGCTATGCGCTGCGCGGTGGTGTGACGTGGCGCAAAGGCGTGCTGTGGGGGTTGTGCGGGTATGTCAGCGTGGCGCTGGCGCCGGCTTTGGGTTTGCCCCCGGAGCTGCCTGGTGCGCCTGCGGCCGACCTGGGATCGCGTCAGCTCTGGTGGTTCATGACCGTGGGGGCGACCGCCGCCGGCCTCGCTGGATTGTTCTTCTTGCGGGGCTGGGCATGGAAGCTCGCGAGCGCCGTGCTGCAGCTGTTGCCCCATCTGCTCGGGGCTCCCAGGCCGCCGGTGGCCGAGAGCGCGGTGCCGCAGCAGCTGGCCGCGCGATTCGCGATCGGCTCGCTCGGGATCTCACTGGTGCTCTGGCTGCTGCTCGGAACGCTCACCGCGGCGCTGAGTGAGGCGCGTATGCGCCGGTGGGCGCGCTGAGGCAGGCGGGGGCGAGGACAGCCGGCGGCCCTTGCAATCGATCCCTGACAACGGGCCCACACTCATGTTTGCGCGTATTGCCTTGGTCCGATTCTTGGCGCTGGCGGCGATCATGACGCTCCAGTGTTCTCCGCTGGCCGCAGAGCAATGGCACCCCGTGTCCGTCGATGACAAGGGCAAAGGTTACTATCTGGACACCGATCGCGTGCTGCGCATCGGTTCGACCGTGACGGTGTTCCTGCGCGAGACGGCGCTCCCCGACAGCATGCTGGCACGCGGGGCGAGACAGCGAGAGACCGCGCTGCGCATCGACTGCGGCAAGCCGGAGGCTTTGGTCGCCTACGGAGACGTCGTGTTCGAGGATGGTTCCAGGCTGCGCTTCTACGGCGAGAGCCAGATCAACCGGTACGCCAAGCCCACGAGCCTCCCCTTTATTGCGACCAGCATGCTTGCGTCACTCCAGCACGACCTGTGCGCGGTGCCGAGCGAGGTGTTGGTCGACGTCGCACATGCTGGCCAGAACAGGCGCACACAGGTCGACACCGCCAGTCTGCGGCTCGCTGAGGACGAAGTGCGCGCGTGGGTGCGTTACGACTACCCAGTCGTGGCGCTGGACATGCCCTACCGCAATCCCTACGGCTCCAAGCGCGAGCTGATGGCGGTGCGCTGCTCGAAGGCGGAGTATGCCGTGCTCGCCGGGCTGGACTTCGATGAAGACGAGGTGGTCTCCGACGGCTCCACGTTTGCGCAGCCCGCGTATCGGAGCGCGGCGGAGGGTGAGCCCGCCGAGTTGGTGCATTTGCTCTGCGACCGCTCCGGGGCGCTGCAGCGGCTGCCGCCGGCGCGGCTGGTGCGGACCAAAGCCAGGACCTGGGAGATCCCGCTCGACCCCGTGGCAGCACAGCCGCCGCCCGCGGTGACACAAGCACTGGCGCGGGCTGCGGGTGCAGACAAAGCCTTGGCTCTGCGGCTGCGCAAGGTGCGGATCGAGACCATCAGTCGGCCGCAAGGGGGGCACAAGCAGCAGTCGGTGGAGGAACGAACGGTGGAGAGCAGGGGTGCGGGCCTGATATTCGGCAACGTCAAGGCGCCGGAGTATTCGTTGGAGGATCTGTCGCTGTACGGCCTGATCACGGTGGCGTCGCGCTCCGCTTTTCCCGCCGGCGGGGGTGCCTCACGCCGACTCGAAGGCTTCAACTCGACCGGAACGCTGGTACCGGCAGGCGCCGGGGAGGTCTTCAGCTACGAAGCCGAGTACGCCACCGTCGATTCCACTCGGGGCCGCGGGCGAACCCGTTCACGGACGCAATGCAAGCTCGGCGCAGCGCAGCCTGCCGCTGCCCTGAACGCGAAGCTGACCGGCACAGCGGTTCCCGTCGATTGCGAAAGCCAGACGGACGGCCAGCCGTCAAGCAAGACCCACGGCTGGCTGCTGCTCGACGCCGGTTGGTTCTTTCAAGACCTGTTCGAAACGCTCACCTATCGCAGCGAGAGCCGGCTGCTCGAGGTCGAGACCGACTGAGCGTAAGCTGCGGGCCGGTCGCGCTGCGCAGCGGTCTGTGTGGCGCACCGGCGTGCGCTCCCGGCTCACCTTGCTCCGTGACCTGCGCGTGTCACCCGTTGATGCGCGCTGCCGCCGATTGGAGTTGCGGCGGATCGCGCCAGCGGGGCAGCAACAGAAGCAAGAGTCCTGTCGTCGCCAGGATCAATCCGAGATACAGCCCGAGGTATGCGCTGCGCGGCGCGCTCTGCTCCAACACGGATTCGCCGATATCTTCGGGGTTGAAGTAGACGAGCACGACTGCGCCTTGCGGGTATCGCGCTACGTAGGCGCGAGCGACGGCCTGCGGGTAGCCGTAGACGGGCTCCTCCCGGCTGAGCCGCGAACCGATCACCTCGCGCCTTCCGACCTGGTAGGAATAGGTGATGACGGGGCGCCACCGCATGCCCTCGGTGTCGGCGAGTGCGCGCACCTCGGAGCTCAAGATGACGGCGCGCGCATAGGGCCATGCGGCGCTGGCGCGTGCGCGAGAGATTTGATCCCAGCTGCGGCTCGCGGTCACGACGCCGACCAGGAACACGGTGGCGAACAAGCACGGCAGCAGCAACTGGTGCGGCTCTTCTTTCCCGAGCAGCGCCGGATCGGGCCGCGGCAGCCACGAGAGCGGTGATACGGCCGACGACTGCTGCGGCGGACTGGAATCGAGCGTGTCGGTTGCGGACTCTGCGGCCTGGAAGAATCGGCGCAGCGGCAGAAGCTCCGCGGCGCGGCCGAGATGGTGCAGCATCATTGCCTCCCTTGCGACGACTGACTACCGAGGCCTGTCGCGCGTGATGCGCAGGCCTGCGCTGTGTGTCGCCGGATGGGCGTTACCGCATCCGTTGGACGGCCATGTCGGCCGTTGGTCTCCGTGCGACGCAGCGCGAAAACTTCGATCAGTCTATCGCCGCGCGGTGCGCAAAGGAAACATTGTTAACTCTCCTGCCGCGACATGCCGGCGCCCGTGGATGCAATCCGCGCAGGTTCGATACGCCTCCATGGTGCAAAGAGGGCGCAGCCCGCCTGCGTCGCGTTGTACGGCGGATTCCGATCGGGCAGCGGTTGCGGCTCCGCGCCTACGCGGCCGCCGCGGGCAGCGGACAGTGACCTCGACTGCGCGCTGCCTCCAGCGCTTGGAGCAGTAGCCCGGGCTCGCCGCGAGCGAGCTGTGCAGCATCCGACAGCATTCTGCGCCAGACACGCGCTCCCGGACACCCATGGAACAAGCCCAGCATATGACGTGCGATCGAACGCAGGCTCACTCCGTTGCCCACCTCTTGTCGGGCGTAACGCAGCATGCGTCCAACGACCTCGTCGCGCGCGATCGGCGGCGCGCCGCACAGCCGATGCTCCAGCTGCGCCAGCAGATACGGATCGTGATACGCAGCACGGCCGATCATCACGCCGTCCACGTGTGCGAGATGAGTCTCGACCTGCGCGGCAGTCTGGATGCCGCCGTTCAGAATGATCGTCAGCTCCGGAAACTCCTGCTTCAGGCGGTAGACTTCGCCGTAACGCAGCGGCGGCACCGCGCGGTTGTCCTTGGGGCTGAGGCCCTTGAGCACGGCGTTGCGGGCATGAACGATGAAGGTGCGGCACCCGGCACGCGCCAGCGTCTCCACGAACCGGCGCGCGAAACCGTAGTCCTCGACGTGATCGATTCCCAGCCGCTGCTTCACCGTCACGGGGACCGCGGTCGCATCCTGCATCGCCTTCACGCAGTCGGCGACCAGTTCCGGCTCCGCCATCAGGCACGCGCCGAACGCGCCGCGCTGGACGCGCTCGGACGGGCAGCCGCAGTTGAGATTGACCTCGTCGTAACCCCAGCGGCCGGCGAGTCGCGCGCAGCGAGCCAAGTCCTCAGGATCGGAACCACCGAGCTGTAGCGCGACGGGATGCTCGGCCGCGTCGAAGCGTAGGTGACGCCCTAGATCCCCGTGCATCAGAGCGCCCGTGGTGATCATCTCCGTGTAGACGAGCGCCTGCCGCGAAAGCTGGCGGAAGAAGTAGCGGCAATGCCGGTCCGACCAGTCCATCATGGGTGCCGTGCGCACCCGAGCCGCGGCGAGTTGCATGGGCGGAGGGGTTGAGCTCGGGTCTGACACCGGAGCGCAAAGGAACGACGTCGACGCGACCGGTCGCCTCTCGGTCGGCGCGCGCATCCTCAGACGTGTCCCAGGACCGGGTGCGGCCGGTAGGGCTCCGCGAGCACTTTCAATTCCTCGTCGGTGAGCTTGACTTCCAACGCCTTCACCGCATCCTCCAAGTGCTGCATCTTGCTCGCGCCGATGATGGGTGCGGTGACCCCGGGTTGGTGCAGCAGCCAGGCGAGCGCGACCTGTGCATTCGATACATCGCGCCGCTTCGCCACCGCCGTCACGTGCTCGACGACCGCGAAATCGGAATCCTGGTAATACATCCGGTGCGCGAAGTCGTCGCTCTTGGCACGCGTGGTGTCGCCCTTGTCTTCCCGGCGCCGGTTGCCCATGAGGAACCCGCGTGCGAGCGGGCTCCAGGGGATGAGGCCCACACCCTGGTCGCGGCACAGGGGGATCATCTCCCGCTCTTCCTCGCGGTACACCAGGTTGTAGTGATTCTGCATGGTGACGAAGCGGGCGAACCCGTGACGCTCGGAGGTGTAGAGCATCTTGGCGAATTGCCAGGCATACATGGACGAAGCGCCGATATGGAGCGCTTTGCCGGCCTTGACCACATCGGTGAGCGCGTCCAGCGTTTCCTCCACCGGGGTCTGGCTGTCGAAGCGGTGGATCTGGTATAGGTCGACGTAGTCGAGCTGCAACCGGCGCAAGCTGTCGTCGATCGAGTGCATGATGTGCTTGCGCGACAAGCCCCGCTGGTTCGGGTCTTCGCCCATCACGCTGAAGACCTTCGTAGCGACCACGACGCGGTCGCGCGGGACGGCCAACTCCTTCAGCGCGCGCCCCAACACGACCTCGCTCTCGCCCAGCGAGTACACATCGGCCGTGTCGAAGAAGTTGATTCCCAGCTCCCACGCGCGGGCGATAAAGGGTTTGGAGCGATCGTAGTCGAGCACCCAGTCGCGCCACTTGGGAGAACCGTAGGTCATGCATCCCAGGCAGATCCGCGAGACCTTGAGCCCGGTGGTTCCGAGGTTGACGTATTGCATGCGCTGCTCCCGATGTCCCAACAGCCGCCAGTGTAACGGCTGTCGCGGCGCCGCGGCTACTGTGGGAGCACTGCCCGCCTGCCCCAGGAGCGAAAGCCCGGGAGCAGGCATCCGGATGAAAGGATCAGCGTGGGCTCGGGCGGCCGGCGGGGCGCTCTTGTCCCGAGGCGTAGCATGCGGGCGTTCGGGTCGGCGGTTAAGAGAGGGGAGTGCCCTGTGAATCCGTGCACGATTGCGGAACCGCCCCGCGATATTCCATCAGCGGGCGGTCTCAGAAGCGGGATGGAGGAGCGGGACGAGCCGGCTTCGCGCTTGCGAGCGTGGCCGGCCGCGAAGGACAGAGTGGGCGAGCGCGGCTCAGTCGTCGTTGCTGTCCGACCAGCGGCGTTTGGGACTTTGGTGCTCTTCCAGGACAGTGGCATAGGCATACTCGACCCAGTCGGTCGAAGTTTCCTCGTCTCCGTCCAGGAAGCGCCGCTCGTAATTGGCCACTTCCTGCATCAGGGCTTCGAGGCGCGCCCATACGCGATCGCTATGCCTTTGACGCACTTCCTTGGCCAGGATTTCCTTCGCGTTCTGGTAGTCACGTTCGTTGAGGATGGGTCTGGCGCTCTTCGCGTCGGTCCGGCCCAGTCTGCTTCCCACGATCGCCCCCTTGTCTCACTTTGCAGCGGGAGAATTTCCTGTCGGGGAAAAACGCAAGGTTCGGGCCATCCCGTGCCGCTGTCAAACGAATGTCACGGGTGCACGTCGCGGCGGACGCGAGCGGGGGATGCGGCGATACGGGCCGTGCCGTTCGCCCCGCGCGCACGGAAGCGCAAGCCACGTTGCGTCGGCCGCGACCTAGGCACGCGAATCAGAGACCGAGCTGGGTCAGCGAGACCACCCACAGGGCGATGCCACCAGTCGCAGCGATCAGCGCCGCAACGAATAGCCAGCGCCTGCGTGTGAGAGCCGTGATCGACGCGAGCGAGATCGAGATCTGGATCAGCGTCATGGCCTGGGCCAGCCGGTGATGCGGGTGGTAGATCTGCTCACTGTGCTCGTTCGCTTTCTGCGAAGCTTCGTCCAGCGCTTCCGCCTTCGCGCGGATCTCCTTCTTCTCCTTGTCGTAGCGCTCGACTTCCTTGGCGTACTGCGCGGCCTTCTCCGGATCCCGCGCGAGGTGCGCGGCCAGCTCCGCCAGATGGCCCTTCGTGCTCTTGGACTGATAGTAGGCCCACTGGTCCGAGGCCTCTGCCTTCTTCAGCACGGCCTCGTTCTTGAACATCATGGCCTCGTTCTGCGCGGCTCCCCCCTGGTAGCTCACGAACGCGCCCAGGGTCGCCAGGATCGCGGTGAACACCGCCACCTGCTGCGCAAGCCCCGGGCCACGGTGTGCCTCGTGCTCCAGCTCGTGCTCATGGGCACCGTGGACGTGGAACCCTTCTTCCGACATATGCTCTCCCTTGATCGCCGTCTATAACGAGTCCCTAGATGACGTCTTGCTGTGCGACTTCAAGTTCCTCGCGGCTGTCCGGGTCCGCCGCAAAGAAAAAGGCGCACTGCAGTGCGCCTTCCCGGTGACGCTGCGAGGCGATCGAGTCACTCGGTCGCTCTCACCTCCTGCTTTTGTTCACCCAAGCCGTCGATGCCGAGCCGCATCGCGTCTCCGTGCTTGAGAAACACCGGGCTGGGCTTGACGCCCAAGCCCACGCCCGGAGGCGTGCCGGTGGTGACGACGTCGCCCGGCTTCAGCGTCATGCAGAAGCTGATATAGGAGATCAGCTTGCGGCAGCTGAAGATCATCGTGTTGGTGTTCCCGGTCTGCATGCGTTTGCCGTTCACGTCCAGCCACATGGCCAGGTTCTGGGGATCGGGGATCTCGTCGCGCGTGACCAGCCAGGGCCCCAGCGGCGCGAAAGTGTCGAACCCCTTTCCCTTGTCCCAGGTCGGACCCCGTTCGAGCTGCCACTCCCGCTCGGAGACGTCGTTGCAGATCAGATAGCCGGCGACGTAGTTGAGCGCGTCGGCCTCCGGCACGCTGCGCGCGGTCTTCCCCATCACGAACGCCAGCTCTACCTCCCAGTCCCCTTTCTTCGAATTCTTCGGGAGGATGACCGCGTCGTTGGGGCCACAGATGGCCGAAGTGGCCTTCATGAAGATGATCGGCTCCGCTGGGATGGGTTGGTTCGCCTCCTTGGCGTGATCGGAGTAGTTGAGCCCGATCGCTACCAGCTTGCCCACGCCGGCGACGGGTGGGCCCAGGCGCGGGTTGCCTGCCACTCTGGGCAGCGTGTCCACTTTAGCCGCACGTAGCCTCGCCAGACCATCGTCGCTCAACGCGCCGGCGTCGATGTCGCTCACAATGCCGGAAACATCGCGTATCGCACCTTGTGCGTCGACAATTCCAGGTTTTTCCTTGCCTGCCTCACCGTAACGTACCAGTTTCATGTTGTCTCCTGACGGAAGAGAACCCAACGCCGGGCCCACCGCACGCAGGCAATACGCAGCCGGCTGTGCTGAGGACTCTGCAATGGAGCGCTCGGCCGGACTTGATGCCGGACGAGGCGCTCTGGACCTGTCTGCGAACTTCGCGCGCTGTGTGCCTCTGCGTTCGAGTATTCGGGGTGGACCAAGGTGCTAGAGCGAGACTCCGCCGTCTATGATCACGGTCTGGCCGGTCATGAACATGGACTCGTCGGAGCCGAGGTACACGCACAGGTCCGCGACTTCCTCGGCGTTGCCCAGCCGCCCCATCGGCTGGCGCGCGATGAAGTCCTTGCGCGCCTGCACCGGATCGGCGAACGCATTGATGCGTTCGCCCAGACTGGGGGTATCGATGGTGCCTGGGCAGACGGCGTTGCAGCGGATGCCGCGCTTGACGAAATCGATGGCGACCGACTTCGTGAGACCAATCACGGCGGCCTTGCTGGCGCCGTACACGAAGCGGTTCGGGATGCCCTTGATGCTGCCTGCGACCGAAGCGATGTTGATGATGGAGCCGCCGCTCTCCAGCATGCGCGGCAGCAGTGCCTGGATCAGCATGTACATCGAACGGACGTTCAGTGTGAAAGAGAAGTCCCAGTCCTTGCGGGTGCATTCCAGCACTGTGCCGTGATGGACGAAGCCGGCGCAATTGACGAGGATGCTCGGGGTCGTGATCTCGCGCACAAACGCCTGGATCGCCGCATCGTCCGTGACATCCAGCCGCCGCGTAACGATCCCGGTCGTGGCGATCTCCGCGAGCCTGTCTTGGTTGACGTCGGTTGCGATTACCGAGGCGCCCTCGCGCGCGAACGCAAGCGCGACCGCGCGCCCGATGCCCTGTGCGGCCGCGGTCACCACAGCGGACTTGCCTCTCAGTCTCCCGCTCACGCGCCTCCCCTCGTCTGTGTGCGACCGCGCTGAAACCGGACAGCGCGGGAGGGCGGTAGTATGCCACAGGCAGTTCACGACGTCGGCGCGGCAGCGAGAGCAGCGTTGCCGCCAATTCTGCAATTCAGTTAGACTGCCCTCTCGCACGTACAACACCTACACAATGGAGGAGAACGGAATGGCCGCAGGCGCCCACTTCCGCTCGTGCAGCGCACAACGACACACCGATCGCGCATTGCGAGCGGCCGTGCTCTAAGCCAGGCGCTACACATGGCTTCGGTCGCGCTGAACAACATCCGCAAGTCCTTCGGCCGCGTCGAGGTGATCCATGGCGTGAGCGTCTCGATCAGCGACGGCGAGTTTGTCGTATTGGTGGGTCCCTCCGGCTGCGGAAAATCGACCTTGCTGCGCATGATCGCGGGGCTGGAGGAGATCTCCAGCGGCGAGATCCGCATCGGAGACAGGATCGTCAACCAGATCCCTCCCAAGGCGCGGGACATCGCGATGGTATTCCAGAACTACGCCCTGTACCCGCACATGACCGTGTTCGACAACATGGCGTTCAGCATGAAGCTGGCGGGCCGCAGCAAGGAGGAAATGCGCCAGCGCGTCGACGTAGCCGCAAAGATTCTCGGCTTGACCGAATACCTCGAGCGCTACCCGCGACAGCTCTCCGGCGGGCAGCGCCAGCGTGTGGCGATGGGACGCGCCATCGTGCGCAACCCGCAGGTGTTCCTGTTCGATGAGCCGCTGTCCAACCTGGACGCCAAGCTGCGCGTGCAGATGCGCACCGAGATCAAAGAGCTGCACCTGCGGCTGAAAACCACTTCGGTGTACGTCACGCACGATCAGATCGAAGCCATGACGATGGCAGACAAGATCGTGGTGATGAACGGCGGCGACGTCGAGCAGATCGGCACGCCGCTGGATCTGTACGACGAGCCGGCCAACCTGTTCGTCGCGGGGTTTATCGGGTCGCCAGCGATGAATTTTCTATCGGGGCAACTCTCCAACGGCAATGGGGTCGGCGTGAAGCTGCGGAAGGGGAGCCGGATTCCGGCGCCCACCTCCGGTGAAGCCGACGGACGCGAGGTCACGTTGGGCGTGCGCCCCGAGCATCTGGTGATCAGCGCCACCGGCGTGCCCGCCGAGGTGGTCGTGGTCGAGCCGACTGGAATGGACACGCAGGTCTACTGCAGGCTTGACGACACCGAGATCACCGTGATTTCCCGCGAACGGCACACCTTTAAGCCAGGCGACACGATCCGGTTGGAGCCGCTCCCCGGCAAGACCTACCTGTTCGATCCGGCGAGCGGCAAACGGCTCGCATAAGGCCCGGATCGTCTTTCCCCTGGAGGAAAACCCGAATGCGCAACCGATCCCGGCGCGAATTTCTCAAGACCTCCACGGGGGTCGCCGCAGGCGCCGCACTGGGATCTGTGCTGTTGCCGGGAGAGGCGTCCGCTCAGCACGCGTCGTTCAAGCCAGAGCCGGGGGCGACGCTGCGCGTGCTGCGTTGGAAGCGCTTCGTGCAGGGCGATGAGGACCAGTGGCTCGCCAACTCCAAGAAGTTTACCGAGAAGACCGGCGTGCCGGTCACGGTCGAAAGCGAGAACTGGGAGGACTTGCGCCCCAAGGCCGCCGTGGCCGCCAAAGTTGGCAGCGGGCCGGACATCATCATCGGCACCAACGACGACGCACACCAATACCCGGATCAACTCGTCGACGTGTCCGATGTGGCCGATTACCTCGGCAACAAGTATGGCGGCTGGTACGACCTTGCCCGCCAATACGCCACCGACGGCCGCCGCTGGATCGGCATCCCCATGGGCGCGGGCGCGAGCGCCATCGTCTATCGCGCGAGCCACATTAAGGCCGCTGGTTTCGACTCCATCCCGCGGGATACGGCCGGCTTTTTGAAGCTGTGCCAGGCGCTCAAGAACAAAGGCACGCCGCCCGGCATGGCCCTGGGTCACGCGACGGGAGACGCGAACATCTGGTGTCACTGGTTGATCTGGGCGCACGGAGCCAAGCTCGTGGACCAGAACGGCAAGGTTGCGATCAACTCGAAGGAAACGGCGGCGGCGCTCGGATATGCCAAGGCGCTGTATCAAACGTTCGTGCCTGGAACCTTGTCGTGGCTCGACCCCAGCAACAACAAAGCATTCCTGGCCGGAGACATCAGCCTCACTACGAACGGCGTGTCCATTTATTACGCGGCCAAGAACTCCGCGGATCCGAAGCTTAAGGCGATGGCGGACGACATCTACCACGCGAACATGCCCATCGGACCGGTGGGCCGGCCGACCGAGATGGGGCTCGCCTTCACCGCTGTCACGTTCAAGTACAGCAAGTATCCGCAGGCTGCGAAGGAATACTTGCGATTCATGTGGGAGAAGGAGCAGTACGAGGCATGGATGGAAGCAGCGCTCGCGTTCGTGACGCAACCGCTGCGGGCTTACGAGTCCGCTCCGGTATGGAAGTCGGATGCGAAGCGCTACGCGTATCGCGACGCGGTGAAGTTCATGCTGCCCAACGGCTGGCCCGGGAAGCTCGGCCCGGCTTCCGCCGCGGCGATGGCCGATTTTGTTGTCGTGGACATGGTGGCCGAAGCCGCGACCGGCTCCTCCTCCATCCAGGAAGCGATGTCCAAAGCAGAGCGTCGCGCCAAGCGGTATTACAGCTAGAAAAGGGCCCGCGCATGGATATCACGCGCACGCAAGAGTTTGTCCCGCAGGCCGCAGGCGAAGCGGGGGCGGTGTCCCGCCTGGCCCGGCTGTTCGACAACCGCCACTTCGTCGGACTGCTATTCATGCTGCCGGCGGTCGTTCTGCTGGTGGTGTTCCTGACCTATCCCCTCGGGCTGGGGGTGTGGCTAGGCCTTACCGACTCCACGATCGGAAGGCCCGGCCGGTTCATCGGGTTCGAGAACTTCGAATTCCTGGTGACGGACAGCGTATTCAGGTTATCGGTCTTCAACACCTTCCTGTACACGGTGGTGGCGAGCGCGATCAAGTTCGCTCTCGGCCTATGGCTGGCGCTGCTGCTGAACGAGCACATCCCGTTCAAGGCCTTCGTCCGCGCGATCGTGCTGCTGCCGTTCATCGTCCCGACGGTGCTCTCGGCGATCGCATTCTGGTGGATCTATGACGCGCAGTTCTCGATCGTCAGCTGGACGCTGACGAAGCTCGGTTGGATCGATCACTACGTCGATTTCCTGGGCGATCCGCAATGGGCTCGCGCCTCCGTGATCATCGCCAACATCTGGCGCGGCATGCCCTTCATCGCGATCTGCCTGCTGGCGGGCCTGCAGACGATCTCGCCCAGCCTGTACGAGGCGGCGGCCATCGACGGTGCGACCGGCTGGCAGAAGTTCTGGCACGTGACACTGCCCATGCTCACCCCCATCATCGCGGTGGTGATGACCTTCTCGGTGCTGTTCACGTTCACCGACTTCCAGCTGATCTGGGTGCTCACCCGCGGCGGGCCGATCAACGCCACCCATCTCATGGCCACATTGTCGTTCCAGCGCGCGATTCCGGGCGGAGCGCTGGGGGAGGGAGCGGCGATCGCTACGGCGATGATTCCATTCCTGCTGGCTGCGATCTTGTTCAGCTACTTCGGCCTGCAGCGGCGCAGGTGGCAGCAGGGGACCAAAGACTAGTGAAGAGCGAAGGGTGAAGGGTGAAGAGCGAAGGGTGACAGAGGTGAAGGAAGTGAAGAGGGAAAAGTCCCCTCCCCCCCGTCACCGGGGGAGAGGGTCGGGGTGAGGGGGATCACCTCATTCACTTCCTTCACTTCCTTCACCGCATTCACGTCTTTCACCCTTCACTCTTGAGTTGGGACAGCGATGAGCGAGACCGAACAAACCGCCGGCATGAGTTACCTCGTGTCGATTCCCAGACGCGTGGTGACAGTGTATCTGCCGCTCGTTGTGTTCCTGATCGTGCTGCTGTTCCCGTTCTACTGGATGGCAATCACCTCGTTCAAGCCTAACGCCGAGTTGCTGTCCAGCGAAGGCAACCCGTTCTGGATCGCCCACCCCACTCTCGATCACTACAAGAAGCTGCTGTTTCACACCGCCTATCCGAGCTGGATGTGGAACACGATGTTAATCGCCGTGGTGTCCACCTTCGGCTCGCTCGCCGCCAGCGTGCTCGGCGCCTACGCGATCGAGCGGCTGCGCTTCCACGGCTCACGCCATGTGGGCATGGCCATCTTCCTTGCATACCTGATCCCGCCCAGCATCCTGTTCATCCCGCTCGCCACGATGGTGTTCAAGTTCGGGATCTTCGACACGAAGTGGGCGCTGGTGTTGACTTACCCCACGTTCCTGATTCCGTTCAGCACGTGGTTGCTGATGGGCTATTTCCGCACCATCCCCTTCGAGCTGGAAGAGTGCGCGCTCATCGACGGGGCTACGCGCTGGCAGATCCTGGTGAGAATCATTTTGCCCCTGGCGGTGCCGGGACTGATCTCGGCCGGGATTTTCGCGTTCACCCTGTCCTGGAACGAGTTCATCTACGCGCTCACGTTCATCTCCTCGTCGGAGAACAAGACCGTGCCCGTAGGCGTGATCACAGAGCTGGTGGAAGGCGACGTGTACCACTGGGGCGCGCTGATGGCGGGCGCGCTGCTCGGTTCGCTGCCGGTAGCGCTGATGTATTCGTTCTTCGTGGAGTACTACGTGGCGGGGATGACCGGCGCGGTGAAGGAATAGCAGCTTGATGGCGGCTCGCGCGGGTGCCGTTGCCCGCTATGCAGGCTCACGAGCGGTCGACTAGAGGACAGCATGGCAGAGCAGAAGAAGCATCTTCGCAGCTACGAATGGTTCGGCAAACCCGACCGCGACAGCATGGTGCATCGGTCCTGGATGAAGAACCAGGGCCTGCCGCATCACCTGTTCGACGGGCGGCCGGTGATCGGAATCTGCAACACCTGGTCCGAGGTGACTCCGTGCAATGCGCACTTCCGCGAGATCGCGGAGCGTGTCAAGCGCGGGGTCTTGGAGGCCGGCGGGTTCCCGCTCGAATTCCCGGTGATGTCGCTGGGCGAGCCGGTGATGCGTCCCACCGCGATGCTGTTTCGCAACCTCGCCTCCATGGACGTGGAGGAGTCCATTCGCGCCAATCCCTTCGACGGAGTGGTGCTGCTCACCGGCTGCGACAAGACCACACCGGCGCTGGTGATGGGGGCCGCCAGCTGCGATCTGCCTGCGTTGGTGGTTTCCGGCGGGCCGATGCTGAACGGACGCTGGCGCGGTCAGACGGTAGGCTCGGGAACCCATGTGTGGAAGTTCACCGAGATGATGAAGACCGGCGAGATGAGCATGGAGGACCTGCTCGACGCCGAGGCCTGCATGTCGCGCTCTGCCGGGCATTGCATGACGATGGGCACGGCTTCCACCATGGCCTCGATGGTCGAAGCGCTGGGACTGGCGCTGCCGACGAACGCGGCGATCCCTGCGGTGGACTCACGCCGGTACGTGCTGGCGCACATGGCAGGGCGGCGCATCGTGGAGATGGTCAAGGAGGATCTGAGGATGTCGAAGATCCTGACCCGGGAAGCGTTCGAGAATGCCATCCGAGTCAACGGCGCCATCGGCGGCTCCACCAACGCGGTCGTACACCTGCTGGCGATGGCCGCACGCATCGGGGTGGACCTCAAGCTCTCCGACTGGGACCGCCTGGGACGCGAGGTGCCCTGCGTGGTCAATCTCATGCCATCCGGCGAGTACCTGATGGAGGATTTCTACTACGCGGGCGGATTGCCGGTAGTCATCCGCGAGTTGGGCGTGTCCAACCTGCTGCACAAGGGCACCCTCACCGTGAATGGCAAGACGATCTGGGATAACGTCAAAGACGCGGTCAACTACGACCACAAGGTGATCTTCAACATGGCCAAGCCGTTCAAGCCGCACGGGGGCATCGCTGTGCTCACCGGCAACTTGGCGCCCACCGGAGCCGTGCTCAAACCCTCGGCCGCGACACCTCAGCTCATGAAGCACCGCGGCCGCGCCGTCGTGTTCGAGACCATCGAGGACTACCACGAGCGGGTCGACGATCCCAACCTGGATATCGACGAGAGCTGCGTGATGGTGCTCAAGAACTGCGGGCCGCGCGGCTATCCCGGCTTTGCCGAAGTCGGCAACATGGCGCTGCCGCAGAAG